>ERZ1034980.58-NODE-58-length-103800-cov-635.547737_pt1 | contig 103800 bp, 115 predicted proteins | sample MGYA00520622_ERZ1034980 | MGnify/ENA primary metagenome ERZ1034980 (study PRJEB33766, sample SAMN09781791) | gut metagenome | biome: gut microbiome | host: Homo sapiens | place: Madagascar | study: EMG produced TPA metagenomics assembly of the PRJNA485056 data... | reverse complement strand
GCACCGGCTGCAACACTCCACACCTGGCAGCATCGAGGCACCAGGAACGGCGCAACGGGTGCACCGGCTGCAACACTCCACACCTGGCAGCATCGAGGCACCAGGAACGGCGCAAAAAGGGCACCGGCTGCAACACTCCACGCCTGGAAACATCGAGGCACCAGACGAAAAAAAACGGGCTGCAAACCTGCAGCCCGTTCCGCGAACGGTTAAAACATTCGATACAATTCATAATACATGTTATATGTATTATTTTGGTTCAAGAACTCAAGGAAGGCCGCGGCGCGTTTTTTAGTTAAGACTTTGTAGTTATGCAAAGTTAAAAACGCCTTCTTTGCGGCCGCCTTAATTTTCTCGAGTACGTCAATAATAACGTTTTTTATTGCGCTTTGAAATTGGTAACTTTCCCATGTTCTATTATAATAACGTATCTTTGCCCGGCCAACTTTAAACGTGTCGTTTTTATATAAAGTAACTTCGTGTCCCCAACTGTTTCGAGTGTTCCAAGACTCACACACAAGCGTAAATTTTACGCCGTTAATTTCTTTGTTATAAATCATAATATTAAAGTATTTTTGTTATTGTTAGATGAAGGACCGGCGGCGCCGGTCCCTGGTTATTTCTATTTTTGCAAACTTGCTATAAAAGCATATACAGAATCGAAATCATTTTTATTTGAATGATCGTGCAAAAAATTCACTCTAAACTTTTCATAACTCGTTATACAATCTCTTCTAACTTTGCCGTTTAAAAAGACACGTTCACCACACGCACCACCACGGGGCGAAACGTTCATAGAGCCACACGCAACACCAAGGCGCTTTAAAATACGCATAACATCCCCCGTTTCGATATGTTTTGTATCTTTGTCGCTATAACCGGTTGTCGCTATACCATTACAAGCAATATCGCATAAACATTTATACACGCGTGAATTTTTACGGATTCCATAATTAAGTGGATTCTTTATAAAGCTATGTAATTTATCTATTTGTCTCATAATTTTATTTATTAAAAAATTATTTGAAGTAAGGACCGGCGCCGCCGGTCCTGGTTCTTGTTTAAAGTTTTATTTCTTTCATGTTCGCCAGATCAAAAATAGCTATCTGGTTGTTATAACGTCCAAGATCTTTTGCAGTTTGCAAATCGTCTACAATTACGGTTGCGTCAAAATAAAATTGATTATTGTCGCTATTGTACCAGCCGCCGAAAGCGTTAATATTTGGATGTTCTGCAACATATTTAACAACATTTGCAAGACCTTCCAAGCCGGAAGAGTTTTGAGTATCTGCAACGGCTACAGCGTAACCGCTTGTCACCGGCTGCAAGTTGGCAGCGTCCACGGTAAAGCCTTCTTTGTTAGCCATTGCGATCGCTGCAAGTGCGATCAAAATTTTTGTTTGTTGCTTATTCATTTTTAAAATGCGGAATTAAAAACGGTTGCCCCCCGATTTAAATTGTTATTTGTTTCTTATTTACATTTGCAAAAGTACTACATATAATTGTAATAAACAAATTTTTTCGATTAAAAAGTTATCAAATACATTTATTTTAACCTCATTAAACAAATATATATGATTTGTTTACATTTATTTGCAAATAGATATAATTGCATACCTTATTATATATAGGGTCGTTGCGGTTCTGGTGGCTGGTGGTGCTGGTGGTGCCTCCCTGGTTCCAGTGGTGGAGGTGCCTCCCTGGTGGCTGGTGTCCTCGTGGCTGGTGGCTGCCTTCCTGGTGGTGGTGGAGGTGCCTCCCTGGTTCCAGTGGTGGAGGTGCCTCCCTGGTGGCTGGTGTCCTCGTGGCTGGTGGCTGCCTTCCTGGTGGTGGTGGTGTCCTCGTGGCTGGTGGCTGCCTTCCTGGTGGTGCTGGTGGTGCCTCCCTGGTTCCTCGCCCGCATATTCACAGCCGGACACGCGGGCGGGGGGCACGCAAGGCTCCTCAGTGCGGCGGCGCTCTCGCTTGTGAATCGAAGTTGCAAGGAAAGTTTGCTGGATGCGATTGCTCTAATTATCAATTATTTAGGTGTTCCTTTCGGGATGGCTTTTACAGGTTGGCTTTTCAGTTAAGCCTTTGATTATTAACTATTTATAGGGGCGAAAGAATAATTCAGATACAACAAAATAGATTATATACCTCTCTTTTTTTACAAAAAAATACAAAAGAAAACGCTGCAAACAGATAAAACTATACTCTTTTGAACAGAAATAAACGTATATAATAATTATTTTTCAGAAAAACTTGCAAAATACAAATATATGTATTAACTTTGCAGCCAAAACAATACAAATATAAACATGAGAACGAAAATTGACATTCGTCGCGCCATAAAAGAGCGCGGTTACACCATTACGTCTTTCTGTCAGAAGTTCGACCTAAAGACGCAGAACATCATTCAGAATTACATCAAAGGCAACCCTACAATAAAACGTTTGGAGGACCTTTGCGAGAAACTGGATTGCGACATCACTGATTTGTTCTATCCAATAGGCGATTCGAGCGATGCACAGCCTACTATCAACACCACCGCCTTCTGTCCTCATTGTGGTGCAAAGGTTCGTGTCGGTGTGATGCTCCTGCCCGAAGAATAAAAAATCCCACGGCAAGCCGTGTGCCTACCGTGGAAAATGTTAAAGCCTTCTTGCGCCAGTCGGTCTTTAAGACTCCAGCTCGCCGCCAGGCTTCTGACCGCCGCCTTCAGTGGTGGAGCCGCCTGGCTTCACGCCACCCGTGAGGTCGTTGCCGGCAAGGATGACCTTGAAGTCATCGGTGACGAGGGAGCGCATGAAGCTGTAGGGGTTGCCGATCTTGTGCTGCGCCTTGTAGGCCTTCATCACGGCGAGGTAAGCCTCCGTGCCCTTCGCCGACGTAGCCGACGGACGGTTCTGCTTCCACCAAGACGAGGCAAACTGCGATTTCTTCGTAAACGAAGATTTCACCGTCTGCTGTTTCTCACTGTTCGGCTGCACGCATCCGTGATAGCCAGCCGAATACATCTTACCCGTGCGCTTGTTGACACCAATATAAGTAGTGTCCTTTTTGCACAGTTTGCCACTAATGGAACTAACCAAGTGGCTTGGAACAATCTTTGCCATACGCAATAAATTTTTCCGTGAAACATTGTCCCTAAAAAGGGGCGTTAATACACTCAGAGCAAGTCTACTGAAAGTCTACTAAAAGTTCACTGACGTTGCTCATAGTGTAAAGGTACAAAAAACGTGCGTGAAACATCGGACATAAAAAATAATTACTAACTAAAATAACAGATTTATTATGAAGAAAATTTTCAGTTTTTTGCTCATGTTAGCCATGATGCTTGCCATGGGCGCGAGTGTAGCGAGTTGTAGCAGCAGCGACGATGAAGGTGGGGAGAATAATCCTCCAAAAGAAGAGTATGTCGCAAAAGAAAGCAAGTTTTGCGATGCCTTGAGAAAATTCAAGGTATCAGGGTTTGACTACTATCAATACCAATATGTCAGTAAATTCTCGCTGCATAGCGAGGCTCGCAGTGGAAGAGATGCCACCGACAGATGGGAGATTGGAATGTATATAGCAAACGACCCAGGTTTGGATAAGTGGGACGGCACATACCAGTTAGACCAACTTTGGGGTACGCTCTACGGCTTTGAAAATGGGTACGAGGTGACAAAAGCATATTTAGGTACAGCAGATACTCTCCCAGTGAAAGGAGCATGGATAAAATTCACCTACTTGCACAAAAACGACAAATACGGCAATAAAATATACACCATAGAGTTGCATATCGACGAAATGAAGGAGAAAAACGGAGACTACGCACGCGACATCAACATCACATACACGGGTTCGATTAGCGGCGGCATGATAGAATATTAAAGATATATGGTAGAAAGTTTGCACATTTCGCAAACTTTGCTTACCTTTGCAGTGCTATAATGTGACTCGAAGTTTCAAATAGAGTCATAATCTAAAATTAAAAGTATGGATCCCTGCCATTCGTGAGAATAGCAGGGATTGTTTTATACGAGATAGTTGATGATGCTTCCCAGGATGATGACGAGGGTGTATCGCACAATGTCCTCCCACTCGAACTTTGCCAAATGATAGTGTTTGTATTGATATACCTCTCTACATATCATTACAGGCAAAGAAAGCGGACCTACAAATATACTGACAAACAGCCAACAGGCGAGACCGATGAGGTCGCGCTTGTTGAGGGTGATGAGGTTTCGGAGAAATGTCTTCATACGCAGAGCCAATAGGTGAAATATACGTCAATGAAGCCCGCCATCTCTGCCCAATACCAGGGTTTGTAGTATGAAGCCCTGCGGTCGAAGATGTAGAGGCAGAGAAGATACTCTGCCAGTACGATGAGTGTCATCATCCAACATACGGACAGACTCCAACCTACACATCCTATGGCGGCTACGATGGCTCCTCCCTTATGGACAGGAAGGGCATCGGCATCGAGATAGTTGGGTGCCGCACCGACAAACATCAGTCCTGCGCAACCTATGAAGGCGAGGCACTGAATGCCCTTGCCCGTGTCGAGCATACATACCATCATGGTGATGGCTGTGATGAACATAATAAAGGTGAAGAGAAGTCCATAGTTGTGCTTCGTCTTGTTGCCTATCACCTCGCTGCCCGTACAGTTCTGCAGCTGATAGTAAATGTCGCTTATCATGTCGGGTGCTCCGAAGCGCATAAACGACAGCAAAAGAAATCCTCCCAAGAGGAGAAACGAAATAATACTTAATATACACATAATCTTTTTATTTTAATGGGTTTGTGGAATACCGACCATTTTATTGAGGTCAATAATATGGTTATCATTTTCCCGGCATCAGGAAAATGATATTACACTTTGATATTGATTTTTTCGGGATAGCCGGCTGTGTAGTCGTAGGCTTCTATCTCGTCGATGGTGCCGAGCCGGGCGATGGCAGCTTTGTGCGATGCTGTGACGTTGAAGCACTCGTAGGCGTAGTTTTCGATGCTGCACATCAATGCGTCGGCCTGCTGACAGGGCATGGTGATGGGGATATCGCCAAGCCACATGGTGATGTTGCTCTCGCCCAAAGCCAGCTTGTCGGCTATGTTCTGTCGCAGTCCCATGCGTGTGCTCTTGTCGAGCCATCGCGACACGCCGTTGAGCAGGAATCCGTTGACGTTCTCGCTGCCGTCGTAGGCGATGATGGCTGCAAGTTTCTCCTTGCGCACCTTGTCTACGGTGACACGGCATCGCTCCTGCCACTCTTTGCTCACCAGGTCGTAACTCTTTTCGCCCAGGTTCATGAGATGGGCTGCGCGTGCCTTGCTCTTGTCGCGCCACGCGGTGAGTTCGGCATACTCCTCGTCGGCATCAATCTCGCCGTTGAGTTTGTTCTGAACGATGGCTTCCACATCGGCGGCGGAATACTTGTGCCTTACCAAGGCATCGACGATGGCATCATAATCCCATACGGCTACGGGCAACGTGACCATATCCTCGCTCCCCATACCGACCTTCACACTCACTACAAATCGTCCGCAGTCATAGCCTATGGTGATGTCCTGCGTCTCGTTTACTAAATTTTCATTCATAACTATTCATTATTGATAATTGATGTTTTACACTAAAATCTTTCTTCAGCCTTACGCTGTCAAATCTTCCCCTGACAGAGAAGCAATCAAAGAACAGAGGGCATTCGACTTTGAAGACTCGCCGCTTGACGGCATATTCGTTCTTTCCTGCCATGAACCCGAAATAGCTGTTCATGCTTGCCAAATAGTGTTCCAGTTCGTAGGCATCATCCACGCTGCAGAGGTCAATATGTGTCAGAAACTTCTGCAATTCACGCAGGACGTTTGTCAGTCCGCCTATCGTGCGATTGGAGAGATACACCCTGTTCATCTTGATAACCGCTCCTACGAAATACACGCCCTTCGTCACGTCCTGTATGTACTGCTTGTCGTGGTGCATCTTCAAGTTGAGTTTCTCGTGAAGAAAAGCATCTGCCTTGTCACGCAACATCAGTACATCCTGCTTCCTGCGACATACCAGGGTGAAATCGTCCACGAAGCGTTCATATCTCGCACCTGTCGCCCTGCACAGACTTACCATATACTCGTCGAAGAACGACATATAGAAGTTGGCCAACAACTGCGAGGTAATATTGCCGATGGGCATGCCTCGGAAGCTTTCTGCAAAGAAGAGTGACTTGTAACGGGGCAACTGCTTCCACAACTCCTCGTCACCTCGCCTGACGCAGTTGGTCTGTGGGCGGTGCCTGATGGTTACCGTCAGGAGATAGACCAACAGCTCAAGGTCGTCGCCATGATAGTACTTTCTCACGAAAGCCACGGCATACTGCTCCAAGATACGTATGTCGATGCTCATAAAGAAAGACTGTATGTCGAACCTGCCGACCCAAGCCTCTTGGGAGTAGTTCTCGCTTACTTCGAGAATATCCCTTCTGAGTGCCATCACTGCCTTCTGCGTCCCTCGATTCTTTCGACAGTTCCATGACACGTCGCCCTGTGCAATAAACCTCGCTTCAAACAGGGGTTCGATGCGAATACATATCCAGTGCTGCACGATCCTGTCCCTGAAGGCTGCTGCGAATATCTCGCGCAGTTTCGGGAAGGTAACGATGAAGCAGGTACTCGTACTCGGCTCATACTGCCTCGCCTCGCACTCCTCCATCAGTATGAGCAGGTCGGTATCGCATATTCTATAACATACACACTGCTCGCTTGTCATCTTGTTGGAGATACATTGATTGTAAGCTTCAATCCATCCTCGCTTCCTCTCTTCACTTAATGCGACCGCCGCCCGCACCTGATTAGCGTTGTACTTGTTGTTGTTGTTGAACTGCCCGCTCACAGGATTCAGATTCCAAGAATTGAACTCAGAATACTCTGAAGACAGCATTATGCGCACTACCTTGTTCTTAACAAGCGGATTGCCGAGGGGCCTTCCACTTGTGGCGCATCCATTCAATAAAGAGGAAACATCAGTCATATATAATCGTAATCATATTTACCGAACATCAACCTCGCTTTCGACGGCTTGCAACAACACCACCGTCTCGTCTGGTCAACTGCGACTTGTACCAGGTTCCTGTCTCTCTTGCCAGGACATCAAAGTCCTTCAGAAATCCAGGATATTGCCCATTGCTGATAATCCTGCCAAACAGAGGAATCTTTGCCTGTTTGGGCTCTCCGTTGGCGGTTACCATGCCCGACTTCTCCTTCCTGCTGTACTCGTGAAGTTCTCTTACGAGCGTCTTCACGACGGTCAAGGAATGGATAAGGGCTGCAATGTATGCAATTCTTTGGTTAATGTCTATCGCACGCAGCGCATACTCGCACACGACAAGTGCATCCACTACCTCGTTGATACATCTTGACATGGCTGTCTGCAGACCCATGGCGTTCTTCGGAACACGTTCCGATACTGCCATGAGCGCACCCAAAAGGTTCTCTAACTTGCGATAAATTGAGGATTGTCTTGCTTTCATGCAATGTTTTATTTACTTTGTTTAAATAGTTCGCTCGTCAAAGATGACGAAGCTCACAGTGTGATGTTTTTGTTAGTTTAATGACAGGGTAGAGCCTTGCGGCTCTCCCCCTGTCGATAAATGCTTTTCTGCTTGCGTTTCCTGTTGATGGTGCGGCGAAAGGCCGCACCAAGGGAAGGATTCAAGCCTACAGCTTGAATGCGACCGCCGCCCGCACCTGAAAAGCGTAGCACTTGACGTAGCCGTAGCCGTAGCCGTTGAACTGCCCGCTCACAGGAAGCAGAGCCCAAGAAACGAACTCAGAATACTCTGAAGACAGCCAGTACAAGATGCTCTGGAACTTAGTAAAACGCAGGTCTGCCCATGGTTTCGCAAAGATGGCATTAGGTGCGCTCGCATCATCATAACCTTTCATTGCATACCAAAAGCATCTTGCCATCTCGCCGGATGACATCAGGAACCAATGCCCCTCAGAAAACTGCTCTGCTAAGGGTTGTGTGTTATTATCGAGCGCAGGTACATAGGCATTGCAATAGCTGGCAGCAGGGTAGTAATACTGCTGATACTTCTGCGCATTGTTATGCGATGCTTGTACACTCTTGATACATTCCGAAAGACTTTGTGCCAAAGTCTTATCTGACGTTGCCTTCGGGATAGGCAGATTCACGTTGGTGTCCTTCAAGATGTAATCTCTGTGAGCGATAATCTTGAGGGTGTTGAGCTGACCACGAGCAACCATATCGCCCTCTTTCAATCCCACTCGGTCAAAGTACTCTCCAAGAATGGTATGACCCACATTGATATTATACATACTCTGCGTGATTTTCTCAAAGCCGATGTCGCTGATCGTATTAAGGGCACTATATTCTTTAAATCCGTCGTTGGCTGTGTTACTCTCGTCACGCATATTGGCATCGGTCACATTCAATCCGGTAGTGTACTCCTGCAGCAACGGCAGATTATAAACATTATAGGTAGAATTACTGCCTAATTTGATGCCATTCATACCATTGTTCGCATCTGTCGAGTTATAGAGTCCCCATACTCTCGATCCATAGTCCTTTAAGGCTACCGCAATCGCCCATTTGCGCTCCTTTGGCTCGATGTAGAAGATGACACCGATAGGAGTAGAATCAGACAGGCTCTGGTCGTTGCCGTATGTTCCGTCGGCAAAGACATAATCACCCAACTGCGCCTGATAAGCATAGAAATACACGTCGGTCGTTGCCTCCAAGGTCTTACCGCTCGACAGTTGCAGGGTGACCGTCACTGTCGCCTTGTCGTCATTCTCACGGCTACCCGCCTCGGTTACGGTGATGATGCCCGTCTTCGGGTCGATAGTGGCAAAGGAATTTTTCGTCATCTTCCATGACACATACACAATGTCGTTACCGTCAACAGGCATGGTCGCGAGCTTTAGCGTGTAAGTACCCTCTGATGGGAAATATCTGTTACCCTTCAACGAAGCGCTCTTTATCTCTACCTTGTTGTAGGATACATAGAGCGCATTGTTCTCGTCGTCGATATTACCCCACATACCTACCATGCGCATCTTCAGTGTGGCACTGACAGCAACGCTTTCAGAAAGGGTGATACGGCCCGTCAGTTTCGTCTGTCTGTCGAGAAGCCACGACAACGTTTCGGCTGACACATCTTCCCAGTTGACACCAAGAATGGTGAGCGAGGAGAGATTCTTGCTCTGCGCTTTCAGGTTGTTCACGATGTCGAGTGCCGCAATCTTAGGACAGGTGTCCTGATTGATATACACCTTCTGCAGCTTTTCGTAGCCCTCAAGGGAGAGAGCCGTCAGTCCGCGCTGTCCGTCAAGATGCAGGGTGGTGAGGGTGGATGGCAACTTCATGGTGGTAAGGAACTCCTGCTGCGGCAGGGTGATGCCCGTCAAGGAGGTGCCTCTTGCGTCAACCGACTCCATCCGCACGTTGGCAGTCACATCCATGCTGCCCGAAACCGTACTCAGATTGTGAATATCCAGTGTGCGGAGCGAGGTCATGGAGCCTACGAGCAATGAGGTGACCTTCAAGTGGATTTCACTCTTGTTGTCCGTACCGGCAATGAGTTTGCGGATGCGACTACCATTGAAGGCAAAGGTCTCGTTTGCAGGCTTGTCGTACCATGTACCGATGTCACTCATATAGTTCACGCCGCAAACGATGTTCTGCGTGTTGCTGTCGGTGACACCTGTAGCCGTTACCGACTCTCCAGCCTTCACTCTCTTGCCGTCAAGGATGGTACTCTGACCGATGGTTACGACAGGGTATATCCACATAGCTGCCGTGAGGTTAAACTTCACCTCCATCTGTTCGGTGGAACGATAGTTGATGTTTCCACCCGACGGACTACCGGGGTCGAACTCTCCGTATTTTGCATAGCTGCTCATGTAGATGGTTCTATCTTTACACCACTGGCGTTCGCCCTCTTCCTGCGAGCCAAGTGACTGGGTGATAGGGTCGGTATCATTGTTGTAGTTGCCGTTCACCATCTGATAGTGGGCATATTCATAACCGATACGTGCAAACTCATTATAAGCCACTGCAGGGAAATACTGGCAGGTGGACATGAAGTACTTCTCCCAGCAGCCCTGTACCGTTCCGTCACCCAAACGAGCCATCGCACTCAGTATCTCATTCATAGTAGAACGAAGGTCGGAAGAAAAACATTCCTCCAACAAATTGTAAAGCGCATTATCCTCTCCATTCCAGTAATTCTTGCCCAACGAAGTATCGAAATCATGCTCCTCCACCCAGTAAGGCTTTGTCAACTTACCTTGGTTGTCGAAAGGAAGGATAGAGTCGAGGTCATCCTGGAAGGCACGGATGAGTGACGTGGAACTGAACACCCACAGATAGGTATTCTTGGCTCGGTTGTCACAGGCTGCAAACAACTTCATCATGCACATAAAGAACAGAATATCCTTCTTGTGTAAGTATGTTGTAATCTTCTCTGCGAACTCCTGACGGCGTGCGTTGATAAAGTCGGTGTTCACCTTGTCCCACTCAAGGTAGGTCTCGTGATTGGTGAAATCGGCGCTGATGTAGTTGGCTGTCTGTGTCTTCACATTCAGAGTGGCATACACGCCAGCTTCCGACTTCGTGGTTCCACCAGCCACCCAAGTCTTGCTTATCTCGTCATAGCGATACATATCATATCGCTCGGAACCTGTTTCAGACTTAGTTACCCAGTAGCAGTAGCTAATATCCAAGCCTTTCGCCTCCTTCAGTTGGGTGTAGGTACCATTAAACGGTTTCAACCTATTGGTACGGGAATACACGAAGTTGAATGCCTCGATGAAGCGGGAAATGGTATTCTGATTGCCCAAATCATAGTCCCATGAGGTAGTGCCGGCATAGACATAGCCTTCCTCTTCCGCATCGTAGTTCACATCGCCAGGAATCCAAGGCACTTGATGCTTAGTAAGGCGAGGGTTGTTGTCAGAACCCTCGATCATCAACATATCTGGAGTCTTGATATTGTCGTAGCCGAAGGTAGGTTTGTCGGCCTTACCCGAACCGAAAGTACCCAGTCCGATGAATACTGGTTCGCTGTCGTTCTCTGTCTGCTGGAACACAAGGAATGGGTCCTCGTACACAGCCACACGACAGTTCTCCTTACCCTCGATGCTGGTAATCTCGTTCTTGCCTACCACTTCCTTGTAGAGGTCATTGTAGAGTTTGGTGGCACCCATCTTGTGCGACTGAGGCGATGAAGCCCAGTTGCGCTTATCTACCAGTTTCTTGGCGAAGGGCAGTCCGTCGGCATTCTGATAGCATTGTCCGTGGTCCACCAGGTTCTCGTCCACCCACTTAGAGTCTTCTCGCTTGAAGTCACTCTGTATGTTCCAAGTCCAGTACTTCTTTGAGGTGGAACCCTGTCCCTTCGAGGTCATGTTATAGAGTGTTCCGCTGTGTGCCTTGTCATTGATTTTATGAATAACGATATTGCCCACAACAGACGCAGGCGACTTGAGCGATGGCACTGCGAATTTATACAGCAGGGTGTTGTATTTGGTGTATGCCTTGGAGTAAGAAATCAGTCCACTCTCGCCTAAGATGTCATTCTTCTCCTTAAAAGCCTTCTTCTCCTCGATGGTAGAGAAAGAGGAAAGGCGGTTCTGACGGATGTCTGTTGCCGAAAGCGACTTCTTGTAGATACGGAGTCCGTAGATGTCGATGTCGGCACCCTGGGGGGCGATGACGATACCACCCGTCTTCTTCACACCTCCAACAGCCTGCCAGAAGGAGTCGTTGTCAGAATAGACAAACTCACGGCTGATGATACCATTGATGAATACACGCACATAGTTCACACCCTGGTTATAGAGGTTGGGCACGATGTTGATGGCTACATGGGTACGTGTTTCCTTCGAGTAAGTCCAGTTCTGTGAGCCGTCCACGCGCTTCTCCATCGTCATCATGCAGCTCTCCTGTGCCTTCAACCAAAAACCTACCAAGTATTCATCGGTGGTGGAGGGCGTGCCCATCTGGAAGAGGATCCCGTCCTCGTTGGTCACGTTGCGGGTAGCGAAGTCCACCTCAATGGTCAGCCCCTGCAGCGGTGTGTCGTCGGAATAAGCATCGTAGTTGATGTTGACCTTTGAACCATCCAGTACTCGCAGACAGCGGGCATTGGTGTTGGCATCCACTATCCATCCGTCACTGATAAAAGAGAAGCCTTCAAAGGTAGACTTCACCTGCTGTCCGTTGACAGCATTGACAATAACACCAGGAACACTCTCGCTGTTGTTGCGCTTCTTGGGGTTGAGGAAGAAGTCGGCTCCCGATGTCGGTGCAAAGTTCTCGCTATTGTCCACCACTACACGCAAGGGGTCGCGCAGCACCAACTTGTCGGAAGTGAACGACATAGAGGCTGGGAAGTTGGTGTTGTCATCGGTCTCCACCTCAAGGTCGAAGATGAGCGAGTTGATGACTCCGTTAGGCACGTTCTGTACCAACTCGGAGTAGATAATGCTCTCGGTTTCGAGATTAGTGAGTACGAAGCTGATGTCAGTGTCATCGGCATTAGGATTATACATCGCATAATCGAAAGCCTGCACACTGCTCCAGTTTTGGAACACGCCAACGCTGTTGAGTACAAGAAGTGGGGTGGTATTGCCCGGCAACGTACACATGATGGTCTGCGACACCGATTCCGTCTTTACCGTGTCGCCCGACGTGATCCAAGCCTCGATGGTGTAAAGACCATGCGCATTAGGGTGGTCGATATAGGCATTGTAGGGGGTCTCGGTATAGGTTGTGGTACCCAGGTTATACTCGTAGGTCCTCACATACTTGCCGTTGGCAGAGGTTACCTTCAGGTTCAGCAACTTGTTGATAGTACCCGTGATGTTGAGTTGTACAGCGATAGTAGGTGCCATGGCCTTATACTCGAAAGGTGTCTGCCACTTGGTCTGAAACGTAATCTGAATATTCGTCAGGGTGACGGTGATATTCACATAAGGGGTTTTCTTCTCTGAGGTGATACCTGTAGCAATCATACGCACCGACTGGGTACCATCCACACAATAAGGCGAGAGGTCGACAGTGGTGTAGGCTGTCGCATTCTCGGTGGATTGTGAGGAGATAGCGATGCTACCGGCTATCTTCCATTCGGAAGCACCCTGCATACGGGTTTCTATCTGGAGAGTCGCCTCTTCATTGGTGTCACTCTTCGACCCGTCGGATGGATCATAGAGCTGTGAGGTGAAACGTATCTTCGCTATGAGGTCCGACTTCTTGGTGGCAGTTATCGTCTTGTCGCCCACGTTGGCGAGCTTCACGATATAAGAAGCCTCCGACGAACCGCCACCGCTGCCCATAGGTATCTCCACACTCGACAGCAGCAGGTCGGCATTGCTATCCTTGTCTTTCAACCATAAGGCGTAAGTCTCCGCACTTGCAAAGAGTCCTACGGTAGACAGGTTGGCGGCAGTATCTACCCCGACGAGTGCAATGTAGGATGCCTTCTTCGTTTGTATCTTCTTGCAAAGGGTCTCGTTCTTGGAGAGCTGTTCCTTCAAGAACTCCTCCACACGACTTCTTTTATAACCCTCCCACGACGTACCTATATCAGGTATCTTGGTATCAATTCCTTGTGCCATATTTGTTATCCTTTTTAAAAATGATTAATTACCATACTTCGTTCCCTCTCCATACACCTCGACCAATCCATACGTCGCTCAAAGCCTGCCATACGCGGACGGTGCCGTGATAAACGGCGGATATAACCTTATTGCCGAGGTATATCGCCGATGTCTCTTTTCCATTTTTGTAAATCATATGTGTTACTCTTCGTTAGTGTAATAGAATGTGTCAGGGTCTTTCACCTCCAAGGCTTCATATTCGGCTTGGGTGAGGCATACTATCTTGGGCACGTTCAGACCGTTTACCTTTGTCTCTATATCGCCAACCGTCTGTATAAGTCCGTCGATAGAGTTTTTGTTGGTATTGGCTGCCGACTTAGCTTGCTTGGCTTGATCAGCCGCTTTGGCTGCGGCATCAAGGGCATTCTTTGCCTCTATGCCTGCGTCACTTGCAGTCTTCTTGATACTATCGATGACAGAAGACAGGTTGAGCGAATGCTTTACCCATGCCGTACCGTCCCAGTAGAGGAAGGCAACATCGGTTTCAGCGATTTCTATGCCTCCAAAATGGGTGTACGTTCCAACCTCAATAGGCAGATAGAATACTTTGACCGTAGGAGTACCAGGATTGGTGATGGTGCTGGCGATACCTCCATACACTGCTCCTTTCTTCAGTTCAGTCACATCGTTCTTCACCTCATTCAGTGCCTCCTTGGTGGCAAGCGCATCGAGATTGATAGAAAGGTCTATCTTGTAGGTCTCTGAAGTCTGCGTCCATGTGCCACCAGTGGTACAGCGATAAACGGTGTAAGTCTCGCCAGTGCCTACGTATGCCATCATGCCTTTCTCAGGATTGGGATAAGCGAGTTTCAGTGCGGCTACAGAATCGTAGAATCCGCAGTTCATGCTCTTTCCACTTTCCTCAAGTTCCATGAGTTTCGTCAACACCAAGCCGAAGTTCGTATCTATCACCTTGGCTATCTCTCCGAATTTTCCCGTCGTCGGGGTCTTATTGAATTGTTCCATATTGAATTATTGTTAGTTGTTAGTGTTTTCATCAGCAGAAGGGATATAGTTGCCAATCCTTGAAATGTTGTAAATTTTAAAGCCAAATTTTACGTTATCGCTGAGTTTGTGGTTATAATCGTAAACGGTAAACTTAATTTCTTTTTTGTCTGAATCAACCGTGTAGTTTATAAATCCATTTACGACATTAGGCTCGATTACCATATCGGGAGGTTGGATATTATCATATTTGACAACGTGAACACCAGTACTTACATAAAGTATTCGGGCAAAAGAATCTGAATACCAAAAACCATATCCTCTTGAATAATTAAAGAACTCATAGACGTTTTTAGACGCGTCGTACTTAGTTTGAACTAAAGCTATCAATTTCGGCTGAACAGACCGGCTATACATCAGGTCGGTATTCTGCAAGACTATCCATCTAATTTGATCTGCTACCTTGATACACTTTAAATTCATGGTCTGACCTTGAAACAATATAGGATATTTAATCTCGAATTGTATATCAGAATTAATGTTGTAACTGCTAAGATAACTCGCGTTTTTTACACCTAAGTAACCATAAGTACACAATATATTTACCTCGGCTCCAAGATATTTTTCATCTTCGGGGAGCTCAATCAAAACATCTCTTTTTTCCTCTTTTAATTCGACTTGAACATTAAAACCACTTGCTTCCAAGTTTAACCTGAAGTACAATGCAATCCAATCCAATCCATACTCGCCATACTTCATCTTATTAGAGTCGTTGATGACGGTGTACGGTGTATAGATATTTCCGCTGACGGACACATTTTGGAAATAACCTCCTGTGGATTTTACATTTTCCACGACAGCTTCCTTGGCTTTCAGGTTGCCCTGCTCGTCAATCTCGAAATTGCCGTTGGGTGACTTGACAGACTTCATGACACCGCCTTCGGCATAGATGATACCACGAAGGATAATGTCGTTAAGAATGGCACGACCTCCGTGAGTGACAACAAATTTAGCCATGTTGGAGATCTCCTCCTCGGTAGGCTGGTAGGTGGGGTCGTTCTTGTACTTCTGAATGGTATAGATGGCTTGCACAAGACTGCCGCCTCCCCAGAGGAAGGGCGAATTGTCGTCGTTGTAATAGCCGCTCATACCACCCGTCTCTTTTATCATCTTCTTGTTACGGTAGTTGCCTACACGAAACTGCTGCGACATGACCAATCCGCCATCAATGGTGGTGGAGCCTTCAGCGATGGCATCGGTGAGGAACTTGAGGTTCTTGAACTCTGCCAAGGACTTGTCGTTGTCAGAATAAGCCGGCGACCATGCGGGAGCCAATGTGCCGTAAGAGAGCATGATTTCGCTGATGGTGCAACTGGTTCCTTTTATCTTGAAGAGGGCAGAGGCTACTTCTGCAGGAGTAGAGAAATGCAACTCGTAACGTTGGCTCTCTGTGTCCATCGTCTGTGTGAGTGCTACACCACACACCTCGATATAGGCTGTCGTACCCTTTCCACGGAAAGAAAGGGTATATTCGCTATTAGCAAAGAGCGGCGCTGTCAACTGCTGGGTGATACTGCCGTCGGAAAGCAATACGGCCTTGCCGCTCGTGGTATCTACATCATCCACCACCTTGGCCTTAGAGAGCGTCCAATACTTCAACTTATCAGAATACACCTCGCTGTCGCCGGTCATCTCCAAATCGTCAGACACCTCGATGTCCTCGTAGTCACCACAGAAGGCGGTGTTGCGCAACAGGTTACCACTCTTGATGTTCAAGTCACGCAGGTCGGCCTTGCTCGCTATCTCCTCGCCATCCTTGGTAGAATCGGAGTCGAAATGTACCGTACCTTTAATAGTCACCGTCTTGGTGTTGCTATCGTACTTCATATAGCCATTGCCTTCCTTATCGCCCACATAGCTGTCGCCGTAGGTGTTGGTGTGGAAGGTGCCCCTGGCAGCATCATATCCTTCGTCTTTTACCACGCAGTCCACAAGGGTGAAGTCATGAATGCCCTGGTAGTATTTCTGGCTTGGCGCGTCTGTTGATGTGGCAGAGAGGATGATGGCAGACTGGCGATTGGGACGGTTCTCGCCCTGATAACCCAACTGCACGATATTATCACCTACGACAGGCTCGCTGTTCTCTGTTGAGGTGTCGTAAGTCTTGTTGGAGAGGATGATATAGTCTGTGCCAACCGCTGTGACCAATCGCCAGTAGTACTTGGTCCTGACGTGTTCGGACGTTCCTGCATCGATGCCCCATTGCTGACAGCGGGCTTGGTCGTAGGGCATAAACTCCTGATATAGTTTCTTCTGCCCGTCGGTACCTTCGGTCTCAAAGTAGCACTTATAAGCTGCCACCTCAGTGCTGGTATCGTCTTGAGGAATGACACTTCCGCTTGCGTCGAGTCTTTCCACCTTGCTTACCTGCATGGCAGCAGGCGTGATGGCCAACTCGCCACCGATATAGCGCAACTCACGGATAGTGATCTCACGGAAGTCAGCTGCACGACGGATGGTGATATAGTCGGCTTCCATGTACGACACGCCCTTATCATCCACTCTGACGACAGCGCCCGATGTGTCGGTCTTATAGTCACCAAAGGTAGTAGAGGTGCCATTGTCGCCCAACTGAGTGTTGCCCTTTACAGAGAGAGAGAACAGGGTAGCGATGCCATCCTTTGTGATGCGCCACAACTCTTCTGCTCCGAAGACGATGCCCTTGAGAAAGGTGATAATGCCGTTGGCCGTATCATCATTCTCTTTGGATAAAAAATGGCGTACACCAAACTGCCCCAGGAACTCAGGAGTAACCACTTTGTCGGCTGACGTATCATCGGTATTTTCTGTCGCTACGCCAACGATTTTATGTCCGTTCAAGAAGAGGGTGGCGATAGTGGCTGTCGCTGCCTTGAGCGTAGTAAATGCTGCCACAGAGATGGTCTTCAGAAACTTGATGGTGTCGTGTACTGACTCATATCTCCACCACTGACCCTCGCCGCCGGAGGCTATCGCTTCGTCGGTGGCAAGAGAACCGTATTCCACAGTGTGAGTCCACTCACGATACTTTTCTATGATGTCCTGACCGTTCTCATCCTTACCTACATTTTTTGTCAGGACCTCAGAGATTTCTCCTTGCAGATACACATAGTAATAGTCCTCGTTGCCCACCTGCTTGTCCGGGGATGCAATAGACTTACCGTAGATGTCAATGCGCTCGCTGGGGAATACCACCATTGCCGTACCGTTGACGCCATTGCTGACGCGCGGAATGGCTATGTAAACATACTTGGCCTTAGCATCAGGAAAGAGAGAAGGATAAGCCACTAACGGCCAACGCTGATAGTTGTGCCCGGCATCGTAGCCCAGACCCTTAATGTCCTGCATATAGCATAGAATAGAAGCACCACTCGCCACGCTACACTGGATGTAGTTAGGCTCACCCATTGCGTTGAGTTGGATATAGAGCGCACTGCTCGAAATCCAATAATTCGTAATTTTTACTTCTGTTGCCATGATGATTTTTGATTATTTATTTTTCGATGTAGCAAAGTTACCGAAAACACGTTTCTTGATAGGGACAAAGCATGGCTCGGGAGGGTGACACATAGATACAAAAAAAAACGAAGGAAACAGCCCTAAAAGCCGATGTCCTTCGTCAAACAAACTAAGAAAAAAAAAGTATTCTATCAGAGTAGAAGCGACCCATTAATATCGATCACTATTTTAAACGACAAAGCATACATATTGGTGTTAGTGTCATCCTGGATAGTGGTCTCGTCTTCCAAAGTGATGGTGCATGGAATCCAAATGCCGTGCGATAGAATCCATGCGTGTTCGCTCATGGCAAACTCGTGCAGATACCAGTCGAGCCAATTCTCGTCGAGCGGGTCAGTAGTGAGATTCCAAGTTTCTTGATCATTCTGTTTCTTGACCGACGCACGAGAGAAGGAGTTGAACGTCTCCTGCTTTGCCACAATATACGATTGGGTGGTAAGTGCCATCTTACGACTGTAGGCTTTCGGCAGACTGACACTCTCAAGTACACCAAACAGATTGATGAAGCGTATGGTGTAACGGTTGCTCGCCTCTGTAGCAGGAAGCGCATAGAGTTGGTGAGTACCGACGGTCTGCAGTCCTTCCTGCGTAATCTCCTTAGAGACAGACGTGGGAGGAACCAGGGACGGACTGTTACTGAGCAGTTGTTCAGTCTCGTAGGGTGGAGTATAAATAAAGGTATCACCCACAACGACGGGTTGCGGCAATGTGTTCGGCTTTCGGGTAAACGAAATGACTCCCTTACTGGGTCCCGACTGAAGGCGCACCATATCAGAGAAAGCACCCGCTATGCTGCGAAGGTTCGTGCTGCCGGTCTTGTCGGGCTTTTGTGGATAAAACACCTCGCCTACATTGGTATGTATCTCACCATTGTTATCCATATATTCATCGTAGGCATGGACGTACCAGCTAACGAAAGGATAAGTTGTCGGCTCGGGAGTATATTTATAGGAGTCGAGTACCGCATGAAGAGCTGACGATACATCAAGCGAGACATCAGTGCCCTCTTTGGTGACAGGTTCATTGAGTTTTATGACATCATAGTTGCCGTCATTGTCGAACACGACCTCTACGACGACACGATGAAAAGAAGGCGTATTCTTAGGAACTGACGGAGAGATGGTAAAAGTAACCGGGTTGTCAGCAAGGATTGAACCAGATGTAAGTAAAATATTCTTTGCCATATCTATAGATAAAACAGGAGATGAATGTATGTGTTGAGTTTTTCTTTTGGACTGCAAAAGTCGCTAAGACATTTTTTTCTCTACGATAGCTGTCACATCAGACACAAGCTGTAAGTCTTTAGCCTCTTCGGGCGAAATCTTGATATGGAACATGGTTTCTGTCTGAAGAACGAGGTCAAGAAAGTCAATAGACTCAAGAGCGAGATCATCACGCAGGTTAGCGCTGTCGGTCACTTCTGCTGTCGATGCCCAAGGTGTGCGCAGGCCTTCAACTATATTGAACACCCGCTGACGTATATCTTCTTTGTTCATGATGGTTGGAATTTAGAGATGATGAATGATGAGTTGGTGCCTCCGAAGCCAAAGGCATTGCAAAGGATATGGTGCGCTGAGTAATCGCGTGACTGCATGACGAGATTGAGCTGTGGAAAAGCATTCTCGGCTGTGGTAGCCGCACCGAAGATAGTGTCTGTGTTAAGCATCATGGCGGCTTGAACGGCCTGCGATACACCAGCCATCCAGCACTCGTGACCCGTCATACCCTTGGTGGCTACGATATAAGGGCTCTCGGGGAACACCTTTCCGATGGCTTCTGCCTCTGCAGCATCGCCCTGCTCCGTACCTGTGGCATGAGCGAGGAGTACATCTATCATTCCGGCATCGAGTCCGGCCGACTCTATGGCCTTAATCATTGCCACCTCTTCCTGATAAGCATCCGGGGTGCAGATGCTGGTGCCGTTAGTGGAGAAGCCGTAGCCTGAAAGTTCTGCCACGGGCGAGACTTCATAATCCTCGAAACGCAAGCTGTCGGAAGGCTCAAGAATGACACAGGCTGCACCACCCGAAGGAGCCAACCCATTGCGGGCTTTGCCGAAAGGCTGCACCTTGTCGGGCGAAAAAACGCCCATGGCGTCAAACGACAGCATGGAGAAGGGACCTGTCTCCTGTGCGCCAACGACAATCACCATGTCGGTTTGGCGCGTATCAAGAAGCATCTTGGCAAGACCGATGGCATGACCTCCTCCGGCACAAGCCCCGCTGACGGTAAGCGAGAGTCCTTTTAGTCCGTAGATAGAGGCGAGGCTCATGCTGACGGTGGAATTGAGTGTACGGAACACTGCACCTGCCCCTAAACGTCGGGTGTCGCGCTGTGTAATGGCAGTTGTCATTGCCTGATAGTTTTCTCCCGCCGTAGAGTCGTTGCTGACGATGACCGATACATTGTGAGACTGCAAGAACTCGGGAAGAATATTGGCTTCCACCAGAGCCTCGTTGACGGCAGATAAGGAATATAGGGTCGGTTCGGAAAGACATTGCCGTTGACCCCTGGTGAGTTTTGAAAACTTCCAAGGGTTCGGATCATTTATCTTTCCGCACAGGTCGGACTGATAACCTTTCTCGCTGCGCGCGGGGTCGTGGTGCAGACCGCACTCTCCATACGCCAGCTTCTGTGCGACGGAAAAGGTATCGTTGCCAAGACTGGAAACAATACCTGTGCCTGTGATTAATATTTTTCTATCCATGATTATGTTTGTTTGATTAAAGAATACTCTTACAAGGCATAGACGGTCAGTTCTACCTCTCCAATGCCTTCCTTGGCCGTGATAGTTGTATTCACCTTGTCGATAAGACATTTCACACCTCCGATGTTCCACCACGTCTTCCAGTGGTTAGGTATGTCGGCTATCTGTGCGACAGAAGCCGAACAGCGGATGATGTACTTCTTGCGGTTAAGCAGGAAATAGGCGTAGGGCAGAATGAAGGTATCGAAAAGACCGCGTGAGCGTATCTTGGTTATCACATTGCCGTTAGTGTCCACCTCGTCGGGGGCGCAGAGTGAAACATCCTTATATTCAGGCTTACTGAGCCATGACGGCTCTTTGAAAGCACGTATCTTGAGCGAGAAACGTTCACCTTTGCCTCTGCCTTCCTGAATACCATTATAGTCGAAGACATTGCCCATCATGTCAATAGAGTCGCAAGCAAGAGCATATTCGCCTGCTGCCGTGCGCCACTTGGAAGTACCGAAGTGGTCATAGTTGTAGTCATAAGGCTCTGTGGTTGCATTCGTACCGCCGCCTCGCATCATGGCCAAGGCAAAGCCCCATCGTGAATCGTCTTGAAGAGGCGAGTTGCCGTCTTCGGTGTTTGACGGGTCGTAGCTCTCGACGAGTTTCAACGACTGCTGCATATAGAAATCGCAGAAAGGCGAGGAGATGGTCTGGTTGATGATTTGCTCGACAAACTCATGCTCCATGTCCTCATCGACATAGGCGCAGAGGATAGGCTGTCCTTCCTTGATAACGACACCATAGGTTGTTGTCTTTGAATCGTCATAGTACTTTGCCGTATGAGAGCCGTAAGCAGCCTCTATCTCCTTGAAATAGTTGACATCATTGAACGGCACGGGGGTGAAGTCGATGGTGATGTCGTGGATGAAGTCTTCATTCTCCTCGCTGCAATCGCCATACTCCACACCCTTGTACTGGCCTACCTCGAAAAGTACAGGTTTGAGGTCGGCTGTAGTAGTGGCGTCACCATTCACCTTCACGCGATAGGCATTGCCCGTCTTCGGGTCGATGTAGCATCTTTTATCGCCAGAACTTAAATTATGAAAGAAGTCAACGTAATCTCGATCGTAAACCGTTTCGTTGTCTCCACTTCCCGGTTCGGGATAGTCGATATAGTCGTAGTCGGTAGCATAGCCCATATTTTTATTCTTGCGGCTGTCCTTGACGTTCTGCTGCTGATCCTTGGCATCGCTCTCTTCGGAGTATCGCATACGTACACCCGTTATCTTCTCGCTGACGGGAATGATAGAATGAATGTCTGCGCGGAACGTGAGTGCTGGCTGTCCACTCTCGCGAAGCACGTCACGGATGAGGTAGGCCGTGACTTTCTTTTGCTCATAGTCGTAGGAGAACTTGATGCCAAAGGCGCTCTCCAAAGATGAGATAATCGTGCTGACACTCTCATCAGGAAAGTTGTCGCTGTTGGCCACCATATAGAGCACGTTGGCCTGCACGTTGAACTTAGAGATTTGCGCCTCGATGCTGATACCTGTCACCTTGCCGCCCTCTTTTGTCGTCTCTCCCACCTGTATGTGTTCGGAAGTTCCTTCGTTAGTGGTAAGGGTGAGCTCGTTGACCGTCTTGTCCTCTGCCTTTACGATGTTGATTTTTCCACCACAACCGCGCGACTCCAACCAGGAGTTGATATGATCTTGCTTCTTGAAATAACCTTCCTTAATCTCGCCTTCCTTCTTTTTCTTGGCGATGACTTCGGGGTCGTCCTTCTTGTAGTATGTTCCGTGATGTGGATGCTCTTTGGTATCGTAGGCGCAAACGGTGGTGAAAAAACAGAGGTGCTTCATATCCTCTATCTGCATCAGTGCCGACTTGTCGAAGGTGACACCCAAGTGAGCAAACAGGCAGTCGAGAAAATAGAGTACATAGAAACAAATGCCCGACTGCGGACGGCGTGCGTCCAACACCCAATAGGGATAAAGATCTTCGTTAGTCCACTTGCAATCCTTTGTGCTGATAATGTCGCTCGATGTGGTGCCATCGTCTGCCAGTCCGTGGTGCTTGTAGCAGATACGGGCATTGCAATAGGCTGCGGGACGGCCTGCGCCATCAGTCTCGCCATAGGCTGCCGATGTGTTGATATAGTCGCCATTCTTGGCGATGGCGGGCTCGTTGACTGTATTGCCGTTGGGGTAGGATCGTGACGACTTTCTCTTGGCATCGGCCTTCATGTGTAAAGGAGAAAGAATGTTGGTGGTGTACTCCTGGCACGATGCAGGATAGGAGAAGCCAAGCGCCTGCGGTTCGAGCACTTTACTCACGCTGACGTGCTCGGCATGAATGGTTCGGGTGACAGTCTCATCATCCTTATGCTTACCTCCCTCCATAAATACACTGACATTTACAACAGGGTCGCTCTCGATGTCTACCCTTACGTTTCCTATCTTCTCGCCGATGATCAGTTCATCCTTGATGGGAATGTCACGACAGTTGAGCGACCCGATGAGGTCGCTGAAACTCTGTCTGCCTGCATTAATGCTCATAGAGAGCGAGTCTTTTATCTCTTCAGCATCCTGCATGACGAGTGTACCGTTGCGGAAGGGCAGTCCGTCGGCATGAATGCGTGTGGGCAAATGCTCCATGTTGACAGCACGAAACGATGCCCGCACGTCATCGATGTTCTTTACCAGCCATCGGTTGCCGTCGAGCGGAATGGAAAACGGATAGGCGAACATCTCGTTGTCATTGAACACAGGGTTCTGGTCCTCTATGTCGATAGAGAAATCATCGGGCAGCGACACGGGGCGGTCGTTGATAAGTATGGTGAGATGTGAGTTCATTGTTTCTTGATATTTACTTGAGCGTTGTCGTATATATAGATAAACTGACGGGTGAAGGAGTTGACGACGGCATTACCGAAAGCGTAGACAGCTCTGTGGCCATGGTCGGTGAGTGTGCCTGCCGTGATGTTGACCACCGACATGTCATAACACTCGGCAGAGGCATTGGTGGTCAGTCGGGACTGGTTGCGTGCCACGGCGTGACCTTCCTTGACGGTGGCCCGTGAGAAGTCGCGCAACTCTACATGGCAGTCGGGATTCATAACCAGGGCAGAGGCGATGTTGTGCAGCACGACACGGGCGTTGCCCAGAATATAGGCCGTGTGGGCATGATAGAGGTGGATGGTCTCTGTGCTGTCGCCGATGAGCACATTGCCCGTAGGCGAGTCCTCGTTGTAGAAGATGCCGGCAGCATTTATCTCACTCTTATAGTCAGGATAGAAGTCCCGAAAAGCTGCCATGACCTGCTGTGGAACTTCGGTTATCATGCCGTGCCAATACTTGTGCCACGCAGCGCACATCTGCTGTATGCTCTCCGTATCACGGAAGGCAAGTTGCGACTCCTGACAGTTGCCGCTCTGGGCAAGGATGGCGATACACAATGCCTTAAACTTTTCGGACTTCTCTATATCCTGTCTCTTCTCTATTATCGAATTTCCAGTCATTTCAGACAAAAATAAGCACTAAAAACAAAACGACATCTTAGACTCCCGCTTCAGCGATAGTCTTGGTAAGGATGGCCTCGTAGCCGGTGAGTTCGTCTTCGGTTACGATGTCGGCATACTCCTGGCGCAAACGGTCGATGCGCTCCTTCAGTCCCTTCACCCTTGCCTTGGTACTTGGCTTATCCTTGCGGATGATGTACTTGATGATGGCATCGGCTTCGGCCTTGTGCTTGGCTGCCTTGTCGCGTGCGGCTTTCACCTCGGGTCGGTCGGCAGCGATTTTCTCTGCTATGCTGACGGCAAAGCGAGGGTCGCGCTCTTGTGCTTTCTCATAGAAGGGCTTGAGCTGGGTACGCAGTTCCTGTGGCGACAAACTGAAAGTCTTTTCCACATAAGCGATGTATTCAGGATCGCCGTTGCGCTGATTCAATCGGAGATAGACTTCGCCCATTTCACGGTCCACTGCCATGTAAATATCGGGCAGGATTTGGCTCTCTATCTCTGTTGCGCGGGTTGCGAGCAACGCTATCTCGGCTTCAGTGTAGAGGATGCCCTTGTTCTGCTGTATCGACTTCTCGTTGGCTTCTGCCATCGTCTTGGCTTGTTCGGCCTTGCTTGCCATCTCGTTGCGGAGGTCGCGCACGGTATTGACGCGCTGTTGAAGGGCAGGACTGAGGAAGGGGCGTATCTGTGCGAGGTTGGGCATGGTTGCGGCGATGCTCTCGCCGTTGGGGTTGGCCACAATGCCGCCGTAGGTGAGTGGCTGTACGGCTACGTTGGGCTTTATCTCGGGGAAGAGCGACTGGCTGGCTTCGTCGAGGGCTTTCTGCTTCTGCTGTTCGTTGTATCGTTCCTGCTCCTCCTTGGTGGGTCGGCCCACGTGGCGCTTGGCTTCGGCAGCCTCTGGAATGGGGATAATCTGCAGGCTGGTGATCAACTGGCGCACACGGCGGTGGTAGTCACGAAAACGATGTGAGTCGCGCACGAAAGCCTGTGCGCTGGGCACGCTTTCGAGCAGTGTCAGTCCCTGCTCGAAGGCTTCTTTCTGTTCGGCTGTCAACATTCGGGTGTTGAGTGCCGGCGTGAGTATCTGGATGATTTGCTCTTTGTTCATATTGTTGTGTCTTTTATTGTTGTCGGGGTTTTTAGAACATGAGTGGTGTGACGAATATCTTGCCGCCCTCCTGGTTGTTCTCGTAGCCGCCGGATTTGTCTGCAGCGGATGATGAGGGAGCGGTGGAGGAAGTGGTGGAGGAGGACGCATTGCCATCGGCGGCTTCCAGAGCCTGCTTCTCGGCCTTGAGGAGGCGATAGACGGAATCGCGGAGCGAGACGGACTCGTTGTGCGCCAACAGACGGGTAGCCTTGTCGAAGGCGATGACGGTGGTTCGCTCCACGAGGTAGGCGGTCATCAGGCGGCGCACCTTGCGGAGGAGCTTGTCGCGGTCATCGGCGTGCTGAAGACGGGTGATAAGCTCGTCGCCGAACACGTCGGCTATGTATTCGTCCTGCACGTAACGGAGGTCGGGCAACAGACGGATGAACTTGTCGCGGTTGTCGTAAACGTCGAGGTACTGCTGCAGGATGCTGCACGTGGGGATGAGGAGGTCGTGGTGCAGATAGTAGTACTTGCTCTCCTGCCACAACAGCACTATCTCCTCGATAGCTGCGAGGCGCTCGGTACTTTCGTCCTGTGGTATGTCGGATTTTCCGTCGTCAGGTACTTCTGTACTTTCGCCCTTTGGTACTTCAGTACTTGCGCTGCCGTCTTTCGGAGAGGCTGCTTCGGCTGGCGTGTTGATGCTGACTGCCCAGTTTTCGAGAAGTATGAGGAGGTTGTTGAGCGACACCATGGCCTCTTTTTTATATCCCGCCACTCCCTTGTCGAGAAGTTTCTCTGTGGCTGGGTCATAGTCGGTAGAGGAGGCGATGTTGACGCCTGCGCCGTTGACCGAAAGGATTTGCTGGTAGGCGTATCGTGCCATAGCATCGTTGACCACCATACGCTGTGCGAGGACGAGGAGGACGCTCCATGGCTTCATGACATAGGTGCCGTCGGTCATCTGCTGATAGAAGCCGTCGCCGCCCAGGGTGGTGTAGTATTCGCAGAGCCGTGTGTAGAGCGGCTTGCCCAACTTATCCTGCAGGAAGTCCTTCTCGCTGTTGTCGAGCACGCCCTGCAGGTTGGCTATCTCGTCCACGGCATTGCTGGGCAGGATGAGCCGGAGTTCTTGATTGGTGGAAAGTATCATGATGTGTTGTGCTGTTATGTGCTGGGTGAAAAAAGATGTTGTTGCCAGGCGAAAGTCAGGGGAGGGGAGGGCTACTCCTGTCCCTGCTTCGTTACTCCTGTCTTCGAGTTGTCGAGGGTGGTAAGCACCTCACGGTCTATCTGCCATTCGAGGTGTGGGTCCCATTCATTGATTTCGTCGGTTACCTCCAAGGCGCGGAGCATGAGCTGCTGCAATGGGGCAAACTGTATCTGCTTGACGAGGAAACGCTCGCGGAGGTCAGTGCCGCCCGATGAGGTTGCGTCGCCTGGGGTGTTGCCGATGAGCTTGGAGTCGAGACCCATGGCGAAGAAGATGATGCTTGTGATTTCCTGCAGCTCGGTCTTCTCGGCTTGCGCTTGCGAGTTGGCCTTGCTCTCTATCTCCACAATCTCCCACGCCTTGTGCTCCTTGCCGTCGGTGCCGTTGAACACGGCAGAGATGAGCGCCTGACCTGCATTGTCGGGATTGGAGAGCCACGTGTTGATGTCGCTGAACACCTCCTGCTGAAGCTGCGCCATGGTCTTGGTCTTCTTGTCGCCCTGCTGGGTGTAGAGGTTCTTGAGATATTCCTGGTGAATGTAGATGACGCGACCGATGATGTTGGAGTTGCGCTTACGGGTGAGTCGGTCGTCGACGATGGTGAAGGCATACTCGTAGATGCTTCCGGCAAAGATGCTGTGCCAGAGGGCATCGGCATAGTAGGGGCCGCCGTAGTCGCGTGGCGACATGATGAAGCGGGTGGGGCGGTCCTTGCGGCTTACCCGCTGCTGACGGGCACGGCGCACGGCGGCCTGGAGGTCTTTCACTGCCGACACGGCGGGAAGATAGGGCACGGCGGCGATGCTCTTGTCGAGGTCGGCGAACTGAGCGGTGCGGTCTTGCGTGGGGTCGAGCCACTGGTTTGACAAGTAGGCATAGTTGATGCGATAGTTGGTGTCCTGTCGCTCCAGTCGGGTGGTGAAGATGCTGCGGTGTTTCAGTCCCACTACCTTGGGTGTCCACTGGCTTGTGGGTACCGGCTTGCCATCGTCGGAGAGTTGTCGCTGGTTGAGTTGCAACTCGACGAAGCACTGCGACATGAGCGCCATGTCGCCCGCCATGTTGAGGAAGGTCTGCATCAGGTCGTTGTCCTTCATGAATTTCTGCACCTCGCGGTTGGTCTGTTCCCACTTGGCGAGGGCGTCCTTCAGGGCTTTCATCTCGTCGCTGTCCTTGGGCTGGCCTTCGATCTGCTGACTGACGGAATGCAGTGGGTCGTCGACTGTTCCGTTCTGTTGTTGTGCCTGACGTTCTGCTGCCTCCTGTGCCTTGAGGTCGGCTATCTGTCCGCGGAGCAGTGTGCCAGCCGATGCGTAGGGGATGTATTTCTCGGTGATGTTGCCGCCTACGTACTGGGTGTAGTGGTACTTGGGCGAGGGTCCGTGGCCTACGAGTATCTTCTTGATGAAGTCGACACCGGCTGCGGTGAAGGGCGACATTCGTGAGAGAATCCAGACGAGGTTGGGCAGTCGGTTGCCCACGCCCCATTCCATGTAGCCCAGTCCGGGTGTTCCCACGCCGTTGGGCTTGGCCTTGTTCTCGCCGCCGCTGGAGGCGAAGATGGTGGAAATCTGTCGTCGTGCTCCCGATGAGGTGGTCGAGCTGCCCTGCGCTGTCATGCCGGCTGTCTCGAAGAGCATGGAGCGGACGTAATCGTTCCATGAGAATACTTGAGCGCCGCTGTTGGGATTGATGAAAGCAGAGGGCGACACGGCCACATATCCATCGCGCTTCAGCTCCTCACTACGATCTTGGAACTGCTGTAAGTTGGTAACTCTGTTCTTGTTGCGTGACATATTCTGTTATCCTTTTTTAGAGGGGTTAATATATGTTGTTGTTGCTTTTTTCGACTACAAAAGTAGGGAGAATTATTTTAGTGGTACGGACATGAGTCAGAACAGCGAGAGTTGCACGGCTCGGTTGCCTCTTTCGGCGTACCGTGTCTGAGCGAAAAAACTGCGGTCCCGTCGGTTCTCCCTTCCCTTTTCCGCCCACTTCATAGAATTGGAAAGTTCGAGAGTGTTGGTAGTCTTAGGGAATGGAGCCGTGCGAGCCGCAGTTAATCTAACAATATGTTTCACGTTTTTGCATTATGGCCTATATCAAGATGTATTCGGGGTGTCTTGTTGCGTCCGCCTACATATCGTAGTCGTACTATCGTTTGATATTCCACATGTGCTCTGCCGGACCAACGAGCACGTCTATGTTTGCGCCCTGCTTCAGAGCCACCGTTTCCACCCATTTAAGCTGAATAAACTGCTGCGGGCTAAGATTCATCTCGCTCATATACGCCTTATCTGCCACAGCCTTTTGGCGCTCGGCCTTCTCGCGAGCCACCTGAACCTCATACTCACGTTCCTGTGTCTGCTTGGCCTGTACCATCTTTGCCGTTCGGTTCATTTCGGCAAGCTGCTCCTTGTTGGGTGTTGCCTTGCCGATGATAACGTCCTTGATGATGACGGGCATCGGCTTGTGCTTGGAGAGGGTAGCCACGTAATCCTGCATCTGCTTCAGAATCTTCTTGTCGATGGTGCTCAATACCTGACGGTTGGACATCAAATCGAACGGACTGTACTGTGATATATGGTCTCTGACAAGATTACAGAAGTAGTTGTAGAGGTTGGTGTCAAACCAGTCGCGTCCATAATTCTGCAACAGCACGGGCGACTTGCCTTGCTCCACCTGAGTGACTATGACAGAATGGAAGTCGAGCGGCGTGTTATCGTCGGAGAAGATGTCGTCAAGAACAACCTCGTGACGTACAGGCACTATCTTGAATGTTTCGGCATGAGTACTCAGGGCACACCATGTCAGACCACTCTGCACCGGGTCGTTGTCAACACCTCCGTGTCCGAAGAACCATGGTTTCTTTACCAACACGGTTTCCTCGTCGGCATCGGGCGACACAAAACGGCACGAGGATAACATCACTACTGCGACAAGCGCAAAAAAAATTGAAAATAATTTTCTCATAATTGTTTTTTGTTTATATTGATTCATTAAAATCCTTATATATGACTATCGTACATTGCACCCGCTGCCTTTACGACTCAATCTCGGGAGGGTTGCCACCAGGCTTCTGCTCGCCGCCACCCGTGGTGCCGGAATCGCCTGTGCCAGGAGCTGCGGGAGCATCCGTTGCAGCAGCATCGCCCACTCGCTTGAACGAGCCGTGCTGTGCGAAGGCGGCGTTGAACTTCTTGGAGAAGTCGATGGCAACACCTGCGGTGAGGTCCTTTGTGGTGAGGTCGGCGGCGGTAATCTCTCGGTTCACGTCAACGTCCTCGCCTGCTGCCTTACGTGCTTCGAGCTTCGCCTTGAGCTGGCTCTGAGTGAGCGAACCGCTGACGGTAGGACGTACCGTCATGCCCTCGGCAGACACCTGTACCTTGGTGCCCAGTGCCAACAGAAGCGGCAGCTTTTTCTCCAACTGCGTCATCACGGCCATTACGTCCGCTGCGCCTACTGTAGAGTCCTGCGCCATGTAGTCGCAAAACTCAGGAAATGACATCTGCTGCAAGTCAACGATCTGTGCGCTTGCCAGCTTCTCCTGTGTGAGGTGGTTCACACGAACTGCAATTCTTGTTTTAATTGCCATAGGTTATTTTTTGTTTGGGCGTTAATACTTTCCTCTCTATTTTTACCCGATTCTACAAAGAGGCTTTTTGCAATGTGCTAACACTTTTCATCAAATGTGCTAACACTTTTCGTCAAATGTGCTAACACATTGCTTTTTTCGACTACAAATGTAGGGAGAAAATTTTGAGCGGTGCGGACATAAATTCAGAACAGCGTGAGCTGTGCTTGCTCCAACTTGATGCGCTTGCAAGCCTTGTCGTAATACTCCTTGTTGAGCTCAAAGCCGATGAAGTTGCGCTTCTCTTTTATACAAGCAATGGCGGTAGTGCCGCTGCCCATGCAGTTGTCTAATATGGTGTCGCCCTCGTTGGAGTAGGTACGAATGAGGTACTGGATGAGAGCGACAGGTTTTTGGGTGGGGTGGAAGCTGTTGTGAATATCCCTCTGAAATAAGACAATATCGGTTGGATATTTTTCGTCGGTTATAATATCCTTCACTTTGCCATAATTTCCGTAACATCTGTTGGTTTGCTCTTTCTCTTGCTTTCCTCTGCTGTGATTGCGTTCATGTGGAAGGCATTTGCGCATTTGTGGATGATAGGTTGGCTGTCCGTCGTAGAAAACGGAAATAATCTCCGTTTGCTTTAGAGGCATCTTCTTTGTGTTCAAAAAGCCGGTTGTACGGCATTTATCCCACGTGATATTATAGCGCCACATCTTTTCATTGCTCATCATCAGTTTTGCCGTGAACATACCCTGTCCGAACAATATTATAGCCGCATTGGGCTTACTGATACGAAGATATTGCTCCCATAAAGAATCAAGTGGAATAATACTATACCATCCTCCTCCTTCGCTCTGCTTATTGAGGACACCATACGGCAAATCGCACACAATGCAATCCACGCTTCCGTCGGGAATCCTTTTCATTCCTTCGAGGCAGTCTTCATTATATATCTTGTTCAGCTCTATCATTGTCTTTTTACTTTTTCCTTATCTTTTCCATTTCCTCATTCTCCACCGTCAGGCGTTCCAGGTGCTCCAGAACGAGGGAATAGCTTTGGTTGTTCACCTGGTCCTCCGTCAGACCGGCATACTTCTGCATGGTGGCGGTGGTGGCAGTGTATATCTCCAAGGGCGTGGAGGGCTTCTGCGACTTGATGGGCTGCACCTTGAACACATGGCGGTAACGATGAGCGAGGGTGTGCATCACGCCCGTCCACCAGAAGAGTATCACCTGCCATGCCGTTTCGGGGAAGTCGCGGAAGTAGGGCTGGTTCGTCTCCCACTGGTTCAACTCATAGTGGAAGTCGTGTTTCACCATGCCCGTGTTGCTGTCCACATAGTCGGTCGTGCCGTTGAAGATGGTGGCGAGAAACATCGTCCGGGCAGCGTTCACGTTCTTCATCTGCCGCTGCATCTGCTCGTCGGTGAAAGTGCCGCGCTGCTGCATCTTCAAGAGGCTGTTGCTCAGTCGGGTGTAGGTCTGCATCATGTCGGAGGCGAAGCGATACTGCGCCCACGAAAATCCGTCGAGGTCGTTGGCAGGACCGCTGAACACCTTCTTGCGTCGCCACCATGCGCGGCGTCGCCGGATGACAGGGTAGGGGAAGCGGGTGAGAAAAGCACCGTTCTCGTTGTCAAGCCAGTCGAGCAAGCCTGCTCCCTGAGCGATGTACTCTGCCGACTTTCGGGCGTCGGTCTTCGCCTTGGGCGTCAGCCAATAGTTGATCTGCCACAGATACAGCGGAAAGGTGTCGTTGTCCTCGTCGTCCTGCATACGGCAGAGGTAATACTGCTCGCTGATGTCGAGGCGAGAGTCGGGCAGCGCCACTATCTCCAAACCCGACAGGGCGAAGAAGATCGCCACCTTCACGTTGCGCATGTCGAAGGGGTGGTATCTGTCCTGCCGCTCCACCTGCTCGCGTATCACGTCGGCTATCAGCTCCAGTTGTTCCGTAGTGCAGAGATTCCAATGTCGGGGAAGATGTAAGTCTATTTTTTTTGGATTGTTCATTTTTATAGAATCCTAAGTTTTTATCCCAAAAATGCCAAAATTGGACTATTTTTGTACAGAAAAAATCTAAAATTGTACGATTTTATCCAAAAAACGACAAAATTAGACTGTTTTCGTACAGAAAAAATCCAAAATTGGACTATTTTATCCCAAAAACGACAAAATTGGACTATTTTTAATCCAGAAAAATCCAAAAGCTGGACCAGATTTATCCAGAAAAATCCAAAAATGGTTGGGAAAGTTATTCAAAAACTACCAGGTGATTTCTCTTCCTCGGTTGTCGACGAGCGAGCCGTATCGGATGCCGTCGAGCCGACGAAGCCATCCGGCGAGGAACCGCCTCTGTGACGGTTTGTTCTTCGCCAACCGCTCGTAGTACAACTTGCGGCGAGCCTTGAGGCGCGAGAAGAAAGCTTCGGGGTTCTGTCGGTTCAGGGCGGCCATGGTGTTCTTTCCCATGATGCCGTCGGCTTTCACACCCAGTAAGGCTTGGGTGAGGGTGACGGCGGGCGTACCGCTGATCCACAGCCAGTCCACAAGGAGGTTGGCGATGCTCTGGTCATTGATCTCGTCGGCACGGCAGCGACGCCAGTAACATCGGCGCAGGATTTCCGTAGCATCAGCATCTGAGATAAGTCGGAGGTCGCGCACGTCGATCCGTCCATCGCCGTTCTTGTCGTACCCCTGCTGTCGCCATGTGCCGATGGTCACACCCTTGTTGGTAGCACCGCCACGGTCTTTCGGGTCGTTCACGAAACCGCCCTCAAACGAGAGAATGAATTTAGCTAAAGGTTCAATCTTTACCATAGTTTATCGTTTTCTTGTTCTGTTGTTTATAAATGTAGGGCAAAGATACGAAAACGCCATCCGTCGTGCGGGACAAAAACATCCCAGCTACTTCGCATGACAGACTGCGCACCGGGTTGACGCAGCCGGAAACAATGGAAGCCGCAATGCTGCACTCTTCGTGGAGCAAAGCGGCTTCTGAAACGAAATATTATCCTGAAAAGGAAAGATTACCATTTTGCTGACGCCAGCAAAATGATATTCGGCTCTTTTTACCTTTTTACCTTTTTACTTTTTTACCTTTAAATCGCCTTTTTACCTTTTTACTTTTTCAAACATGGCTCATGTATTCCCATACTTTCGTACAGTCGAGTACATCTGTGTCCTTCCAGTCGGCATCACAGAAATAGAACAAGTATGCGGCCTTGATAATCTCCTCTTCGCTCATCTCGGCGCAGAGGTCAGCATACATGGCATTGAAGGCTACATACTTGTCCCAACAATTCACCTTGCTTGGGAAGTCGAAGTCCTTGGTGGCTTGCTCAATCTCCGATTTAGTCCAGTGAGCGCCCCTGCCCATAGGCACACCCTCATCGTCCAACTTGCTGTAGAGAAGTCGGTCGACATCATGATGGGCAAACATCTCGCTGTAGTGGCGGTCGTAGAGCACGGCATGTTGGTGACGGATTATCTTCCAGTAAAGTTCAGGATCCTCATTCTCCACCTTCATCAGGTCGCACGACAACTGCTCCAAGGCAGCATTGATTTTTTTGTCTGTCATCTGTCCGTCAACACGGGCCTGGTTGATTAATTGATTGTACTTCATGATTTTCATTTACTTTTTAAATAACTAATGGTCTAACAATTGGGACAAGCACCACGGAAATGTGGAATGACGGGAAGCGCTTTCGCCTGTCCCGAATCGGGAAGAAAGAAAGAAACTTGCTTCAACTTTCTTTCTTTCTTATTTTCTTTTAGGTCGTCACTCGATGGTTCGGTCAGAGCCTCGGGCGTGACCTTCACTTTCTTTTCTTTCATAATCGTATAGTCTTGTGAATAATCTTTGCAGCACAAGCAGCAAGAGCAAAAGCCAGTTGGAACAATAAGCTGCAAGAATGGACAACAGCGCAGCCCCGACGGGAGAACAACGCATACACACAAGTACGGCAAGCACACTCCAGAACGTAAGGCACTGAGGGCATGATGCCACCTTGCTCAACACCTGGGCTACGGCTTCAGCCAATCCCAGATGCTGAATGAGCGTCGCGGCCGTCAGGACTGCGAGGGTTACTAACAGATACTCCGTCATCATCGTCAGAGTTTAAGCGGTCGCTGTGATGGTGAGGGTGAGAGGCGCATCGCACACAAAGGTCTTACTGCAGCTGCAACAAGCCACACGGGCTATGCCGTTCTGAATCGCACCTACCGAAGCAGACACGGACGCAATGGCTGTGGCACTGAACACGGGAATGGTGAAGTCCTGGCTCACCACCTGGGAGCGGGTACAGCACGTGCCGCAGTTGCATGGCACGTAGTTGATGACACCCTCGACGTGCATCACCACGAGATACTGCGAGGTGCCTACGTTGACAATATTCTTCACCGAAAACTGGGGCACGAACACGGGTGTCTCGTCCACGCAGGCAGGTGTGCAGAGCTGCTGCGTGATGTTCACATCGTAATAAGGGGCAGTGGCTGTCGCACCTACTGCCAGAGTAGCCGTAATGACGGCTGGAATGGTTCTTTTGTTCATAGTCTTTTTCTTTTTTAATAAAGCGACGCATCTTGGCCGCCGCATTTTCTTACGTTAATGTTTTACCTGATAGCCTGTCGAAGACTCCACAGGTAGGTTCTTCTGCAGAAGGTCTGCCAGCTCGTCGAGGTCATCCTCGTCGAAGGTGATCATGCCCTCAAGGATAGAGAGCGAGCCTTTGAAGCGCAACTGGTCCACCACGTCGTGAGCCATCTGCGGAATGCTCTCGTCGGGAATGTTGCCGAAGTACTTGCATAGCATCGGCGTGACGAGCGCATTCACTATGGGCTGTATCATGGGCTCCATGTCGGCCTGCAGCGAGTAGTTGCCACTCACAAGTCCCATGCTGCCGATGGTGGCTTGCAACGACTGGAGCATGGGTAGACGCATCAGGTTACTGGCAGCAATCTGCGAAATGGCTGGCCGTGCCCACTCGGACACGACCGCCGCCAAAATCTGAGAATTGGTATAATCCATATCTCACGCCGATTACTGGTTGCAGCCACAACCGCAGCCGGTCTGGCATACGTTGGTGGAAGGAATAAACACCTTGGTGACACTCGCAAGAGATGCCACCTGTGACTTCAGCACGTCGATGGTGGCATTGGCAGCAGCATTGTATGCCATCTGCTCTGAATTGATCGCCTGCTGTGCGTCCTTGTTGGCATCCACCTTGTCTTCTACACGGCGCAACTTCGTGTCGAGATACTGGGTTACCTCTATCAACTTCTTGTCGGTGTAGTTCTCGCTCTTCTGGATGGCGAGTTCGGTCTTCAGAGTGCTGTTCTCCTGAATGAGGTTGGTCTCACTCTTGGTGACAAAACGTGCGTCGGGGTCGGAAGGGTGGGCAGTAGCCGGACCGCCGTTTCTCGTCATGCCCAACAGCGAAGCACCACCACCCAAAAGGCTGGTAGCCAATCCCGCAATACCAAGGCCAAGGGCTGTGTTGCCTAAGCCTTTGCTGGCAACATCATAGTTGCCGTCATTAGTTTTTACTTGCATAATGATTGATATTAATAAAATTCTTCCAATATCGGAATCATCTGCAAAAGTAAAGGGAAACAGACAAAAAGAAAAGGGAAGTCTATGAAGTGTTCTTACAGAAAAACCAGGAAACAGAAATGCTTATGAAAACATAAACAGGCACAATATATAAAGGTATAATAACAATATCTTTTTATCGCATGGCTTCCTCAAGAGTTCTAATATAAGGTATGGACTCGTTGCGCACAATATCAAGAAAAAGTTGTGCCGACCGCTTCATCGGCACGTCCTTCATCCAGTGGACATTGCTCATCAGGTCGTGCTCAAGCCCCACGATGGGGCGGACGGTAAGGGTAGGGTGGTTCTTTAGGTACAATTTAGGCATGAAAGTGACACAATGGGATTCTTCCACGATGGCAAGGTCCTCGTTGGGGTCGCTCACAATACATTTTACATTCAGTTTCATAAAATCGTATTTCAGATATTTCTGGAAGGTATCAAACACCCTTTCGCCTACATCGGGCATAATCACGTTGTGCCTTAACAAATCCTCGTATGACACTTTTTCCAGTCGGGCCAAAGGATGGGTGTCCCGCATCATCGCATAGATACGGAAAGGAATACAGGGCTCAGACTCGATGCCCTCATTCTTATAGGCAGTGTTCAGAGTAAAGGCGAGGTCGAGGGAGTGGCTTCTCAACAGGTGGTTCAGACTCGTCGCCTTGGTAAACTCGGCGTTGATTCTTACATTCGGGTATCGTTCCATGAAGATAAGTGCAGCCATCCGAATATAAGGTGCTATAAAAGAGCCTACACCTATCCTCAGCTCGCCCACAAGGCAGTTGTTGAGCGCGTTGATTTGTTCCTTGCAGTCGTCCGTCTGCTTCAGTATCTCCTTGGCGCGAGGCAAAAGCGCCTCGCCACTCTCGGTGAGCATAATGCTGTGCGAGGTGCGGATAAGCAACTTGCACCTCAGTTCATCCTCAAGAGCCTTGATGTGTTGACTGATGGCGGACTGAGTGACACAACAGCGCGTGGCTGCAATACTGAACGATAAAGTTTCGGCTACATATACAAATGAGCGCAAATGACGAAGTTCCATAATAGTTAAATGTTAATAGACCAATAATAAATTCATGCCGCAAATTTACACAAAATATTTAAAGATAACAGAAACCTCGCATTAAAAATGCTAATATTATAATAACAAAAAACTCGGTATCATAGACTTATTAGTCAAGATACCGAGTCTTTGAAAGTATAAATTTTAAAATTGTAAATGTTTTGTCTTACAATTTAGAGCGATCAATCATCATCAATCAATGTACTGGCGGCGCTTGTCGGAGTTGTACTTGCGTCTGTCGGCTTCACACTTGCAGTGCTCGTCCTTGCTGCAGTCGTTCTCGCAGCCGCTTTCTTTGCTGCTGATGTTCCTTGATCGGCGGAATCTGTCTCGCCCTTATCAGTTCCGCCCGTTATCCCCCCACTGCCTTGGAAGCAAGGAGTGAATCCCAGCCATCCGTAGTAGGATCGGTCACGTAGAGGTTAGGATAAAGTACACCGTTCAGTTTTGCCTCAAAGGTGGTTTTACGCTCGTCGCCACTCTTGGCACCAGTGTCGGTTTTGATGCCGCCATTGTCGAACTTCACCTTGATGTTAGGATCGTACATGATCTGCGTTCTGTCGCCACCCTTACCTGTTACGATGATGAAAACATCCTGGTTGTTGATAGCGCGGGCCAACTTGCCGCCTGTCTCACTCACAGAGTCGAGAGCAAAGTTAGTTGTAAGATCGAAGCCACCTCTGTAACCAGCCGAAGAACCCTGGATCTGCTGTGTGTCATCGCTGGCTTCAACCTTGTAAAGTCCCTTACCGCTCTTGAAGGTAGGAGTAGAATAAGTGCTGCCTGTGAGAGTCAGTGGCGCAGCCAAATCACTCTTCAGACCGATATACACATTATTGCCCATACCTGCGATATTCTCCAAGCACTCGTTTTCGTTCAGTACATCCGAGAGCTCAGGACATGTTGCTTTTTCTACCATAGTCGTATCTTGTTTTAATGGTTTAATAAAAAAGGCGACGACCGACATTTCCCGTCAGGTCAGCCGACCGACGCCCGTGAATTTATTATTATGAGCAGTCGTGCCGATGATTACTCACTTGCCTTGAAGAAGGCAGTAAGACCCATACTCATACCGGTAGCGGTGATGGTGATGGACTTCTCCTTGCTGCCGTTGCTCCAGTGAGAGAACTTATCCTTTGTACCGTCCTTCGCCTCAAGAGTCAGGATCTGGTTAGGAGTGGTTTCTACGGCCTTGTCGTATTTAGTACCGTTGACGGTTACTGAAGCGTCGGTAATCTCCTTGCCTTCAGTTTCTGCGATAGTCACTACAAGGTTAGAGTTGGTATAGTCGCCAGAAACGAAGTCGGTGCAGCGCAGCTCACCATCCGTAACAGCCAAAGCCCATGAGAATGGATTTTCGATACCGTAGCCCTGAATACTCTGACACTGGAACTGCAGGTCACGTGTATCGTTGTCAGAGCCGAGGCGTACATCGACGAAAGTCTGATTACCCTCTGAATCAACAGCAAACACGAGGTTGCCGGCAACAGAGAAGATGATGCGGTCGCCTTCACCCATACCGTCTACAGGAGCGATAGTTACCTTTGGCAACTCAGGAATCTTGTAGTTACCGTCTGCTACTACGTCGAGCTTGTGAGTACCGTATGACTGGAGAGCATAAGCATCAGAGATATTGATAGCAGTCTCTGTAGTCATATAAGCGAAAATCTGCTGACGACGAAGACGTGGATCAAGCTTCATGTAAGCATCACGGAAGTTCTTGTAAGCAGAACTATCTGTGGAAGACGTAGGAGCTGAGATGGCTTCACAATGAATGAGGTTATGGTTAGCCTCACTGATCAAGCCGTCCTCAATGTCATGGTTGATACAGGTAATCCAGCCATCAGCCAAGCCCATAGCCTTCTCCTCGTCAGTAGCGCCCTCGTGATCGTTGTCGATGTCACCCCACCAGGCGTTATTGTAGATGTCATCAGCATGGGTTCTAATTACAGCCTCTACAGCAACAGTAGAAAGAGGATAAGCACCCTGCGCGTTTGTACCATGGATAGTTTCGCAATATCTGTCGATATTATCATAACCATGAAACCAGACGAGTTTGGCAGTAAGTACACGCTCTTTCAGGAAGCCCACCTCGCTGTTCATCTTAGGATTTACATCCTTTCGACGAGTGGTGCCACCTTTACGCAAGAAGATGTTAGTTGTCCGCTGATACTGGATGCCACTGATAACTTTTACTCCAAGACGCTGCATATCTTCAGGAGCTGCATACTGCGCTCCCATCACAACGCTTTTAAAAACTTGGTTAGCTACCTGCTGAAGGGCATCAATACCAATAAAGTTTTTAGGTGTATTCATAATACTTTACTTTTTAAAAATGTGAATGAAAGTTTGAAAAAAAATAGAAATGATGTTAGAGAAGACCATTATCACGTTTATACTTCTCGATAGCCTTCTTTGAGCCAACAGGATCTGAAGGGTTCCAAGTGGGGTAGGCTGTATGGGGTTCGGTTACCTGTGCACCTTCTCCGTTGTTTCCGGGTGCAGTGCCTGCCGCAGGCTCCTTTCCAGCCTCTTCGGTAAGGGCGGCTATCTGGGCGTCCTTGTCGGCAATGGTCTGCTCGGCTGTAGCGAGCGATTCCTTTGCGCCTTTCAGTTCCTCTTCGACCTTGGCTTTGTCGGTTATCAGGTCAGCTATCTCCTCATCCTTTTTGGCAGTAAGAGTTGTCAGTTCCTCGTTCTTCTTGGCGAGAGTTGCAGCCGTTTCATCAGAACGAGTCTTAGCTTCGGCGTGTTCTTTCTGAAGAGCATCAAACTTAGCCTGAAGGTCGGCGAGCTTTTGCTCTGCTGTAGTGGCTTTCTGCTTTGCATCGGCCACAGCCTGCTCGTTGGTGTTCAACTTGGTTTCGAGAGAGTCGAGCAATGGAGCATTCATGAATGTGCCTTCTGCATTGACTTCAATCTCGCCTTCCTTGATACCACAAGCAGCGCTAATCAATGGGTAATTTTTCATATCAATATGAGTTTGGTTAAAATTGTTGTTGTTATCCTTTTTTGAAGATGGAGCGGTTGTTGGCTCTTGTGCTGAACTGGCTACTGTAGCTGGGGTAGAGGCGTTCTTAGGCTCTTTTTCTGTGCCTTCGGTATCAGTACCTTGGTCATCAGTGGTGATTTCTCTCTTGATAGGCTTTGCTGTACCATTGTAGAGATCGAAGCATCGGTGGATGCAATCAAGGAAAGTAGATTGACCATCCACCAAAATACCCTTTGCCTCTTCTGCTGTGAATATCTTTCCATGCAGATGTTCCTTTTTAGCTTTCGGGCAAGCCTTCTTTACATCTCTGCGGAACTCTACGCCCAGTTCGGCCAACTCTGCCACGAACTTCTCCGTATTGCCGTCGTTGGCAATATCACGGAACTCGCGATTCTTATCATAAGACTCCGGGTCGTAAATCTCGTGATAAGTCTCGTTAGTAAACTTGTTGGTACTGCCGTCGGCCTCAGTATAAAAAGCACCCATCACACCGATGCAGCCTACACCGTCCTTGGGGTGCATGTAATATCGCTCATCGCATAGAGAAGCGAGATACATACCGGCAGAATAGCAGTCACCATCGATGAAACACAGAACTGGCTGACCAAGTGAACGTGCATAATTGATGGCCTGTTCATAATCATTCTTAGCCCATGCTGTACCGCCAGGTGTGTCAACGATAAAGATATGACCACGACACAAAGGATGATTGGCTGCATTAATCATCATGTTACGATGATCGACGGAACCATACGAGCAGCCGCCGCCATTACGGGTGATAGGACCATCAACTGTAAGGACAGAGACAAAAGGAAAATTTTGTGCATTCTCATCTTTGAGAGCCCACTGACTTCTCACCTGATTACCATCCTCTGAAATCTGATATTCCTCGGGATAGTAGACGCATCCGTTCTCGTCTATAGCAGTGACAAAACCGCAAGTCTTCTGAGGCTTCTCGAAAGCAGCATGAGTGTTCAGGTTCTGCTCTAAGGCCTTACGTATTCCGTGTACGAACTCGGGGTTGATCATCCACTCCTTGTTGGTCATAATTTCAAAAAGACCTTTCATACGGGTTTAAAAATTAAGATTGTAAATGTATGTTATCCTGTAAACAATTCTTTTTACCAAAGAATGTACTATGTCAAATGTTTCTGTTTGCAAAGGTAATAGATTGAAGGTAGGCAAAAAGGACAAAAAAACGCTGCTATCCTCACGGACAACGACGTTGACAACTAAATACTATTTCTGATATTTAACGAATATATCTTAAAATTTATTCCAACTGAATAGGAATAAAATCGGACATTGCTTTACAGGTGGCTGTAACGGTTCTCGACTCCGAGCTGTTTGTAACAGTCGACGATGTGGAAAGTCGAAAAGTATGAGCAAGCGTATAACAGAGCCAAAACGATTCGTCTCGCCTACGAAGTACTATATAATAGTCCTTACCCTTCATCTGTTTAGACGCTTCGCGTACATTTTTACCACCAGTCACCACATTTACACTCACCTCAAAGGTATAAACAGTTCCGTTTCCACCTTGCGATGGAGTTTCTTTGGCTGTAATACTACTTGCCAATACCGTATGTTCTCCTTCCGACATGGCGATATGCAGCGCTGGCTCAGAAAAGTTGCAGTTGTTTATCTGCATAATCTGAGCGACAAAAGGCGGAACAGGTATAGAGGAATGTTCCACATCATGAAAGTAAACGTCGGTTACGCCATCAAGAAACGTTTCCCTACAATTATCTGGTATAAACATATATATCGAATATTACATTTAAATTTTTAACTTATTTTGCTTTTCTTATTAACACATTTTTAAAGGTTGTATTTTACAGCCATTGTATCTCGTCAATGTGCATACTGCTTTCTTTAGCGTCGCCATACTGCATATCGAAACACGAAAACGACTTATAATTGGCGTGTTCAGTACTCAACCAGCGGTTGACGATGCGGCGAAGATTATCCTTCTCTTCGGTTGTCGGTTCTATGCCATATCTCATTAAGTATCGCTCCAGCGCAGCAGCCCTGGAGCGGGCTATCAGCCGGCCTTTTGACGTGCAATAATCGAAAGTAGACAACGACCACTCTACAATGCTTCGCTTGAAGTCATTGTTGATGGATGTAAGCAGGCGACGCACACCATTGGTATCAATCGTCCAGGAAGGAGTAACCGACTTTACTACATCTACCATCTCCACCTCATTTGGAAGTTTAATGCAAAGATAATCTTCATTAATGGTTTTAGCGTAATCAAGTTTACCATTCAAGTACTGAACTTCGCCATAAGAAAGATATTGGTGAACATCTCTCTTGATGACAATACTACCACCTAAAGGGTGTCTTCCCTGCATCATGTTTCGCCACTGCTGTTGCGAAAAACAGGTCATGTTGATTTGCTTACAATTAGCCACAGCCGGGGTCAGTGAATTGCGCAGAATGAAATGCTCCGGCATATAACTGTTAAAGACCAGAGGATCACACTTTGACAATACGTGGTTAGGGTCTCGATTCCTGATAAACTGGCACCGACTCAACGGAAGCCGAAGATAGATATTTGGCATGTTTTATATGTTTACTTTTCACATTCAGATTGGCAAGAGGGTCTTTTTTTTACCTTTTTACTTTTTTACCTTTACTTCTATGATAGTACAACAGGATAACATCTGTTACGCTAAAACAATAGTTGGCAGGATCTTTATCCGCTGTGACCATACATCCCGCCTCTTTCATCACCTTGTCGAGCCTTTCTGTCTGACTGGGCGATAAAGCTTTGACAAGCGATAAAGCATCTATATACGTTCCTCCACTTTCCGTATGCTTGATAAATTCCTGATCAAAATGGGTTTCCTTGTCAAAAAACAGGTTAAGGGCTTCTACCATCTGCTCTGCAGAGTAGACTGGAAGCATGGGAGTCAGTTTACGAAGCTTTTTGCTGTAGGTGGTCAGACGTTTGCTGAGGTAGTCGTCGATGCTGTCAGAATAGTCGAAATAAAGCTGCGCTTTGGGAGTGTTGTCATTTTCACCAATAACAGACTTGTAAAAGCCTCGAAGTTGCTGTATCATTTTAAGAACACCGTCAAACTGATGGAACTCAGTAGTATTACCGAAGACTGCATACATATTCGACCTGACATCCTTCACGACACATTCCAGCATGTCGGAAAGAAACGCTACCTTATCAAGGTTGAGTGACAATGTATCTACTTTCTCTTGCATACCATCCTGGGAATAATCCACGAAATATCTCAGTAGAGTACCAAAGGAGAAAAAGTCAAAGGTAACGTTGGAACGAACATTCGCCAACACAACGGAGGAATACATCGTATAAGCCAGCTCTAAATCGCGCTTCTGTATCTGCTTCACCAAATTTTGGATTTCGGAAGAACCTTGCTTCAACCGACTTGCCACCTTCACGAGGTTGTTGCGTCTCGTCATCAACTCATTAAAGTCAGGATCACGAAAGAGTAGGTCAAGTGACTCAGTGTATTTCTCCAAAGGTACGTCTTTGAAGTTAATGTAATAAATGGTAGGCTGCGCATAGATGGCATCTATGCGCTTTGCCTCTTGTTGTTTTTTGCTTTTGCCCATATTAAAATCTACTATTTATCATAACGGCTATTAACGCCCAAACGAAGACGCATCTTTAGCCATGATAATTTTATACGATTATCTCTCGTCACCATCACCGGCAATGACATGTCTTTCTTTACGAGAGGCAAGTTGGGCCAGGTTTTCCTCAGCCACTTCTTCGAGCGTAACGCCCATCACTTTTGCCAGTCCTGCTGTCTGCCAAAGAATGTCGCCGATTTCAGAGAGCATCAGATGGCGTTCCTCGTCGCTGACGTTCCACACCTGTGTATGCAGGATCTTGCCTTCCTCGTCGCGCTGGGTGGTGGTGATATGCAGCTTGCCTTTACGCATGTGCTTACCGGCTTTGCTTGCAAACTCACCGACCTCGCCTACGAGATTGGCAAGCATATAGAAGAGATTGTCACTCTCAGGAAGGCAAGTACTCATTGCCTTGTCCTGATATTCGTTTAATGTTAAATTTGCCATGATGATATATATGTTTATATTGATGATTAAATGTCAAACTCATCACAATACTGGCGCATACGCTCGATGATGATGTTGCGTATCTTCTCGCCAATAATCTTGGCATTGGGATGCGGTGTGCCCGTCTTGCCATGATAGCGAAGGTCGAGAATATGGCTCCAGTCGGAAAGCGTGTAGGTATATGCCACAACGGTATAGGTGTCGAGAGGAAGAACACCTCGTGCGTCCTGCGGCTTCAAGCCGGACTTCAGAAGTCGGTTGTAGCCCCACTCACACACTCGACATACAAGGCCATAGACCATGCGCTGCCAACGAGTGCCTTCTACGTGCCAATGCGGACGTGCTATCTGTACGCCTCCCTTCTTCTCTAAATTGCAATAGCGTGTACTCTGTTCGGCGATGCTGTTGGGCGACGTGCGGTTGAGCTCACGCGAGGTACTTATCTGCGTGGTTACTACCATCGTCATGCGGATAATAGAGAATGCCTCCTCACACTCGTACTTCAGCGCCTTCTCGATAAACTCGTCTTCGCTGACACCATACTGACTAAGCGCATTCATCATGTCCTCGTGCTCAAGCGCAAACTGTATATTGGTACTGAACCATACCTTATGATTCTTGGTGGCATAGTTGATGTAAGGCGATGCTGCCAGGTATGCCCAGATGTGGTTAGGAAGACCCCCTTCGTTGGGCATAAAGAAATAAACTGTGCCGTGGCGAAGCATCGAGCGATGTCCGCTTTCCCAGAAGCCTTTGCAGCGCTCCTCGTCACGCTTCTGGATGAAAGTTTTCACTTCCTCTTCGGTCAATCCTTCTCCGGGCTGCTTGCCCTTAGCCTTGTAGCATATTCTGCCCACTCTTGCTATGTGTTGCGCAAGAGTAGTCTGCTGCCACCATTCTACTTGTGGTTCGATGAATTTCATTATGGATGAATTTTAATTTGTTATTTAAAAGATAGTGCATTCTCATATTTCCCGAAGTTTACACAAAACTCGTCGCTTCACCTTATCGCACAAACTTTCGAGCGAGCCGTTATTGAAGATTACTGCATCGTAGAAGAACAAGGACAGAAGATTGCGCTGTTGATCGCGGTCTAAGCGTTCCTGCGACACCCCTCGGCGCAGTCGAGTTGCTTCCCATGCCGTCACACAAATCTTGAACAGCTCGATGTCGGGGAATTTCTCGCACAAGGCTTTCAGTCCGTCCTCGTCAATCACGTAAATAGCCTTGTCCGTCACCTGGTCGATGGTGGTCCAATACTCATAGCCGCCATACTGGGTGTATGCCAACATCTTGTCGTGCGGTACGTCGCACTTCTCTACAAAATAATGCTGCCAACCGTCAATTTCGCCTTCACGCTTCGGGCGAGTGGTATAAGAACATATCACTTTATAGCCGCCCATGTCGGACAGCATCTGAGCCACAGTGTCCTTTCCTGCACCACTCGGACCAGTAATTGTTATCAGTTTCATATATTTTTTGTTTGAATTTTAACATTTGAAGAGTCAGTTGACAGTCAGTAGACTTTCAGTAGACTTTCATAGTACTTGCTTTTGACGAAAATCGAAGCCTTTTCTTATTTTTTTTCGTGAAAGTTTTAACAACTGTGAAAAAAATACAAAATACAAAATCACTTCAACTCGCTCCAGACTCGCCTACAAATCTGACGATAGGTTTCTTCTCCCAACGCCACCTTACAAGCATGAATGAGATAGTTATAAGTCACAGTCTGACTGCTTCCCAACTGCTGCCATTTCAGATTGGTCTGCGCTTCATTATATTTGGAGCTGCATCTTGATAGTTGGTGGAAGAGGTCAAGTCCATACGGATGTGAGCGCAAAGCCCATCCCGCTTTCACCCAGTCTTCATAACTCTCGGTAATATTCCGATGGTTGCCCACAAGTTCCTGCACGATAACCTCAATCAGCCTGTCTTGCACCCGCCGCTGTTCCCAGAAGTTAGAGTTGCCTTCTACTTGATACTCAACATTCGCACGGTTCGAGCGATACGCTTGGCGTGAAGCCAAAGAGACAAGCTGAGATTGCTCTTCTTCCAGTCCCTTATACGGCACCACATTTTCATTAATATATATATGTTCGGGATCATCCCAGGAGGCGAAGCGCACACGACCGATGTTGCTGCAAGCCTTGTCGAGCATGATGCCGATAGCGGCATATTCTTTGAGCAGAGCTTTGAACTGGTCTTTGTGTCTTTCGGGATAGGCCAGACGAACCAGACCGAAATAACCAGTACCAGAGCAAGACCGCATCATTAATCCTATCTCAGGACGAAAACGGGCAAGCTTAAATATACTTTCAAAATCAGTTATCTGAAGATTGTCCTGCAGATCAATGTCGATGGCGAGCCAGCCCGTGTGCTGTTTCAGGTGGCTCTCTCGTCGGCTAACCATGACGCGCTGCCCTGGATGGGTCAGACTGTCATCCTCGTAGAGAGCGAACAAGCCGCTAAGAGTTGCTCCAGGCAAATGCTTCTTGGTATCGATGTACTCGGGCATCTTCTTTGCCTTGCTGCCAAATTCCTGACGCATAGCACGAAGGCGCTGAACATACGGCTTCCATCTGTCCGTAAGACAGAACTCGCGGATAGTCATCTGCTGAATGCACTCACCCGTCTCGCGGTCTACGAAACGACCATAAGCATCTTGGGCAGACTCATAAATAGAGCAAACTTCGTCAAACATATCTTAGTTATTATACTTAGTACTTTCGTTGCAAAATTAAGAAATAAAATCAAGATAACAAAATACCTGGGATGTTTTCCTGAATATTTAAGATATATTAAAACAAATTTAATAGAAATATCTCAGTTGTTTCACATAATAATAGGTATTTCTGAGTTATGAGAAGGAGAATAAAATAAAATGAGACCAAAATGAAGACTCTGGTCTCATTTCTGTATCAAAAAGTCCCATTTTTCAAAAATGAGCCAAAAAGCAAAAGTCCACTCATCATATTTTTCTCCATTTTAGTCCCATGATTGTCCCACGATTATCACCCTGTTGCCCACTTTTTTCTTGCTGTTACTTGCTTAATAATTAGCTTTTTATATTATTTTGGTCTCAAAATGATTATTTTTTTTATAAACTAATATGCGCATAAGAAATAAAATATTTATCTAAAAGATATAAAATACAGCAAAATTGGCTCAATTCCGGCTTATGCTTTGCCCCATCTCAATCTTGTAAGTAACTTATTGTCTGATGTTTACGGCAAAGCCGTTAATGCTACTAACTTCTAAATTGGGGTTAGGGGCTTTTGATTTTAGGAGAATAAAAAAATTACCCAAAATTCTGATATAGTATGCTTAGGATTCATGAAAAATGCGACCAAGACCCCGAAATGCGACCAAAAATGCGAATAAAGTCCCAATAAATGAGTCAGTTATACCACTACCCTACCCTGTCACATTTATTTTTGCGAAATGCGACCAGATTATTCGGATTTCGTACAGAGTATCGTTTGATTGTCGTTCATACCTCACAACGAAAGAAAAAGACCGCCACGTTTCACAACGGAGCGGTCTCATCAGAAAATACTAACTAATAAATAAGATAAAGAAAATAAAATTCGTAAATTTAGCCCTTGCCTTTCATAAACTGATTGGCCTTCGTCATACTGTCGTAAAGATTGCCACGGCCATACATGTCTATCTTTGCGTAGATAGGCTCATTCAGTCTGTCGAGGAGGGTCTTGACGGCTTGCATGAGAGCGGCTTGGCTGGCTGTGTTGTTAGCGATTACATTGTTGGCCGCTGGTGCGCCCAACAGAAGATTACCATTTTCTGCTGTAAAGCCCGCTGCTGCGTCCCCCATTGCGCTCGCAAGCTCGCCGACATTACCATTGTCAAATGCGCGTCTTGCTGCACGTCTGCCTGAATAGTTGCTGTCGTAGTTGACGAGAGCCTTGAGGAGTGCCGGATTGTTCATCATCATGGCGTGTGTCGTCTCACGACCGATTACTATCTCGGGTCCATTCTCTGCTACAAGAGAAGGCTGGCCATTGATGGTAGTAGCCCTTGGAGTAGTAATCATTTGCACGCCAGTTTTTTGCCTGCCGTCATCCTCTGTTGCCCAATAAATATCACCATTGTCGGCTACAAATGGCTTCAGGTCTTGCACGTTACCGCTGTCATACGTAAGCATACCTGAAACGAGCTTCGTGTTTTTAGATACAGAAGAAGATTTCTTACTGCTGCTGCTGAAAGCCGAATTAAGTGCCCACTGAAGCAAGCCCATCAGAGTAGCCATCACTCCTGCTGCAGCAATAGGGCCAGCAATAGGACCTAAGAACTCAAAACACTTCGCCATTGCTCCCGCGATAGAGAATGTCACCTCTTGGTTGGTGCGGGCCGCGTCGGAGTTTGCCACTTGCTGATTGTTCTGCTCTTTATTTGCAAGATTGGTGGTCATAGCCGTCTGGGTCATATCAAGAATGGCATTCTGCGCTATCTCCGTACTCTTACTTTGCTCTTTATTGCCTGCATCGGTGATGTCAGTTATATTCTTGACACCTTGATGGGTTTCTTTCTCCCTGTCCTTAGCTCCCTTTTTAACCTCTTTACTGAGTTCTTTCTGATGCTTCTTTTCTTTCTTGAGCTGCTTGGCTTTTTCCTTGTCGTCTCCAGCTTTCTTTGAAGAGCCGCCAAGAGTGAATTTTGTATTCATCAAGTCACCCACAAGGCTGTCTCCGATACCGGCTACGGCATCAGACAAAGTAGTACCACCTGTCGCAGTTTCTACAATGGCTGTTCCTGCTTGAGAGGCGGTGCCTGAATACGGAGAAGCTGACAATCCTTGGGGGCGTTTCTGTCCGGCTACGGACGACTCGCCATTTTTCGACATAACAGTGCCGGAAGTTCCTTCTGATATGGTCGTGCCAGACGTTCCTGTGGCAGTACCCTCGCCGCCAAAGCCGTTTTCAACAATGACGTGCATAGGGTTATCGGCTGTGCCGAGATGAGATAAGTCCTCTTTTACGACATTAGCGTTAGCATTGGCTCTCGCTGCATCAATGCCAGGCTGTGCGTTTTTTTTGCCTTGTTTTGCTCCGGCATCATTGATAGCCTTCCACATTTGGGTGTTCACGTCATTAAGCGCCATGTTAGCCCAAGACTCAATCATAGACTTCAGGGCATTCTTGATACTTTCCTGTGCGCTTGACACGTCAGACTCCATCATGGCGAAAGCCTTGCCTACCTCTGCACCGAAGGTCTCAATAGGCTGCACGAGTTGCTGCATCTGCGAAAGGCGGTTCTTCATCGCCGTTGCCATCTGATTGGCATAGGCAAGCTCTGCCTCCTGACGAGCCTTGTCTGCTTCATCGATGAGCTGCTTATTACGAGAGTTCTTCAGACAGAAGGCATAATAATCTTCTGCCATCTGCATCTTCATCTTCAGTAACTCCACCTCTGGGTCGGCGGTAAGGTCGGCAAGACCGAGGTTGGAGAGAAAGTTAGTGCGCTTGCCGAAGAGATTGCTTTCCTGCTGCATCTTGCGCAGCTTTGCCTGCTGATCGAGATTGCGTTTGTTGTTTTTCCAAAGAAAATCAGAAATCTTCTTGGATTCGTCGTATTCTTTTTTCTGTGCAGCAGTATATTCATCAACATATTGGATAAGCTTGTGATAGAATAGCTTTACATTCTGCTCAGTCTCGCCCATCAACGCAAGAAAGACAGAAGGCATCTGCATATAGTCTTTTCCAAATAAGAACTGAAGCAGCTTCTGCTTCTCCCCGTTTGTCTCAAAAAGTGCCGCCATTTGTGTGCGAGCCTTTTCCAAAACTTTTATAACATCAGCCCTATCTTTATTTAGCGTTTCAAGCGAAACGTCTGCAAAACGAGAACTTATTAATCCCAAGAAAGAATTTTGTTGAACTACGCCTGTGTAATCATGTTCAAGTAGCTCCTTCCGACGTTGCTCTATGCGTTTTTGGATCACATTGCTTGAATCGTTCTCTTTTGATGAAGCATTCAGCCACATTCGGTCAAGATAAGCACGGTCGCGTTCATCTGACTTATAGCCGACAACTTGCCCTTTCTTAATTTTAGGCATTTGCTTTAATAAATCAGAACGAAGTTGTGCTACATTAGTATTCAATATGGCATTCTCAAGCATACGAGACTGAGATTGTCCAAACTCATCGTCTTTTTCCTTGCGATATTTGTCTATTGATTTTTTAAATTTATCCCAAGTTTTATTTCCAAGGACAATAGACTGCTGCGCAGCTGCAAGGGCAGCATCCATTTGTATTTGAATGTCATTAACTGCCTGTTCCTGTAATTCTTTCTCTACACCCTTCTTTGAAAGATCCTCAACAGTAGCTGTCATTTGGCGCTTATAGAAATTCTTTATCTTTGTAATAAACTCAGATATGTTGTTGCGAGCATCATCTTCAGGAGTAGTTGTGTTACCTCCACCACCACCGTTGCCGCCATAAACTTTTTGACCTACAACCTTTCCATCTCCTACATCAAGTTTAGCCCCAAACTTTTTCCGTAAGGCTTCTTCTTGTGCGTTTATTTCATCCAGTCTTGACTGAGCCTTATCTCGCTCGCGTTTCGCAGCCGCACGTTGTCCTGCCTGTCCGATTGCACCCTGTGCCTGCCCTGGCATCATAGCACCACCAGAGGTCTGAATATATCTTCCATTAGGAGCGTTTACGTGTGTATTTGCATACGCATCTTCCTTTTTCTGCAAATCAAGAATAGCATCCACTTTCTCACGACCCAATTCTGCCAACTTAGAACGAGCGCCCTCAAGTTCGTAGTAATCTTGTAGACGTTGAAAGTTATCCTCCCATGCCTTAGTGTTTTCCTTAACAACACCCGTCTCTGTGTTAATTTTAGCGTTGAGGTTAGGAATAGCGCCATTCAATTTATTCATAGCTTCGAGGCGAAGATTCATTGACGCTGAAGTATCGTGCATAACATTATGCAGACGCTTCAACGATTCTTGTTCCTCCATAGCCTTGCGCTTACCTTCTTCTTGTACTTCGTTAAGCACGCGCTGTCCTGCGGATAAACCGTTCAAAGAGGAAGAATATTCGGCAAGTTTTACGACCAATATACCCAATAATCCAATTAATCCTCCCATAATACCCGCCTGCTTGGCAAACGACAAGCCATTAAATGCAGCTTTAGTTTTGGCAACGACAGCACCCAGAGACAACATACCTCCTTCTAATCCCTGAACATAAGTAAGCAGTTTTGCAAAGCCACCCGCTAATCCTGCCATACTAATCATGGTGATCAACGTAGGAAGTATGCTCAATAGCATCTTTATAGAGGCAAAGAGCAGCGCTAACGCTACACGAACCTCTGTCATAAAACTCATACTGGTTGTAAGTTCCTTTACAACTTCAAACCAAGCTTTTGCTATATCACGAATAGGTCCCGAAGCCGCACTTGAAGAAACAAACTGTTTTTCAAGAAGGTTGTTAGCCCTCTCCATATACGCGGCTGCAGTTTCCTGCTGCATATTATACTCAACCGTAACAGCAGAACCTTCATTAAAAGCTTTATTAGACTCCTTTACCGCTTTAGTAAGCATACCATTCTTGGCAGCCATTGTTACCATAGTTTTTACCAAACGAGCGCCATCTGAGCCTAAGTCCTTAAATAAGCCATCAAGAGCAAAAAGGTTTTTAGTTTCGCCCATTCTGCGGAAAATGGTTAAGATTGCATCCATACCTCTTCCACTCTCGATCATCTTCTTCAAAGAACCAGAAGCTATACCGAGTGATTTTTCAATAGGGCTTGTACCTTTACGAAGCTCTACAACCAACTTTCCAAAAGCTGTTGCTGCAACTTCTGGCTCAAGGGCCATTGAGTCAACAGCCGCACCAAGAGCCAAAATATCTGGGGTTGTTAAAGCCGCCTGTTCGCCCAATGCAAGCATACGATTAGAGAAATCCACAATCTTTCCGCTTGTCGCTGTAGATGTAGATGCCAGTCGGAAAATCGCAGAGCCTGTTTTCAGCATAGCCTGCTCCACTCCATATTTATCCGCAAGACCCATCACCTCAGTAATCTTAGCAAGAGCCGTCAACGCTTCATCGCCCAAATCCTCTTTCAATGCGACGTTCACCTGGTCTGCGGCACGGACGAAGCCAGCTAAATTTTGAGTTGTAATACCAAGTTTAGCTCCCGCATAGGCCAAGTTGTTCAGTTCTTCTATGCTTGTACGGGTATCGATTTTAGCAAGTTCCTTTGATAAATTTGCTACTTCGTCAGTTGTAGATAAAGCGACCTTACGAATATTAGTAAGCTGTTCGCTATACTTCATATTAAGACGAAACAAATCTATAAAGTACGTTTTAAGCTGATTGAACATCGCAAACAATCCGACATAAGCCGTAAGGTTCTTCAGTGCTGTCTGCCATGCGCTGCCATGCTTGTTGGCTGCACCCGTCGCCTCGTCGATGTTCTTCTTCAGTTCTTTCATCGACTTCTGCTTGTCGGCAAACTCCTTGCTCTTGGTGTTAATTTGATTCAGTTCCTCCTCAAGCTGTTTGTAGGCACGGCGCAGTTCGTCGAGGGAAGCCTTGCCCTGCTTGCTACGAGTGAGAATGTCGTTAAGGGCACTCTGCGACATACGGGTGCCTTTGAGAGTCTGTTCGAGCATGGAGTATTGGCGACGGAGGTCAGCTACATACTTGCTGCCAGCAGGGAGTTGCTGTATCTTCTGCTGTATCACTTCCATCGTGTGCTTGATGTCTTCGCCAGAAGCCCTGTTGGGTTCAGCCAACACCTGCTTCATCTGCTTCCAGCTCATTGATGCTTTCTGAGCCTTACCCGACACAGCCTCCAGTCGCTTCTCTATCTCCTGAAGCTCTTTGTTGTATTGCGCAATGTCGCCAGTATTTCCTGTAGGAGTATTGTCGCGAGCCTCGGTAATAGTAGCCTTGGCTCGACGCAAATCGGATGCCGAAGCGTTTTGACTGGTTACGGTCTGGCGAGCTTCCACGATGCCCATCTTGCCCTTGCGTCTATCTTCCTCAGCTTCAAGCTGCTTCAATGTGGCGAGATTCTGCTGATAGCTGGCATCCGATTTTTGCAGCGAGCCCACGAGGTCGCGCTGTTGCTTGATAGCCTTGTCGAGCCACTGGTCTGACTGATTGGAAACGTTCTTTAGTCCGTCGGCTATCTTGACGTACTGACCTTCGATAAGACGCATTTGATCGCCCACCTGCTTCATCTCGCCTCGTATCTGCTCTGCCCTCTTCAGGTCGGCATCCGATCCAGTGAGTTTAGCAAGAGCCGACTTGCCCGAACCCATAGCGCGGCGCAGGTCACGGAGCTTAGTATTGGTGAGGTCTTGCACCACCTCACCCAGTCGCTTTGTGTCCTCGATATTGTCGCGCTGATACTGCGACAACGCCTTCAATGTGCTCTCTGCCCTCTTACACTCAGCAGTGTTAGCCTGACCTGCGGCAGTCATCTTCTGGATGTCGGCAGTATATTTCTGCACAAGATTGTCAATCTCTTCCAATACCTTCTTAGCTGTAGAGGCATTGGCCGTGATTACTACTTTTGCTAATCTTTGTGTTGCCATTGTTATTGTTGTTTTTGTGTTGTTAGAGTGTGATATGAATATCGGAATCCTCGAAAGCCTTAATCATCTGCGCTTCGCCCTGGAAGCCATAGAAGTCAACGAGATAGTTTTGCATACGCGATTGCAGGTGTCGAAGCTCCATCATGATGGCAGGACGCTGAGAGCGACCCGCTCCATAACGTTTCCATGAACGAATGTAGCGGCGGGAGTAGTTGGCCTTTCGTGCGCTATCCACATCATCGTACTTAGTGCCGAGACCTACACCCATATCCACGAAGCGCATATAGTCGTTGTAGGTAAACTCGTAGGTCCAGCCTTCGGGAGTGTCGTTCACAATCCTGCCTTGAAAAGAGTTTACGCCCACTCCCTCGGCGTGCCATTGTCCGCGTGCTCCACGGGCAGCGTTTATAGCCCGAAAGCCGCTGTAAATCTCCTTCGGGAAGATGCACTGCGTCTCGGTGTTTATCTTGAGCTGACGCAATACGTCGCCAAGATACCATTGTGCGGTGTCCTTGAAATCAAAGGCCGGGGCTTGTATTGGTTTTGGCATGATGTTTTACTTTTTATTATCATCCGTGTTTTCGTCTTCCGGCACGATATACTTGCCGTTGCTGCCACACGCGAAGTTGTAGAGCGGTTGCAGGCTCTTCCAGTCCATGCCCACCACGAGCCATTGTCCGGCGTAGATGTCGCCCACCATGCCGAAGGAGATAGAACTGGTGTCGATGCTTTGCAGCTCTGCCATCACCATGGCATCGTCGGCAAAACTGCGCTGGGTGACGGGACAGCGGCCTGTGCGCTTTACCTCGATAAGCCAGGCTATGAGGTCCTTGCAGTAGTCGGTGAGGTCGTTGGCCGTTCGCTCTATCTTGTTGCCGTCGTAACGGCCAAGAGTCTGCGGTGTGTCCTTCACCTTGGCGAGAAACCACACCTGGTGAGAGACAGATGCCTTCTTTGCGTCAACGAGTTCGCCGGTGGTCAGTACGCTGTATAGCATACACGGCGAGTGAACGACGTTGGCGTTTCGGGAGAAAATGTTCTCAAGGTCGATGTAGCGGATGCGGAAGAAACTCTGGTCTTCGAGGCGCTTGCTCTCGGGGTTGTGAGAAAAAGGCTTGTAAATGGAAGCCCAATGCTCAAGGATATTGCTTATTGTTGCCATTCTCTTTTCTCTTTATTAGGGTTGATGGGCGATGCCCATGCTACTATTCGGGGTCGGGGGATTTTTCTTTATTCATATCTTCCTTATCCTGCATGAGTTCCTTCAACTTGATGTTGAAGTGGCGCTCGGTCTTGTCGGCTACTATCTTCTGCATCACTCGCGCCCACCCTGCTCCGTTGCAGGTGCTTTCGTTCTCAAGGATGCTGACAAACTGGACTCCGCAGTAAAGGGCGGCGAGATAATTGGCGAGATGGAGCGGATTCATGTAGTCGAGTACGATGGTGTCGATGGCGGTGGCGAGGAAGATGGCGAGGATGAGGACGGAGAAGTCCTGCACCATCTTGGTCATCTTCTTGGATTTCAGCTTGCCGTCCATCTGGCATTTAGGATTCTTCTTGATAGCCTCACGATACCGGCTGTAGATACGGCGGTTGAGCCGCCATGCCGTGTAGCAATCCAGTAGAAGGGCGAAGAAGCATACACCGATGTAGTTGAGTGAGGGTTCGATGTAGCACCACAGCAGACCTATTGCGGCTGCTATGAATCGGGTAATGTTGGGTAAGATCGTTTGCATTGTTGTGTTTGATTTTTAATGTGTGAAGTAAATGTGAAGTGTTATCCTGTTTTGATTAAGATACGATGCAAAGGTAATGAAAGGAGAAAAAACGGGTGGGACATATTTTTTTCGCATACGGACAGGCAGAGAGGTATGTCCCAATCGTTTTTGGATGATTTCGTAACTTTGCCGACGTAACAAACAACATAAACAAGATGAGTCAGATAACACAAGGCACATTGGCACGCATCGACAAATGGTTGGCGCAAGGCATCAGTATCGAGACGATGTTCCCGAACCTGGAGCAGCGCTATCGTATGCAGCTCTGTGCGGAATATTACAAGCGATGGGTGCAGAACAAGGATATTGACCCACGTACCACCTGTCGCAACATTGCCCGACGTGACTACGAGTTGTTCATCAACCAAGCCGCACAGGGCAACAAGGAGGCTGTGGCGATGATTCAGGCTCTGGGCATCACGGTGGACGATGAAGGTAATGTGAAAAATCGCACCATCACGGAGCTCAACAACGACGTGGCGGTGTGCAATCATATCATCCGCTTCTTCACCACCGACGAGAGTCCGCGCCACAAGGCCATGTACCTTAATTCGGCAGAATGGTTGATACGCACGGGCAAACAGCAGAACAACGACCGCGCCGTGGACAAGGGTATGCAGGCCTTGGCCAACATATACGGCAACTTCATCGAGGAGAAGGATGCTACGGACGAGATGCCGGACATGAGTCGCATTGCCATCACGCAGGACGTGAGCATCGTGAAGCGCGACCGCATCAACTACACCGAGGAGGAGAAGCTGCGTCTGGCCCGCAAGTATGGTCTTACGGCAAAGGATATGCGAGATATAGCCGAAGAGGAATCCCTGCAGGCTGTAGGCAAGGAGAATGAGCCGGACTACTTCGAGTACATGGAGCAGAAGGACGATGAGGATGTGATTAGACACGGGTACATGAAAGAAAACGAATTGACGGATTCGGAAAAGACGGATGATGAAGAATAGGCATGACCTTATGAAGGTGATGGGCATTGTTTGATATAAACAATGGGCATCGTTTTAAAAGCGAATGTGCCGACACATTAAAACGAAGGTGTTAGCACTTTTTGCCAAAAGTGTTAGCACATTTTACCAAAAGTGTTAGCACATGGGAAAAACGGAGGTTCGGCTGATTTCGCCAAAAGAGTCGAACCTCGGCAAATATATAGTGCATAAATGCGCTATAAAAACACTATAAAAAGACTATAAAAAATATGTTAAACGAACAACTGCAGAAAAAGGTAAAACAGTCGATAAAACTCCTGCAGAGTGTGCAGAAGCGATACGACGGCGAGATAGAGATAGCCTACTCGGGCGGTAAGGACTCCGACGTGATCCTTCAACTGGCGAAAGAGGCCGGCATCAAGTATCGGGCCATATACAAGAATACGAGCATCGACCCGCCAGGCACGTTGGGGCACGTCAGGGAGATGGGAGTGGAGATACTGCGGGCCAAGACCTCCTTTTTTCATCTCGTGGCGCAGAAAGGATTTCCATCTCGCTTTACTCGTTTCTGTTGTGAAAAACTGAAGGAATATAAGGTGCTCAACAAAAGTATTATCGGCGTGCGCAAAGCTGAGAGCAGAAAAAGAAGCGAAATATACAACGAGCCAACAGAGTGCCGATACTACGGAGCGAAGAAAGAGGAAAATCACGTAGAACAGATTTATCCTATTCTGGAATGGACCGATGAGGACGTGCGCGACTTCATCATAGACAGAAAGTTGAAACTCGCACCCATTTATTACAATTCGGGGGCAGATCGACGTATCGAAACGTCTCGGCTGCATGTGCTGTCCTCTCGCATCAAGGCGCAAGCGCATTATCGAATTTCAGAAATATCCCAAAATAGCAAAGGCGTATCTCCGTGCGGGGCAACGATTTTTGGAAACGCATCCTGACAGCAAGGCGTGCCAGAGGTACGACAACGTTTACGAATGGTTCACCAGCGACGTGTTTTACAGCTCCAATGCAGATTGGAACAAGGTAAGCACAGGGCTGTTCGGTAAGCCGGACTTCAAGAAGTTCTTGGAGGATAAGTTCGGTATTGACTTGACATTATAAACAACACAATTATGATAACAATAAAAATCAAGACATGGAAGGACTGGAAGAAGGACTTCATCGATTGGGTAAAGGAGCCAGGGCGCAAGACGTGCAAGGAGTATGTGGACTATATGGAGGCTTTACAAAAACTGACTCTCTACCAAATAATAGAGGACACTTGTGATAAATACAACAATATGCGTGAGGATCAAATCAAAGACATCACAGAAGCAATAGAAAAATGCGTGGCTGCTTGTGCTGAAGAAACACGCAAGTTAATCGATGAATGTCAGCCCGCAAAATTCTTCTAAGACTGGAACTTTCATTATAAGCAACAAAAACTCTACACAACATGAATAACAACATAAAAAGAAAGGACTGGGTAGGCGGCTCGGCTGCTGTATTCAAGACGTTGGGCGCAAGCAACCATACGAATGCGGATAGACAGCGGGAGGATTACTATGCCACTGAGCCAAAGGCGACGGAATGGCTGTGCAAGCTGGAGCGATTTGAGGGCAGGATTCTTGAACCTTCGTGTGGCGAGGGGCACATGAGCGAGGTGCTGAAGGCAGCAGGGTATGAGGTGGTGAGCCGCGACCTTGTGGATAGAGGCTACGGCGAGGTAGCTGACTTTCTCTCTATTGATAATTTGGCGTGGGATGGAAACATTGTCACCAATCCGCCCTACAAATTCGCGCAGCAGTTTGTGGAGAAGGCTCTGAGCATCATCCCCGAAGGAAAGAAGGTGGCGATGTTCCTGAAACTGACTTTCCTCGAAGGCAAGGGGCGACGCGCTCTCTTCCGTTCTACCCCCCCATTCGTGTTTGGGTAAGTTCATCACGATTGAAATGCGCTCCAAACGGCGACTTCAACGCTATTGCGAGCAGCGCAGCGGCTTACGCATGGTTTGTATGGGAGAAAGGATATAAAGGCGAGACAACTGTGAAATGGTTTAACTGATAGAAAAATAGAACAACTAACAACAACACATAAAAACAACACATGAGTAACAACCGACACAAATACTTCAACAAGGTTCCGCCGTTCAAGCCGGACCCTGAACACTACACTCGCAAGCAGCGCTCGTGGAAGGCGAAGGAAGCCTACGAGACGGAGGATGATGCTTGGGAATATCTCTATCAGAACCCGAAGCTAAGGGCGCAGGGCATGACGGTGTACCGGTGCAGGACGTGCAGCAAATGGCATGTGGGGCATAAGACGCACAGCAAATAAGAAACACAACACAAAATCAGGATAACAACAATGCAGCAAGCACATAACATTTACTTAACCAAATTCCAGCAGCAGTCGCTATACATGGGAGCCAAGGACGAACGAGTGATTGCTGCCCGCCGTGTGGGTAAGACCGACGGACTGGTGGCTCCCTATGTCTGGACGGCATCAAACTCCATGCCTGGTATGCTGGGCGCATGGGTGGCTGTGAGCCGTCAGCAAGGCTTCGGCAAGACCATACCAAGTACGATGGCGGCCATGGAGCGTATGTTCGGCTTTACGCAGGGCATACACTTCGGTTGGGGTCGCCCACCGAAACATGCTCGCGAGAGTATCTTCAAACCTAAGAACTACGACAACTACATCTGGTTTGCCAATGGTTCCGGTTGGGTGCTTATCTCGCTCTCGCAGACCGCCTCTGCCAACTCTTACACGTTCTCGGCCATGGTGGGCGACGAGGCGAGGTTCTTTCCCTATAAGAAGGTAACGGACGAGTTGATGCCGGCGCTTTCAGGACAGACGCATCCCTTGGGCGACATCAACTTCTCCGACCACAACCCGATGTATAAAAGTACACGCTTCCTATCCGATGCCTCGCTCACAGCCAAAGGGTCGTGGTTGGAGAAAGAGGAGGAGAAACTGGACTTGACGGTGGAGACGGGACCATACAAGGGCCATACCTACCGATGGGTGCAGGAGCAGTTGGAAGATTACGCCAACAAGGTGATACGCTACAACGACCTGCTGTATAACGCCAAGAAGACCAGTCACTCGGTGCGTGTGGTACCGAAGGAGTTGCGCACGATGATCCGTGCCGTGGCTCTGAAGATGATGAAGCATGAAGGGCAGTTCCGCATTATGCCCAACCATGGCCAACACGTCACAAAGGGTATGGTGGAGATGGCGGTAAACTATAAGCTCATTTCGCAGGACGATGCCGAACTGATTTACGATTACGAATACCTTATCACGCCGGAAGAGGATTTTGAGATGCAGATGTTCCAGCGCTCAAAGAAATTCTCCGAAAACTATCTGCGTGAGCTGCGCCGTGTGGCTTTCTGTGTGCGCCGTGCGTCATCGCTCGACAATGTGGACATCCTGGGTGAAGACTATATCCGTCAGATGAAGCGAGACCTTCCACCCTACACTTTCGCCGTTTCAATTCTGAATGTAAAGATTCAAAAAAGTAATGACGGCTTTTACTCCAACCTCGACATCGATCATGTCCACGGATATATCCCCGACGAGATAGACCCTTTATCGTCTGCAAAATTCACTACGCAAAAGGTATCGGGCATCATCGGTGGCAAGAAAGTCACGAGCGAGAGTTATCAACCCGACTTCAAGGAGTTGGGAGAGCGCAACGACTGCCGCCAGGACTCCGACTGCATCAACTCTCTTCCTTTATATATAGCCCTCGACTACAACGCCAACATCAATACGTTAGTGGTGGGCCAGATGTATGAGCGTGACGGCATGGAATGTCTGAACGTCATCAAGAGCTTTTATGTGAAGAACGAGCGCAAACTGCGTGATGTGATAGCCGATTTCTCCGACTATTACGCACCGAAGCGAGCCATCAACCGTGACGTGACGTATTTCTATGATGCCACGGCAAAGCAGGGCGCATCGTATGCTTCGTCGGACGAGCGATTCTACATGACCGTGATTGAAGAGTTGGAGAAGCACGGGTGGAACGTGACAGCCATAGATATGGGTGCTCCCGAGAAGCACGAGGTGAAGCATAAGATCATCAACGACGGCTTGGCTCACCTCTCCTACCCTGCCATCCGCATCAACCAACCGAACAACCCCGACCTTATCATTGCCATGCAGCTCTGCGAGGTGCAGATTTCGTACAAGGGATTCCATAAAGACAAGAGTCAGGAGAAGAAGCCTGAGAGCGAGGACACGCTGCCCCTACAGCAACGTACCGACTTCACGGATGCCTTCGATACGCTGTACTTAGGTTGCAAGTTCTTCCGAGTCGGTGGCGGTTGGTTTGTGCTGCCGAGTGGCAGATAGGGGGTGAGTTTTGAGCTTTGCATAAAAAGGCGAAGGACAGACGTTATCACAACGGCTGCCCTTCTTTTTGAAGAAACAAATAAGGATATTTTGATGTAATGTGATTAAAGATTACTTATTTCCTTGTTTACCATGACGATATTTGTGCGTCTTAAAAAGAGGACGAGTAAGTCTTGCGGAGACTGAGTAAGAAGACGGAGTATTGAATACCTCTGCTTTAAATCTTACCGTATAGCCCACCTTCCTTATATAACCGTTGATGTGCTTCACATCCTCCATCGTGAGGGTCGCCATTTTGTATGTCCCTCGTAGATGCAAAGACGCATACCTGCCGATAAGATTACAGAAACCCATCGAATAGTCGCTATATGGCATCGGCAAAGTATCGTCTGCCACATAGAGGGTCTCAACGTTGTTCGACTCGTGTATCAAAAAAGCGTAACACATGACCATCTTTCCTTTCTCACAGGGACTTTTCAAAATGGCAATAATATACGTCCCAGGATGTTCGGAATCTAAAAACTTGTAATATATGCCGTTAGCAGCATCATAAAGGTCGCGGTCTCCTGGGGCAGCAATCCCCATACTAAACTCTATATTCTTGTTCCTCTCAGCACCACTGCCCTTTGCGGACAACTTGTTTGTGCGCTGTTCCAGCTCTTTAATGCTCTTAGCGTGCTCGTCGGTCGTATCTATTACAGACCTCATATTGTCCATCAATGCCTGCAATAGTTTTTCTTTTAATTGTTTACACATGTCTTTTTATGTTTTAAAATTTCTTTTTTTTCTTCAGCATTACAAATTGCTTTGTGGATTGGGAGGTCATCATTACAAGAACACTGGCAGTCTGCGCCATACGCCTCCGTTAGGCTGAAACTCCTCCTGCCATTCCCGATATTCCACTTCAAACTTTGCACCAAAGACAGCCAAACCTTTGAGATGAAGGCTCTCGATGAATTTCTCCTGCTCCTCACGAGTCATGAAGTCATTAGGCATGAGGATGATGCGGTTGCTACGGGCATGGGTGATGAACTCTGGCGCAAAATCTCGATTCGTCAGCATCTTTTTAATCGCCGCATAGTCGCACTTGTTTTTAGGCGAAAAGTTGATGCCATCCACATAGGTAAAGAGTTGATCGTAGTGGACCATTACTTCCTCGTTGAGAAACATCCATCTACCAGAAGTGTAGATATAGAGCTGCTTAATGTTAGGATAATCATGGCGCAGGTGTGAGCATATATCTATGATACCAGTCACATAGAATGGGTCTCCACCAGTAAGCATAACGGTATGCGCTGCCTTCAACTCCTCTACAGTAGCCACTGGCACCGTATCGAGGTCGTACTGCTTGTTGCAGCAAAACGGACAAGAGTTACCACACCATCTGTTAATCATCAAATGAATGGCTCCCTTATCGGCTCCCGGCTCGTCAGTATATTTACGTTTTGTTTCCATATTATATAAATTGTTTAATTCAATCTTTAATCTGCCAATCTATTCCGCATCATCGACAGCCAGCTCACCACCGATTGATAGTCAGTAGAGCGAAAACGATAACGCTTGTAGTTGGCTGTTATCTCGCCGACCCAGCGGATGCGCTGCGACTTCACGAAGCCGATACCTCGGACAACATGACCTGCAGAGCCCCTGCCTTTCTGCTCGCGTCCTTTTGCGTCGCGCTGTATCTCCTGATAGATAGTGCCGGTACGACGGGCACCGCGTAAATGAGAGGAAATAATCGGCTCGTTCTGAGGGGCAAAAACTTTCATCATAGTTAGCATTTTATAAGCCTTTTCCCCTACTTGTCTGCGATATTCAGGCGATTTTTTTAATTTGTATTTATAAGCCAATCTCGCCAAAGCGAGTTCGCCTATACCCAAATATAACATTAACTTAGAATTTGGCATGGTGGCGTAATTGTCGCACAGCCATTTCACTTGACTGCCCGTAATTCTGTCGCCTCGCGCCCTTATCATTGCCATTGTAACACGATCTTTTTCCCATCCATGCGAAACAGCAAGACGATGTAATCCAGCACGGCTAATATCATACTGTGAACAGAGCATGACATTTGTAGTTGTCGGATAAACCAAAGAGAGAGAATGAATCTCGTCTTCGGAAAGAGAGCTATAGTGTCGCATATCTTTTCTTTTATTTATTGTTTTCTTCCTTTACCGCACTGGTCGCAGGCTTCTCATAAATATCGAATTTGCGTTTGGTTGGACACCAACAGATTCCGGTGGAGTGCAGCGCATTGTCTATTATGATTTCAGTCGCAAGGTCGGCTGGAATGATAGACAGAGGGACACCACCTTGACAGAGGTGGTCGAGATAGATACATGGTCCAAAGTATATGCCGTCATTAAAACCAATAAAGGTCATGCTGTACTCAAAACCTCCAATATCTTTGTTTTTCTTCACCATGGAATACAGGTGGACGGTTCTGTTCTCTACATCGTAGCAGTTGAAAATGGCTGCATAAGAAGCCAGTCCGCAGCCAGGCTTTGCGTAGGTAAGCTCTACGTACTGACCATTATTGAATGGCGGAAGGAGTTCAAAACCTTTACAACTGGAGAAAAGACGACCCGTGAATTTTTCGATTTTACGGTAAAACTCTCGGGTGTCTTCTTCGTTGAGTCTGCAGTAACTATTGACGGAAATCTTACACTTTTCGCCATCCGAGGTCTTGGGGCATTCCTTTATACTCTGGATGTCTGAATAACTGTCCTCAAAAACTTCCACCAGCGGGATAAAAGTGTTATAATCATCATTGTTTACCTTATCGACAATAAAGAATGGGCCGTCGTATTCGTAAGGACGTCTCACTACCGTGCCCTTGCGCCACGTCAGCACGTCCCATTTCGCTTTACTTGGATTGGGATGTATCACACAGTCGGAACCTAAAAGGTCTGAGATTTCGATGTTTCCTACTTTGAGTTTCAGACAGCCCTCCTTATTGAACGTAAGGTAGGCGGTCTTTGGGTCGGCTTCTTTATCGGCGATGGCACAGAAAATCTCGTCATCCGTCACGTCTATCAACGTCATCCAACCACACAGGTCGCACCACAATCGCATTCCTACCCTGCCGTATTGAAACAGAACCTCCTTCACGTTTTCCAAATTTCTCTGGCTCATAATATATACATTTAATAAATTGATTAAACATTCTGTTCTCTTTACTGGTCGCTGTCCGAACATGAGCACCAGCCCACGAGTTTTAATTCTATTTCATCACTCATCGGCAGAAAAGCTGACCTGTGCATCTGCCAACCTTTTCTTGCAGATCACACCAAGGCCTTCAACGACACCCAAGTATGAGCTACATTCCTGACAGAACTTAAAGCCTACAACAGGACGGTCTTGTTCATAACCGCAGGACGATTCTTTTTTCATGTAGAGTTTTTTGTCCTCCACAAAGTAGTGAAATTCTTTTGCAATCCTCTTCAGCTTCACATTTTCCAATTCCGTTTCATTACAACGGTCGCGCATCTGCTGCATCTCTTTCTGCGTCTGCCTCGACGGGGCTTCCACTTGTGGCGCATCCTTACTGCTCAACTGGCGCACTACGTCATTGTAGTCGGCCGTGAGTTGATGCACGCGCTGCTCAAGTTCTCCGTTCTTTCTTTCCAGTTCGTCGCAATGGTCGCGCATCTTCATCATCTCGCCAAGCGTCTGCTTTGACGAGTCTTCATCCTTGCGCTTCTCCAGTCCGTGCTGTTGGCGCACGGCATCGTTGTAGTCATCCGTGAGCTGATGCACGCGCTGCGTCATCTCAATGTTCTCTGCCTTCAAGTCGGCTACGATATAGGAAAGAGCCAACATGCGTTTGTTTTCTTCTGTTGTCATTGTCTCTTGGGTTTTATGTTTGTTTTAACGATTTAATAGTGACATTAGTGCCACAGCTTTTTCTTTGTCGGAAAATCCTTTGATGTTTACCCATTTGCCAAAGATACAGCCTCCGACATATTTCTGAACCATATAAACGGTCACAGGGATGCAACCATCATAGGCTTCTTTCGGGATAATTCTCAATTTCATGTCTTATTCAAATTTATATACTATATGCGGTGTGGTATTGCCCAGTCCGTCGCGAGGGTCGGCAATACCTCTCCCGACCATTGTCGTCACGGCATTGGCTATCAGCTTGCGCGGTCGGCTCTTTACGAGGCCCTTGCCGTCCTTGCCGCTGCGTACCCATCCGATGTAATACTTGTCAATCATATTCTATCAATACAATGGTGTGCTGTCCGTGCTCGTCGTATAGTCCTGCCCATCCGTCGTAGCGTGCGGACAATGCCGTGGAATACCCCCGACGAGGGCAAAGCTGGGATGTGCGTTGCACGAAAGGAATTTGGTTACACATAATCGGGATTGAAAAATATGCCATTTACACCTTCAATATCGATGGTGTTTCTGTTACAGTCAAAATCAGCATCACAGAACTCGTCGCCATTAACTGTTACTTCCAATTCGCCATGTTCTTTACGCAAAAGTTCAAGGCGGTTTATAAGTTCGCTTATATTCATATTATTTTCTTTACAAATATTCTATCAATGCCATATTATCCTTGCCTACTGACGTAAGGGTGTTGGTTGTACTTCCCCCGTTTATCTCCATTCGCTGACAGAAGCGTCCGTTGGAGGGATGCTTGCGGTCGGACGGATTGTCGGGGTCACGGCCTCGGAAGGCTGCTATGCGAAAGTGTAGCATAGGAGGTTGTCTTTTGTTACTGTTGTTATCGAATTGCTCCACGCCCACGGACTTGGGCGGTGATACTTGTCGCTGTATTTGCACCCTCCCCGGTCGCCATGTTCACGACGGAAGGCTTTGGCTTCCTCGGTGCGGTAGTGGACGAGGACGGAACGGTTAATCATACGTTATCAATATTTTCGGTTTATCCACGTCGTGACCTTTACCTCCCCCGGTTATGCACAAGGCTATGCCGTGTGGCGACACGATGATACCGTTCTGCGAGGGGCTGTAGGAGCCGAGGACGATGGGACGAGGATTGTTATTCATATATTACGATTACACCAGTGGCTTTAAAGTTTGCTCCGTCAGGCGAAATGTCAAGCACATTCGCTGCTCCCATTTTGAAATATTGGGATTTGATAGTGCGTGATGTGCCATCGGATTCGGTGTTAAATGGGAGTGTCATTTCTTCCTCTCCATATTCTCCTTAAACATTTCTCCAAAGCCATCCCAATAATGAGCATCCATCCATTCGGGCGATTGCTTGAACTGCTCATACATCATTGTCGCAGGTATCGTCCGTAGGTATTTCTCACAAGCCTTAACGTCTTTGTCCCACAAATCCATCCGATCCATTTCTATCTGCAAATACGTCTTGAGGAACATTGCCGCCTCATGTGTCGGTGGCAGGTCGAATTGAAGGAATAAGGCATTGTCAGAGTCGTTTGCCTTGAGGAACTTGCTCACGGCATCGTCCTTCAGGAAATAGCGGTCGGCTACCTCTTCTTCCAGCACGTCCTCCAGTCGGGTGGTCAGCTCGAATGGTTCGGGAAACTGATAGTCGAAGGCCTCTCCTGGCGCATGGAGAGGCAGAACACACGGTCGCGGTTTTGGGGCACACCGTAGTTCTTGGCGTTAAGACGAGCCCAGCGAGAGACGTAGCCCAGCGAGGATAGTTTGTCGAGCCACTTCTGAAAGTCGGGCATGAACTTCTGGCTAACTAATGCCGCCACGTTCTCCTGCAAGAGATATTTCGGGCGCAACACCTCCACGGCATCTGCCACACGCCACAAGAGGGCGCTTCGGGTGTCGCTTCCCTCTTGCAGTCCCATCTGCTTGCCGGCTTGCGAGATGTCCTGACAGGGCGAGGAATAGGTGAAGAGGTCAACGTCGCGGCCTTGGAGCGAGTCTCTGACGGCGTGCCAGTCAATCTTGGTGATGTCGCCAAGAGCGCAGTCGGCAAACTGAGGAAATACGAGGTTGTGCATCTGACAGGCGTATTTGTCGATGTCGCTCCATCCCTTGCACGTCCATCGGAAGTCGGGATGCCACTCCTTCAGCACGTCGGCAGCCATGAGCTGCGAGTCGTAGCCGGAGAACGTGGTGAGGAATATCTTTTCCTCGTTCTTGTCGGCTGCGGAGGGCGGCAGGGCGGGCAACGTGTCGTCGAGGTCGTCAAAGAGCGAGAGCTATTCCTGCTTGCGTGGCTGGGGCGTGGGGTAGAAAAGTTGCTCATAGATATGAGCCAACACGTCCACTACGATACTGTTGCCTGCCTGCTTGTATTGCTGCGAGGCAGATACCGCCATGTCTTCTGGCTTGCCCTTGCCTTTCCAGTCGGGCAGTCGCTCGGCTGCCTGGGCATTGCTGCTCTGCATCGTGCCGATTACGTTGTCGCGAACGCCCATCAGTCGGAAACACTCCTTGGGCGTGAGCTTGCGGATTGCATAACTCTTGATGGTGCGGTCGGTGAAATTGAGTTTTGTGATCATATAGTTGCTGTTATTATTCGTATTCTATTAAAATTCCTGGAGCATGATTATCTGCCTTGACGCATCTATTTATTCCTTCTAACGGAGGTCTTTTATAGTCAGGCGAAACATTCCAATAAATGCTCGATATTGCATGAGCGTGATAGTCTATTGTGATGTTATTCATATTCTTCAATCAAAAATACATTTTGCTGCCACGAGTTGATTGTTACGGTCGGGCAAACGTCTGTACCTAATCGACCTCCATCGTTATTGCCACGAGGATATTGGTAGAAAGTCAAGATTAATCATATTCTTCAATCAAAAGAACGCTTCAGATTGCAAGTCGCCAATATAACAATAACGCTGCACTTCGTATTCGCTGATAAACATTCGCCAATTCTGTTCGTCATGATCGAAATGTTCATGTACGAAGCATGTACCACCGAGTCGCCAACAGAGAAGCGATCCTATGCAATGCGGTTGTTCTCTGGCTGGATGCCATAACTGAACGATATTACGATATTCGGCTCTTTTATCCGTTTCTACATCGTCAGACAAGGAATCCTTAAAGCTCACGCCTTTTTTGTCGGAATCGACAAAAACGCAATTATCCGTAGTCTGACTTTCCAACAAGTCGGTAGCATCCCTTGACATGAGTATCACGTCGGGCAGTCTGTATTCTCTTTTCATAAATCTTATTAGTTAAATGTTCTATAAGCCTATTCAGCTACTCTTTTTACTGTATTCAAATTATACAAGGACAAATCTAAAACGTGTTTGAACTCATACGATACGACATTTTCATAATGCGTTACTTCACCATCGGTCATTATTACGTTGATATAATCTTTATTTACAGACGAAACAACCTGCTTGACATCCGAGGCTCTGTGCAAATCGCATCCACCACCTTTGGTAAACACACACAAGAAATACCCATCACAATTCTGATAGTCTATTTCTCTATCATTTTTTATCTCTGTCTTTAGCTTTCGCTCTGTCCACCAAATGTAAGCCATAAACAAAATTGTTACGACAAACGTAAACAACATTGATGCGAGCCAGAGCCGCCAATCATTCGTTATAATCATAATTTATTTCTCATTTTATTTATAATTCAACAAACACGCAGATTCCGCCACTTGCAGCGGTCAGTGCGTTTACGAGTTTACCCCCACCGACTGTGCGTCTGCGCCTTAGAGCTGAAGACGGATAACTGAGGTCGGCTGCTCCTGGGCATGGGCAGTCGGTGTAGCCAAGTTCGGTGGCTTGACGTATGCGAAGAAACGTTGCGCCGTCTCGGTCCACCAACTGAAGGAACGGTCGGTCGGTGGTGGAGTAGATTCGGTAGAGCGATCCGTCGGGATAGCGGCCATACAGCTTGCCGTCCTTGCGGATAGTACCGCGCTTGTAGTGAGGAACAATCATATTCAATCATATTCAATCATTATACAGTGTGGGCATTTGTGGTCGGTGGCTCGAAGAGCGGGCGAGAAGTTTTCCCCCATCCTCGCCATTCAAGCCGATGGCTAATGGGATGCACCGAAATCTTAATGTCAGTCATATCAAACGAACCATTCGGGTTCCAAATTAGAAATATAGCAATAACGCTTTATGTTGTTAGTGCTGATGAATAAATGCCAATTTTCATCGTCATGGCTGTAATGGTTGTGTACGAAAAATTTTCCGTCTTGACACCAACAGAGAAGTTGACCTATGCAATGAGGCTTTTCTGTGGCAGGGGACCACAACGAAACGATGTTGCGATACTCGGCTGTAATGTCCATCGTTACACCTTCCGAAGGTTCGTCCTTGAAACTTACACTTTGTCCGTCAGATTCAACGCAGATGCAAACATCCTGGGTTGAGTTTGACATAAAAGTGGATGCTTTATCCGACATTAACAGCACGTCGGGCAGTCGTTTTTCTCTTTTCATAATTATTTGAGTTTTATAATGTTAATCATTCGTCCGCTTCCACCACTTTCAACCCATGTCTTGCTGCTTCCGTTTCTGTCCTTCCTTGCAAACTATCTTGCCTCTGCCCTTCAGTCGGAGACAGAAATATTCACAATTCCAACATGCGCAGCTATCCACTCTTACTGTTTCGGGATTATCTTTGCAGAACGGGTCCCCAATCTCCACCATATCGTGAGGACATTCGGTGTTCTTGACGAAAGTGAATCCTTTTTCCTCAAGCAAGTCGATAAGTTTGCTGCACTCTTGCTTTAAGTTCACGTTCTCGCTTCGCATTTTGACAAGCGCTTTTCTGAGGTTGTCGGTCTCACGCCCTTGCGCCATGTTAGCGTTGCAGACGTTGGAGTAAGCTTTATGCAATTTCTCGAAATTAGCCGTCTTCATGTCCAGTTCCACTAACACATCCTTATGCTTTTCTTCCAGATTGTGGAGTTTTTTTACTACCCTGTTATTGTCTCTGGCAAGACGATGAATTTTGAGTTCCAATTCTCCCAAACGTCTTGCATAGGCAACAAGATTTCTAAATTTCTGATGTTTCATTGTCTCTATTGTTTTATCCCACGTAAAACTTTTCTTTTTCCTGCAAGGCCCTCCTCAAGTTGTCTGTTAAAATTTATCCAGTCCTGCAACTGCTCATCATATTCAATATCACCAAGTGTATATATCAAACCGTAGGTATCGCATACTGGATGAGATAACGGTAAGGGTGCTTTTGGCTCACTATAACATATAATGGTAGTTCCATCGTTGTATTGTGCAGTTTTTTGCTCTCCGTATTTCAGCAAGAAGATCAAGCCCTTCTGCATCTCGTATTTCAGTTCAGACATAGAGAAGCTTCGTCCTAAATATCCGTTCACAACATAACCTCCTGCATAATACTGGTAGGAAGATCCATCGAGTTGATGGCGATAGAGGGTAAGTTTAGCTCGTGATAATAGAGATTTTAGTACTCTGCAAGTTGCAAATTTTCCCATAACTTTATCATTTATTTTTAAGGTTCAACTTCTCCTGCCATTCTGGGTCGTGGATGTTGCCTAAAAACTCGAAGTCTTGCATCATCTTTTGCGAAATGGAATCGCAGATGCCATCGGAAATGCCTCTGACGGACGACTTAGGATTCTTGATAGCCACGAGATAGAACATTGCCTCTTCCTCGCTCCAGCCTATCGCGCCATAATAATTGTCATACTTGTTGTCTTCGGTACAACTGAACGGATAGATGTCGGACCGCAGTACATCGCCTTCATAAATCTCCCTACCGCTCTTGTCGAGGAAGCCGGTGAACAGGCAGACGGTATCAGGGGCAACTTTGTAGGTGATGTTTCTATTCAACATACATTCCTTTTGTCTATCCTCGATAATGTAGGTGTTACCATTCTCCTTGTAGAAGAATCCACAAATCCATTCTTTATTATCAAGGCGTTTAGCCTTAAACTTAATAGTTCTCACTATTCCCTATATTTTCGTTAATACTCATATCGTTTTATCTCTTTCTTCGCTTCGCCTTGCGTCGTTCTTGCAAATTGTACTGCACAAGTGGCGTAATAGTGAACGATGACGACCCGTCGGGCAAGAGAAAACGGATTATACTCTTTGTCTTGCCTTCAAGAAAATCGTCTATATCATCCGCTACTGCGTTGAGAATCTCGATGTGCGATTTCTTCTCGCCAGTCTGCTGCTCATACAAATAACGGATATATTCCGAATTAACGGTCACAATGTATTGTCTTCCTTTATGTATCTTCATTGTCATCTATATTTTTGTGAATACAGTTATTTGAATCTTATGATAAAAACCTCGGTATCGAGCCATTTGTCGGGGCACATACCTTTCTTAGGCTTACCGATGCTGATACTTTCAATCTCCTTTTCTACCTTTGGACTATCGTCGTAATAGCCGTTCTTGAAGAGAACGTGAGTGAATGGTACGAACTTCATTGTACCATTATTCAGTTTCTCCTTGATGGTATCGATGTCTATAAGCATCTCAAAAGTCTTACCGATATGAAGCTTATCGTACTTATCGAAATCTTTGCATTCCTCATCCTTGATAAGGAGAAGGCGACTCATCCAAAAGTCTTTAATTATCCGATACTCCTCGGTCTTTTCGCCAGTCACAATCATGTCGAACCATTGCTTGCTGACTGTGAGGGTAAGAACCTTTTCTGTTTTCATACGCTACTCTTCTTTATCTTTTGGCTTTTCAATCAAGAATCCGATGCTGGCATGAATGTTACCAAGCTTATACCACTTTTGGCTGATAGTCATTACGTAACTGCTGAAGGCTTTATCTTCAATTTCCAATTCAAATTCCTCATCGGTATCAGGCTCGCCGTGTCTTACGTAACCTTTACCAGGAGTATAGATTAGACGATGATAACCACCATTCTGACAGAGATACAGACCGCTGTTCTCATAATCCGAACTCCAAAATTCCGGCTTATTTATATAGCAGAGCATCACATCACCATCGTAGATAGGGATATGTGATTTCTTGCCTTCGTTCTCACCTACATACTCCCTGGCATCAACATAATCTACCTGTCGGGCGGTAGTCATCAATACATAGCCATTTTTTATCATTTCGGCTATCTCGACAAACGAAGCCTGACATTGTAGATCAAACTCCTTCTGGACACATTCATCACCTTTTTTAAATATGGCAAGGATTTTTGATTTTCCATACTCACCAGAAGCAGAGGTATCTTTGATAAGACTATTCAGCATCTGTAATTTGCGAGCTTCCTGCGCCATACTTATCATAGTGTGAAAATAGTCGTCTGATTTATCGTTGATACACCAATACTGCCCGGAAGCCACCTTGCGCAAATAGGCATACATGTCCATCGCCTCACGCTCCGAAATATCATGCTGCATACACACAAACTTGTATTGGTCTGGATAAAAACCTTCCACCAAATTGCAGAATGCCTGCATCTTTTTGATGGTGATTACATATTCTTCTGTTTTCATACGCTAATCTTCTTGAAGTTCTACAGGCTCATCGTTCCAAGATAATTCTCTTCCAATGAGCTTCTTGATGCTGCCTTTTGGAAGTTCTACGTAGTCGTACACTCTATTTTCGTATTCACAAAATGTTGGCGCCCATACACAATTAAGTCGTTCTGGAAATGCTTCAAAGATGTATTCGTCACCATACCTATTAACTGCTACCCATGCCATAACTATTCCTCCTCTTTCATTCCAAATGGAGTACCATCAACAAAGGTGTAAATATCAAACAAACGCTCAAACAAAACAGAACCACAACTAAACATAACTCCGTCGTCATGTATATAGTTTATTATAGTTCGCACATTTCGTTCTTTTTCCTTCACCCACCCAAGAGGTTGATGCTTCAGCATTTCCTGCCAGCACTCTTCTGCATTTGCAAATGGGCGATAATTTGACTCCGACTTGGCGATGCGGTATTCATGACCTTTCATAAACCACAAATCTGTTACCTTAGTCCAATCATTCGGAAAACCTAAACCTTTTATAGAATCTGGTTTATTTCTACACTCAATTACCTTTCCTTCAGCAAAAGCCTGCATGATAGGATGAAATTCTTTTGCTTCATTTCTATCCATAATTAATCATTTTTATATTCTTCCTATCCATTCTCCCCATAAGGGATAGTTAGTTACTAAAACTCATCAAACTCTTTCCGAAATCTCTGTTCTGTTTCTGATACAAGTTGTGAGAATTTAGCGTTGAACTCTTTGTCGCATTTGAGCAAAACATCAAGACACTCTCCAAGTGTTATCTTACCAGCAGTTTCTGGCATTGTTAGCCTTTCCGCTTTTGGAATTAAACTTTTAGCTAAAAGATTAGCACGTTCTAATTGTTCTTTATTCATTGTTATTCTTTTTATGCCCGAGAGCGATTAGTTACTCAATACCGTATGCCTCTGGCAACTTCTTGATAATATCACCGCCATAAGCATCTTGCGTTAATTTGACGAACTCACGAACAGATGTCTTACCATCAAGGGATAACCCTTTGTTTGACATAAAAGCTTCTCTGCCCATACGACAGGAACCGGTAAGCACGTGGTGATAGACGAACAAATCCATATTGTCATACTTAACATCGTACTCAGGAAACTGCTTCATGAAGGCTTCGATTCGTTCCTCTTCGGTGCTGTCGTCGTACAGCTTTTCCTGAAGAGACATGAAAGCATCTTTTAGAGTGAAGCCATGAGCAAACTGATTGTTCTCTTTGACAATATAACAAGGTTCAAATTGTAGGTCATTTTTAACGATGAAGCCTTTCGCTATATTATTACGTACAGATGTAATAATTGTAGGTATGTCGTCAATGATACAGACTATGTTCCCGTTTATCTCTTTAACGCCAAGATCATCGCCAGAGCCATAGCCATAGCCATAGGACGAGCCAAAGCCACAGCCACAGCCAATATTAGTATCAGGACCAGCAACATCCCAAACAACACCATCAGTACCATTTTTATCATAATTTAAGATGCCATAGCCATCGCCATAGCCACCAACACCAAAACCATAACCAGCACCATAACCAGCACCATCGCCAGTACTAATAGCCGAAAACGCCCTTATCTTGTCTTCTAACATTTCCATACTTCAACATCCTCAATAGATTTGATTGCCTTATCCGTGCAAGGGATAATCTCAATAGCATCAAGAATTGTGATACTGTCTACAGATACCGTAAACTTACATTTTGAAGGATTAGCTGTTCCGTCCTTGGCAAGCTGAGACAAAGAAGCTGCTGCATCCCAATACCAGATGCGACGAGCATCCTTCAAAGTTACCTCTCTACCTTTGTGTTCTACAAGTTCTCCAAACTCCACTCCGCTTCTGTCGCCGCGGATAATTACTTTCTTTCCGATATTTGTTTCCATTATTTGAAATATTTTTTGATTAATTTATTTTTTGTTGTTTTGACTGAAGACGTAAACAGGGAGGGCGTTGGGATGAGGAAGATACCATCCAGGCTTGTTAATTTCGCAACGAGTGAAAATTTCTGTACCTTCTCCTGTTGTATAGACCAATAAATAACCGTAATCAGCAGGCACCTGCCAACACTGCAATGTTATCGTCCAACATAACTGAACCTCCCAAGGCTTCTCGTTAGGGGAAGACACGGGACTCCGACAGACGTAGGGGATATTACTCCAGAAAGGCATCACGTCGCTTGCCAACTTGCGCGTCCAGAAAACTGAATTTTCGCACGTCGCCTCAAGATGGAAACCTAAAGGGTCACAGTAATAAACACGGCGGTGGTGAGCCAGAGATATACTGTTATCAGAAGACATGTCTAATTTTTGAGTGATTAAATCTCTTTTATCTGCTATCCACATGTCACAGCCAAGTCCTGATGGCACTCCTTCTGCAGCGGTGTCCACGTCCACTTGAAGTCTCCTCCATGCTGAGTTCAGTTGTTCTTCATCATCAATGCCTCCTATTTTCATTGCGCTGTCAATGAAGTCGGAAGGTAGGTCGAAAGCTTCCATCTCGTTATAAAATTTAGATTTCATATCACTCCGCCTGATCCTTGTTCAGTTCCTCATACTCCTTCTCTTTCTGCTCCAACAGCTCCTCAAGCGACAAAGTGGTATTGACGAGTGGGGCAGTGATATAATTGTATGGCAGACAGAAGCTGTAACCTTCGTTGTCGGTAGTGCGGAAAGGATAATGGTCCTCACGGTCGTCATGCCATGCGAAGATGGCAGCACGCCATTCGGAGTTTCGGAAGTCGCGGACAAGCACTTTCTCGAAAGGATCAAACTTGTATGTCTGCATAGCATTCATAAAACCTCTAAGTTCTATCAGATAACGCTCGTGAAGTCGACGTTCCAGTTCTTTCTTCGTCTCGTCAAGCTCATTTTTTACATATTCCCCGGCAAAATCGCCGTTTTGATTATCGTCACTCTTGTTCAGGAAACGAGACAGACGGGAAACAGCAAACTTGATAATATCCATCCCGAAGATGATGACAAACAACACATAGAATATTGCCACGCAGCATGAACGGTATATCGGCTTTTCCACGTCGGGGAAAAGCTTCACTACGAACATTTCGAGTAAAACTACGGCGGTCAAAATCGCTGCAAATACTATCAGAGCTGTTACTAAACTGGCACTGATGGTTTTAAATATTTTCTTCATTTGATGTTTATTGATGTTTTTATTATTCTTTTTATATTAGTTGACATTTTCTCTTTTTCAGTCTTCCTCTGGGAAGAGTGACGGATTAGCCAGCTTCCGCTTCGCCTCCATCGCAGCCATCTCCTTGATGCGTTCCGACCGCAGGCGAAACTCCTCGGCCTTGAGTGCTTTCTTCAGTTCGGCGCGATTGACTCGGTTGTTGGCCTGTACGACACGGATGAAACGCTCCCTGCCCAACTTCTTGTAAGATGGAATAAACTCGCTGTCTATCAGGTCGGCTGGCTCCTTGGGCGGTATATAAGTCCAGTTTCGGCTGCCCTCCTTGTTGACAACATAAAAGGTATGTTGCTTGCCATCGTCGCCTTTCACGACGATACCGCCCGTATGTCGGGCGATGCTGAAGCAGGAAGTCATCCAACTCTCCTTGGTCATTAATATACTTTTCATGCCGAAAACTCCTCACATTTTTCTATCCGTTGATACTGCACATACTTCTTATGGCGCAGACAATAGATATCTCCAATGCAAGGGTCAGACAAACGAGGCAAAACAATAAAGTCTGCGATAAGTTGTAGTGGTTTTTGTTTACCATATTGTAATATCACGGATATGTTATTATTTATTTCGTTGCAAATTTAAGAAATAAAGTCGTAATCACAAAATATCTCGGGTATTTTGTTGTACTTTTCGGTGATATTTAAGATATTTTTAACAATAATCCGTTGATAATTGTTTTGTAAGTGGTTTTAGTACGGGGCGTAATAGCCATCAGCAGCACGCCCTAAAGGGCGTGTAGGGAAGAACAACTTTATCACTACCCTTCTCGGTAGAAGTCGTCATTATCGCTAAACCGCGACTTGCTTGTGTCCTTCTTCTCGTCATCACCTGGCTCGGGCTTGCCGAACAGTGTGAGCAAACAGGCAATGACGAAAGTACACAACATATAGATAAAAAACAGGTACACGATGAAATTCAACATACGCGTCCTAATCTTCGTCGCTGCCGTGGCTGCTCACGAGCGACGACTTGACATCATCATACATAGCCATTTCCAACTTCTCTCCGTCGTAATGACCAACAGCCAAGAGCTGTCCGTTCTCCTCGGTGGCAGAGTCGGCGGTGGTAGCAGACGCACGGATGATGAGAATGTCGAACTCACGTATCAGATTAGGCAGTTGCTCTAAGGGTATCTGCTCCATGGAGCTGCGGGCATGTTGTCGGATGCGCAATACATCAGCATCCGTCAGGGGCGCTCCCCTCTCCTCCTGGGCTCTACGGACGGCTGCCGCCTCTATCTCGATGCGCTTCTGCTCGTAAGCCTCGTTGATTAACTTAAAGTTCTGCCAGTCACATACTTTTTTCAGGAAACCTTCAAACAGGGCAGCACCAAGTCCCAACTCCACCATGGCCAACGATTCCTCGATGAGAAGCATACGATTCTTGACTTGCCAGAAAATGAGATTGCGCCGACTAAATTCGTCGATAATGGCAAAGGAAGCTGCCACGTTGCGAAGCTCGCGCTGCCGGGCTTTCTTGCTTATGCTTTTGCCCTTACTTTTTTTTCTGAATGGATTTTTCATATCTAATATTTTTAAAACGTTTTAAATAAAAACCCTTCTATTCTCACGAACCGAAGGGGAAATTATGATATTTTAAAAAAACAACGATGCACAGACAAGCTGCGCTGTTTGTTCTCCAGCCATTTCTCACGAGAGAGCTGGAGAAAGTGTAACATTATAATTTTTTAAAAACCTAATACGGACCATTTCGCTAAATGGTACTAAGAATATTATATAAAAATTATGTAAAAAATGAATATATATAGATAAATTCATTGATAAGGCGAGAAGATTAGTGGGTGATAAACCTCGTGCCGTCAATCTCAAGCACCAGAATGTCGTTCACTACCCTCACCTCGCCACTTTCGACAAACTGCACCTTGCGCTGATGACGATTTACGTCGACAGACAGGCATACGCAGTTGCCTTCATCGACATGGCCTGTCTTGGTGAGAAACTTGATGTAGAACGGCACACGCTCCACCTTTCTCGCTGTCTGCGGATGTACGTAACCTGTCACTACGCGCCCGCTGCGTGGGTCTATCCATCGCCACTTCTCCGTGTAGCGACGTATCTCCGTATAAGATTGTCGCGGTGTCTTGTTCATATTCCTTTATTTTATATTTCCAAAATTGTGATGATCGTGCGAGCTGTCCTCGCCCTCCTTATTCTTATAGGGAGGGAAGTCTGCCCGCAGAAAAGCCGCCAGCTCAGCCTCGTTCACCTCCCTTTTATCCTTGTGCACGCGCTGTCGGTGTCGCAACACGTCGGGGAAGAGAATGTTCCTGATAGGATTGCCCCAGTCGAGATCGTTGATGCTAAGACTGTAGTCGGGATAAAACATGAGTGTATAGCCCGACAGCCTTCCACTGGGTCGTTCCGTCATGTGTCCCTGCAGGATCAGCGCACGGGCATTATTATACAATACCATGTGCGCCGCTACCGACGACACATCACCGTTAGAGGTGTAGAGTATCTTGTCCTTATAGTCCTTCAGATACTTATCCATCATGTCGTCTATGTTGCGCCCGGTCGAAAAGATGAGATGGGAAATCCAGTCTCGCTCAAAGCACTGCGCCAAGAATGCCAGCATCTCGTTGGAGACCACCGGCATCGCCAGTACAAGGACGTGCCGACTGATCATCTCATAACTGATGGCTCGATAGAACTTCTCTGCCGTCACGTCGCCGTGGGTATAGAAAGAAAGCATCCTGCGTGGAGCCTCCTTCATTGCCTTCGGCAACATCTTGTTCACACAGCAGGGAGGGATAAATAACAATGTGTCGTCCATTTCTTCTTTTTCTAAAAGGGGTTATTCTTCAAGCAGTATAGGCATCAACAGCGTCAACGTTGTCGGTGCTGGAGTGTTGGCTGTAAGTACTCCAGCACGGCTGGGGTCGGCGAGCTGAATGCGGATGGTATCGTCAGGAATGGCCGTTACGGTATCAAGCAGGTTATGGTAGTTGAAACCTATCGTGAATCCGTCGTCGCATCTGCTGTCCGTTATCAGCACCTGGTCTTCCGCTTTCTTGCTGAAGTCAATATCACTTGCGCAGACATTCAGGAACATTCCGTCCTTCTTCAATGCCACGATATTGGAGCTTGCACTACTGAAGAGCGCCACACGTTTGACGACAGAGATAAATTCCTTCTTGTCCACGACCACGTAGTAAGGGTTGTTGGTAGGGATGACAGACTTATAGTTGGGGTATTTGCCCTCCACTGCCTTACACAGGTACTCTATATCGTTGCCTGAGAAGAGGATAGCCTTTCCGTCGGTCTGGATGTCTATCTGTTCGCTGTCATCAAAGACAGACAATGTGCGGAAGAATGAGGAGTGGACCAATATCTGTGTAGGTTCTCCACTGCGATAGAAATTGCTACCGCCAGTCTCGGGGTTGTTGCTGTGAGTCACCTTGAAAAGAATGCGTCCGTCGGTGGCGACAAAGACCACTTCGCTGCGATCCTCTGCTATATCAATGCACAGGGTGCTCAAGATAGGACGGAGGTCGTCGTTGAAAACAAACTTGCCTGCCTTTGAAATGACTGACTTAAAGACAGACGAAGGCAGAGAGATGTGCGTCTTCTCCTGATTGAGATCTCTCGCTTCTGGGAAGTCGTCGCCGGCAAAGAAGGGCAGAGAAATGTTGCCCGACTTCACATTGTCGCCGTTATGAGTGCAATACTCAATATTCATCATGTGGCTTTCGTCTTCCGACAAGTCCATGGTGAGCACACACTCGGGAGGCAGAGTACCTAACAGGTTTGTGATGCTGACGATAGGCAATACGACGGGCTTAGAGAAGCTGCCCTCCACGATGTCGAGAGGCGCGGGGATGGTGAGCTGTGTATCGTCAGAGCCTGTGACGAAGAAGAATTTACCGTCCTTCTTGCTCTGTCGCAGAAGGACATCGGCAAGAAGGGCGACGGAAGGCTTGCTCTCAATGCCCTTTGCTGCCTTCTGCAGGGCTTGTCGAAGCAGAAGTACGGATGGAGTCTGTAATTTCATATACTGAATGTTTTATATTTTTACTAAGGAAAGAGTGAGGAGTCCGCTCTGCAATTCTGAAGGGGAAAGCATCCTTCGCAGAAACAGAGTCGGACTGCCTCGTCAAACAACTAAAGATTAGAAAATGAATATTCTTTTTTAGAATGGCAGGTCGTCGGGATTCATATCCGCATCTGGTACAAACGGATCGGAAGAGCCGTCGGCTGGTGGTACGTAAGTATTGGCGCCGTTGACTGCCGAATAAGCCTGTGTAGGATAAGGCTGGCTGTTGCCTGTCGACTGTGGCTGGTATAATTGTGCGATACGCTTGTTCATCCTGGCACGGATAGCCTTGAAGAGATGAGTGTTCTCATCATTGAAATTTTCATTCACGATGTTGGGATCTTTCTCTTTGTTGGCCTCTTTCACCTGCTCTACCAACTTAGGGAAGTTTTTAGCGATAGCCTTGATATAGTCTACTGAGAAAGACAGTTGCATCTCGTGTGTTGGGACACTCACGTTGCTGTCGCCTCGCTCCTGAGCAGACTGGCGTACCTTATTCTTATACTGCTCGTTGAAAGGCCAAATGTTCACTCTCAACTTAGCCATTTGTCTGTTCGCGTCATTCTTCGACACTTCCACTCTAATCTCGTTGAGGTCACAAGGAATACAAACGTAGGGTCTTTGTGGATTTTTCGCATCGATACCTACAAGCACCTGTGTGCCATTCAACGATAACAAATCAATATTACCATTATAGCTTGCCATAAATTATTGTTTTTATGTTGTTAAAAAATTAATATTCTTTCCGATTCTGTCAGAATGGTAAACCATTGTCTTCCATCTTGGGTACCTGTTCCGCCAGGTTACTGCCATTGTTGGCGTTCTGATTGCCTGTTCTTCTGCCCTGTCGACGGGAAACGAAAGTCTTCCATCGTTCTTCCTCCTCAGTGGTGAGTGTGATGATGTTGCCATCGTCATCACGATAAGGCAATGGGTCGGGTCCTTCGACGTATTCTTTTGCCATCCGTTTCAGGTCATCATAATTGTCGGGTATATGGTCTTTGCCTGAACGGAAGAAGAAGTACACGTGCTTGCTGGTTTCCACCTTTCGGATGTATTTCGGCTCTACGGTATCGTCGTTCTCCCACTCCTTGCCGACAAAGTATTCCTTCGTTACCCATGCACGGAGCTTAAAGCACCCATGCCGTTTGTTGTCCTCGCTCACCAGAAGGTGTTCGGGATTCACAATGATATTCATGTTCTTGCAGTACTTGCGTATCTTCTTCTTGAAGGTGGCACGGCTATATTCCTTGCTCTTTCCTTCGGAAGCATCCGCCCAATCACGCATGAACTCATTAAACATCTCATCGGTACAGATAGGCGCGGCATACACCTCCTGCCGGGCAAAGAACCATTCAAAGTACTTCACGGAGTTCTCGGTCAGCTCTCTTACCATCAGTCGGCGCTGTACGTTCTTCTGCGGTGCGATGACGAACTCATGATATTTCATGATAAACTGCACGGACAAGGCACAGATATATATCGCCTGGTTGCGGTCGTATTCATTCAACTGCTCGGGGTCTGTAGCGAGATTTTTCATGACCTCCTGTGGCGAGCGGGCCAACTGATGCTGCATGTGGTTCGCACGACAGAAACGGTCGGATAAAGACACCAAAGGGAAACGTCCAATCGTCGACGAGTCATCATCACTCAACTGCGAATTGCTGGTAATCACGTTGACAGGTGAGTCCTCCAACTTGAGAGTCACAGGGTCACCAAACTTTCGCTCTATCATCGCTCCTGCTGTAACCTTGTTGTAGAAGTACTTCATAGGGAATGAAGCAGGCTTATCTTCCCAATGTATCAACCTATACTTACCTGGATATATCAGGAGGTTGGAAAGGCTGAACTGGGCATTATTGATAGTCGTAAAATTCTTCATGTCGACACGCAGGACATTGATAGCCGAAGCAACAAACGTGTTGACCAGCAGCGATTTTCCAGAACCGCCACTCGCCTCTTTCTCGTCTTCCACCTGGTCTTCCAAGAGGTAAGGACAAACACTCTGCATGTCCTTCCAGGAGCGATAGCAGATACGGCCTATACATGAAATCATGTTGGCGAAATGGGAATTGATGGTAGCCACAGCGGTGGCGTCCAAATCTTTCTTGTTGCGTATGGCATCCTGCTCAAGTCGCCATAATGTATTGGAACAGCCACGTATGACTCGCAATACAGGCCACAGCTCTTTCTCCTGCTTGCCGTGCCAGTCAACTTGCCACCTGAAGGTCTGCGCCCATTCGCTTAACTCAACGCGCATCTGCGTGATATCCTCGTTGCTGAAGACAAGCGATCCGTCCTCATTGCGCATGGCCGCCTTTTGGTCAATAGCACTTTTGCGGTCGAGATATTCCTGACTCTCGCTGATGGTGAAAGGCGGATGAAACACCCTCATCGTGAAATCGTAAGGCTTCTTTGCCAAAGCTGGGATGAAGAAGTTGATATGGTCGTAACTGACAGGCGTGATGGCCTCCGGCGTGATTTTCAATGCCACATTGCGGAAGAAGAAATATTCCATCCGCTCATTGAAAGACTCGTTGAAATCAATGACCATCGACTGCAGACCTCCAGCCGACTTCTCTGAGAAGTTTTTGTCGATAAGGTTGGCTGCATCCGACATCATGCGCTGTTCCTCATCGTTATATCGCCAACTTTGCTCGATAAACTCAAGGAGTTTGGTCTTCACAGCCTGGATAATGCTCTTCGAGTCGATATACTCTACGAAGCATCGGTCAAGGTGTATGAATTGTCCCACGAGGTCGGTGCTCTCAGGGTCTATCATTCGATAATAACCCAACGAGGTCATAAAAAGCCACACCTTTGTAGGACTTACCTTACAGGTCGGTGGCTTGGGCTTACCGCTTCTTGGGTCACGGGGAGATTCTATCTCGAAGGGGTCGGTATTGTTGGCACCGCGCAATTTAGAATAAAGAGGCAAACGAATGTCATGATCGAAACGGAAATTATCTGCATCGGTCATGCGAAACGTCAGCATATAATCGCGTACACTACGAGGGGAGCAGCCATAGAGCCACTGCCATCGCTGGTTATACCTCACCCTGAAGGCATCAGGCAGCATCGCATAGCAAAGATCACTATACTTGGTAGCGATAGCACCGCAGTCGCGCTGACTGCTGATGTCGTTGGGGTAGAGCATGATGATTTTTTCGGCAAAACGCTTCATCTTCTGGTACTGCACAGCATTGAAGTCCAGTTTTTCCTGTCGCCACTGACCGCGGTCGATATACCAGAAGTTTCTTCTTCCTACTGAGAAGGCTACATGATACCAGCATTTCTGCTGAAAATGAGTGTCGCCATCTTTATCCTTACGAAGGGACCGCATGGCATAATAGATGCTGATTGCATCCTCGGGAGTCCGGCAGAAAATGATGTTCTGCGCCTTGATGGCTGCTGCCGGAATTTCTTCGTCTTCCTGGTGGAAAGTACCTTTTGGCGTACCGTCCTTCAATTCATTCTCCACCCATATTTTTTTGTTTTCGGTGTAGACTTCATCGGGCTGCCACTTACTGATGGCAGCATGGACGCCCGTCGTGTTGGAGTCACGATGGTCCATGGCGTAAGTGAACACCTTGTCGCCCATCAGCCACCGGCTTACTTTTTTGACGGAGTGCTCTTCGGTAGTGGAAAAGACAATGGGGGACTGCTGCATGGCAGGACGGAAAAGGCAACCGCAAGAGCCCTGCGGCGCAATCACATCAGTAGCAAAACAGACAAAGAGGGGATTCCATGGCGTGCCATAAATAACCTCGCTTACCTGCTTGCCATCTCTTACGGCATTAGGTAATGTCACTTGGTCAACCGCATAGATACGGAAGTCGTCATTCAACATCTTCGTGTTGAAATCCCGACCGAAACCGAAAGAAGGCAAGCCTTTTACCATTGTCACCTCGCAGCCCAAAGCAGCCAGTTCCTGTGGATTAAAATCAACCTTTGGGATAAAAGAAAAGGTGTCAATATTCTGCACGGCAATGGTACGATAGTCCATCTTGGAGAAAAGCATAGGATATTTCGCCCTCACGTTCTCAGCATCGCCGTACACTCTTACCACAAGATCGTGGCAAAGACGGAGCAGACTGGCTCCGTGCATAGGCAGATTGCGCATGGCAGCATATAGTTCCAGGGCTCCATATCCATGTTTGCCGGTCTTGGTACACATCCACCTCACGGCACCATGCTCTGCCTGTCTGTCATCATCCACCCCTACACCATTATAGAGACCACCTCGCTCGTCCTTATAAATAATAAGGTGCGGTGTCTGTTTCGCTTTGCTTCCGGCATCGTCATTAGCTGCCTCCTTCTGGCAGAAGGGACAGAAACAAGCTGTCTGTCCCTCGATACACTGGTTCTCGGCAGGCTTCACGAGAAAAGTCATGTCGAGATTGGCAAGCTGGTTGATGATAGGATGAAATAACATATCTCGTTGTTAGTATATATTAGTTAAAAGAAAGAAAAACCGACCGAAGCGGACAGGCAAAACTTTAAGAGACAACCATCGTCTTGGCTCATACACGAAGGCAAATGAAACAAAGACACTTTCTATCTTCAAGAATCCACTGTACTCCGCATATTTCCGAGGTCGTAGTGTACTTTCGTACTCTACTCCAGAGCTTTCGACAATGGTATATGAGCGAAGCCGCGGACATTTCTGTTACCGCTATCCGCTTCCATGGCTGAGGTCGGTCTTTCGTTTCTTTTCATATTTTTTCTTCTTAAAAGGAAAGACAACAGCGATGCGCCAAACTTCAGAGTTGAACAACACTTTTTGATGCAGGTTTTCATGATCATTCTCTCAGACCTACCTCGTTTTGTGCTGCCGTATGATTATCAGAGAGGTATTGCTACACTCTCCATCGCTGCGCCTTCCCCGTGAGTGGGACTCGCTCTAAGAACAAATCCCTATATATATAGAACACGATATAGCAAAAACGTGTTTAGGGCTTTTATAAATTCAAGAACGTTTCCAGCCGATAGTGCCGGACGGTGCAGTTGCATATCGCCTGGCACTTATAGACAAGCAAGCGAGTGAACTCTGTAAGCGAGATAAACTGCTCGTCGAGTCCTATTATCTGCACTTCCGTTCTCCAGTAGCACTTTCTGTTCTTCCATCGGCAGGAATGACTCTCCATGATGCGCAAGTCTTTCACTCTGCCCGCCATCAGGGGATAGAAGTATTGACATACATCTTTCAGGAGCTCAAACGGCGCATAGAACAATAAGGTGGGTATTTCGTCATCCAATCCTCTCTTCGTCTCTGTGTAGGCGAGACGATGCAGGAAGTTGTGTTTGGAATGGCGTCCGGCCTTGGATATGTTCTTGCGGTTGGGAACGTATGGCATCCACAGATAATCCTTTCGTATGATTTTTGCCACGGCTACATTTCTGTTTGCAAACGACAAGAACTGAACGCATCGTGTACCATTCCCATCATCTTCCATGTGGAAAGAATGCTGCGCTTACAATCATATATGGGAGAATGGGTAGCCCCGTTGTTCAGTCCGTAGATAACGAAATCGGTCTCTCTTTCGTCCGTAAGCGCATAAGCTTTATCTGTTGTAAACTCTTCTTCGTCCGAGATGAAACAACGAGCCATCTCCAAATAGTAAGTACGATGGTCACGAAAATTGGTGTGCTTAATGCCGAAGCGAAGCCCCATCTTGTGACAGATGTTGCGCAGTATCGCCACGTCAAAGTCGGTGCCCTGCGCCCAGAGATAAATCTCGTCTTCGTGAAGTTTCGTGCGGGTGTCCTCCATCCAGTCCATGAGGTCCTTTACAACCACGTCGATGGGCTGGCAGGGGCAATCCTCGCTGTCGTTGTCAAGAAGGGCTGCCTTTGCTTCGTCATTCTGACGAGCCCACCAGTCTGCCGTACTCTGATCGAAGGTAAAGCCGTTCAGAAACTCGCTTCTCAAGTCTACATGTTCGGTAAACTCAGGAAAACTCAATCTACCGTCATTCTCGCCGAAGAATGGACTTCTGTCACCATTCCGATCCCATGCCACTGCCGCAATACTCATTACTGCAGCAGTGGGGGCAAGCGAACACGTTTCAAGATCTACTGTAATATCAATCATTTGCAATTAAAACTCTATATATTATAATAAAGGTATAAGAAATCTTCTTACTTACTCATATACTCCCTCAGTAAAGAGGTGATGCCCTCCTGCTCCCAAGGTTTCCAATCATCGGAACTGAAGCGCTTGATGGTAACACCCATGCACATGCCTTTGTCTTGCATAAATCGGAAGAAACGAGTGCAAAGTCCCTTCTCTTTTTTCAGACAGGCATAGAACACACCAGGCTCGTCGCTACAAGCCATGTCATAGAGAGATTTTCCTTCTCCGTCATTGTCAGTATCAGGCACAGCCTCGTGGCTCTTCAGTACTTCAGCTATTTCGGGGATAGCCAGGAACTGGCGTTTACACTCCCTTGTTCCCATAATCTCCCAAAGAGAAAAACCCTTCTGAAAGAACCGCAGATAGAAGGTTGGACTGGTAAATCCTTTCTCAAGTAAGAAGCTCGATAAATGCTTCTTTTCATCGGGCGTCATGTCTTTTACATCCAACGCAGTACTTGGGATAGAGATTTTTTCTATATTTTCCTTTGTCATTTGAAATCTTTTGATTAAATTTGTTGCAAATTTAAGAATTAAAACCGAAACTATAATATATCTCGGGTATTTTCTTTCTTTAATTTGCAAGATTTAACTTATCCGAGGTATTTTGAGATAAATAACGGCGAATAGCCGAGGTGTAATATTATAATTTTAACAATTATGAAGTACGAGTACAATTATTCCTTCCTTGAGAGATGGATGTCAGCCAACGAAAAGGTAGATGGCAAGCAGATATTACAGGCTATTGGGTCTACCAGTAACCAGAGTTTAAGACTGTATCTGGACAGAAAATGTCCTATGCCTGTCATCAGCATTCTTCGCTTTTGCAACACGTTCCATGTACCTATCTCAGCTTTCATTGTCGACAAAGAAAAATATCTTGGATATGCCGAAGATTCTAAAGGTATAGAGACAGAAAGTGAGGTCATCCCACTCGACAGCGACGCTTTTGAGCCTGTTGAAGGCTATATCAAGAACGGCGAGAAGCGGACACACGGCAGTCGTTCTCTTCGTAACCCGATAGACGTAGAACAGCAAACATCTATCGTTCCCGGCATCATCTTCAAGAAGAATATCAGTTGTGAGCCATCGGGTTGCGCGACAATCACAGACCATAGAGCGGATGCTGAAGTGGTAGAGTCGAAGACTCCTGACGAAAACACTCCCATCACTGATGTTACAGAAGCAAACTACAGCAGAAACTTGGTTGACCGTCTTTTAGGAATCATCGATGAGCAACAGAAACTGATGAATGACCAACGAAAAGAGATTGCTGCACTCACCAAGCAGCTACTTGAGGTAAGAGCAAACGGCAATGCTATGGTACGAAATACGATGATGGGCATAGCCGCAGACGACATTCATCATGAGTGAGTGACATTTCACCCACAGGTATGAACAAAGAAGCAGCCATCTATCCTCACGGACGGATGGCTGCATTGTAACTTAAAAAATCCGTAAAATTAAAAATAAAGAAATAACCGTCCCCTACGCTTAGGGGAAAATAATCTATTAACCTATGAATAATCTTGTTCGTTAATGAAAGCCATACGACGACGGAAAAACTCTTTCTCGCCCGTAAGAATACAATCGGGCGACGTACTCTCGTATGGAATATCTGTGTACCAGAATCCGTGATGCAAAAAGAGAGGCGGCGTAGTGTCGCCAAAGCTGAACGGAACGGGTACCTCGTTTCCTTCCTTGTCCTTTGCCGTAACAGGCTTAAAGGCAAAGATGTCAAATAGCTTTGTCTCGCTTACAACGGGGAGCGCCTGCATCTCCTTCTCCAAGTCACTGCCTTTGATGGGAGTAAAGTATGGCGTGCTCTGATAGCCTTCTGGTCTTGGTACTCTTACGTTTTCCCAGCCTTCCTTACTGACAGTATTTTTAAACTCGACAAAGAGAATGCCACCAGCATAGCCATCGCACGTTTCGTAGTAAGCATCAGCATGAACACTTTCTGCCCACGCACGAGCCTTTTCCTGGGCTTCCTTACATTCGTCGATAAACTCCTGCAGCTTCTTGCCTACCTCGCTGTCGGCTGCAAACTTGTAATAATAATGGGGTTTTTTTTTACTACTCATAACTTCTATATTTTATTATTTAACGAAAAAATTTATCTCCTTCCTCGCCTGTTCTGCGCATTCGGCAATAGATAACAGGCTCACCGCTTTCGTCGTTTTTCATACTGAAACCACGAAGTGCCAACTCCTGAAGATAAAGGACAAGAGGGTCGCCATAAGGGCATACCACTGCCTTGAAGTAGGTCCTCAACTTCGAGTCGTTAAAAACATCGCAGTCCTCCGTCCAAGCGCTCAGGGGCTTATAGGTCCGACAGAACGCCTCTATCTTGGATTCAATCACGAAATCATCAAGCGTAACCACCGCCTGATCGTTATTGTCAATAAAATCGTCTTTCTTCTTTCTGCCCATAACTATATTATATATAAGGAAAACTATTTCTTTGTCTGCTTTCGATATTTGGCGACCAATACGCAAACGACAATCATCATAAATGCCAGAACGAAGGCCCTCATCTGGATCTTGAATCTTCCCCACCATGAAGTAGTACTGTCCATAGCAGTATTTTTTTCTTTATCCAGATAGTTGCTGTCGTTTTTCTCCCAGTGGGTGCCAACATTCATCTTATTGCTCAACACCAGGCTGTCTATTGTAAGCTGCATCCGCGAGATGATTTCTTCCTGATGCTTCAGCCGTGCCTCGTAGGTGGCATTGCGCTCATAGTCGCCCTTACGGTGTATGGTTCGGTCGGTGGTGGTGGTCTTATTGCCCTGGGCATCCGTGCTCTCGGTCACTCGCTCAGTGATGGTCTCCTCGTTACTTCCCTTGTCGGTCATGGAGCCAGTAGTGAACTGTTCGGTGGTGGCAGCACTGATCGTACTATCCATAGAAGTCTCCGACTTCACCACGCTGTCCTTAACGATGGCTACGACACTATCGCGCCGTTGCTCACTGCTCCACTTCTCCACCTTACGGGAGGAAGCGCAGCTCGCAAACATGATTACAGCCAGAAGCCATAACATTGCTGATTTGATTTTTTCCATAATTCGTCTTGTTGATTTACGCCTACAAAGTTAGAAAAAGCCGCTGACATCAACAGGACATACTAAAACACCGCCTACCCTATGGAATGGGTAAGCGGTGTGAATGTTTATTGTTTTACAATCTTATAGTTAAGGGATATTTTCTTGCCGAATGACTTAACGGCACATTGCTGTGCATGGGTCAAAACGGCAACGTCCGCAAAATGTTCTTCTATCATTTCTACTTGAGCCTTGTTCTCCACGCCCAGACATACTACACCATCATCAAACGACAAGTACCTGACCTTGCTCAAGTCGGAAGCAAGCTGCTTGTCAATCAAGCGCAAATACATCTGCCATTCTTTTTCACCTGGTTTCACCTCTTCGGCTTCGGCAAAGGCAAGCGTCATCTGCCGTGGTTCCGGCTTTGCGCTATGATGTTTTATCCATTGATCCATAATGTAGAACACGAAGTCCTCCATCGTGCCGCTCCATCTATGTGGCTGCTCCACTGCCTTCGGCACGCCATTATAGGCATACGCCTTGAAATCGTTCCAAAGGTCTTCGGGAACATCGGCAACAAACGCCTTGAGCCGTTCTCTGTCGAGCGTAGGATATAGCGACATCAACTTGGCGCATAAACGCTTTTCCGACGAACCGCGATGCAGCTCCAATTCTCGCGCCACACCCAAAGGCGTGCGCTTAATATGAAACTTTATTTTTTCGGGATTGCCTCGTTTCACACTGCCTCTATAAATCGGCTCATAACCTTTCTTGTCGGGGTCGGTGCACGAGAGCATGATCTCAATTTTGTTTTCCTCGCACAGCCGTTCCATGTCGCCACGCGCCACATCCAACACCTGTTTACGGAACTGAGAAAACTTTTGATATTTCTCAGTAGTCACCACCTTTGCAGGTTGCGTATCATCGCTTTTCTCAACGTCTACCTTAAACATTCCCAACGCTTCTTTCAACTCGCGATAATCTATAGCAGGGTGCATCTGTCCTTTGCTCGCATACTTCATCAACAGGAGATAAAGACGTGACGTGTAAGCCGAATTGCAGAAGTAGGCTATACGTTCAAGATGATTGAAATATCCGTCTGCCATGTCAAACACGGCTTTTGCCACCTCGATGTTTATCGTCACCTCGATATATCCGTCACGGCGAAACTTGCGCACTTCCTGTCCGTCCTCGTCAATCTTAGTTTCACCGTCTCCCGAATAGTTGAAATCTTCGCCTTCCCGTGACGTGAAGTTCTTCGGAATAAATATCTTACTGAAGATAGGCATGTAGTCCTCACCTTTTCTAAGTCCTGTCTCTGGATCGAAACGAGGCAGATGAAACTCAATTTTCTTCATTTGGTTTATCACCTTCACCGACTCGTCATAATGACTGCTTTCTATACCGAAGTCAGCCAGACGCAAACGTATCGGTCCCATCTTCAACAGGTCTTCTTTCGTAATGCCTCCATTTGGACGTTCCTTATTTAAATAGCGGTGCTCATTCAAGAACTTGGCAAAATGATCTTGCAACCGTCCGCTAACCAACAACATCACATCCTGTTGTATGAGGGAATAGCTTTTAGCGTATGATGTATAGTTGACAGGCGTGTTTATCCAGCGCAGTTCGTTCAAGGCTATTTGAAGTTTGCCTTCTTTATCTTCTTTTTTCGATTTCTTTGCCATACCTACGTTTTTATTTACTTAAACCTACTTTTTTATGTACCAAAACCTACGGATTTGTTTACCAACTCCTACGTTTTTGTTTACTTTGTATGCTCTAACTCGTTGATTTTCAACCCCTCCCTATCTCCTTAATATAATATAATATAAACTATTATTTTATTCCTTTTGAAAAACGATAAATCTATATCTTATGTTATATTATATTAAGAGGTTTTGGACGCATTGATTATCAGTTAGTTATCTACGGCGAGGTAAACAAAAACGTAGGAGTTGGTAAACAAATCCGTAGGTTTAAGTAAACAAATCCGTAGGTATTGGTAAACAAATCCGTAGGTGTTACAAGCCAAAAACAGCACACTTTTGTAGTGACTTCGCACACCTTTAGGTAAAAAACATTATGAGTAATTTTACCTTAACCTTGAGAATATCTGTCGATAAACTCTATCACTCCCTGGGCAGCCAGTTCCTGAAGCGTCTTACCCGTACATTCCTTCAGACGAGCCAAGCGGAAATAATAATCCATGGGGATTGTTACCTTTACACTTTTCTCAGTCTTTAAAGGTTTCATGGATAATGGCTGTTGTGTAGGAACAGGCTGTTGCGCTTCAACTTTCGGCTGTTGCGTGGTCTGTCCTTTCTCGTATATTGATTCTATTTTATCCATTGCTTCTGATTCACGCAAATTGATTTTTTTTACGTCTCTTGCCATAATATTCTATTGATTAAAAGTCCTCAATTATTTGTATGAAATTATAACATGAGCTGCCTACTGAGGCATACTCTCTAAGATTTCTTTCGTAAATCGCTCATAGTCCTGCCCTACCCTGCAGTAAGGTGCATAAGAAAAAATGTCGGTACCCATCGCCTGTGCTTCCACCATCTTGGTATCTCTGCGGGTATATGAATCGAACACGTAGTCATCGAACTTCTTGCTCAGATATTCCTTGAATTGACGCGTCGCCTTGGTCTGGTCATTACTCATGACCTCCAACAGTCCACGAATATCCAGGTCCTCATTCAGATCTTCCCTGGTCTCTATCACGGCATTGGTGATTTCAGCAATACCCTTTGTGGCCAACACTTCCAACTGGACGGGGATAACGACACTCGATGCCGCTGCCAGCGCATTATAGGTGAGCAGCGACATGGCTGGAGGGCAGTCTATCAATACGTAGTCGAAGGCTTCCAGGATGCTGCTCACGCCCTCGTCTGCGAGTTCTGTGCCCTGCATCTCCTGTAATGGCTTCAGCAGAATTTTACGAAGGGCCTTGCGAGGCACCGCCATCTGGTTAAGGAAGGGCTCGATGCTGACCATCTTCTGTGAGGCCGGAGCGAGGTAGATACCTTCCTGCATCTTATATACGGGCAGGGAGGTCTGGTTGATAAGAGCATCGTAGGTGGTAGGCTTATTGTCGCTGTTCACCTGGTCCCAACCGAAAAGGAAAGACAGACTGACCTGTGGGTCGAGGTCTACGAGTAAGATACGTGGCTTTTGCTCCTTTCCGTCTGCACCCTTTCCGAAGTACCCTTTACCGAAGCGACGCAGCCCTGTTGCTAAACTCTGTACCGTTGTGGTCTTGCCTACTCCACCTTTATGATTCACGAAGGCGAGTATTTCTTTCAATCTTGTTTCTGCCATAATCTTTTATTTTAAATGAATAATCTATTCGATAATGCTATAATGTGTAACTAAATACACCGAAGTACATAAGTACATTAGTACTAAAGTACGAACCTACGTATCTACGTACCTACATACGTACCTATGATTTTTCATACGTGCAAAGATACAACTAAAAAATATAACTACCAACTATTTTCCGTTTTATATTTTAAATATTAAGTATTTTTATAGGTTCGTATCTATGAACGAATGAAAATATGAACGTAGATACCTATCAGCATACGAACCCACGTACCAACATATTAACCAACATATCAACATACGAATGTTCATACCTACGTGCGAATAAACGTATGAACCTACGAACCTATATAAATACGAACATACGTACCTACGTGCATACGAAAGTACGTAGATACAAAGATGTAAAGATATGAAAGTGCGAATGTGTAAAAATAGAAAAGTGTAAAAGTACTAAGGTACTAATGTACTTTTATACTTTTGTTCTTATCCTCTTATCCTGTAAAGAGAGAGTTATATGTTAATATCATTACCTTCCTGCTGCCATTCATCTTTGATGGAAAGTGAGAGGGAGGCGCTGTGATTGTAAAATGAACCTGTAATAGTCGTTATCTTGTTGCGCTCCAAACGGACGTTAGGTACCGTGATGGTTGCATAGGGCGTGGGGGTGTTCTTGCGGTTCATCGTGAAGGTGATGTCGGCTGAATAGCCGTCTTTCGGGCAAAGCACGAAGTAGGCAATGGTGGTGCCTACAGTACCGGCAAGAGAGGAAACATCAGAGCTACGCTGATTTTTCACATAGTCCATAACATCCAAGGTCTGCCAGTTGATAGTGCGGTATTCGTTGAATGTTGCATCGATGGTGCTGCAATCGTCCGGGAACGCATCGGTGCTGTTGATCACCATCTTCGCCACCAATCGCTCCAAGACAATAACAGCAGGGTCGTTGTGACCTACGGCAACCGTTATGTCCTTCACTGCGCCGAAGCTGTCTGAAGTTTTGTCACTCGTCCAGACGACGGGCTCCGTGGTGGATGATACAGGCGTCAGCAGGTTGTCAGTAAGTGCAAAGGGTGTGCTGGTTGCGTCGAGGAGGGTAGAGGCGGTGCTGCGAGTTGCTATCACCTTGAGGGTATGCTCGCCATAGTCGAGCGTCAGGTCAGGCTCGGCGAAGTCGGCTGCCGTGTTCGTCTGATGGAGCACTTGGAGCAACTTGCCTGTCGCCTTGTCGTAGTCCAGGATATACAGGTCTGTGAGCTCTTTGCCGTTGGCAACAAGGGAGGCTCGCGTAGTTGCATCGAACATTGGAGCTACGGCTGCCTGAGCAGAGGATGAGGGCTGTGAGGCACTAACGAAACGCAACTTGACGTGAGCCTTACCAGCAGGCTGTTCCTGTTGCTGCTCGTCCTGAAGGTGAAAACTCTCGCATGATGTCATCGTGGGCATTAGCAGAGCTGCAGCCATGGCCATGGTGCAACAAACAAATAGTTTCTTTTTCATAATCTTTTAGTTTTTAGTTAATAAAAGAATTTAGTAGACGAAACGGATTTTACCCTACAAGCGACCTTACCAGATTTTCGCCTTTCTCCGTCAACTTATACACATCCTCGCCGAACATTCTCTGATACCACGTCTCAAGATACCCTGCTTCTACGAGTTCCTCCAGTTCCGGACTCTTTGGCTTTTCGTCTACACGTCGATAAGCCGCAAATCCTTTCTTCTGAATGTGCTTCAATGTTTCAATCTGACTCTTTGAAAATTTCTCTGTTTCTGCCATAATTCTCTAAATATTAAAAATATTGATTATTTTCCGTTCACAATCTCGTTATACTCCTCTTCGGATATTACTCCCTTTTCCTTCTGCTCATAGAAAAAACGTCTCGCAAACAATCCCATCGTGTGCCTCAGACTCTCACATGCCAGTCGAAGATTCTCGCCTTCGAGTGCATCCTGGGTGAAGTTCTTCCCGTCCTTCTGGCAACAGACGTCTGCCGTCACAGTCTTACCGTCGGTTTCAACCGAAATAACAATATCAAATAGTTTCTTTTTCATTTTCTTTTTGTATTAATGTTTATTGTTTGAAAGCTCCTGCCAACAATGGCAAGAAGAAAACAGCAGCACCGATCATGGAGAAGAGAACAACACCCGTTGATACGATAGCCAAGGCCGCGAACATATAGGTCAACGCCTTTTTTATGCCACAAGAAGACATCTCCTGCTGTGCAGATACCGATTCTTCATTTTCTCGCAGTGTCGGCTCACCTACCTGGGGATAATTACGCTTGCGCTTCGGCTTCGGCTGGGGTATAGGTTCCGGCTGAGGTGCAGGTTCCGGCTCTGCATCCAGCTCCTGGCTCTGATGAATCGCAGGCTCTATAACGCAAGGCTCTGCTTCTACGCAAGGCTCTGCTTCGATGATAGGCTTTTCCTCCACCTTACCATCTACGCAAACAATCACATCGCCGTGCAAACTGACCTCTATCTTGCAGCCCGGCACAAGGCCCTTTTGGTTGAAGGTCTTCTCGCTTCCGCAGTTGGCATGGGCGAAAAGGTGTCCGTTCATTTCCACCTCGTCAAAGTCGGCAACATACGTCACCTTGCCAGTCTTTTCGCCTACCGTGGTATGATGGCCGCGATAGGTGGTTACGGCCTTGAATACGGGACGGAACTTAAATGCGCAGTTATACTTTGCGTCATGGTCTGTCTGTCCGATGCGGTCGTAATAGTCGTAGTTGTCAAACTTGAATACAAGTCCGTCGGTAGGATAGGGCAGCTTCTCGCGCTCCACCTCGGCAGCACACACGATGTTCTCGATGTCCTGCTCCAGCTCGGCATCCGTATTCTCAAGATTGAGAGCCGACACGAAGCCCGAAGTCTTGAAACCGTTACGCTCAAGGGCTTGCATCGCCGACATGTGTCTTATCACGCCGTCCATAATAAGACGGAAAGGATGAAACTCCAGGCGCTTGCACTCGTCAGCCACAGCCACCTTCTTAGCCATGATGCCATTGCTCGTAGAACGAGGTGATTTGCCAGCCTTGCTATAACGGGCAAACTCCTCAAGCGAAATGATTACCTCACCTCTCACCTCTACTCGGTCGTACTGGCTCCATACGTCCACCTGGGCAGGAACACCCTGCACATGCTTGATATGGTCCAGGCAGTCGTTGCCAAACAACTCCTTGCCGTGTCCGTATGTGGCTTCTGCCAATACTCCCTGACGATATACTAAGCTCACGGTCTCGCCGTCAAACTTCCACTCTACAGCCACCTCCGTGCCCTTGCTGCCGATATTGGCAGCTCTCTGCTGCGCTCTCAGATATTTCACCACCGCCTTGGCATCATGCAGCTTCTTCATCGACAGGCAAGCCGTGCGACGTGCCACCGTGCGCTTGCCGTTGCCGTTCTCGCTGTAGCACTGCTGAGTAGGAGAGTCGGGCAATATCTCGTCCGTGTGTTGCTCTTCGTACTCCTGCAGGGCAAAATACATCGCGTCGTATTCCTCGTCGCTGATGGTCGGGCGGTTCAGCCCGAAATATCTATAGTCGTGCATCTTCACCACGTCCACCAGCGCACGATAATCGTCGAAATTCTCTATTGTTTTCATCATGCTATCATCTAAATTAAAAGTATGTTGTTGCTATTTTTTATTCGTTTCCCTGCTGCACTGCCATAATCGTGCGCATGGTGTCTGTGATATACTGGCCGCCTCCGTGCTGGAGAATCCACTCGTGCACATCATCGGCTACGATATATTTTCGTGTTCTGCCCTCCATTGCAGGGCGACCTGATCTTGAATTTTCAGTCTTGATTATTTCCATATTTCCCTCGTTTTATTTTTCGTCTATAATATCATCATCTGCGGTCTCAGACTCTTTCAGATCCGTTGGCAACCATGCAGGCCACCAGGTCACATCCATTGCCCATTGGAACATGTCTGTGTCTTCCGTGCGATAGTTCCAGAAGACGTGCAGGATTTTGAACACCTCCCAAGCTTCTGCGTCCGTCAGTTCCGACAACACGCCTTTCAGGTTTTCCTCCTCGGCTTCCGTCAGATCCACGCTCTTCTCGAACTCTGCCCAATCGCACACCTCGGCGTACAACATAAAAGCCGCGTGTTCTGCGTCCTTGTCCGACAGCAGAAGGCTGTTGGTAGCTGCTGCCATCGCCAGCCAGAATTTTTCGTTGCTCAACTTCCAGATAGCAGAGCGACGAGAGCGCCAGTCGCTAAGAGCCACCTCCACGTGTTTCTCCGCCATCCAGTCGCCTATCTCGCGCATGATACGTGCCATTCTCGGAGCGTCACCATAAGTGAACTCAGCAATCAGCTTCACCTCCTGACTCTCATTAAACAAACCTTCGCGAAACTCAATCGCAATTCCGTTCTCATTGTCTGTCACTGTCCACATCAGATCCTTGCCCGATGTCAACGTAAATCTTTCTTTTGCCATATTCTTTCGTTTTTTACTTTTTGTTTTGAAATCAGCAAGAAGGCTCTTTTTACCTTTTTACTTTTTTACTTTTTTACCTTTAAAATTACCTTTCAATCATTCTCAGCTCCGCACCAAGTGCTCCTGCAATCTTATTGAGTACGTCGATATTGACGGCATACTTGCCGGCTTCCACGCTGCGAATGTTTGAGATAGAGATGCCCGCAATCTTGGCGAGCTGCTCTTGCTCCCAGCCCTGTGCGGTGCGCATCGCGCGGATGCTCTCGCCCATGGCCTTACGTTTATCGTAAATGATTTGGTCTTTTTCCATATTGTCTGTATTTTTTGTGATCATCCACAGCCTCCATAAAGGAGGCGCAAGGCTTAATGATTAAGTGCATACTCGATGGCCTGCTCTGCATAATATTCAACACCGAACTGCTTGGCGTACTTACGGAGGTCTGCTATTGAGATAGATGTAGCCTTATGGCCTATGGCTTCCTCGTACTTGTGCTTGAACTCCTGAGTACCAGGGCGACAGTTGCCAGCATTCAGCGAGTCGGCAAAGGTGATCTTCAGGCTGCCGTTCTGTTTCTCTTCCTCGCGTCTCTCGGCTCTCTTGCGCTTGCTCAATATGCGAGCCAGCTTCATGGCTCGGTGCTCCTCGTTGATGCGGACAGCCTCACGCAGACTCTTAGCCTCGATGTGCTCACCTCTTACAAGGTAGCCCGTATGCTTAGTGATGTCGGCTATAGAGCGTCCCTGCTCTATCCATTCCACTTTCATTCCTTGGCGATTAAACTCGCCCTTATAGAAAGTAATCAGACCGCCTACATTACGAACCCTGAAGCCCTTCTTGATGTTCAGGGTGAAGAAACGGCGTATCATTGTGAACTTGCAACTCCGAGAATAACCATCAAAATCTCGTTCCTCATCGCAGACGATATTGTTCTCGTCGGCAATATGACCAGAGATGTTGCCGGTATTTTTACCCGTGCGCAAATTTGCTATAACAAATCCAAATACCGAGAAGTAGTCGTAAATCATCATACTAACGCGCTTCTGCTCTTCCTCGTAAGCCTTGCGAGCCTTTTCCTCGGCTTTCTCTCTCGCCTTCTGCTCCTTCTCCTGCTCATTCTTCAACTGCTTCTGATACTTGAGCCACATCTTCGCACCTTCTTCAAGCGATAGGCCCTTAGTGTCAATCTCCTTGCATCTGCCCAGAACGCCACGTATGTACGACTGATATTTCTGCACTTGTTGGGCAATAACTTCCTTAGCCTCCTGACGTGTAGCGAAATCCGCACGTCCCTTATAATAAGGAGTTTCTACGCGCTGAATGATGCCACGCACTTGCTTTTCGCGGAGGTCAAGCAGCTGGCTGCATGACTTACCCAGAGCACGACGTATCATTTCCGCAGTCACCTTATAAGGATATTGACTTGCAACGATACCCTTCCGAAGGCTATAGTAGTCACAGATTAACGCAACAAAAATGTCGTCGCCATTGTCTTCGAGATTGCGATAATCATAAAGACACTTTTCGCCGTAATATCCGAACACGTCCTCGTTAAAGGTCTTCTGTAATACCTTATTATTAGAGAGACCAGCCGAGAATGAATAAACATCGAATACTGCTTCGCCAGGGAGCATGTCTATAAATTTCCAGATGTCCTCAACGTCTGGAATGTTATAAACAACGTCTGCGTAATAAGGATACACGAATGCGATAGAATCCTTCTTGTCGCCAAACTTCTCGATGAACTGCTGTTTGTTGTAAGTCTTCATAATTTAATTGCCGCTTATAGGTTGCCGCCCTGTTCTAATGATTAATATTGTTTTCTTTATTTTTCTGATGCAAAGATAGTGATAATTTTTGAAACTACCAAAATAAAAAGGACTTTTATTCAGAATAAAATGCACTTTTATTATTTTCTTTACATTTTCCGTCATATTTCACAGATTTCGCGGGTTTTTTCCTTTGTTTCCAGTATCTTCCGGTTCACGTTGTCACTCCTTCGGGTGTCGAGCCCTCACATGCCAGCCGTGGGGAGTGGTGCGCTGCGGTTATCCTCACGGACTGCCAGCAGCTAAAAAACAAAAATACTCAGATGATGATTATGATAGCTCCCGCCGAAGGGGTCGATCCTTCGCAAGGCCGTGCCGGGCACGGGATGAGGGGGGATAACAAGAGGTGGCGGCATTATCTTGTAATTGCCACTTTTAATCCTCTCATACCTCTCCACCCTTTTAGGCTAAGTTCCATTTTTGCCACGCCTCTTCCGTGTTCTTTGTGATCGTCTCATTCCATAGCTTCTCCAGGTTGTAGAAAATCTTCTGAAATGCTTTGGGAGTAGTCTTCGGGGCAATCTTCTTGCCAAAATATGGGTATCCCCATCTTCTTTCGTCGTACTCCCAAATACACCGTATCATTCCTGTTTCCGTAGGAGTGCATCCGAGGAACGCCCCCATTGTTCTGCCTGTCTTTTCCCTAAGCCACTTCGGATATGGAACATAGATGGTCCATGCATCCACGGAGTCACGGAACTCCTTTCTTGTGTCGTGATAAAGTCTTAATTTCATAATTTTCTGATTTTCGTAGGTTCTATAATATGTTCGTCTTATACCACACCGCCGCCTGAGCCATCGTGTCCTTCAGCTCCTCGATGATCTGCTTGTAGTTGTTCTGAGTGATGGCAATGTGCCGTTCTGGGTGCTTCCCGTCGTGGTCGCCGCTTGCCAGGTGGATGATGCAGAATGTGCGGTCGGTATCGTGATGGGCTACCATGCCTCGCTCCTTGAGAGCTGCCACCGTGCGGTCGAAGTCTGCCGGAGTGGTGGGTATCACCTGCAACACGCTCCAGGGGCGTTCCTGAGCCGTGAGGAGGATGTTCCCTTCCTGCTCACTAAGCAGGAAGGAATGAATTGTTTTAGATGTTTTCATACAATTAAGCAACTTTTTCGATGTCCTTCATATATGATGTTATACTAATATCTTCACATATTCGACCGTACACTTCGTATTCAAGACTTTCAGTTTCACCTTTCGCTATATATTCTGCCTTAACAATATAATAGAGCATACAAAAGAGATAGGCAGGTTGGAAAGTCTCGTTGTCATCGAACAAGCGGCATGGCCACTGGTCGATGTCGTTGGATAGATTGGAAAAGAAGCCATCATAGTTTGTATGGTTCTTCTTTATCCACTTAGCCAACTGATTGCGGTGTTTTTTTATCTTGGCTATAATAGCATCCTCCGCAGCCTGTGTCAAGCGAATTTTTACGCGACAAGAATCATTTTCGTAATTGTAGTATCGTGGACTGTGAACCTCTACGAACTCCAGTTCTATATCGTCGCTAATAAACTCCTGCATCCACAATTCCCACACCTCCGTATATGCTTGGCAGATGTCGTTCTGGTACTGCTTATAGTCGAAAGTAAAGTCAACATCCTCCTTCAGACCTTTTTCCTCACACTCATAATATATTGTGTCGTCAGGACTCCAGATGGAGTCGTAAAAGCCCACAAAACTCTGCAATATACCTATAGTCTCATTTGCAAAAATCTTTTCCATAATTCTAATATTTTAGTCGTCTATAATAGAGATTCGAGACAACTCATTGTCCACGTGAATCTCGTACCCTTTATAATTGATGCTATAGCCTATACGGCCATAGCTGCAGAACAGCGGTTCACAAATCATACGAAAACCGTACCAGGCGAAGCGCCATGGATCTTGATTATATCCATCAAGCCATTTTTCGCAATCGCCAGAACGTTTCAATATAGCATTGATAAGGAGTTTTAGTTATGCGGGTATATCTTTTGGTACTCTCATAATTGTAGTATTTTTATTTGTCTATAATAGGGGCAAATGCCCCCGTGATACCTTATTTCCGATTTTCCGCTAATATTTTTCTCACGCTATAATAAGGCGTATTAAACGGATATTTCACTTCGTTGATGACGTACACCACCGTCGGCTCATTCATGCGCAATGTATCTCGACACTCCACACGGCCATACATGCCATGTGCCATGAGGGTCAGAGCGCACATCTTGCAGGCAATAGGATCGCTGTCTTGTGCCACATACTCGAAGCGGCGGCCCGCTGAATGATCCAGCTTGCTCTTCTCCATGTAGTGAGCCAGGAGCAAACGTCCGCTACCTGCTGCGCAGTCGTTCACCTTGCCATGATCCCCGGCTCCCAGTGTGCTAATCCGTGCCATAAGGTCCGAAATACTCTGAGGCGTGAAGAACTGCCCCGTTTTCGATGCCTTGCCACGGCTCAAATACATTTCTTCATACAGGATGCCGAACACGTCCAGCCACTCGCCACGATTCATCGCTGTTGCCACATCGCCCAGCCACTGGAGGGCGAGAACGGAAAACTCAGGATTCTGCTCTGTGCAACTCAAAATGTGCTGGCTATATTCAACGGTGCCAGCCTTAAAAGCGTCAATGCTGAAGAACTCTATAAGATAGTCGCAGAAGTCGCTGAGTGCCATTTCCTGCGGTCTGCTGTGCTTGTTAGCATGTTCGGTCAATACGTCGATATACTTCTTTTTATCCATGATTTTCTCAAAATTTTATGTGTTCTATAATAGGGGGAGCTGCCCTGCTACCAGGTGCAGCCCCATGTATGATGATTAATAGCCCTTCCAGAAGTAGGAGTGGTGGCTATACTGGCTTAACGCCTTCTCTTTTGCAAACTCGCGGATAGTGTAGTCGTAGCCTTCCATCTCCTTCATAATTGCCTCTGCTTTTCGTGCCAGACGCAGATAGGCTGCATACTTCTTCTTCGAAGCCTTCAGACTCTCGATTTTGGACAAACGGTTGTTTTTGTAAAACTCTATAACAGCAATGGCTTTTTCTGCCTCCAGGCGTTCGCCTGTGTTCCACTGCCAATCGTTCGGATTCACGTCCTTCTTTTTACCGGTGTAAAGGTTATACCCGTGGCTCCAGTCTGCGGATATAGAGACGTTCGGACGAAACTCTATAATGCGGTAATATTCCCAGCAATTCAGTTCAAAGCTGTTTTCTCCAAACGAACTATAAAAGCCCGTCGCCTCTTTTACGGCATCGTGGAAACGTTTGTTCAGCACCTTGCCATCAAACTTTCGGCACACCTGAATAAGTCCGTCCAGGGCTTTTATTTCAAGCTGTCGGCGCTCTATCAATGCGTCCGCGTGCTTGCAATACGCCTTCACTTCGTTGGCCTTCTTGTCGGCTTCATGTTTTTTTGCAGCCGCCATAAAGTCCGCCTCCGTACCGATACTGTAGGACTCCTCTTTCCATCCATTCTCACGGCGAAACTGGTGATACAAATCTATATACCTCTGCGCATCCTCCTTTGTGGCAAAGTGGCACACGCCATCCAGGCTTTCAGACTTCCACAGCCACACCTCGCCATCGTTGCAAATAAGATTTTTCGCTTCAACAAATATCTGATACATAATATTCTCAATTTTTTATATGTTCTATAATAGGGCTGCCCTGCTGCCAGATGCAGCCCCGTGAATGATGATTAGTAAGACAATACGGCTATACGGTAGTATTCCGTTTCTCCTTCCTCCGGAATGTTGGCAATACACAGATCGCCTGTAGGTGCCTCGTAAATATACGAGCTGCCTATAATATCGTACACCGTAAACTCGCCCCGCTGCTGGCTGTGTTCGCCGCTATTGGCTATACATGTGATGCCGTTGTGATAGCCTCCAGCCGGTGCAGGAAAATCCCCGGCTACCATCCTGTCCTGAAGGAAGCGCGACGAGCGGCGGGCTGCCTCCTTGCTATGCTGTCTGAGTACCTGAGCCATGAGGCGCTTTGCCTCGTTCCATCGCGCCTCATTAAACATGTCTCGACGCTGTGGGAAATACTTTTCATCGTTGCTAACGTTGTATAATACTATCTGTGCCATAATCTATAAATATTTAAAGTTTGTGATGTTTTTATCTGCCTATAATAAGGCGTTATTAATACTCGATGCAGAGCAATATTGCCACTACAGCTGCAATGATGTTGTAGCCGACAAACTGCCAGCCGGTACACTTGATTGGGTCGCCATCCTGGCCATAAAAACTGTGCTTGGTTTTGAGCCACTGGCAGACCGTTTTCAGGGCCGCCAGGGCGTTTTCTGCCGTGCGACTGGCGAGTAACACGATAACGGCAAATAAAGCCATCAGAAGGGCACGTGTGCCCGTTGTGCTTGATATTGTGATATTCTGTGCCATGATGATATAAATTTATGCGATTTTCTTCTTCTGCTCTTCCACTTCCTGCCAAAGACGTTTACCCGCTGTGCTGTAGCCGGCTTCACCATTGAAGGCCTGCCAGGCGCAGAACATCTCCTCGTCACAATATCTCGAAAAGGCAAGCTCGGCATCGTTTTTCAGGACGTCTATAATAGACTCTATTTTTCGGATGATGTGTGCAGCGTGAATCTTGCTGAGTCCTTTGTTGTCGTACCAGTCGTCGCGAATCACGTCGTCGGCTGTCAAGTCGTTGTAATCATAATCACACGTCTCGTAGTAATAGTCTACCTTTCTGCAGGTCTTGATATTTACAAACCAATCAAAATTGGCTGCCTCGTAATAGCCAGACGTGCAGCCGGCTTGAATGGTAATGTCGAGGGTATTGTCGCCGCACATGATAGATACGGTTTTCTCTGAGAATAGAGTCGTGGGGTAGCTGCGATCCCCGTCACACTCCTCTATATCGTGCCATCCCTTTGTCTCCAAATCTGAGGCTACATTCTTTTTGTCTTCATAATGATGTATTTCAGTGCTCAGCTCGTCATATTCGTCTAAAAGCTCTTGATCGAGTCCGTTCTCGTCTATATCCTCCTGTGTGTAATAAACAGGCATACCGAAAACAAAATAGCGTGAGGCGTTCTTTAACGCAAAATTAGGTGTACTCATAATCTTTAAGTATTTTAAATATTAGTGATTTTATATATGGTTTATAATAGAGAAGAAAAAAAAACTCCATGATTATTTATTCTTAATCTATATCGATGTCCAGTTACTACCATATCCTTTATATAAGTGAATTTGGTAGTCTTTTAATCCTTTGCTTTTTGCCAAATTTTCGGCTATCTTATACACTTCGTCCCACTGTGCGTTATATCCTTCAGACTCTGCAATAACAGATTTGTAAATGATAGATGGTGCATACATAATAATGTTGCCGAATTGCTGTTGCCGCCAGATCTAAATTGTTATTTGTTTCTTATTTTCGTTTGCAAAATTACTATATACATTTGAAATAGCCAAATATTTAAATTAAAAAGTTATCAAATACATTTATTTTTAACGTTTATACACAATTATATGTATTTGTAATAGGTATTATTTACATTTGTTTACAATTCCCTGATCTCTGTGATATGCTATAAAGTCTATAACGAGCTGCCAGGAGTGGGGGCACCGCTGCAAAATCTCTAAAATCTGTGATATACTATAATATGTATAACGTAACAAAGTGGGCACCATTGAGGCGCACCAGGAACGGCGCAACGGTGCAACACTCCACACCTGGCAGCATCGAGGCACC
>ERZ1034980.57-NODE-57-length-106237-cov-133.411614_pt1 | contig 106237 bp, 116 predicted proteins | sample MGYA00520622_ERZ1034980 | MGnify/ENA primary metagenome ERZ1034980 (study PRJEB33766, sample SAMN09781791) | gut metagenome | biome: gut microbiome | host: Homo sapiens | place: Madagascar | study: EMG produced TPA metagenomics assembly of the PRJNA485056 data... | reverse complement strand
TTGGCGTCGACCTCCTCGCAAAGCCCTTATCCTTCGCCGAACCGCGCCAACACGCTCTGGGTTTTTCCAATCTGCCGGCGTCTTTGTTGGCGCCGACCTCTCCGCAAAGCCTTTGTCCTTCGTCGAGCCACGCCAACACGCCCCAGCTTTTTCCAATCTGCCGGCGTCTTTGTTGGCGTCGACCTCCTCGCAAAGCCCTTATCCTTCGCCGAACCGCGCCAACACGCCCTGGGTTTTTCCAATCTGCCGGCGTATTTGTTGGCGTCGACCTTCCCGCAAAGCCTTTGCCCTTCGTCGGTTCACGCCAACACGCCCCGGCTTTTTCCGGTTTGCCAGTGCCCATGTTGGCGTCGCCCTCCTCGCAAAGCCTTTACCCTTCGTCGAGCTGCGCCAACACGCCCCGGCTTTTTCCGGTTTGCAGGTGCCCATGTTGGCGTCGACCTTCCCGCAAAGCCTTTGCCCTTCGTCGGTTCACGCCAACACGCCCCAGCTTTTTCCGGTTTGCCGGCGTCTTTGTTGGCGCCGATCTCTCCGCAAAGCCTTTGTCCTTCGTTGAGCCACGCCAACACCCAAAAGCATAGAACGAAATCTATGCAATACAAAACGAGAGGAAAACGGCTTTACCGATTCCCTCTCGTTCTTTTTTTACATAATTCGTTCGTGCCGAAATTACTCAGCGATAACGGTACCAACGCAAGCTCTGCCGGTGCATGCAGCATTGCCTTCGTCTGTGTCCAGGTGAACAACGGAAACCGGTCCGCCGATTCTTACGATAACGTCGCCGAATACCAGAGCTCTCTTCTTGCCGGTGTCAATCTTCAGATCAACGTTCTGGTTCTGCTCAACGCCCAGCTTAGCAGCGTCTTCCTCGGACAGGTGAACGTGTCTCTGAGCAACGATGCAGCCTGCTTCGGTCTCAACGGAGTTTCCGTTCTCAGCAGTCAGCTTGATTCCCGGTGTGCCTGCCAGATCTCCGGACAGTCTGATCGGAGCATCTACGCCCAGGGAACGAGCGTCTGTAGCAGCCAGCTCAATCTGAGTACCTTTTCTAGCCGGTCCGAGAATTGCAACTCTCTCCATGGATCTCTTCGGTCCGGTGATGGTCAGTCTTTCTTCTGCAACGAAACCGCCTGCGATTTCCTTCTTAACCTTCAGCTCATAACCTGCACCGAACAGTTTCTCGATGTCCTCCTGGGACAGGTGCACGTGGCGAGCACTTACTTCAACATTTACATCTAATGTAGCCATTGGGATAACCCTCCTTTATCTTAACAAAATTTACCTACTCCATTATATGCAATGGCGAAACCTTTGTCTAGATTGTTAGATAGGACTAACCCAAAGTTTTTCTTAAATGGGGGGTATAATCTGCGAAAGAACTTGTATTGAAACCCCGGCTATGATAAAATTATTCGGCTATGGATATAAATGAGATGTATATGCGAGAAGCACTGCATCAAGCGGAAGCGGCGGCGGAAATCGGAGAAGTCCCGGTGGGCGCGGTTGTGGTGCGAGATGGAGAGATTATCGCAAAAGCATATAACCATGTAGAGACCGACCGAAATTCATCCGGGCATGCGGAGATGCTGGCCATCCGGGAGGCGGAGCGGGTGCTGAGAAGCAAGTGGCTGACCGGCTGCGAGCTGTACGTCACCTTGGAGCCCTGTGCCATGTGCGCCGGCGCCATGGTTTTGGCACGGTTGGATTGCTTGTGGATTGGTGCGATGGATCCGAAGAACGGAGCTTGCGGCTCTGTATTCAATGTGGTACAGGAGGAACGGCTGAATCACCGAATGGAGGTGGAGACGGGAATTCTGGAGGCGGAGTGCGGACAGATTCTGTCGGACTTCTTTCGGAACATGCGCGCGGTGAAGGCACGGAAGCGAAAACTTTTCCGGCAGAGAATGACATCGCCGGACAATACTGATGGAGGAAACAATTAATGAAGAGAAAAGGCCTGATTGCACTGCTGGCAGCGGTGCTGGTAACAATGAGCATGGCATTCGTTTCGGCGGATGAAAGCGATTTTAAATTGGTGAATTCCTATCCGAAGGATGGACAGACCAATACTTCCATTGAGAACGTCGGCGTGAAGCTGCGTTTCAACCGGGAGCTGGCCGGCGAAAAGGCACAGAAGAACAACGCGAAGTGCGTAAAGATTGTGGACCCGAACGGCAAGGAAATTCCGATTAAGGTGATGAGCAGCAAGGAGGACAAGGGCCTTCTGCTGGTTCTGGGTGACAGCAACAATAAGAAATTCAAGGTTGAGAACAACGCGAAATATAAATTGGTAATTTCCGAGAATCTGATGGACGATCAGGGTGACCGCCTGGGCAAGGAGACCACCCTTTCTTTCACGACCTTCAATCAGCGCCTGAACATGATGATTAACATGGGCATGATGTTCCTGATCTTCGGTGGTATTACCGTGATGACCATTCGAAATGCCAACCAGCAGCAGGAAAAGAAGAATAAGAAGGACGAGAAGGAAGAGGCTGCTTTCAATCCGTACCACGAAGCAAAGCGCACCGGCAAGACCGTGGAAGAGGTTATTGCAGAGAACAAGAAGAAGGAAGAAAAGGCCGCAAAGAAGGCAAAGCGGAAGAACAAGGATGGAGAAGCCGAGTACGTGAAGGATTATCAGCTGAAGCTGAGTGAGATTCTCCCGAACGTGTACAGCGTTTCCGCACCGCGTCCGATTTCCGCAGCGGGCGGTAAATATATTTCCTCACACGGTCCGACGGCAAAGGCAGCGAAAGCGGCAAAGAAGTCCGGCAATCGGAACCAGAGATAGTATTTTTTGAAAGGAATGCCCTTGGCATTCCTTTTTTGTAAGCAGATTCCGAATCAGGAGGGAAAAGAATGAATTCATCCATCACCATGAACGCCTATGCGAAGATTAATCTTTCGCTGGAAGTACTCCGGAGACGTCCGGACGGATATCACGATATTTTGTCCTTTATGCAAGATCTTGGACTTCACGATGTAGTAACTATGGGGCTTACGGAAGACTCCTTGGGTATTTGCATGCAAAAATTTCCTTCAAACAATTGCTTTATCCAGGGTGTTCGTGTACAATTTTGTATGAATTACAGTGCAATTTCCCTGGGACCGGACAACTTGGCGTACCGGGGAGTGGAAGCGGTGCTGAAGGCATTGCCGGAAGACGGAAAACGACCGGAGGAACTGTATCTCTTCGTGGATAAGAAATTGCCGGTAGCGGCAGGCATTGCCGGGGGAAGCGGCAATGCGGCAGGATGCATGCTGGCGACCAATGCCCTTTGCGGAAATCCGTTCTCGCTGCGGGAACTGATGGTGCTGGGTGCATCGGTGGGGGCGGATGTACCGTTCTCGTTGATGATGAATGCACGAAAGAACAGAGCGGTTTTTTCGGAATTGCCGGGAATTGAAGAAGCTTCAGTAGCTGCAGAGATTGAGGGAATCGGCGAAATTGTTCGGCCGACGGAACCGAAACCATACGGAGTGATTCTGATGAATCCTGGAATCGGAGTATCTACGCGAGAAGTGTACGAAGCATTGGATGCTCAGACCGGACGTTCGGTGGAGGAGAAACTTTTTTTTAACCGAATGGAAGAATACACGCTGAAGCAGTATCCGGAAGCGAAAGCGCTAAAGGATGCCATGGAGGCAAATCTCCGGGCGGACCGGGTGCTGATGAGCGGCAGCGGACCCACAATGGTTGCATACTATAATTCGATGGCACAAGCCGAATCCGATTACCGAATGGCGAAAGATGCCCCATGGATTCGGGACAACTGGAAGGTATGGTACACAGAAAGTGGAGAGATGTATGATGGACATTGATTTGCAGATTCAGAAGCCGTTGCGAGAACTAGTATATCTGGAACTCAAACACAAAATCCTTACCGGCGAGATTCAAGCCAGAACGCGTTTGATGGAAATCGATCTGGCGGAGAGAATGAATGTCAGCCGGACACCGATCCGGGAGGCCATTCGAGAGCTGGCGACGGATGGACTTGTGGTGATTGAACCGAGACGGGGTGCGTACGTATCGGATATTTCAATCCAGAACATGCTGGATATTTTTGAGGTACGAGAAGATTTGGAAGGTCTGGCGGCCGGTCTGGCGGCACAGCGGATTACAGAAGAAGAGAAGCTGGCACTGAGCAAGATGCACCGGCTGTATGAGATGGCCGTGGAAGCCAGAGATAAAGAGGAAATCGTGGAATATGACGAGAAGTTTCATACTTTCATCGTTCGCTGCAGCCGAAACAACGTGCTGATTGAGCTGAGCCGTCAGGTGCAGGAACTGTCCATGCGGTTCCGGTATCTCTACTACGATGACGGAACCGTATTTGAACGGATTCCGAAGGAACACAAGCATATTATGGAGGCAATTGTTGCCGGTGATGCGGAGAAGGCGCGCCGGGAAGCAGAAGCGCATATCAAAGACCTGAAGCAGTTCATCGTTGGGCTGGACAAGGTCACAAGATAGATTAAAAGAAAGAGAAAGGTTGCTATTCCAGGGGAATTTTGCGGGAGGTGATGAGATAGGAAAAATTCGCAAGGGTTATGAAACGTATGAAATGATGGTTTTTTGAAAGGAGATTACTTTGAATAAGGATAAGAAAGGCTATCTGATACTGGCGGATGGCACGATTCTGGAAGGTAGAAGGTTCGGAGCGGAACGGGATTCTATCGGCGAACTGGTCTTCACCACCGGTGTAGAAGGCTATGTGGAAACGCTGACGGACCCGAGCTACTGCGGACAAATTGTTATGCAGACATTTCCGCTGATTGGAAATTACGGAATGATGGAAGAGGATTTCGAGGGCAAATGCGCCCTGAAGGGATATGTGGTTCGGGAATACTGCGATACCCCATCCAACTTCCGCTCGGAATATGATCTGGATACATTCTTGAAAAACAACGATGTGCCGGGAATTTGGGGCATCGACACCCGTGCGCTGACCCGGAAAATTCGGGAGCACGGCGTAATGAACGCAGTCATCTGCTCCGAGATTCCGGAAAACTTGGATGCAGTAAAAGAATATACAATTGTTAATGCCGTAAAGTCCGTTACCTGCGATGAGGCGTACACCGTTTCTCCGGAAGGAGAAGCAAAGTATCGCGTTACCCTGATCGATTACGGCGCAAAAAGAAATATCATCCGCAAGCTGAACCGGTACGGCTGTGAGGTTCGGGTGGTACCGAGCACCACTTCCGCAGAGGAGATTCTGGCGTCCCGGCCGGACGGCGTAATGCTGTCCAACGGCCCGGGAGACCCGGCGGAAAATACCGGATGCATTGAAGAAATCCGGAAGCTGATGAACCGGGTTCCGATTTTCGGCATCTGCCTGGGACACCAGCTGCTGGCGCTGTCTCAGGGCGGCGAAACCTTTAAGCTGAAGTACGGCCACCGGGGCGGAAATCAGCCGGCTACGGTCACCTTCGGCGAGAATTGCGGTCATACTTTTATCACCACCCAGAACCACGGCTATGCGGTTCGCCCGGAAAGCCTGGAAGGAAAAGGGGAGGTCAGCTTCGTGAACGCCAACGACCGGACCTGTGAAGGAATGATTTATCCGGACAAGAACGCATTTTCCGTACAATTTCATCCGGAGGCTCATGCGGGTCCTCACGATACGAGTTTTCTGTTTAAACAGTTCATTGAGTTGATGGAGGAGTACAAAAATGCCTAAAGATAAAAGTATTAAGAAAGTTCTAGTAATCGGTTCCGGACCGATTGTCATCGGCCAGGCGGCGGAGTTTGACTATGCCGGCGCCCAGGCCTGCCGGGTGCTGAAGGAGGAAGGCATCGATACGGTGCTGGTGAACTCCAACCCGGCCACCATCATGACGGATAAACACCTGGCGGACGAGATTTATCTGGAGCCGCTGACGGTGGAAACCGTAAAGAGAATCATCGAGAAAGAGAAGCCGGACGGCCTGCTGGCCGGACTGGGCGGACAGACCGGATTAACCATTGCCATGCAGCTCTCCAAGGAGAACTGGCTGGAAGAGCACAACGTGCGCCTGCTGGGATCCAATGTGGATGCCATCGATAAGGCAGAAGACCGGGAGCTGTTCCGTGAGGTGATGGAAGAGATCGGCGAGCCTTGTGTGCCTTCCGGAATTGCGGAAGACCTGCAGACGGCACTGGATATTGCGAAGGACATCGGATACCCGGTCATCGTGCGGCCTGCTTTTACCCTAGGCGGCAGCGGCGGCGGAATCGCGGAGACGGAAGAGGAACTGCGCATCATCGCACAGAACGGATTGGATCAGTCTCCGATTACCCAGATTCTGGTGGAGAAGAGCATCGCCGGATGGAAGGAAATCGAGTTTGAGACCATGCGAGACTCCATGGGCAATGTGATTCAGATCTGCCCGATGGAGAACCTGGATCCGGTGGGCGTGCACACGGGCGACTCCATCGTCGTGGCACCGACCCTGACTTTGGCGGACAAAGAGTTCCAGATGCTCCGTTCCGCAGCGCTGAGAATCATTTCGGCGCTGGGTATTGAAGGCGGCTGCAACTGCCAGTTCGCATTGAATCCGAACAGCTTTGAGTATGCGGTAATCGAGGTGAACCCGAGAGTGTCCCGTTCCTCGGCGTTGGCGTCCAAAGCCACCGGCTATCCGATCGCCAAGGTAACCACCCGAATCGCTTTGGGATATACCCTGGACGAAATCGTGAACGACGTAACCGGAAAGACCTGCGCTTGCTTCGAGCCGACGGTGGATTACGTGGCGCTGAAGGTGCCGAAGTGGCCGTTTGACAAATTCGCCGGCTCCAGCCGGAAGCTTGGCACTCGGATGAAGGCCACCGGTGAGGTCATGTCCATCGCCAACTCCTTCGAGGCGGCATTGATGAAGGCCATCCGCGGTGCGGAAATTTCCCTGGATACTTTGAACTTCGAGTACCAGGGCGAGAAAACCCTGCCGGAACGAATCGGCACGCAGGACGATCACCGCATCTTCGCGATTTTCGAGGGCTTTAAGACGGGACAGGTCACCGTGGATCAGGTGCACGACATCACGAAGATCGACCGCTGGTTCCTGAACAAGATCAAACATCTGGCAGACTTCGAATTGGCGCTGGTAGATTCGGCCAAAAATAAAGAACTTCCGGCAGAGATGTACGAGGAAGCGAAGAAACTGGGCTATACCGACGAAGCGATTTGCCGGATTGCCGAAGTGGAAGAAGTTCCGGGCATGGACTTCAGCTATAAGATGGTAGATACTTGCGCCGCAGAATTCGACGCGATGACCCCGTATTTCTATTCCACAACGGATAAGGAATGCGAATCCAGAAACTTCCGCCGCAGCGGAAAGCCGGTCATCATGGTACTGGGTTCCGGCCCGATTCGAATCGGTCAGGGAATCGAGTTCGACTACTCATCGGTACACTGCGTATGGACGCTGCGGGAGATGGGCTACGACGTAGTTATTGTCAACAACAACCCGGAAACCGTATCCACGGATTACGACACGGCGAACCGCCTGTATTTCGAGCCGCTCCATCCGGAAGACGTGATGAACATCATCAAGGTGGAGAAGCCGATTGGCGTCGTTGTGGCCTTCGGTGGTCAGACCGCCATCAAGCTCACCCAGTTCCTGCACGACAACGGAATTCAGATTCTGGGCACCTCCGCAGAAGGAATCGATCTGGCGGAAGACAGAGGTAAGTTTGACGCCCTTTTGGAAAAATTCGGCATCAGCCGTCCGAAGGGTCAGAGTGTCACCGACCTGGAGGGCGCACTTCGGGCGGCAGAAGAAATCGGCTATCCGGTGCTTCTGAGACCGTCCTACGTCATCGGCGGCCAGAACATGACCATTGCCGGGGACGAAGAGGATACCCGGAAGTACATGGAACGAATTCTGGAAAACTCCGACGACAACACGGTGCTGGTGGACAAATACATGCCGGGCATTGAGCTGGAAGTGGATGTTATTTCCGACGGAGAGGATGTGCTGATTCCGGGAATCATGGAGCATATCGAGAAAGCCGGAATTCACTCCGGTGACTCCATCGCTGTATATCCTCCGTTCAATCTGTCGGATCGTCAGCTGAGACGAATTGTGGATATTTCCGAGAAACTGGCGCTGGCGTTGGGTACCAAGGGTCTGGTCAATATTCAGTATCTCCAGTACAACGGAGAGCTGTACGTCATCGAGGTGAATCCGAGAGCATCGCGGACGGTACCGTACATCAGTAAGGTGTCCGGTGTACCGATGGTGGATCTGGCATCCCAGGTAATGCTGGGGGCAAAGCTGGAAGATCTGGGATACGGAACGGGACTGTACCGCACTCCGGCCTACGTGGCTGTAAAGGTTCCGGTATTCTCCTTTGAGAAGCTCACCGATGCCAACTCCATCCTAGGACCGGAAATGAAGTCCACGGGAGAAGTTCTGGGACTGGGCCGGACCATGAACGAAGCCCTGTTCAAGGGCTTGACCGCCGCCGGATTCACCGTACCGCCGAGAAAATACGGAGAAGAGCACGGCGTGATGATTTCCGTTCAGAAACGGGATTATCCGGAAATCCTGCCGATTGCCATGAAACTGCACACACTGGGAATGAAGCTTTATGCCACAAGAGGCACGGCAGAAGCCATCCGCACCATGGGTATCGAGGTTACGCAGGTTCAGAAGGCTCAGAAGAGCACGGATATTATCGATTTGATGGAAAGCGGAAAGACCAGCTACATCATCTTTACCGGACAGGCCAACGATGCGGCGCTGGGCGATTACACCGCCGTGCACAAGCGGGCGATGCAGCTGGGCATCCCTTGTCTCACCAGCGTAGATACCGCCGGTGCCCTGGTCAATATGATTGAATCCAGATATTCGGAACAGAACACCGAGCTGGTAGACATCAACCACATGCGGGCAACCCACCGAAATGTGTACTTTACCAAGCTGCACAGCTGCGGAAATGACTATATCGTACTGGATAACTTCGACGGACGGATTGAGGGACCGGAGTCCTTGTGCATCAGTCTGTGCGACCGCCACCGCTCCATCGGCGGCGACGGCATCGTCCTGGTGGAGAAGTCCCGAAAGGCCGATGTGAAGATGAGAGTCTTCTACAGCGACGGCACGGAAGGGGATGCCTGCGGAAACGGCATCCGCTGCGGCGCAAAATACGCCTATGAGCAGGGCCTAATCGGTCGGGATATGATGACGGTGGAAACCGTTAACGGTATCCAGAAGCTGAAGCTGTTCATGCGAGACGGATGGGTAACATCGGTAATCATGTATGTTCCGGAAGATCAGTTCCTGTACGACCGCGATATGGAAAAGGCAGCCGCTGCTGACGCTTGCGTTCAGAAGAAGCTGGCGACCGCCGGCGCAACGGCCCTGAAAACCAGCCGGATTGCCGGAGGCGGGCTCCACTGCCAGATTTTCTGCGACTCCATCGATTCCTTTGATATCGAAAAACTGGGGCCGGAAATCGAATATTCGGATATCTTCAATGCACCGGCATGCTTCGAGTTCATCAAGGTGGTGGATGCGTCCACCATCCGTTTGAAGATCTGGGACGGCGCCAACGGTGCGGTGCTCTCCAGCGCCAGTGCGGCATTCTGTGCCGCTCGCATGGCGGTGGAACAGGGTTACTGCAGAGGAGATAAGGAAATCACCGTGGAAACACCGGGAGGAGATATTCTGGTGAACTTCCTGAACGGTCAGATCAGCCTGACGGCCGAGGTGTCCTTCGCGTTCAGCGGTAAATTCTGGTATTAAGTATCGGGCAGACTTGTCCGGGAAGGAGTAGTTTATGGGTTTTTTAGTTGGAAAAACAGCGATTATTACCGGAGGTGGCCGCGCCACACTCAGTGACGGAAGCTGCGGTTCTATTGGATATGGAATTGCTACCGCATATGCGAAAGAAGGGGCGAATCTGGTTATCACCGGCAGAAATGTGAAAAAGCTGGAGGCAGCCAAGGAAGAACTGGAGCGACTGTACGGAATCAAAGTGCTTCCGGTTCAGGCCGACGTCAGTGCCGGTGCAGATAATGAGGCGACTGTTCAGAATGTAGTTGATAAGGCCATGGAAGAATTCGGCAGAATCGACGTGCTGATTAACAATGCACAGGCCTCTGCGTCCGGTGTTACTTTGGCCGATCACACTACGGAGCAGTTTGATCTGGCGCTGTATTCCGGATTGTATGCTGCGTTCTACTATATGAGGGCATGCTATCCACACCTTAAGGAAACCAAGGGTTCCGTCATCAACTTTGCTTCCGGCGCCGGCCTGTTCGGCAATTACGGGCAGTCCGCATACGCAGCGGCAAAAGAAGGCATTCGGGGGTTGACCCGCGTTGCCGCAACGGAATGGGGTCCGGACGGAATCAACGTCAACATCGTGTGTCCGCTGGCATGGACGGCGCAGCTGGAGAAGTTCCAACAAACCTATCCGGAAGCGTTCGAAGCGAATGTAAAGATGCCGCCGGCAGGTCATTACGGCGACGTAGAGAAAGAAATCGGCCGTGCCTGCGTACAGCTGGCTTCGCCGGACTTCAAGTTCATGAGCGGCGAGACCATCACCCTGGAAGGCGGAATGGGCCTGAGACCGTAAAGGAAAAGTAAAACATACCACGAAAAAAGCGGGAGAGCTGCAGTGCAGCCCTCCCGCTTTTTTCATGAAGCGCCTATATTTTGTTAGTTCTTCAAGCTCTGAAGCGGAGCCGGAATCCGTCCGCCGCGGCGAATCATTTTTGCCGGAGAAGGATTCTTCAGATCCATTACCGGACCGTAGCCCAGAAGCCCGCCGAAGTTCAGTTCCTCGCCGCTCTTCAGACCGATGGCCGGAATAACACGAACGGCTGTGGTTTTGCTGTTCACCATACCGATGGCTGCCTCGTCGGCGATGATTGCGGAGATGGTTTCCGGCGTGGTATCTCCCGGAATCACGATCATGTCCAGACCTACGGAGCATACTGCGGTCATGGCTTCCAGCTTCTCCAGAATCAGGTTCCCGCTGCGAGCGGCGGCAATCATGCCCTCGTCTTCACTTACCGGGATAAATGCGCCGGAGAGTCCGCCGACACTGGAAGAGGCCATTACACCGCCCTTTTTAACCGCATCGTTGAGCATGGCCAGTGCAGCGGTGGTACCGTGAGTACCGCACTGCTCCAGGCCGATTTCTTCCAGAATACGGGCAACGGAATCGCCGATTGCCGGAGTCGGTGCCAGGGACAGATCCACGATTCCGAACGGTACGCCCAATGCGGCAGCGGCTTCGGAACCCACCAGCTGACCGACACGGGTAATCTTAAATGCCGTTTTCTTAATGGTTTCTGCCACCTCGTTCAGCGGAGCATCGTCCGGAAGGTCATGCAGCACGGACCGAACCACGCCCGGACCGGATACGCCGACGCTGAGGACGGAATCTGCTTCGCCCACGCCGTGGAACGCGCCGGCCATGAACGGGTTATCCTCTACCGCGTTGCAGAATACCACCAGTTTGGCAGCGCCCATGCACTGGTTATCTTTGGTGAGGAGTGCGGCTTTCTGAACCTGTTGGCCCATCAGGGCAACGGCGTCCATGTTGATGCCGGCCTTGGTGGAGCCGATATTTACCGAGGAGCACACCAACTGGGTTTCGGCCAAAGCCTGTGGGATGGATTCAATCAGTTCCCGGTCCCCGGCACTGAAGCCCTTCTGGACCAGTGCGGAATATCCGCCGATAAAATCAATTCCGACGGTATGAGCTGCTCGATCCAGCGTACGTGCGTATTTCACCGGGTCGCCGCCGGATACACCGGCCAGCATGGCAATCGGTGTAACGGAAACCCGCTTGTTCACAATTGGAATTCCGTACTTTCCGGTAATCTTCTCGCCGGTTTCCACCAGGTGCTCCGCTTTTCGGCAGATCTTTTCATAGATCTTCTCGCAGGAGCGGTCGATATCGCTGTCCGCGCAGTCCAGCAGAGAGATGCCCATGGTGGTGGTACGGACATCCAGGTTTTTGTCTCGAATCATGGAAATGGTTTCCAAGATATCGCCAATATCGTTATACATGCTTGTTCTCCCTTCTGCTAAATCCGATGCATGGAATTGAAAATATTTTCATGCATTACGTGAACGTCCATTGTCGGGAGTTCCTTCAGAATTGCATCCCGGAGCTCAGCAATTGTTACATTCATTTGCTCGACGCTGATGACCATCATCATGGTGAAGAAGTCCTGCTTTACGGACTGGGTCATCTCGATGACACTGGCATTGGCATTGGCGCAGCAAGCGGAGACGGAGGCCAGAATGCCTACCGCATCTCTGCCGGTGACGGTTACCACAGCTTTCTCTCTATCCATTTTTTTCCTCCTTTGCAGATACCCGGAACTGTCCGTCGGCCAGGCTGTCGTCCCGGCGAAAGCGGAAATTGAATTCCGGAAATTTATGGGTAAAATATTTTTTATTGTCGGCTTCATTACCTACCATATTAGAATACCATTTTCCGTTGGAAAATACATCAATTTTCTGTTTGTTTTCTGTCAAAGAATTGCCGGAAGCGTTGAGCTTCAATCGGTTCAGCAGCGGCTCGATGCGTTCTCGGGCAATCGCCCCTTCCACCAGCTGGCGAAAGGCCGGGTGGTAGGTCCCACCGTTAATGGCTCCGCCGTCGCCGATGAGATCCGTGCTCTTCAGCCCCACTCGCATGATGGTAATATCGGCCGCCTCCAGGATTTTGTACATTTCTTTTGTGCGAAGAACGGCCTCTTCTCGGCTCAGCGGGATGTACGTGCCCTGCCGGTATTCTTCATAGAGATCCGTTTCGTCCAGAACGATGGTGGGATACAGGCGCGCCAGCTGCGGCTGCAGACGGGCGGTTTCCCGTGCGGAATAGAGGCACTTCTCCATCGTATCGCCGGGCAGTCCGATCATCAGCTGAATTCCCAGCTCGAAGCCGTAGCCTTGGATTCGCGAAACGGCGTCGTAAACCTGCTGCACTGTATGGCCTCGGCGGCTTTGGCGGAGTACATCCTCATCGAAGGACTGCACGCCCAGCTCGATGGTATCCACGGAATATTCTTTCAGGTTGTCCAGGATCTCCGGGGTGATGTAGTCCGGCCGGGTGGACAGGTGAATCTTCTGAATTGCCCCCGCCCGTTTGTACTCCCGCGCCACTTCCAGGTAGGCCCGCTGTTCTTCCAACGGAATTCCCGTAAAACTCCCGCCGTAGAATGCGGCTTCCACTACCGGAACATCTTGCAGCGTGGTGAGCCAGGTGCGGATGGTGGTTCGCACATCCCCCGGGGTGACTGCCGCCGAGCGTGCGGTGATTTTCCGCTGGTTGCAGAAGATGCAGTCGTTGGGGCACCCTTTGTGAGGGATAAAAACAGGGATGATGGCGTGCTTCTTGTTCCGGCTAGCCAATGGTCAGCTCTCCCCGCAGGTCTGATTCTACCCAGTCGCGAACCTCGTTGGCAGTGAAGCCCTTGCTGAACAGGTACTGAAGCTTGGTGACCGTGGCCTCGGTGGTCATATTGCTGCCGCTGGCGGCACCGGCCCGTGCCAATTCGGAGCTAGTCTCATAGGTGCCCAGACGAACGGTTCCCTGCATGCACTGCGTGCATACCACCACGGCGGTGTCGTTTTCGATAGCCTTGCTGATGAGCGGCGGAAGCTCCGAATCGTAGTTCGGAATGTTTCCGGTGCCGAAGGTTTCCAGAACCAGGGCCCGAAGATCCTTGTTGACGATTGGCGCAAAGAGATCGAAGTGAATTCCCGGGAACAATTTGATGACACCGATGGATGTGGGCTTCATCTCCGTTACCCGGAACGGTTCTTTTGGTTCCGGCAGGAAGCGGTTCGGGAAGTATTCGATGTCGATGCCGGCTTTGGCCAGTACCGGGTAGTTCGGAGAGGAGAATGCAATCAGTCCGTCCGCAGAGGTTTTGACAGCACGGTTTCCCCGAATCAGATGGTTGCCGAAATACAGGCATACCTCGTGGATGTTGCTGTTGGCCGCAATCATCAGGGAGGTGATCAGATTGTCCCGCCCGTCGGAACGGAGCTCGTACAGAGGAATCTGAGAACCGGTGAAGATGACCGGTTTCTTCAGACCTTCCAGCATGAAGGATAGGGCAGAGGCGCTGTAGGCCATGGTGTCGGTGCCGTGGAGAATGACGAAGCCGTCGTAGCGCTCGTAGTTCTCTTTAATGGTGTTGGCCATCCGGTTCCACTGCACGTAGGTGATGTTGGACGAATCCAGAAGCGGATCGTATTCGATGAGATCCCACTTCGGCATGGCATCGGAATACAGATCCCGAATCTTCTCCAGTTCGCCGGAAAAATATCCTTCCTTCGGCTGGTAGCCGTCCCGGGTCGGAACCATGCCGATGGTGCCGCCGGTGTAAATAATGCAGACTCTTTTGTTCATACATTCCTCCAAATGTTTTACATAATTAATAAATCGAATGAAAATAGCAGTGCGAATTATACACCGTAAAAATCTCTGCCCGGGTTTCGCGCCGGACAGAGATTGAATTATTATCCATGGGTTTTATTTTTGCTTTCGGTATCCGTCGGCTTTTTCACCGTATCCATTTCGAACCAGAAGTCGCTGCCTTGGCCAACCTTGCTTTTTACCCCGTAATTAGCATTGTGGAGTACCAGAATACCTTTGACGATGGAAAGCCCCAGGCCGGATCCTTCGATGCTCCGGTTCCGGTTCGCGCTGGTGCGGTAATACCGTTCCCATACGTGGGACAGCTCGTCGGAGGCGATGCCGTCGCCGTGGTCGATAACATCTACCCGGACCTTTTTGCCGATTCGCTTTACCTCCACGATCACCACCCGATCCTCGCCGCAATACTTAATGGCATTGGAGACGAAGTTGGACAGAACCTGTTTGATTTTCTCCTTGTCGCCGTAGACATAAGCCGCCTTGCACTTGTTCAGTCGGATATGGTATCCGTTCTGTTCGTTCAGCACCTTGTAGGTAGCCACGATTTCCTCCGTTACTGCCACCAGATCGAAGATTTCCTTGTCCAGCTCCAGATTGTTGGACTGAATCTTGGAGGCGGAAAGCATGTCGGATACCAGCTTGTTCAGCCGATCCGCTTCGGTGATGATGACCTTTAGGTGTTCCTTTCGCTTCTCCGGATTGTCACCGGAGATGTCGTTAATCATTTCCGCGTAGGATTTAATCATGGTGAGCGGAGTCTTCAGATCGTGGGACACATTGGCGATCAAATCCCGTTGATAGAAGTCCGTCTTCTGCATTTCGTAGGAAGCGGTATTCAAGGTTCGGGCCAATTCGTTGGTCTCCGTGAACATGCCTCCGTTGAATTTCACGTTGTAGTTGCCGTGAGAAAGTTCCATGGCCGATTTGGTGATGTCCTTAATCGGTCGAGACAGCCTTCGGGCGATGAACAGTGCCAGCAGTGCGGCCACAATCAGAGCGATGAAGCTGATGTATTTCAGCTGCAGCCGAAGGATGGATATGGTGGATTTCACCGGATACAAGGGGGCCACAATGAACAAAATGTTATTGCTGGGTGTGTCCCCGATGTAAGTGGCATAAATCAGTTTCCGGCTGTCCTTCTTCGTATCGTTGGCCACTAGGGAAACGGAATTCTTATTGCTCTTCTCCAAGCGGTCCCGTGCCGTGGATGTTTCGTAATCGTAGGCGATGGAAGATGGCCTGAAGTACGAACCGTTGTCAAAGACGCTGGTGCCGTCCGGAGTGTCCACCCGGATGAAAATATCACTGGATGCAGAGGCGTTGAGCGCCAGATTCTTGAATTGCCCGTCGTCTTGCAGAAACTCGTTCTTCAGAAGAGCAGCGGTATGCTCCGTTTCCTGAACCTTCATCTGCTCAAAATAATGGGTCATGAAGAAGCTTTGGAGCGACCAAATCAGCATAATCAATACGGCTGCAAAAGTGAAGAAGTACAGCAGCATGACGGTTCGGATGCTGTTAAGATCAAACTTATTCTGCTGATTCTTTTCCTTTCTTGCTGTCGTCGTACTCAAATTTGTATCCTACTCCTCTCAACGTTACAATGAAATTTCGATACGGTCCCAGGTTGTTCCGCAGATTCTTGATATGGGTATCGATGGTGCGGTCGTCGCCAAAGAAGTCGTATCCCCAGATGTCGGAAAGAAGCTTGTCTCTGGACAATGCGATATTCTTATTCTGAATCAGGTAGAAGAGAAGGTCGTATTCCTTCGGGGTCAGGTTGACCCGTTCACCGTCTACGGTAATGGTGCGGGCGGCAAAGTTCACTTCCAGTCCGTCGAACTTCATTACCTGGGCGCTGTTGTTCTCGGAACCGCTCTTCCGCTGCAGGACCGCATTCACCCGAGCCATCAGTTCCTTCGGGCTGAATGGCTTGACCACATAATCGTCGATGCCCAGCTCGAAGCCGAACAGCTTGTCGTATTCTTCCCCTCTGGCGGAGAGCATGATTACCGGGATGTCCTTGATCTTCTTGATTTCCTTCACGGAGCTGAATCCATCCAGCTTCGGCATCATCACATCCATGATAATCAAGTCGTAATCGTTGAGCTTGCAGAGACCGATGGCACTCATGCCATCAGCTGCTTCGGTCACCTCATATCCGCTGAACTCAGCGTATTCTTTGATGACCTCACGAATCTTATCTTCGTCGTCCACTACGAGTAATTTCTTCATTCAAGTTTCTCCTTTCAGTATTCCGGCAGTCCCTTTTATTATAAGAGATTGCGCCATTGAAAAACTGTAAAGATTATATCACAGAAATGTGAAAGATGATAGAATAACAACTGATAAGCATATGTTTCCCCGTCCCGAAAAGTACCGCTTGCGGCAATAAAAAGCGAGAAATGCAGTTGACATATATACAGCATGATGGTAAAATAATAAATTTTTACTTGCAAATATTTTTTCCTCGGGATATAATAATAGTGTGTCAAAAAAAGGAGAGGCGATATGTTTCAGGTTGGCGAGAAAATAGCATATCCGATGTACGGAGCCGGAACGATTACAGATATTGTCGAGAAAGAAGTGCTGGGCGAAATTCACAAATATTACGATGTGAACCTGCCGCACAGCAAGATGACGGTCCTGATTCCGGTGGAAAGTTCTGCCCGGGTTGGCGTGCGCAGAATTATTACTGCGGAAGATTTTCCGGCAGTCTTTAAGCTGCTGGGCGAAGAGGCGGAAGCGATGCCGGCGAATTGGAATCGTCGATACCGCTTGAATATGGATCGGCTGAAAACCGGGGAAATCGAGGAAGTCGCTTCGGTTGTTCGAAATTTAGTGCGAAGCGATCGAAAGAAGTCCCTCTCCACCGGAGAGAAGAAGCTCCTGGGCACGGCAAAGCAGATTCTGGAAAGCGAGCTGATGCTGGCGGGAAATTATACAATGGAAGAAGCAGATGAACTGGTCGAATCCCACATATAACCGAGAACGGTATATGGCCGGAAACGACCGGTTTTTATATATGAATACTTTTAGAAAAATATCTTGAGGGAGAAAACGATGAACCTTGGAATCGTAGTTGCGGCGGGAAAAGGAACCCGCATGAACGCGGAGGTGCCGAAGCAGATGCTGCCGTATCGGGACAGCACTGTGCTGGAGTGCGCCGCGCGGCCGTTTGCGGAACATCCGGATATCGACGAAATCGTCATCGTCACGCCGGAGGACGGCACGAATGCGGATTTTTACCTAAAAACAGCCCGCGCCCTGCAGGAGGTTTCCGGCAAGGAGGTGCGGCTGACGAAGGGCGGAAAGGAACGAGGAGACTCCGTCCGGGCCGGTCTGGATATGTGCGGAAATATTTGCAGAGAGAAAGGAATTTCGGAAAATTCCGTGAAGGTGCTGATTCACGATGGTGCTCGAGCGGACCTGACGACCGGGATCATTGACCGAAACTTAAAGGGTCTGGACCGGTGGGATGCGGTATGCACTGCGGTTCCGTCGGTGGATTCCATGCGGATTATTCCGGATACCGACTTGAACTCGTTATTTATTTATCCTATAATGGACAGTAAAGTTATTGAGAGAAGGCGCATGTTTTGCGTTCAGACGCCTCAAAGCTTTCGGCTGGATGTGATTCGCCGGGCCTACGATGTTGCGAGACGGAAGGGGTATGCCGGTACCGATGATGCGTCCGTCGCGGAATTGGCGGGCATCTCCGTGGCCCTTGTGGAGGGAGAGTACGCCAACCGAAAAATAACAACCAAAGAGGACATTTCTATGGAAATCAGAACAGGAAACGGTTACGATGTACACCGCCTTGTCCCGGACAGAAACCTGATATTGTGCGGGACCCCGGTCCCCAGCAAATTGGGACTTCTGGGACATTCCGATGCGGACGTAGCGACGCACGCATTGATGGATGCCCTGCTGGGAGCTGCGGGAAAAGGAGATATTGGAAAATATTTTCCGGATACCGATGAGAAATATCGGGGAGCGGACAGCATAGAGCTGCTCCGGGAGGTAATCCGGATTATCGGCGACTACCGGGTTGTCAACGTGGATGTGACAATTATTTGTGAGAAGCCGAAGCTGGCACCTCATATAGAAGCCATGAAAGAGAATCTCGCCCGGGCGATGAATGTTTCCGAGGGACAGGTGAATGTAAAAGCCACCACCACGGAGAAGCTGGGATTTACGGGACGAGAAGAAGGTATTGCGGCGATAGCGAGCTGCACGATTGAAGGGAGACAATAGAAATGAAATTATCCAAGAGACATCTGAAGACATTGAGAGAAGCACCGAAGGAAGCGGAACTGGTCAGCCATCAGCTGCTGATTCGTGCCAACCTGGTTCGCAAGGTAGCAGCGGGAATCTATGAATTCATGCCGCTGGGATACCGTTCCCTGCGGAAGGTAGAGAATATCGTCCGGGAGGAACTGGACCGCATCGGCGACCAGGAAATCCTGATGCCGGGACCGAATCCGGCCGAACTGTGGAAGGAATCCGGCAGATGGTATGCATACGGACCGGAACTGTGGAGAATCAAGGACAGAAACGGAAGAGACTTCTGCCTTGGACCGACGCATGAGGAGACCGTAACGGATGTCGCACGGAACGAATTCTCTTCCTACAGAGAGCTTCCGCAGACCCTGTACCAGATTCAGTGGAAGTACAGAGACGAAGCTCGTCCAAGATACGGACTGCTGCGTTCCAGAGAGTTCCTGATGAGCGACGGATATTCCTTCGACAGAGATGAAGCGGGAATGGATGTCAGCTACATGAACGAGTACGGTGCTTATGAGAGAATCTTCACTCGCTGCGGACTGGACTACAGAATTGTAGAAGCGGACAACGGCCCAATCGGCGGAAGCCGTTCTCACGAATTCTCCGCACTGTCTAACGTGGGAGAGAGTGAACTGGCACACTGTCCGGAATGCGGATATGCGGCAACGCTGGAGAGAGCGGAATGCGTAGATGACGAACCGGTTCAGGAAGAGATGGAAGAACTGAAGAGCGTATATACTCCGGGAACCAAGACCATCGAGGACGTATGCAACTACCTCCACATGGATGTGAAGAAGTCCATCAAGGCGCTGATGTTCGTTACCTACGACGATGAACTGAATCCGGCAGAGTACGTATGCGCCTTCGTTCGCGGTGACCGTGAAGTGAACATGATTAAGCTGGTAAATGCACTGGGCATTCCGGAACACTACATCGAATTCGCCAATGAGGACGAGATGGGTGCAACCACCGGTTGTGTCGGCGGATTCACCGGCCCGGTAGGACTGCAGAACTGCAAGATTGTAGTGGACAGCGAACTGGTAGGAACCGTGAACATGTGTGCCGGTGCGAACAAGGAAGACCACCACATGACCGGCGTATGCTACGGAAGAGATTACAAGGGCGACATCGTAACGGATATCAAGGTCCTGAAAGAGGGCGAGCGCTGCCCGAAGTGCGGAAAGCCGGTTATCGAGCATAGCAGAGGTATCGAGGTTGGACAAATCTTCAAGCTGGGAACCAAGTACTCCGAATCCATGAAGGCATTCTACAAGGATGAGAACGGAAACGACTGCGTATACCAGATGGGTTGCTACGGCATCGGTATCACCCGTACCCTGCAGGCAATCATCGAGCAGCACAACGATGAAAACGGCATTATCTGGCCGATTTCCGTTGCGCCGTATCACGTAATGATTACCGTAATCAATCCGAAGGATGAAACCCAGATGAATCTGGCCGACAAGATTGAGGAAGAGCTGGAGAAGGCCGGTGTGGAAGTTCTGTGCGATGACAGAGATGAGAGACCGGGCGTGAAGTTCAAGGATGCGGATCTGCTGGGACTGCCGATTCGAATCACCGTCGGAAAGAAAGCCGGCGAGGGTGTTGTAGAGTATAAGCTGAGAAGAGAAGGGGAGATGACCCTGAAGTCTGCAGAAGATGCGACAAAGGATGCCATCGATCTGGTAAATGCGGAGAGATTTGGACTGTAATTGTGTTAGAGCTTTTTATAACATTCTTTAAACTGGGATTATTTACGATTGGCGGCGGTGTGGCGATGATACCGATTCTTCAGAACATCGCCGTCAACGAAAAGAAGTGGTTCACGGCAGAGGAAGCGCTGGATGTCATATCCGTCTGCCAAAGCCTCCCCGGTGTTATTGCGATTAACATGGCAACATACGTGGGATTCAAGCGAAAGGGTTTGCTTGGATCCCTTGTTTCTACTGTGGGGGTTGTGCTGCCTTCCTTTGTCGTGATTATTCTGGTGGCCAAAGGCCTGTCCGCCTTCGGAGACAATCCGTACGTGATGGGTGCGTTGGGCGGCCTTCGGGCGGCCGCCATGGGACTGGTGCTGATTGCGGTATATTCCATTGCCAAGGGCGTCATCAAGGATTGGTTTTCCGGGATTTCCTCCCTGGTGGGGATTTTGCTGATCGAATTTACGAATATGAGCGTGGTGCTGATTGTGCTCCTGTTTCTTGTGACCGGAATTCTTCGGTCGCTTTGGAACACTCGCCGGGAAGGAGGCTTGAAATGATTTTCGCAAAATTGTTCTGGGCATTCTTCAAAATCGGCGCTGTGGGGTTCGGCGGCGGCATGGCCATCGTGGGCATGATTTACGATACCGTCCGGGGATTTGTGTCCATGACCCCGTCCCAATATGCGGACATCGTGGCGATTGCGCAGGTTACGCCGGGACCGGTGGCGGTGAATACGGCCACCTATGTGGGATACCAGACGGCGGGAATGCTGGGATCCCTCGTGGCCACGCTGGGGGTTGCCACACCTGCTTTTATCCTGGTGGCCATCATCGCCAGCATGATTGATCGCTACAAGCAGAGCCGAATCGTTCAAGGAGCGCTGGAGGGAATTCGGCCTGCGACGGTGGGCATGATTTTTACCGCAGCCCTCACCATCTGCCGACCGGCCATCGAAGCGGAGCATCCTTTGGGTGGAAGTATTTCCGTCATTTCCGGTATTTTGCCGGGACACATTGACGGAATTGCCATCCTGATGTGCGCCGCCACCGTCCTGCTGATTAAGAAGTTCCACGTAAACGCAATATACGTATTGCTGATTATGGGATGCATTGGTGCAGTAGTTGGTGTATAATTTACTGGACCGGATTTTGAATCGGGTGATGGAGACTGCCCGAAATTGTTTTTAACCGAATGGGAACCGCCGGAGAGATTTGGCGGGGAAAGGGGAACCGATGAAGATATACAATACCATGACCGGCTGCAAGGAAGAATTTGTACCGCTGGAAGAGGGGAAGGTTCGAATCTACGTCTGCGGACCGACCGTATACAATTTCTTCCACATTGGAAATGCCAGACCTTTCGTGGTGTTCGATACACTGCGCCGGTATTTCAAATACAGAGGATATGATGTGAAGTTCGTGCAGAATTTCACTGACGTGGATGACAAGATTATTCGCCGGGCCAAGGAAGAGGGAATCACCGCTCCGGAGGTATCCGAGAAGTACATAAAAGAATACTTCGAAGATGCAAAGGCGCTGAACGTGATTCCGGCGGACGTGCACCCGAAGGTGTCCGAGCACATTCCGGAAATCATTGATTTCATCCGGACGCTGATCGATAAGGGCTATGCCTATGAGGCAGACGGGGATGTGTACTACAGCACCCGGAAGTTCAAGGACTACGGAAAGCTGTCCGGACAGAATATCGATGATCTGGAGTCCGGCGCCCGGATTGCAATAGGCGAAGTGAAGAAGGATCCGCTGGATTTTGCACTGTGGAAGGCGCAGAAGGAACCGGATGAAATTGCGTGGGATTCCCCGTGGGGAAAAGGCCGTCCGGGCTGGCACATCGAGTGCTCCACCATGGCGAAGAAGCATCTGGGCGAGACCATCGATATCCACGGCGGCGGACAGGATTTGCAGTTCCCGCATCACGAGAATGAAATTGCGCAGTCTGAGGCCTGCAACGGCGTACCGTTCGCAAGGTATTGGATGCATAACGGATACATCACCGTGGACGGCGTGAAGATGTCCAAATCCCTGAACAACTTCTTTACGGTTCGGGACATTCGAAAGGACTTTACCGGAGATTTCATTCGGTTCTTCCTGCTGTCGGGACACTACCGGAGCCCGATTAATTTCAGCGACACGGAAATGAACAGCGTAAAACAAGGCTACGATCGTATTGTGACCGCCGTAGAGACGCTGGAATTTCTGAAGAAAAACGGTACGGATGAGATGTCCGCCTCGGAAAAGGAAACCTTGGAGAAGCTGAGCGGCTATTACAAAGAAGAATTTATCGCTGCGCTGGAGGACGACCTGAATACGGCACTGGCGATTTCCGTCATCTTTGAAATGGTAACCGCCGTGAATCAGACAGTGCACGAAAGCGGATCGAAGGAATTTGCGGAAGAAGCGCTGAAGCGGATTCACGAGCTGACCGATGTCCTGGGAATTCTGCAGGATGCGGAAGAGGATGTCATCGGTGAGGATATTCAGGCGCTGGTGGACGAACGTCAGCAGGCGCGAAAAGAGAAGAATTGGGCCAGAGCGGATGAAATCCGGGATATGCTGGCGGAGAAAGGATATACGCTGAAGGATACACCTCAAGGGGTGCAGATTATCAGAAACAACTAAGAATGGATCAGGAAATACAGAACATTAACACGACAACCCTGGCGTACATGGGCGATGCGGTGTACGAGGTTCGCGTCCGGGAAATGCTGATTGAGCACGACCCTCACGATGTGGGAAAACTCCACAAGATGGCGGTTCGCTACGTTTCGGCGGAGGGTCAGGCGAAAGCCATGCGGAAGCTGGTGAACGGATTCCTGACGGAGGATGAAATCCGTCTCTACAAGAGAGCTCGAAATCATCGGACGCTGTCCCGGTCCAAGAATACGGACCCTCGCACCTACAAGGTGGCCACGGGATTTGAAGCCTTGATTGGATATCTCTTTCTGGCAGAGGAATCGGATCGGCTGGACGAAGTCATCGAGGAAGCCATCCGGATTATTGAAGAGGAGTAACATATGAGCAAAGCGGATCAGCTGTTCATGACCATGTGTCAGGACATTATCGAGAACGGTTTCAGTACGGAGGGACAGAAAGTGCGCCCGCACTGGCCGGACGGAACACCGGCCCACACCATCAAGAATTTCGGGGTGGTGAACCGGTATAACCTGCAGGAAGAATTTCCCGCACTGACCTTGCGCCCAACCGCCATCAAATTGGCCTTTGACGAACTCCTGTGGATCTGGCAGAAGAAATCCAACAACGTGCACGACCTAAACAGCCATATCTGGGACGAATGGGCGGACGAGGACGGATCCATCGGCAAAGCCTACGGCTACCAGCTGGGAAAGAAGTACACCTTCAAGCAGGGCGAAATGGACCAGGTGGACAACGTACTGTGGCAGCTGAAGAACGACCGGTACTCTCGGCGGATTCTGACCAACATGTACAATTTTGACGATCTCTCGGAGATGAACCTGGAGCCTTGCGCTTACAGCGTCACCTTCAATGTTAAAGGGGATACGCTGAACGCCATTCTGAACCAGCGGTCTCAGGATATCCTGACGGCCAATAACTGGAACGTGGTGCAGTACTCCCTCCTCCTGATGATGATGGCCAACGTCAGCGACCTCAAAGCCGGCGAACTGGTGCACGTCATTTCTGACGCCCACATCTACGATCGCCATGTGGATATCGTAAAAGAACTGATCGCCCGGCCCCAGTATCCGGCACCGAAGGTGGCCCTGAATCCGGAAGTGAAGAACTTCTACGATTATACGGTGGATGATCTGACGGTGGAAAACTACGAGCACAATCCTCAGGTGAAGAATATTCCGGTTGCAATTTAACGGAAAACAGTGTAGATTAAACGGTGCGGCAGACTGCCGTATGCTGACCCGGTGAGGAAAGCCTTGCCGGGTTTCTTTTATAGATAGATGAAAACCGAAGAAATTCGGAAGGAGGAAATATGAATCTGATTGTGGCAGTGGACTCGGAATGGGGCATCGGATGCGGCGGAGAGCTGCTGGCTCACATCCCGGGCGACCTAAAATACTTTAAGGAGACCACCATGGATAAGGTGGTGGTGATGGGTCGGAGGACCCTGGAAAGTCTGCCGGGAAAGAAAGGGCTTCCGAAGCGAGTGAATTTCGTGCTCACCGGGAATCCGGAATTCGAGGCGGAACGGTGTCAGGTGGTTCATTCGGAAGAAGAACTGACCGAGGCGCTGAAGGAATACAAGACGGAAGATGTTTTTATCATCGGCGGAGAGAGCATTTATCGTCGGTTCTACGAACAGTGCGACAAGCTGTATGTGACGAAGATGCATGCGAACCTGAATGCGGATCGTTTCATGGTGAATTTGGACGAGGATGCTCGTTTTCGGGTGACTTGGGAGAGCGAACTGCAGAATGAAAACGGGATTGAGTATCAATTCGTTCTATATGAAAGGAGTTAAGGATGGCCGGAAAGAAGAAAAACGGAAAGAATCGCCGGGATGCCCACGGGGTGTATGAGAGAAGAGAAGCCAGAGGCAAGAGCAGTTACGGCGGAAACCGTTCCAACGAGCGGAGTGACGGAAGCCGAAGAGGCGGCAGGGATGGCGGTCGGGAGAACAATTCCCGTCCGGTATATGATTACGGCGGTGCGGGAAGCCGGCCGAGCAGCCGCCGTGCACCGCGGACGGAGGGATTCCGGGGCGGAAATTCGGAACGCAGAGGCGTGAGAAACTTTGAGCAGGAAGAATCTGCGGAGAACCTGCTGGTGGGAAGAAATCCGGTAATTGAAGCTCTGCGGGCGGGTCACGATGTGGAACGTATCTATATGGCGGAAGGTGCCGGCGGATCCATTTCCATCATCCGGGCTTTGGCGAAGGAACAGGGTGTGTCCATCAGTATGGTGGATCGTTTTAAGCTGGACCATATGGCGCCGGGACAGAAGCACCAGGGGGTGATTGCGGAAATTCCGGCATATCACTATTCCGAGATGCAGGATATTTTTGCCCGGGCGGCGGCAATGGATGAGGAGCCGTTCATCGTCATCCTGGATGAAATCACCGACCCGCACAATGTGGGGGCCATCATTCGGAGTGCGGAGTGCATGGGCGCCCACGGAATCATTATTCCGAACCGGAGAGCTTGCGGTCTCACCAGCACCGTTGCGAAGAGCGCGGCAGGTGCCATCGAACAGATTCCGGTGGTGCGGGTGACCAATATCGGAAGAACCATCGAGGAGCTTCAGAGCCGGGGCATCTGGATTGCGGCTTGCGATATGGACGGCGAAGCGTATTACTCTGCGGCAGGGCTGAACGGTGCGGTGGCCATCGTCATCGGCAACGAGGGCCGGGGCATCGGAAAACTGGTTCGGGAGAAATGTGATTTTGTCGTTTCCATTCCGATGAAGGGTAAAATAAATTCGCTGAATGCGTCCAACGCGGCAGCCATCGTGCTGGCGGAAATCCGCAGACGCCGGGAGTGCCGGTAAACTGGTTTTTTCAACAGGAAAAACGAGAAATTTTTAGGGGCAAAAACAGTTTTAAACCCTTGAAACATAAGGCTTTGAAGGAATTACAAAAAGTAAAACGTCCCATATTTTTCAACAAGGAAATTCATGTTTCAATTTCAAAACAAAGGTTAACATTTAGACAATCTTCATATAATATTCACTTAAAGAAGGATGTTGTCTCGGACAACGAAAGTGAGGTTTGTTATGAACAAGAAACAGATGATTTCCAATGGGATGTTGGCAACGATGGCAATGACGATTCTCAGCGTAATTTTCGTCGTATTGGTATGCCGTGAGGCGATTGTTACTCAGGCGGTCGTTTCCGTAGTGTGCTTCGTACTGGCTGCGATGGCAATGAGCCACGTGAAGGTACCACCGGCAGGTAAGGAAGCGCTTCAAAGCCGGCTTTTGCCGTGTAATCTCAGAAAAAGTAAATAAAACGAGTAAAGCAGCAAAAATATTTACAAAATCTCTTGACATTGACGAGGTATCAGAGTAATATTATTGAGCGACTTTATGAAATAACAAACAGAGCAGTGAGATACCTGCTCTGATTTTGGAGTGAATAAGGATTTTTGCAAGATAATGGCAGTATAAGGAGGAAACTACTGTGAGAAACAAAATTATCCTGGCATGCACCGAGTGCAAGCAGAGAAACTACAACACCATGAAGAACAAGAAGAACAATCCGGACAGAATTGAGCTGAGAAAGTATTGCAAGTTCTGCGGAAAAGAGACGCTTCACAAGGAAACAAAGTAATTACTGCATTGTAAACAACGGAGTGCAATCATGGTTAATGAGAAAGAAACTGGGAAGAAGAGCCGCGGCGAAAAGCGCGGAATCCTGGGATATCTTGCCGGCGTAAAGGAAGAGTTCGGCAAGGTTGTATGGCCGACGAAGAACGAGCTGGGCAGCAGTACACTGGTTGTATTTGCAGTGTGCGCATTCTTTGCTTTGGGCTTCTGGCTGGTGGATACCGGATTCCTTGCGTTGCTGCGTAAAGTGCTTGGAATTACACTTTCCTAGTATATAGGAGCAATTGAATATGGCGGACATGACAGAGAATTTGAATGCGAACAGCACTTCCGTGTCGCCGCTGGAAGGCGAAGGACTTCGTGGTGACGGTACCTCGAAGTGGTATGTGGTGCATACGTATTCTGGCTATGAGAACAAGGTAAAAAGCAACATCGAGAAGATGGTGGAATATCGTGGCATGCAGGACCTGATTGAAGAAGTCGTAATCCCAACCGAAGAGATTATGGAGCTCAAGAACGGTCAGCGGAAAATCAAAACCCGCAAGCTGTATCCGGGATATGTCGTTATCAAGATGATTGTAAATAATGAAACTTGGTACCTGGTTCGCAACACAGAGGGTGTTACGGGCTTTGTTGGACACGGTTCGGATCCGATTCCTTTGAGCAAGGAAGAAGTGGTACGAATGGGTGTCGAAAAAATGCGAATCGACCTGGACGTTGAAGTCGGCGATACAATCCGCGTTATCGGGGGTCCTTTTGAAGGACAACTGGGCATCGTAGAAGAGATCAGCCCAGAAAAGCAGATTGTTAAAGCCAGAGTTTCGATGTTCGGTAGAGATACTCCTGTGGAACTTGAATTTTCGCAGGTTGGAAAAATTCAATAATTAATTGAAGAAAGGAGAAGACGATGGCAAAGAAAATTGATGGCTACATCAAATTACAGATTCCTGCCGGGGGAGCAACTCCTGCACCACCTGTTGGTCCTGCACTGGGTCAGAAGAGCGTGAACATCATGGACTTCTGTAAGCAGTTCAATGCAAGAACAGCAGATCAGAGCGGAATGGTTATTCCGGTTGTTATCACTGTTTATGCAGACAGAAGCTTCAGCTTTGTGTGCAAGACACCGCCAGCAGCAGTTCTGCTGAAGAAGGCTGCAGGAATCGAGAGTGCATCCGGAGAACCGAACAAGCGCAAGGTCGCTACCATTACTCTGGAGCAGGCTCAGGAAATCGCTAAGACTAAGATGCCGGACCTGAATGCAGCATCCCTTGAAGCCGCAACGGACATGATTAAGGGAACCGCAAGAAGCATGGGCATCATCGTAGAAGGCTAAGACAGTGGGAGGCGGAAGCCGTTAGTACCACAAGGAGGAAAAAATGCCAAAGAGAAGTAGAAGATACAGCGAAGCTGCAAAAGACTTCGATAAGGCTCAGACTTACGAAGTAGCAGAAGCTGTACAGCACGTAAAGGAACTTGCAACTGCAAAGTTCGATGAAACCATCGAAATGCACATCCGTCTCGGCGTAGATGGAAGACACGCAGACCAGCAGGTAAGAGGAGCTACTGTACTGCCGCACGGAACCGGTAAATCCAAGAAGGTTCTGGTTTTCGCAAAGGGCGCAAAGGCAGAAGAGGCAGAGGCAGCCGGTGCGGATTATGTCGGTGCTGAGGATATGGCACAGAAAATCCAGCAGGAAAACTGGTTCGACTTCGATGCAGTAGTAGCAACCCCGGATATGATGGGCGTTGTAGGTCGTTTGGGTAGAGTTCTGGGACCGAAGGGCTTGATGCCAAACCCGAAGTCCGGCACCGTAACCATGGACGTAACGAAAGCACTGGAAGAGATTAAAGCCGGTAAGGTGGAGTATCGTCTGGACAAGGCAAACATCATCCACGTAATCATCGGAAAGAAATCTTTCACCGAAGAGCAGCTGGTAGAGAATGCAAACGCACTGCTGAACGCAATTGCGAAGGCTAAGCCATCCGCAGCAAAGGGTCAGTACTTCAAGAGCGTAACCATCGCTTCCACAATGAGCCCTGGCGTTAAAGTGAACAGCGCATCCTTAGGCTAAATCGTTATCTTTTAAAAATCGAATATCAACCGTAGACAGCGGGTGCGAAAGCTTAATTTCCCGCCGAGGTACAATATAAATTGAACCCCGCTGTCTCCATAGCGGGGTATTTTGTACCGTGTGTGACATTCGGAACAAAACTATGACCGCCCGGCGGTCAGGAAAGGAGAACAAATGTCTGTAGAAGCAAAAAAAGCAAAACAGGTAGTAATTGACGAAATCAAAGAACGTTTTGAACAGGCTCAGTCTGTTGTTGTTGTAGATTATCTCGGTCTGACTGTAGCAGAAGCCGATGAGATGAGAAAGAATCTCAGAGAAGGCGGCGTTAGCTTCACCGTTTACAAGAACACTCTTGTAAAGCGTGCCATCGAAGGAACACCGTACGAAGCTCTGGGCGAAGCCCTGAAGGGTTCCAGCGCATTCGCATTCAGCAACGAAGACGCAACTGCAGGTGCAAGAATCCTGAACAAGTCCATCAAGCAGTACAAGAAGATGGCGTTCAAGGGCGCTGTAGTAGAGGGTCAGGTATATGATGCAAAGCAGGTAGAAGAGCTGGCTGATATTCCGTCCCGAGAAGAGCTCATCGCTCGTTTCATGGGAAGCATCCAGTCCCCTCTGTCTCAGCTTGTTAGAACCTTCAAGGCAATTGCTGACAAGGACGAGGAAGCTGCAGAAGCTTAATCGAAATCGTAATTTTATAAAGCGGGCCATTGCGGCCTAACCAACACTTATAAAAATCAGAAAAGGAGAACTTATAATGGATAAGGATCAGATCATCGAGGCTCTGAAGGGAATGAGCATTCTCGAAATCAACGAACTCGTTAAGGCTTGTGAAGAAGAATTCGGCGTATCCGCTGCTGCTGCTGTTGTAGCTGCTCCGGGAGCTGCCAGTGGTGCTGCTGCTGAAGAAGAACAGACTGAATTCACTGTTGTTCTGAAGGAAGTTGGCGACAACAAGATCAAGGTTATCAAGGCTGTAAGAGAAGCTACCGGTCTTGGCCTGAAGGAAGCAAAGGCTCTGGTTGACGGTGCTCCGGCTAACGTTAAGGAAAACGTTGAGAAGGCTGAAGCAGATGCACTCAAGGCTTCTCTGGAAGAAGTTGGCGCAGTAGTTGAGCTGAAGTAGTTCAGATACGAAGTCAGAAATTGGGCCCTGATTGTCTCAGGGCCCATATTGTTGTTTGCATATATCTATCTCGCCTGGGGGTATTGAGACCCGAAGTGAGCGAGAAAAAATCACTGAAAACACTCAAAATTTACACAAGTTCTATGCAATTGTGCCATATACTTGTTAGTTGCAATAGAATCGATTTTTTCTTGAACAATAAGGAGTGATAACATGCCAAGACCTGTAAAAGTTGGTAGGAAAGAACGCATGACCTTTGCCAAGATCAATGAAGTTTGCGAGATGCCGAACCTCATTGACGTGCAGACACAGTCCTATAAATGGTTTGTGGAAGAAGGTCTGTCAGAGGTTCTGGAGGACGTTTCCCCAATCCGGGATACAACGAATACCCTCAGTCTCGAGTTCGCCGACTACCATTTTTCCGAAGAAACCAAATATAGTCAGGAAGAATGTAAAGAACGGGAGACCACGTATGCAACATCTCTTACGGTAAAGGTACGGCTGATTAACCGCGAGACCGGTGAGATTAAAGAGCAGGATGTCTTCATGGGCGAGTTTCCTCTGATGACAGAAAAGGGCACATTCATCTACAACGGTGCAGAGAGAGCCATCGTCACACAGCTGGTTCGTTCTCCGGGACCGTATTTTGAAGTATTAGTGGACAAGTCCAATCAGAATCTGTTCTCTTCTACGATTATTCCGAACCGTGGTGCATGGTTGGAGTATGAAACGGATTCTGCTGGCATCATATATGTAAGAGTAGACCGAACAAGAAAATTACCGATTACCGCCTTCCTGAGAGCATTGGGTCTGGATTCCAACCAGGATATTCTGGACACCTTTGGTGATGACGACAGACTGATTCGTACGCTGGAGAAGGATAACACCAAGAACAGCGATGAAGGCGTGAAGGAAATATATAGAAGATTAAGACCGGGAGATCCGCCAACCGTTGAGAATGCGCGTTCCATGCTGAACTCCCTTCTCTTCGATGCGAGACGCTACGATCTGGCGAAAGTCGGAAGATATAAATACAATAAGAAGCTGGGAATTCACAACAGACTGGTGAACTCCTATGCGGCAGAGGATATCATCGATCCGAACACCGGAGAAATCCTGGTGGAAAAGGATGGATTTATTTCCCGTGCAAAGGCATATGAAATCGAGAATGCCGGTGTACTGAGCGCACTGATCCGCAGCAAGAACGAGAATGATGATTCCGTCGCTAAGGTTATCGGAAACCAGTTCGTGGATCCGACCGGATACGTGGACATCGACCTGGCACCGTACAAGCTGTCTGAGCTGGTTTACTACCCGGTGCTGAAGGATATCATTGACAATGCGGAGACCGAGGATGATCTGAAGGCGGCAATTGCCAGCCGGAAGCACGAGCTTTCTCCGAAGCACGTCATCCTTGCGGACATCATCGCATCCGTCAGCTACCTGCTGAACCTGAACTACGGACTGGGTGAAGTGGACGATATCGACCACCTGGGCAACCGTCGTCTGAAGACCGTGGGTGAATTGCTTCAGAACCAGTTCCGTATCGGATTCTCCAGAATGGAACGTTCTGTACGGGAACGCATGACCAATGAAAATGCTACCCCGCAGCAGCTGATTAACATTCGTCCGGTAACTGCAGCGGTAAGAGAGTTCTTCGGAAGTTCTCAGCTGTCTCAGTTCATGGACCAGAACAACCCGCTGGCAGAGCTGACTCATAAGAGAAGACTTTCCGCACTGGGACCGGGTGGTCTGTCCAGAGAAAGAGCCGGAATGGAAGTTCGAGACGTACATTATTCTCACTACGGAAGAATGTGCCCAATCGAGACTCCGGAAGGTCCGAACATCGGACTGATCGGTTCCCTGACGACTTATGCGATCATTAACGAATATGGTTTTATCGAAACACCGTATCGTAAGGTAGATAAAGAAACCGGCATCGTTACCAAGACAGTGGAATATCTGTCCGCAGACGATGAGGAACTGATGGTTGTGGCTCAGGCCAACGAACCGTTGGATGAAGACGGAAGATTCCTGAACAAGAAGGTTGCCGTTCGAGGCGTCAAGGGTGAAGTAACCATGGCGATGCGGGGCGAAGTGGACTACATGGACGTATCACCGAAGCAGGTAGTGTCCGTATCCACTGCGATGATTCCGTTCCTGGAAAACGACGATGCGAACCGTGCCCTGATGGGTTGTAACATGCAGCGTCAGGCGGTTCCGCTGCTTGTGACTGAGGCTCCGTATGTCGGAACCGGTATCGAGTACAAGGCCGCTTGTGACTCCGGCGCAGTTGTTCTGGCTAAAAACACCGGAACGGTTGAATTCGTGGATGCGAAGACCATCCGGATTCGCCGAGACGAGGATAACGGCGTAGACAACTACAAGCTGCTGAAGTTCAAACGTTCCAACCAGGGTACCTGCATTAATCAGAGACCGATTGTTTCCTTTGGAGAACACATCGAAGCCGGCGAGGTAATCGCCGACGGTCCGTCCACCAATCTGGGTGAGATTTCTCTGGGCAAGAACCTGCTGATTGGATACATGACCTGGGAAGGTTACAACTACGAGGATGCGATTATCCTGAACGAGCGGCTGCTCATGGATGATGTGCTCACCTCAATCCATATTGAGAAATACGAGTGCGAAGCGAGAGAGACCAAGCTGGGTGCGGAAGAAATCACCCGGGATATCCCGAACGTCAGCGAAGATATGCTGAAGGAGCTGGATGAAGAAGGTATCATTCGCGTAGGTGCCAGCGTAAAATCCTCCGACATTCTGGTGGGAAAACTGACGCCGAAGAGCGAAACCGATCTCACCGCAGAAGTTCGGATGCTCCGTGCTATTTTTGGAGAGAAATCCAAAGAAGTAAGAGATACATCGCTGAGAGTTCCTCACGGTGAAGCCGGTATCGTCGTAGACGTGCAGGTATTCAGCAGAGAGAACGGAGACAGCGAGCTGCCGCCGGGTGTAAACAAGGTGGTACGTGTCTACATTGCGACAAAAAGAAAGATTAACGTGGGCGATAAGATGTCCGGACGTCACGGTAACAAGGGTGTCATCTCCCGGATTTTGCCGGAAGAGGATATGCCGTTCAAGGATGATGGCGAGACCCTGCAGGTCATGCTGAATCCGTTGGGCGTACCTTCCCGAATGAACGTCGGACAGGTATTGGAAGTTCACCTGGGACTGGCTGCAAAGACCAAGGGCTGGTATATCGCGACACCGGTATTCGACGGTGCACACGAGAGCGATGTCGTTCAGCTGCTGGACGAATGCGGATATTCCAAGACCGGTAAGCTGCCGCTGAGAGACGGACGTACCGGTGAATACTTCGACCACAACGTAACGGTGGGCTACATGTACATGCTGAAGCTGCACCATCTGGTAGATGATAAGATCCATGCGAGAAGTACGGGCCCGTACTCTCTGGTAACGCAGCAGCCGTTGGGCGGAAAAGCTCAGTTCGGCGGACAGCGTTTCGGAGAGATGGAAGTATGGGCGCTGGAAGCATACGGTGCCGCTTACACATTGCAGGAAATCCTCACCGTGAAGTCCGATGATATCATCGGTCGTGTAAAGACCTACGAAGCAATCGTCAAGGGCGAGAACATTCCGGAACCGGGAATTCCGGAATCCTTCAAGGTATTGATTAAGGAGCTCCAGGCTCTGGCACTGGATGTTCGCGCGATGACCGGTGACAATAAGGAAATCAAGCTGAAGAATACATCCGAATACGATGATCCGGCAACGGTAGACAGCATGCTGAAGCAGGCAGACCGGAAGTCGGAAGCAGAACACGAACGGGAAGAACGCAAGCGGGAAAGAATGAGAATGGAAGAGGAATCGGACGACGCATTCGGCTTGCAGGACCCGGACGATGAAGAGATGGATGATGATGCTTTTGCGGCAGAAGCGGAAGCACAAGCAGCTGCCGGAATCGAGGCAGAGGCAGACGACTCGTTCGAGGATGACGATGACATGTCGGATAACAGCGACATCAGCAGTCTTCTCGGAAACGATGACGAGGCCGGTTACGAGATTTAAGAGGTAAGGGAGGAAATATGAATAACGAGAATAATTACGAACTTAGAAATTTTGAATCCCTGCAGATCAAACTGGCATCCACAGAGAAAATGAAGGAATGGTCTTACGGCGAGGTTACCAAGCCGGAGACCATCAACTACAGAACCCTGAAGCCGGAAAGAGACGGACTGTTCTGCGAAAGAATTTTTGGACCGACCAAGGACTGGACCTGCAGCTGCGGTAAGTTCAACAAAATCCGTTTCAAAGGACAGATTTGTCCGAGCTGCGGCGTTGAGGTTACTAAATCCAAGGTTCGTAGAGAGAGAATGGGACATATCGAGCTGGTTGCGCCGGTGTCCCACATCTGGTACTTCAAGGGAATCCCGTCCAGAATCGGTCTGGTTCTGGACATTACCCCGAAGAATCTGGAGAGAGTGCTCTACTTTGCTTCCTATATCGTAACGGATCCGGGAGATACTCCGTTTGAATACAAGCAGATTATCGAGGAAACCCAGTACAATGAGGCAAGAGAAATCTACGGCAAGAATTTTAAGGCAGCAATGGGTGCGGAGGCAATCAAGCAGTTGCTGATGGATATTGACGTAGACGAGCTGGCCGAGGAGCTTCGGGAACAGCTCACGAAGGCGTCCGGTCAGAAGCGGATTCGTCTGGTAAAAAGACTGGAAGTTATCGAGGCCTTCAAGCAGTCCGGCAATAGACCGGAGTGGATGATTCTGGACGTTGTTCCGGTAATTCCGCCGGATCTCCGTCCGATGGTACAGTTGGAAGGCGGACGTTTCGCAACTTCCGACCTGAACGACCTGTACCGCCGGGTAATCAACAGAAACAACAGACTGAAGAAGCTGTTGGAACTGGGTGCCCCGGACATTATCGTTCGAAACGAGAAGAGAATGCTGCAGGAATCCGTAGACTCTCTGATTGACAACGGCAGAAGAGGCAGACCGGTAACAGGCGTTGCCGGAAGAGCACTGAAATCTCTGTCGGATATGCTCAAGGGTAAGCAGGGACGTTTCCGTCAGAACCTGCTGGGCAAGCGTGTTGACTATTCCGGCCGTTCCGTAATCGTTGTCGGTCCGGGACTGAAGTTCTATCAGTGCGGTCTGCCAAAGACCATGGCGCTGGAGCTGTTCAAGCCGTTCATCATGAAGGAACTGGTGGCACAGGAGAAGGCACACAACATCAAGAGCGCAAAGACCATGGTAGAGAAGATGAAGCCGGAAGTTTGGGATGTCCTGGACTACGTGATCAAGGATCATCCGGTTCTTCTGAACCGTGCCCCGACACTGCACAGACTGGGAATTCAGGCATTCGAACCGGTACTGGTAGAAGGTAAAGCCATTAAGCTGCACCCGCTGGTTTGTACCGCGTTCAACGCCGACTTCGATGGAGACCAGATGGCGGTTCACGTTCCGCTGTCCGTAGAAGCTCAGGCAGAAGCCAGATTCCTGATGCTTTCCGTGAACAACATCCTGGCACCAAAGGACGGTTCTCCAATTACCATCCCGACACAGGATATGATTCTGGGAAGTTACTACCTGACTCACCCGGGTTCCGAAGAGAGAAACCTGGACAACGAGAAGGGCGACGGCAAGTGCTTTACGGATATGGATGAGATGATGATGGCATATCAGAACGGCTCCATTGGCATTCATGCGAAGGTCAAGGTGCGGATGAAGGCATATCCGGAAGATCCGGGCAAGCTGGTAGAATCCACCGTTGGCCGATTCATCTTCAACCAGGGCCTGCCGCAGGATATGGGCTTTGTAGACCGTGAGAAGGATCCGTATTCATTGGAAGTAGACTTCCTGTGCGGAAAGAAGCAGCTGGGTACGATTATCGACAAATGCTTCAAGAAGCACGGAAATACAGACACCGTTCTGATGCTAGACTACGTGAAGAGCATTGGCTATCACTACTCCACCATCGGTGCAGTAACCATCTCCATCTCCGACATGGAAATTCCGGAAGAGAAGGCAGAAATCGTTGCTGCGGCAGAGCGTGACGTCGATAAATTCGAAACCTACTACAGACGTGGACTGATGTCCGACCGTGAGAGATATGACCGCGTTATCGGTGTATGGAGAGAGGCAACCGGAAAGGTAGCGGACGCCCTGATGGAATCCCTGGGATCCATGAACAACCTGTTCATCATGGCCAACTCCGGAGCCAGAGGTAACAAGAGCCAGATCAGTCAGGTCGGCGGAATGCGTGGACTGATGGCCAACGCTGCCGGACATACGGTAGAGATTCCAATCAAGTCCAACTTCCGTGAAGGTCTGTCCATACTGGAATACTTTATTTCATCCAACGGTGCGCGTAAGGGTCTGACGGATACCGCGCTGCGTACGGCCGATTCCGGATACCTGACCCGTCGTCTGGTAGATATTTCCCACAGCGTTATCGTAAACGACTGGGATTGCGGTTCTACCGAAGGCGTAGAGGTTCAGGCCTTCAAGGATGGCAAGGACGTCATCGAGCCGCTGAACCAGCGTATCGCAGGACGCTTCGCGGCGGAGGATATCGTGGATCCGACTACCGGCGAGGTTCTGGTAAAAACAAACGACGAGATTTCCGATGCGATGGCAGAGCACATCGAAGCAATCGGTATCGAAACCGTCAAAATCCGTTCCGTAATGACCTGCCGTGCGGAGAGAGGTGTCTGCGTAAAATGCTACGGCAGAAACCTGGCAACGGGAACTCAGGTACTTCCGGGCGAAGCGGTTGGTATTATCGCCGCACAGTCCATCGGAGAACCGGGTACTCAGCTGACCATGAGAACGTTCCATACCGGTGGTGTCGCAGGAAGCGATATCACACAGGGTCTTCCGAGAGTCGAGGAGTTGTTCGAAGCTAGAAAGCCAAAGGGTCTTGCAGAAATCTGCGAGGCAGACGGCGTAGTGGAAAGCATCGCACTCCGAGACGACAACAAGACCGAGGTCATCGTTCGCGAGGAAGGCGGAAATCGAGAATACATCATCCCGTACGGTGCACGTCTGCTGGTTAGCGAGGGCGATGAAGTCCATGCCGGTCACCAGCTCACCAAGGGACCGCTGGATCCGAAGGATATCATGAGAATTCTGGGTGTATCCGGAGTATACGAATACCTCCTGTCTGAAGTACAGAGAGTATACAGACAGCAGGGTGTAGATATCAACGATAAGCACATCGAAGTTATCGTAAGTCAGATGCTGTCCAAGTACAAAATTGAGAAGTCCGGTGACACCGACCTGCTGCCGGGCGGAATGTACAGCCGCTTCGAACTGGAGAAGGCCAACGAGGCTGCGGCAGAGAAAGACGGAGAGCCGGCAACGGCAGAACGTCAACTGCTGGGTATCACCAAGGCAGCCCTGGCAACCAACTCCTTCCTGTCTGCGGCATCCTTCCAGGAGACCACACGTGTCCTGACCGATGCAGCGGTAAAGGGAAAGACCGACCACCTGAGAGGTCTGAAGGAGAACGTTATGATCGGAAAGCTCATTCCGGCAGGTACCGGAATGAAGCAGTATCGTAACATCGAGGTAGACTACGGAGAAAACGAACCTTTAATGAGAAGCTCCTACGAAGAAAACGAAGAAGGAAATGCTTCCGAAACCGCTTCCGACAAGAGTGGGAAGATGGAAGGTTTGAACGAAGATCTGGAAAGTCTCGCAAATTAATAATTTAGCATTGACAAAATATCAGTATTGCTGATATAATCATCAATGTTCGTTATCACTGAAAGACCTGGCGCACCAGGTCTTTCAGTTTGATTTACGATAAATGCTGCAGCCTATCGCTGCGGTGGCATAAATTCTAGAGGAAAGGAGACAATAATGCCTACTATTAACCAATTAGTTCGTCAGGGTAGAACCAGCTCGGTAAAGAAGTCTAATGCACCTGCGCTCGGTAAGAACATGAACACACTGAAGAAGAGTCTTACCAACGTTAACTCACCACAGAAGAGAGGCGTGTGCGTAGCGGTTAAGACTGTTACTCCTAAGAAGCCAAATTCAGCTCTGAGAAAAGTTGCAAGAGTTCGTTTGACTAACGGAATCGAAGTTACCGCTTACATTCCGGGTATCGGCCACAATCTGCAGGAGCACTCCGTTGTTCTGATCAGAGGCGGAAGAGTTAAGGACCTCCCGGGTGTTAGATATCACATCGTAAGAGGTACCCTGGATACAGCTGGCGTATCCGACCGTGGTCAGGCGCGTTCCAAGTATGGAGCAAAGAGACCTAAGAAGAAGTAGTTGATTCGGGATATTGTCTTAATATTGTAATATATTAAGGCGCCGCGGCCGGCGTTAGAAGTTCGGTCGAGTACCCCGTGGTAACAAGGAGGGAAGAGAAGTGCCAAGAAAAGGTAACACACCAAAGAGAGATGTACTTCCAGATCCAGTATACGGTAGTGTCGTAGTTGCAAAGCTCATCAACAGCATCATGCTGGATGGTAAGAAGGGCGTTGCTCAGAGCATCGTATATGATGCTTTCGACCAGATTCAGGAAGCTACCGGCAATGAACCACTGGAAGTATTTGAAGAGGCAATGAACAACATCATGCCGAAACTGGAAGTTAAAGCAAGAAGAATCGGTGGTGCGAACTACCAGGTTCCGATTGAAGTAAGACCAGAAAGACGTCAGACTCTGGCTCTGCGTTGGCTCACTCTGTACACAAGAAACAGAGGCGAGAAGACCATGGCAGAGAGACTGGCAAAAGAGCTCATCGATGCGTCCAACAATACAGGTGCGTCTGTAAAGAAGAAGGAAGATACGCATAAGATGGCTGAGGCAAACAAGGCGTTTGCACACTTCAGATGGTAATCTGAAAGAAACAGAAAGAGAAAACGAGTATTATAGAGAGGAGATAGAATGCCAAGAGAATTTTCTTTGGAGAAAACAAGAAACGTTGGTATCATGGCTCATATCGATGCCGGTAAGACCACAACGACAGAACGTATTCTGTTTTACACAGGAAAAACGCACAAGATTGGTGAAACACACGATGGTGCAGCTACCATGGACTACATGGCCCAGGAGCAGGAACGTGGTATTACCATCACCTCTGCGGCTACTACCGCTCAGTGGAAAGACACTCGTATCAATATTATCGACACCCCGGGACACGTGGACTTTACCGTTGAGGTAGAGAGATCTCTTCGTGTACTGGACGGTGCGGTAATGGTACTCAGTGCGAAAGAGGGTGTAGAGCCTCAGTCAGAAACAGTTTGGAGACAGGCTGAGAAGTATAACGTACCGAGAATGATCTTCGTTAACAAGATGGACGTTCTGGGTGCGGATTTCTTCCACGTTCTCGACACAATTCATGATAGATTAAGAGCGAATGCCGTTCCGGTTCAGATGCCAATCGGTGCAGAGAACCAGTTCGTAGGTATCATCGACCTGATCACCATGAAGGCAGAGGTATATGACAGAGACGTTCTTGGAACCGAATTTGATATCGTAGATATTCCGGAAGACATGCTGGAAGAGGCTCAGGTATGGCACGATAAGCTGGTTGAGTCTGTTGCAGAGTGTGACGAGGAACTCATGATGAAGTATCTTGAGGGTGAAGAAATCACCATCGACGAGATCAAGACCACAATCCGTAAAGAGACACTGAAGGGCGAGATGTTCCCGATGTTCTGCGGATCCGCATACAAGAACAAGGGTGTTCAGATGATGCTGGACGGTATCGTAGACTACATGCCATCCCCACTGGACATTCCGGCTATCAAGGGTATTGACCCGGATACCGGAGAAGAGGATGAAAGACACTCCAGCGATAAGGCTCCGTTTGCCGCACTTGCATTCAAGATTGTTGCTGACCCGTTTGTAGGTAAGCTGGCATTCTTCCGTGTATATTCCGGAACTCTGAAGGCAGGTTCCTACGTATACAACGCAACCAAGGGCAAGAAGGAGAGAATCGGCCGTATCATGCAGATGCATGCGAACCACAGACAGGAAATCGAGATGGTATACTCCGGCGACCTGGCTGCCGCTGTTGGCCTGAAGCAGACCACCACCGGTGACACTCTGTGTGACGAGGATCATCCGATTATTCTGGAATCCATGGAATTCCCGGATCCGGTAATCGAGATCGCCATTGAGCCGAAGACCAAGGCAGGTCAGGAAAAGATGGGTATCGCTCTGGCAAAACTGGCAGAAGAAGACCCAACCTTCAAGACCTACACCAACGCCGACACCGGTCAGACCATCATCGCCGGCATGGGTGAGCTTCACCTGGAAATCATCGTCGACAGACTGCTGAGAGAGTTCAAGGTAGAAGCAAACGTTGGTAAGCCTCAGGTATCCTACAAGGAGACCATCACCAAGGAAGTGGACGAGGATTACAAGCACAAGAAACAGACCGGTGGTTCCGGACAGTACGGACACGTTCGTTTCAAGATGTATCCGAGAGAAGCCGGTTCCGGATTCGAATTCAAGAACTCCATCGTGGGTGGTGCGATTCCGAAGGAATACATCCCGAAGATCGAGGAAGGATTCGTCAGCGCAATGGAAACCGGTCCGGTTGCAGGCTATCAGATGGTAGACATCGGTATCGAGCTGTATGACGGTTCTTACCACGAAGTCGACTCTTCTGAGATGGCCTTCAAGATTGCAGCAACCATGGGATTCAAGGATGCCTGCAAGAAGGCAGCACCGGTTCTTCTGGAGCCAATCTTCAAGGTTGAGGTAACCGTTCCGGAGAACAACATGGGTGACATCATCGGTGATATCAGTTCCAGAAGAGGAAGAATCGAAGGATCTGACATCAGAGGCGGTGCCGCAATCGTACGTGGATTCGTTCCGCTGTCCGAGATGTTCGGTTACGCTACCGACCTGCGTTCCAAGACACAGGGAAGAGGTACCTATGTAATGCAGTTCGACCATTTCGACAAGCTCCCGGAGAGCCTGCTGGAAAAGGTAACGAAGTAGTATAAAAAAATTATTTTTACCATATTAGGAGGAAAGATATGGCTAAGCAGAAATATGAGAGAACCAAACCGCATATTAATATCGGTACAATTGGCCACGTTGACCATGGTAAGACCACTCTGACTGCAGCAATCACTAAGACACTGCACGCAAGATACGGTCTGGGTGCTGACGTAGCATTCGACGAAATCGATAAGGCGCCGGAAGAAAAGGCAAGAGGAATCACGATTTCTTCCGCACACGTAGAGTATGAGACTCCGAACAGACACTACGCTCACGTAGACTGCCCGGGACACGCCGACTACGTAAAGAACATGATCACCGGAGCTGCTCAGATGGATGGTGCTATCCTGGTAGTAGCTGCAACCGATGGTCCGATGCCTCAGACAAGAGAGCACATCCTGCTCTCCAGACAGGTAGGCGTACCTTACATCATCGTATTCTTGAACAAGTGCGATATGGTTGATGACGAGGAGCTGCTCGACCTGGTTGAGATGGAAGTAAGAGAACTTCTGGACGAGTATGAATTCCCTGGCGACGATACACCAATCATCAGAGGATCCGCTCTGAAGGCTCTGGAAGATCCAAGCAGCGAGTGGGGAGACAAGATCTGTGAGCTGATGGAAGCTGTAGACACTTACATTCCGGAACCACAGAGAGCAAACGACCAGCCGTTCATCATGCCGGTTGAGGACGTATTCTCCATCACCGGTCGTGGTACCGTAGCTACCGGAAGAGTTGAGAGAGGTATGCTGAAGGTTGGCGACGAAGTAGAAATCGTTGGTCTGAGCGACGAAAAGAGAAAGGTTGTTGTAACCGGAGTTGAGATGTTCAAGAAGACTCTGGACGAAGCTGAAACCGGAGACAACATCGGAGCTCTGCTGAGAGGTGTTCAGAGAGACGAAATCGAAAGAGGACAGGTACTGGCTAAGCCGGGTACAATTCACCCGCACACCAAGTTCAAGGGCCAGGTATACGTACTGAAGAAGGAAGAGGGTGGCAGACACACTCCGTTCTTCAACGGATACAGACCGCAGTTCTATTTCAGAACAACTGACGTAACCGGAGATCTGCAGCTGCCGGAAGGCACTGAGATGTGCATGCCTGGAGATAACGTAGTAATGAATATCTCCCTGATCACTCCGATTGCTATCGAAGAAGGACTGAGATTCGCTATCAGAGAAGGCGGCAGAACCGTAGGTTCCGGCGTTGTAACTGAGATTATCGAGTAATTTCAGATACCGCTTAATAAAGCTATAGAAAGGATGCCCTTTGCGGCATCCTTTTTGTGTTGGGAATTCTCACGAAAACACCCCGAACCGCCCGGAAAACATGATATAATGAATTCATCTTTTTATCAGGAGAATTACCATGAATATTCAATTCAGTTTGGGAAAAAATATCCCATATACAGCCATTGAAATATCCGATGAGATTACGGCGGAAGACTTGGCGGAACGGTATCGGGAGGAGACGCCGTGGCCGGTGGTGGCGGCCATCATCAACCACGAGGTGAAGCCGCTGATTACGCCGATTCATGAAAACGATACCGTGCAGCTGCTGGACATCCGGAACAAGCAGGCCTATCTGATTTTTCAGAACAGCTTGATTCTGCTGTTCATCTGTTCGGTGCGGCAGATTCTGGGAAACGTGCACGTGGAGGTGATGACGTCTCTGAACGACGGGCTGTTTCTTCAGGTGATGCGTCACGGAGAGGATGGCGAGTTTCAGGTAGTGGACATGTCGGAAGATGATGTGGCGCGAACTTATTTTTATATGAAAAAAATGGTGCAGGAAGATTATCCCATTGAGGCGAAGATGTTCCGGCGAAAAGAAGCCATGGAGATCCTGAAGGAGACCGGCTTGACGGAGAAGTATCGGAGTCTGCAGCGGGTGAAGGTGGATGAAACGGTACGGATCTATACCTTGGAGGGATACAGCGACTTTTTCTACAACTACATGGTGCCTTCCACCGGGTATGTGTCCAAATTCGAGCTGATGAAGTATCGAGAGGGGCTTTTGCTGCGGCATCCGTCGGCGCAGAATCCGGGAGTGATTCCGGACTACGTGGATGAATATCGGGTGTACAACGCTTTGAAGGAGCAGCGTCAGTGGAATCATCTGCTGGGAGTGCAGTATCAGGCGGATATCAACGATCGGATTGAGTCCGGGGCGTATCGGACGCTGATTAAGTTGAGCGAGGCGCTGCACGATAAGAAGATTGTGGAGATTGCGGATCGGATTTCCAAGGAGGAGAAGAAGGTGGTGCTGATTCTGGGACCCTCTTCTTCCGGAAAGACCACATTTGCCCATCGGCTGATTATTCAGCTGATGGTGAACGGCATGAAGCCGCTGTACATCGGAACGGACGATTATTTTGTGGAGCGGGAGGACACGCCGCTGGACGCAGACGGTCAGAAGAATTACGAGAACATCGATGCCCTGGATCTGCCCCTGTTTAATCGTCAGATGAAGGACCTTCTTGAGGGCCGGGAAGTGGATATGCCGGTGTTTAATTTCAAGACGGGGCATAAGGAGTTCGGAAAGCGGAAGACTCGCCTGGCGCGGAACGGGGTGATCGTCATTGAGGGAATTCACGCCTTCAACCACCTGCTGACCCGGCAGCTTCCGGAGGAGTCTAAATTCCGGATTTATATCAGCCCGCTGACTCAGATTAACCTGGATTCCCACAACCGGATTCCAACGACGGATACTCGGGTAATCCGCCGAATTGTTCGGGATAACCGAAACCGGGCCCATACCGCCGCCATGACTCTGCACCTCTGGCCGAAGGTGCGGGAGGGAGAGAATAAGAACATTTTCCCGCTGAGCAACGAGGCGGACGTGTTCTTCAATACGGTGCACGTCTACGAGATGACGGTGCTGAAGAAGTACGCGGTTCCGCTGCTGAAGGAGGTGCGGCAGGAGGAAGAAGAATATGCGGAGGCCCAGCGGCTTCTGCGGCTGTTCCGCTACGTGGACAGTTTGGACGATGAGAGCATTATCGCCGGAGACTCTATTCTGAGGGAGTTTATCGGCGGCAGTGTTTATACGGATTAGATGGAGTAAAAGAATGATAAAGATCGCATTCCATACCCTTGGGTGCAAAGTAAATCAATACGAGAGCGAAGCCCTAATGGAGGCTTTTGCAAAAAGAGGGGCGGAGATTGTCCCGGAGACCGAGATTGCAGACGTGTATTTGGTGAATACCTGTTCGGTTACCAGCATTGCAGATCGAAAATCCCGGCAATTTATCCGCCGCATGAAGAAAAAGAATCCCCACGCTCTGATGGTGGTTACCGGCTGTTATGCCCAGGTTTCCTCGGAGGAACTGGAGGCCATGCCGGATGTGGACCTGATTATGGGCAACAATCTGAAATCCGAGATTCCGGACCGGGTCTGCGAACTGCTTCAGGCGCGGGAGAGCAGTGAATCAGCTGTGCCGCAGAAGCGGAAGGAAGTACTGGCATACCGCGATCTTCGGGGATACGAGGATATGGGCATCGTCACCGCCAGCGAGTCGGAGATGAGCCGGGCATATATCAAGATTCAGGAGGGCTGCAACCGCTTCTGCTCCTACTGCCTTATTCCGTATGCCCGGGGCGTGGTTCGGAGCCGTCCCCTGGAGGAAGTGCTGGAGGAGGCTAAAATGCTCCTGAACAAGGGATTCCGGGAACTGGTGCTCACGGGCATCAACACCGCCCTGTACGGCACGGAACCGGAGTTCGATTTCCAAAGAGAGCCGGGGGAGGAAGGTCTGAATGGGCTGGAAGCGGTGATTCGGCGCCTGGATGCCATGGAGGGGGATTTCCGGATTCGCCTCAGTTCCCTGGAGCCGACTGTGGTGGACATTGAACACATCGAGCGCATCGTGCAGTACGATAAGCTGTGCCATCACCTGCATCTGTCCCTTCAGAGCGGAAGCGATGCCATCCTGAAATCCATGAACCGCCACTACGATCGGGAGGATTATTTCAAGATTGTACGGTCGCTGCGGGATTTCGATCCTTATTTTGGCATCACCACGGACATCATCGTGGGATTCCCGGGGGAAACCGAGGCGGACTTTGAGGACACTCTGGATGCGGTTCGTAAAAGCAATTTCGGCAAGGTCCACGCCTTCCGCTATTCCGCTCGAAAGGGCACCAAGGCGGCGGGCTTCAAGGACATGATTTCCGGACGCGTGAAGAGCCGGCGGGCCGGCGCCCTGGAAGAACAGGCGGACGAAATATCCAAAGAGTTCTTCCGACGGAACCTGAATCGGGAAGACCGGGTGCTGGTGGAGCGCCACGAGAACGGCATGGCCACCGGGTACACCGGGAACTACATTAAAGTCTATATTCCGGATGAAGAGGAAACCCTGGATGCCAGCGGTTTCGTATCCGTCCGGCTGATAGAGCTATACGAGGACGGCTGTCTGGCTGAGATAACCGGGAAAAGGAGGTAAATCATGAGTGACTGCATTTTCTGTTCACTGGCGAACGGCGAGATCCCAACCGATATGGTCTATGAAGACGACCGCATTGCGTGCTTCCGGGATGCGGACCCGCAGGCTCCGGTTCACGTGCTGATGGTTCCGAAGGAACACATCGCATCTCTGGACGAGTTGGATGAGAGCTATCGGGATCTGATGGGCTACATGATGGTGAAGATTCACGAAATCGCTGCTTCAGAAGGTCTGGAGAACGGTTACCGTGTAGTAATCAACACGGGCGAAGACGGTCAGCAGACGGTAAAACATCTGCACATCCATCTTCTGGGCAAAAGAAAAATGACCTGGCCACCGGGCTAAACCGGGACAATTCGGACACTTTGACCGAGGCGAGGGAACCGCAAGCCGAGGCTGCGGTTCCCTTTTTTTATGGGAAATTATGGGAAAAATGAAGAAAAAACCTTGATTTTGTAAGGGAAAACGAAAAAAATGAAGGTGATGAAACGCAGAAACAAAAATGCTGGGAAACCCCAGAGACAGTGTACAGCGGTGGCACCGTGTAAGGCTTGAAAACAAAGGGTAATGCCCAGAAAAAAGTTGGAAAAATCCGAAAAAAATTTATAAAAAAAGCTTGCGTTATAAGATGATATCCGTTATACTAATAGAGCTTGTTTAAGGCGATGAAGCAGGAAGTTGCTGAGCTATCAGGTAATTTCTGCCGAGAATTGTCCTCGCGAGACGGGGGCGAAGGGGTTCGCTACTTTTGTTTTGAGCATTCATTTGGGAAACGCTCGAAAGAGTGTAGGAGCAAAACGAAAGCCCGGGGCGAATGAAGTGAAGTCCTGTACAAGCATAGCGAAAACAGTACAAATTATAGGAGGATTTACAATGAGTGAATTACAGAAAATCAGAATCAGACTGAAGGCGTACGATCACGCACTGCTGGACAAGTCCGCTGCGAAGATCGTAGAGACCGCACAGAGAACAGGCGCTGTTGTATCGGGACCAATTCCGCTGCCAACACAGAAGGAAGTGGTAACAATCATCAGAGCGGTCCACAAGTATAAGGACAGCAGAGAGCAGTTCGAGCAGAGAACTCACAAGAGACTGATCGACATCACGAACGCAACCACTAAGACGACTGATGCGCTCGCTAAGCTGGACATGCCTGCAGGCGTTGATATTGAGATCAAGCTCTAAGCTAGATTAGGAAGATCACATGAGAGGGCAATCCGGCCAAACCAGAGTGATCCGCTGTAAGAAAGTAGGAGGAGAAATATGAAGACACTGCTTGGAAAGAAAATCGGAATGACACAGATTTTCACCGAAGACGGCCAAGTTGTACCGGTAACCGTTGTTGAGGCGGGACCTGAAGTCGTAACACAGATCAAGACTGTTGAGACTGACGGATACAATGCGGTACAGGTTGGTTACGAAGACCAGAAAGCTCACAGAGTGAACAAGCCGATGACCGGACATTACGAGAAGGCCGGCGTTGCTCCAAAGAAGCACCTCGCTGAGTTCAAAATCGAAGACGGCGAGACTTATGAGCTGGGTCAGGAAATCACAGTAGCTGATTTCGAAGAGGGAATGAAGATTGACATCACTGGCATTTCCAAAGGTAAGGGAACTCAGGGTAACATCAAGAGACACGGACATCACAGAGGTCCGATGAGCCACGGTTCCAAGCATAAGAGACTGGCCGGCGCACTGGCAGCCGGAACTTATCCGTCCAGAGTATTCAAGGGCAACAAGGCTCCGGGAAGAATGGGAAGAGATAAGATCACCGTACAGAATGTTGTTCTGGTAAAAGTTATTGCTGACCGTAACCTCATGCTGGTAAAGGGCGCTGTTCCTGGAAAGAAGGGCGGAGTCGTAAGAATCAGACCGGCAATCAAAGGTCAGGATAAGTAAGAAGGCAGAAAGGAGGAAACAAAATGGCAAACATTAAAATGCTGAACATGGCCGGCGCTGAAGTTGGCGAAATCACATTGAACGATGCGATCTTCGGTATCGAGCCTAACGAGTATGCTGTACACGCTACCGTTAAAAACTATCTGGCAAACCAGAGACAGGGAACTCAATCTGCCAAGACAAGAAGCGAAGTAAGAGGAGGCGGACGTAAGCCTTTCAGACAGAAGGGAACCGGTCGTCACAGACAGGGAAGCACAACGGATCCATCCCAGATCGGTGGTGGTATCGTATTTGCACCGAAGCCAAGAGATTACAGCTACGCAATTCCGAAGAAGGTAAAAAGACTGGCACTGAAGTCTGCACTTTCCGCAAAGGTTGCTGAAAACGAGCTGATTGTTCTGGACGAGCTGAAGTTCGAAGCTCCGAAGACAAAAGAGATGGTTAAGGTCCTGGAGAATGTCAAGGCTGAGAAGAAGGCACTGATCGTACTCGCTGAGAAGGATGAGAACGTAATCCGTTCCGCTTCCAACCTGCAGGGCGTAAGAACTGCTCTTGTCAGCACAATGAATGTATATGAGATCGTTAATCATTACAGCCTGATTCTCACAAAGGCAGCCGCTGAGAAAATTGAGGAGGTATATGCGTAATGAAGACAGAATATCAGACAATCATCAAGCCGATCATCACTGAAGAGACGATGGATCTGGCAAGCGACAAGAAATATGTTTTCCAGGTTGCTAAGGAAGCAAACAAGACTGAAGTAAGACAGGCTGTTGAGAAGATCTTCGGCGTGAACGTTGCGAAAGTCAACATTATGAATGTAAACGGTAAAACAAAGAGAATGGGAAGATATGTCGGTAAGACAGCAGACTACAAGAAAGCTGTTATTACTCTTACTGCAGACAGCAAAGAGATCGAAATCTTCCAGGGACTGTAATATAGGAGGTATGTAAGAATGGGAATCAAGAAATACAATCCAACATCTCCGGGCCTCAGAGGAATGACGGTTTCGACATTCGAGGAAATCACCACTGATAAGCCTGAGAAAGCTCTTACAGTCACCCTCAAGAAGCACGCAGGAAGAAACGTAAGAGGTAAGATCACCGTTAGACACAGAGGCGGCGGTACAAGAGCAAAGTACAGAATCATCGATTTCAAGAGAAACAAAGATGACATTCCGGCAACTGTAAAGAGCATCGAGTATGATCCGAACAGATCTGCAAACATTGCTCTGGTATGCTACGCAGACGGTGAGAAGAGATACATTATCGCTCCGAACAAGCTGAAGGTCGGCGATGTAATCGTATCCGGTCCGGATTCGGATATCAAGGTTGGAAACGCACTTCCAATCGCTAACATTCCGGTTGGTACCATTATCCACAACATCGAGCTGAAGCCGGGCAAGGGTGCTCAGATGGTAAGATCTGCCGGTAACGGTGCTCAGCTGATGGCGAAGGAAGGCAACTATGCACAGGTAAGACTGCCATCCGGCGAAGTTCGTATGGTAAGAATCAACTGCAGAGCTACCATCGGCGAAGTTGGAAACATCGAGCATGCGAACATCCAGATCGGTAAGGCTGGACGTAAGAGACACATGGGTTGGAGACCGACCGTAAGAGGTTCCGTAATGAACCCGAACGACCACCCACACGGCGGTGGTGAAGGCAGAGCTCCGATCGGACGTAAGGGTCCGGTTACTCCATGGGGTAAGCCTGCACTGGGTTACAAGACACGTAACAAGCATAAGGATTCCAACAAGTACATCGTTAGAAGAAGAAATGCCAAATAGGGAAGGAGCATATAATGGGAAGATCGCTTAAGAAAGGCCCTTTCGTTGACAAGAAACTCCTCAAGAGAATCGTTGAGATGAATGAGGCAAATGAAAAAGAAGTAATCAAGACATGGTCGAGACCATCGACGATTTTTCCGCAGATGGTAGGACACACAATTGCTGTTCATGACGGACGCAAACATGTTCCGGTATACATCACGGAAGATATGGTTGGACACAGACTGGGAGAGTTCGCTCCGACCAGAACATACAAAGGCCATGCCGGTGACAAGTCAAAGTAGTAGAAAGGAGAAATTGACATGGAAGCAAAAGCAACTGCGAAATATGTAAGAATGTCTCCAAGCAAACTCAAGCCTGTTACCGACCTGGTAAGAGGAAAGGATTTGAACGAGGCACTGACCATCCTGAAGTTCACATCCGGTAAGGGTGCTGAGCTGGTGGAGAAGGTTGTACAGTCTGCTGCAGCAAACGCAGAGAACAACCACGATATGAATCCAGATGAACTGTATGTTGCAGAAATCTATGCAAACCAGGGTCCGACAATGAAGCGGTTCAGAGCCGGTGCTCAGGGAAGAGCATCCATGATTCTGAAGAGAACCAGCCACATTGCTGTGACTTTAAGAAGCAGAGAAGATGCAGAACAGAAGGTAGAAGGAGGTTCGCCAGATGGGTCAGAAAGTTAATCCACACGGTCTGAGAGTCGGAGTTAACAAGGATTGGAACTCCAAGTGGTATGCAGGAAAGAACGATTTCGCGGACTTCCTGATTGAAGACCAGCAGATCAGAAATTATGTAAAGAAGACTCTCTACGCAGCAGGCGTTGCAAGCGTTGTTGTTGAGAGACCGGCAGCAGACAAGGTAAGAGTTGTTATCCTGGCTGCAAGACCGGGAATGGTAATCGGCAGAGCAGGAGATGGCGTTGAAGAGCTGAAGAAGTCCATCGTTAAGATGACCGGCAAGACCGTAGAAATCTCCATCGAAGAAGTTCGCAGATCCGAGCTGGACGCACAGCTGACTGCAGAGAGCATTGCACAGGCTCTGGAGAGAAGAGTATCCTTCAGAAGAGCCATGAAGCAGGCAATCCAGAGAACCATGAAAGCCAATGCAAAGGGTATCAAGGTTCTGTGCTCCGGAAGACTGGGTGGTGCGGAAATCGCCAGAAATGAGAAGTACAGCGAAGGAAACGTTCCGCTGCACACTCTGAGAGCAGATATCGATTATGGTTTTGCAGAAGCAGACACCACATACGGAAAGATTGGTGTTAAGGTTTGGATCAACCATGGCGAGATTCTCGATAAGGGTCTCAAGGATGCAATTCCGGAATCCACCAAGAACGACAGAAGAGACAGAAAGTCCAGAAGAAACGAGAAGAGAGATCGTAAGAAATCCTTCGGAAATCGTAGAAGGGACAGCCGCGAGGCTAGACCTGAGGTAAAGCCAGCTACAACAAGAGTCAGAAAGGCTCCGAAGGTAGAGGCTCCGGCTCCGGAAGCTGTAACTGAAGAGGTTCAGACAGAGAGCACAGAAGCATAGTATTAGAGAAAGGAGAGACTTGCCATGTTAATGCCAAAGCGCGTTAAACGCAGAAGAGTCCACAGAGGCAGAATGAAGGGCGTTGCAACTAAGGGCAACACCATTACATATGGAAGCTACGGTCTGATTGCGGAAGAGTGTGCATGGATCGATTCCAAACAGATCGAGGCTGCCAGAATTGCGATGACCAGATCCATCAAGAGAGGCGGAAAAGTTTACATCAAAATTTTCCCGCATAAGCCAATCACAAAGAAGCCTGCAGAAGTTCGAATGGGTTCCGGTAAAGGTAGTCCAGAGTACTGGGTTGCAGTAGTTAAGCCGGGCAGAGTAATGTTCGAAATTGAAGGCGTAACAGAAGCTCAGGCAAGAGAAGCTATGAGACTTGCTGCTCATAAGCTGCCGATCAAGTGCAAATTCGCTGTAAAGAAAAAGGGTGGTGACGAATAATGGATCTGAATAAAATTAGAAAAATGACGGACCAGGAAAGAACCGCTGAGCTTGAAAAAATGCAGCAGGAGCTGTTCAACCTGAGATTCCAGCACGTTACCGGCCAGCTTGAGAATCCGGTTCGTATGAGAGAAGTGAAGAGAGATATCGCTCGGGTAAAGACGATTATCCGGGAAAAAGAGCTTGAAGGACCACAGGCATAACGGAAAGGAGGATGGACAATGGAAAGAAATAGAAGAAAGACAAGAGTTGGCATCGTTGTCAGCGACAAGATGGATAAGACTGTTGTCGTTGCTACAGAAGAAATCGTCAGACATTCTCTTTACGGTAAGGGTGTGAAGAGAACGAAGAAGTTCAAGGCACACGATGAGAATAACACATGTGGTATCGGCGATACAGTAAGAATTATGGAGACAAAGCCTCTGTCCAAGGATAAGAGATGGAGAGTTGTCGAAATCGTTGAGAAGGCTAAATAAGGAGGCGACAAATGATTCAGACAGAAACTAGACTGAGAGTTGCCGACAATTCCGGAGCAAAGGAACTTCTTTGCATCAGCATCCTCGGCGGAACAGGCCGTAAATATGCAAACATCGGTGATGTCATCGTTTGCGCAGTTAAGGATGCAACTCCTGGTGGAGTTGTCAAGAAGGGCGACGTTGTAAAGGCTGTTATCGTTAGAAGCAAGACCGGCGCTAGAAGAGATGACGGCAGCTATGTAAAGTTCGACCAGAACGCTGCAGTTATCATCAAGGACAGAACCGACAAGAATCCGGTTGGAACCCGTATCTTCGGACCTGTAGCCAGAGAGCTGAGAGATAACGGCTTCATGAAGATCGTGTCATTGGCACCGGAAGTACTGTAGGAGGTGTAACAATGCAGATTAAGAAGAATGATACAGTAGTAGTAATCGCAGGAAAGGATAAGGGTAAGACCGGAACCGTACTGCGCGTACTGCCGAAGAAGAATAAGGTTGTTGTTGAAGGCGTTAACGTTCAGACTAAGCACGCAAGAGCAACCAGAACATCCAATTCCGAGATTAAGCACATCGAAGGACCGATCGATGCATCCAACGTTATGTTCTATGACAAGGAAGCAAAGGCCGGAACCAGAGTTGGCTACAAGGAAGAGAATGGAAAGAAAGTACGTTACTCCAAGAAGACCGGTAACGTTATAGACTAGTGAAAGGAGGAGAGACAGTGGCAAACAGACTGAGAGAAAAATACAGAACAGAAGTATTTGAAGCACTGAAGGATAAGTTCAATTATTCCAATCCGATGGAAGTTCCGAAGCTGGAGAAGATTACCATTAACATGGGTCTGGGCGAAGCAAAGGACAACTCCAAGATCATGGAAAGCGCTGTTAAGGAAATCGCTCTGATCGCCGGACAGAAGCCGGTTGTTACAAAGGCCAGAAAGTCCATCGCTAACTTCAAGGTTAGACAGGGTATGCCGGTAGGTGCAAAGGTTACACTGAGAGGCGACAGAATGTATGCATTCGCAGACAAGCTGTTCAACATTTCTCTTCCAAGAGTAAGAGACTTCAAGGGTGTAAACAGAAACTCTTTTGACGGCAGAGGAAACTATTCCATGGGCGTTAAAGAACAGCTCATCTTCCCTGAAATTGTGTATGATGATGTTGAAACCGTAAAGGGAATGAACATCGTGTTCACGACAACGGCTAAGACCGACGAAGAAGCTCAGGCACTTCTTGAGCTGATGGGCATGCCGTTCGCAAAGTAATTTAGGAGGAGAAAATGGCTAAGACATCGCTAAAGGTTAAACAGCAGAGAAAGCCTAAGTATAAGACTCGGGCTTACACAAGATGCAGAGTATGCGGCAGACCGCACTCTGTTCTGAAGAAATACGGTATCTGCCGTATCTGCTTCAGAGAGCTTGCTTACAAGGGCGAAATTCCGGGCGTAAGAAAAGCAAGCTGGTAGGTTTAAGTTGCGAAGGCCCGTCACTGAGTTGCAGTGCGGGAACCGCGTGAGGAAAGGAGAATTACTGTTATGGCAATGACAGACCCAATAGCAGATATGCTGACAAGAATCAGAAATGCCAACACAGCTGGACACAAGACAGTAGATATTCCGGCATCCAAGATGAAGAAATCTATTGCTGAAATCCTGAAGAACGAAGGATTCATCAACAGCTACGAGGTCGTTTCTGACAGTGCACAGGGCACTATCAAAGTTGAACTCAAGTATGGTCCGAACAGAGAGAAGACCATTTATGGAATCAAGAAAATTTCCAAGCCAGGACTGAGAGTATATGCGAAAGCAGATCAGGTTCCAAAGGTTCTGGGTGGACTCGGTATCGCAATCCTCTCCACATCCAACGGTGTGATTACTGATAAGCAGGCTCGCAAGCTGGGTGTTGGCGGAGAAGTTATTTGTTACGTTTGGTAGGAGGTATAGAAAATGTCAAGAATTGGTGTTAAACCTATTACTATCCCTGCCGGCGTAGAAGTAACGGTAGACGATAATAATCTGGTAAAAGTAAAAGGTCCGAAGGGCGAGCTGGAGAACAGCGTAAACGCGGATCTGGAAATCAAGATTGAAGACGGCGTACTCACCGTCACTAGACCGACTGATGACAGAACTCACAGAGCGCAGCACGGTCTGGCTAGAACTTTGATTCACAACATGGTTGTCGGTGTAACCGATGGCTTCCAGAAGAAGATGACCATCAACGGTGTAGGTTACTCTGCATCCAAGAAGGGCAACACTCTGGTTCTGAAACTCGGATTCTCCCATCCGGTAGAGATGGTTGATCCGGAAGGTATTGAAACAGAAGTTCCGGACGCTACAACTGTAATCGTCAAGGGTTCTGATAAGGCAAAGGTAGGAAACTACGCTGCAAACATCAGAGCATGGAGAAAGCCTGAACCTTACAAGGGCAAGGGAATCATCATGGAAGGCGAAGTTGTTCAGAAGAAGGAAGGAAAGAGCGGAGCTAAATAAGAAGGGAGGATTTGAAAAATGGCAAAAGCTAGCAGAAATGATAGAAGACTCAAAAGACACGAAAGAGTCAGAAAAAACGTTTTCGGAACTCCCGAGAAGCCAAGACTTTGCGTTTATAGATCGAACTGCAATATTTCGGCTCAGATTATCGATGATGTTAACGGAAACACTCTGGTTTCCGCATCTTCTCTCGATAAGGAGCTCAAGGCTCAGCTGGAGAACGGTGGAAACAAGGATGCAGCGAAGGCTGTAGGCAAAGCAGTTGGTGAAAGAGCAGTCGCTAAGGGCATCAAGGTAGTTGCTTTCGATAGAGGCGGATACCTGTACCACGGCAGAGTTAAGGAACTCGCTGACGGTGCTCGCGAAGCTGGATTAGAATTCTAAGGGAGGACAAGGAATGCGTAGCAAGATTGATGCATCCAAGCTGGAACTCACTGAGACCATCGTAAATATCAGACGTGTTGCTAAGACCGTAAAGGGCGGTAGAAACATGAGATTCAGTGTTACTATCGTTGTCGGCGATGGCGAAGGTCACGTTGGTATCGGACTCGGTAAGGCTCAGGAAATCCCTGAAGCAGTAAGAAAAGCTACTGAGGATGCGAAGAAGAAACTGATTTATGTACCGACAGTAGGAACAACCGTTCCTCACGAAACACTGGGAATCTTCGGCGCAGGAAAGGTTCTGATTATGCCTTCCGCACCGGGAACCGGAGTTATCGCCGGTTCTTCCGTACGTACCGTACTGGAAGCTGCCGGAATTAAGGACGTTAGAGCGAAATCGCTCGGTTCAAGCAATACCGGAAACATGGCACTGGCAACTATCGAGGGTCTGAGAAACCTCACCACCATCGACGAAGTTGCAAAGCGTCGTGGTAAGACACCGGAAGAAATTTTAGGATAGGAGGCAAAGATATGGCAAAGACATTAAAGATTACTTTAGTCAAGAGCACCATCGGCGCATCCCCTAAACAGAAGAAGACCGTGGAAGCACTGGGCCTGAAGAAGCTGCACCACTCCGTAGAACTGGCAGATTCCGCTGCAGTTCGTGGCGCAATCGCAAAGGTTTCCCATCTTCTGAGCGTTGAAGAACTATAAGGAGGAATGTGACCATGAGACTTCATGAATTAAAAGCAGCTGAGGGCTCCACAAAGGCTCCAAAGAGAAGAGGCCGCGGTACCGCTACCGGCCAGGGTAAAACCGGTGGTAGAGGTATGAACGGTCAGAAATCTCGTAGCGGCGGCGGAGTAAGACTCGGCTTCGAGGGTGGCCAGATGCCACTGTACAGAAGACTTCCGAAGAGAGGATTCACCAATCCGTTCACAAAGGAGTATTCTGAAGTAAACGTACAGGATCTGAATCGTTTCGAAGACGGTGCTGTTGTAGATTGCGCGGCTCTTATTGAAGCAGGAGTTGTTAAGCAGGTAAAGGATGGCGTTAAAGTCCTGGGCAACGGCGAAATCACAAAGAAGATCACTGTAAAAGCTGAAAAGTTCAGCAAGAGTGCTGTAGAAAAGATTGAAGCAGCAGGAGGAAAGGTAGAGGTGCTCTAAATGGAGTTACTGAAGACTCTCTCACAGGCATGGAAAGTAGAAGAGCTTCGGAAGAAGATTCTCTTCACACTCATGATGTTGGTTGTATATCGAATCGGATCCAATATTCCGGTTCCGGGAATTAACAGAGCATACTTATCACAGATGTTCTCTGGAGAGACAGGTCTTCTGGATCTTTTCGATCTGTTTTCTGGTGGATCGTTCAGTAATTTTACAATTTTCGCGCTGAGTATCACACCATATGTTACAGCATCTATTATCGTACAGCTTCTGACAATTGCGCTTCCTTACTTTGAAAGACTTTCGAAAGAAGGAAACGAAGGCCACAAGAAGATGGCGACAATCACCCGATACATGACGGTTGTCCTGGGCCTGATCCAGGCAATCGGACTGACGGTGGGCCTCTTCAAGAACGCAGTCGTTGATAAGAGTGCATTTGCCTCAATTACGATAATTATGGTATTGACAGCAGGTACAGTGTTCCTGATGTGGCTGGGTGAGCAGATTAACGAGTATGGTATCGGCAACGGAATCTCACTGATTATCTTTGCCGGTATCGTGGATCGCTTCCCGACATTCGTCAGAAATACTTACGCTCAGGTATCTGAGGGTGCGATTAGCGGAGTTGCTGTATTAACATTATTGATTGTATCTGTTATGCTTGTAATGGTAATCATACTGTTCGAGCAAGGCGTTCGAAAGATTCCGGTGCAGTATGCAAAGCGAGTTGTGGGACGTAAAATGTATGGGGGACAGTCAACACACATTCCGATGAAGGTGAATCAGGCCGGAGTTATTCCAATCATCTTCTCGTTATCACTGTTACAGTTCCCGCTGATTGTTACATACTTCGCTCCGAAATCAGCATATGCGGACTTTGTCAACAAGTACATATCACCGTCCGGAGACCCGGGTCTCTGGATTTATGTAGTATTAAACGTTGTTCTCACAATGTTCTTCACTTATTTCTACACCGCGATTACATTTAATCCGACAGAAGTGGCAGAGAATATGCGTCAGAGTGGCGGCTTTGTTCCCGGTATTCGTCCGGGAACGGCAACAGTGGAATACCTTTCCCGTGTAATGTCCAGACTGTGCTTCAGCGGAGGACTGTTCCTGGCAGCGGTATCGGTGATTCCAACTATCGTCAGCAATTTTACACCGTTTGAAATGACATTCGGAGGTACTTCCCTCCTGATTGCCGTAGGTGTTGCAACCGATACGGTGAAACAGATTCAGAATCAAATGCTGATGAGAAACTATCAGGGATTCCTGAAATAAATATTGCTTCGTGGAACACAGAGGAGAGATGAAATGCTTAGAGCTGTTTTGCTGGGACCTCCGGGAGCCGGAAAGGGAACCCAGGCCGTAAGACTGGTAGAAAAGTATGAGATTCCGCACATTTCCACCGGCGATATCTTCCGGAAGAATATTAAGGAAGGTACCGAGCTGGGGAAAAAAGCGCAGGAGTACATGAATGCAGGTGCGCTTGTACCGGATGAACTGGTTGTTGATCTGGTAAAGGACAGACTGCAGCAGGATGATTGTAAGAACGGATTCCTGTTGGATGGATTCCCAAGAACGATTTTCCAGGCAGAAAAGCTGGATGAATTCCTTTCGGAATCCAATCTGAAAATGGACATCGTAATCAACCTCAAGGTTGAAAAGGAAGCTTTGATTAAGCGACTGACCGGCAGAAGAGTCTGCAAGGACTGCGGTGCAAGCTATCATATCGTCAACATTCCTCCGAAGAAGGAAGGTGTCTGCGATATCTGTGGCGGCGAGCTGATTCAGAGAAAAGACGACAACATTGAGACTGTGGAGAACAGAATCAACGTCTATGAAGAGCAGACCGCTCCGCTCATTGGATATTATAAGGAAGCAGGTTCGCTGGTTGACTTTGACGGAGAAGCTTCTCTGGACGAAGTTTTCGATGCAATCGTTCAGGCAATCGGTGAGCAGGAATAATTCCTGACGTTATAATTAAAGGAGACTGATATTATGGCGAAAAAGAATGCCATCGAGGTTATGGGCACAGTCGTGGATGCTCAGCCTAACGCAATGTTCAAGGTAAAGCTGGAAAACGGTTTTGAAGTCCTTGCACACATTTCCGGAAAGATTCGTATGAATTACATTCGAATTCTCCCGGGCGACCGCGTTAGAGTAGAGCTTTCTCCGTATGACTTGACTCGTGGACGCATTACCTGGCGTGATAAGAACAATAACAACTAAGTATAAGGAGGAACTAACATGAAGGTAAGAGCTTCAGTTAAGCCTATGTGTGAGAAGTGCAAAGTAATCAAGAGACACGGTAGAGTCATGGTTATTTGTGAGAACCCTAAGCACAAGCAGAGACAAGGCTAGTTTTATCAGATATTAATAAAAACATATTAATATAAGGCACCGCTTTGCCGGGAAAGCGGTGTGACTATTCAAAATTGCAACCCCTGTCTATATCGCCCCCGGAGTGGTGATGGAAGATGGGAAAGGAGGAAGAAATGGCAAGAATTGCCGGAGTTGACCTGCCAAGAGATAAGAGAATCGAAATCGGTCTGACTTATATTTATGGTATTGGTCTGAAGACGTCTAAGGATATCCTCGCTAAAGCGAACGTAAATCCAGACATCAGAGTTAAGGATCTGTCCGAGGAAGATGCCGGAAAGATCAGAAAGGTAATCGAAAGCGATTACATCGTAGAAGGTGACCTGAGAAGAGAGACTTCCCTCAACATCAAGAGACTGATGGAGATCGGAAGCTACAGAGGCATCAGACACAGAAGAGGTCTTCCAGTAAGAGGACAGAAAACCAAGACGAACGCTAGAACTCGTAAAGGACCTAAGCGTCTGGCTGGTAAGAAGAAATAAGGTGAGGAGGTAGAGAAATATGGCTGCTAAAAAGCAAGTTAGAAAGAAAAAAAGAGAACGTAAACACGTTGAAAGAGGCCAAGCTCATATCCAGTCCACCTTTAACAACACACTGATTACTCTGACTGATATGGACGGTAACGCTCTTTCTTGGTCCAGTGCAGGCTCCAATGGTTTCAAGGGCTCCAGAAAGTCCACACCATTCGCTGCACAGAGTGCTGCAGAAGTAGCTGCGAAGGCTGCTATGGAGCACGGTCTGAAATCCGTAGAAGTATTTGTAAAGGGACCGGGTTCCGGTAGAGAAGCTGCTATCAGAGCATTGGAAACCGCAGGCCTGAAGGTTGTATCCATCAAGGATATTACACCGATTCCGCACAACGGATGCAGACCGCCTAAGAAGAGAAGAGTCTAATCGGAAGGAGGAGTAATACATGGCTAGAAATAGAGAACCGGTACTGAAGAGAGCAAAGGCACTTGGCATTGAGCCTCAGTACCTGGGAATTAATAAGAAATCGAAGAGACAGGTTCAGCAGAGCAGAAGAAAGAAGAGCGAGTACGGTATTCAGCTGACTGAGAAACAGAAGGTTAAGTTCTACTACGGACTTCAGGAAACTCAGTTCAGAAACACCTACGAGAAGGCTACCAAGAGAGCCGGCGGTGCAGGTGAAAACCTTCTGATTATGCTGGAGAGCAGATTCGACAATGTAGTATTCAGAATGGGATTTGCTGCAACAAGAAGAGAAGCCAGACAGCTGGTTTCCCACGGACACTTCCTGGTAAACGGAAAGAAAGCAAACATTCCTTCCATGGAACTGAAGGCTGGAGACGTTATCTCCGTAAAGGAAAAGTCCAAGTCCTCTCCGAAGTTCAAGGAGCTGAGAGACATGGTTATCACCACTCCACAGTGGCTGGATATTGACCTGGACAAGCTGGAAGGCAAGATCCTGACTGCTCCAACTCGTGCTGACATCGATTTACCAATCGAAGAGCGTTACATCGTAGAGTTCTACTCTAGATAATGCGTTTAATGTTTTTACATTTTGCTGGTAAATTAATGGGAGGAAGAGAATGATCGAGATAGTAAAGCCAACAATCACTAAAGAAATCGATGAGAATGGCCACTATGGTAAGTTTGTCGTAGAACCTCTGGAAAGAGGATACGGCACAACATTAGGTAACTGTATGAGAAGAATTCTCCTGAGTTCCCTGCCAGGCGCTGCTATCACTTCGGTAAAGATCGATGGAATTCTTCACGAGTTCTCGACGATTCCTGGCGTTAAGGAAGATGTGACGGAAATTATCCTCAATCTGAAAAGACTGGCAGTTCGCATCAACGGAGATGAGAACAAGAGAGCCATCATTAACGCAGTGGGTCCGAAAGAAGTAACAGCTGCCGACATCATTGTGGATGCGGATACGGAAATTTTCAACCCGGATCTGCACATTGCAACGCTTGCAGATAATGCGACACTTGTAATGGAGATGAATCTGACTTCGGGAAGAGGTTATGTTCCGGCGGAACAGAACAAAAAGGAAAATACTCCGATCGCAGAAATTCCAGTGGATTCTATTTTTACTCCTGTGAAGAAAGTAAACTTCACGGTAGACAATACGAGAGTCGGCCAGGTTACAGACTTTGACAAGCTGACCCTGGAACTCTGGACAGATGGATCGATTACACCGGAAGAAGGCGTTTCAATTGGTGCGAAAATCATGCAGGAGCATCTCAACCTGTTCATCGGACTGGGTTCCGATGTAGATGAGATGGAATTCATGATCGAAAAAGACGAAGACCGCAAGGTTAAAGCACTTGAAATGACAATTGAGGACCTTGAATTGTCGGTTCGTTCATTCAACTGCCTCAAGAGAGCATCCATCAACACCGTTGAGGAATTGACTCAGCGGTCCGAGGAAGACATGATGAAGGTCAGAAACCTCGGAATGAAGTCACTTGTAGAAGTGAAGAACAAGCTGGCTGAGCTCGGATTGAGCCTCAAGCCAAACGACGATAACTAAGCGAAAGGAGCATACTGATGAAGGGTTACAGAAAGCTGGGCAGAAATTCTGCACACAGAAAATCCATGCTGAGAAACCTGGTAACCGATCTCTTCAGAGAGGGTAGAATCACTACCACTGAGATGAGAGCGAAAGAAGCCGGCCGTATCGCTGAAAAGATGATCACAAAGGCTAAGAAGGGTGATCTTCACGCACGGAGACAGGTACTCGAATATATCTTTGACGAGGACGTTGTAACAAAGCTGTTTGAAGAAATCGCTCCGGGATATGAAGATAGAAATGGTGGTTACACCAGAATTCTCAAGCTCGGACCGAGACAGGGAGACAACGCAGAAGTCGTATATCTGGAACTGGTATAAGATATGATTTAACAGGCGGAGCGGGCTGAGCCCGCTTCCGCTGCGTATAATTAATAAGTAAGACGAAACGTCTTTAGATAACCTGCGGTTTCAAGGGGTCCTGCGCAATGGACGCCCGTGAACCTTGTCAGGACCGAGAGGGAGCAGCAATAAGCGGTTCCGTCCGTGTGCCGCAGATCCACCTCTTGATGGACTGCAGGTTATCTAAGGACGTTTTTTTATTGTTTTAAACAGAAAAGGCGAGATGAATTTATAAAAATACTTATATTTTATTGACAAAAGAACGGACCTTTGGTATTATAACACTATCACATTAGTACTTTAGCACGATAAAGTGATAAAACAGAAATACGCCGTACAAAGAGTGCCGGCAAGAAAAATTAAGAAAAGGACAAGGGAAGGAAAAATGAAGAAATTTATCTATCTGATGACAACGATTGCATTGGTTGCCGGAATGGCACTGCTGAGCGGATGCGGAAGCTCCAAGGAAGCCACGGATTACGCATACATCGAAGACAAGGGTACTCTGACGGTGGGACTGGATGATACTTTTGCACCGATGGGCTTCCGGGATAAGGACGATAACCTGGTGGGCGTAGACATCGATCTGGCGAAGGCTGTTGGAAAGAAGCTGGGCATCAAGGTGGAATTCCAGCCAATCGATTGGGATGCCAAGGAAGCAGAGCTGAAATCCAAGAACATCGACTGCGTGTGGAACGGAATGTCGGCGACAAAGGATCGTCAGAAGAGCATGACGCTGTCCAACAAGTACTTCAACAATAAGATTTTGGTAATGTCCCTGGATAATGGAATTAACATCAAGAGCAGTGCAGATCTGAAGAACTATAAGGTGGGCACTCAGGCGGATTCCGCAGCGCTGGAATCCGTCAAAGCGGATAAGAACTACGATTCTTTTGCGGATAACGTATCGGAATATCCAACCTACGATGAAGCGATTCTGGATATGAAGGCGGGCCGCATCGACGTCATCGTCATCGACGAGGTATATGCACTCTACAACAACAAGAATAAAACCAAACTGTATCAGTCGGATTTCGATTTCGGATCGGATAAGTACGCAGTAGGCTTCCGAAAGGGAGATAAGGAATTGGCTGTAAAGGTGAACGATGCGATTCAGGAATGCATCGATGACGGAACGGCAGACAAGATTTGCGAGAAATGGTTTGGCAAAGGCAGCAGCCTGATAATCAACGAGGGATATGACAACTAGGGTTTTGACAACGAGGAATTTGACAACTAGAGATTTGACAACTTGGGATTTGACAGCATGGGACGATAAGGTGAATGACTGCACTTTGCTTTATCATATGAATCTATAAGGTATTGATGGATCAGCGGGTCTTCGGACCCGCTGAAGGATTGTGAGGAGTTTTATGAACTACATACAGACAATTACACCGGCACTTTTGCAAGGGGCAATCATCTCATTGGAATTATTTGCGTTGACGTTGATTTTTTCCCTGCCGCTGGGACTGCCCATCGCATTGGGCGAGAATTCGAAGCTGTCGCCCCTTCGGTGGTTCTGTAAAGTGTACGTACTTATTTTTAGAGGAACGCCGCTGATGTTGCAATTGTTCTTCTTCTATTATTTTTTCCCGATTTGCCTGAACATTCGTATGGATGCATTTCCGACGGCGGTAATCACCTTCGCGCTGAACTATGCAGCGTATTTTGCGGAAATCTATCGGGGCGGCATGAAGAGCATCGATGCGGGTCAGTACGAAGCCGCGCATTCCCTGGGATTGAGTCGGAGTCAGACGCTGTTCGGCATCATTTTGCCCCAGACGTTTCGCATCGTGATTCCGCCGATTTCCAACGAAATCATCGTCCTGGTGAAGGACACGGCGCTGGCATCGGCAATTGCCCTGGCGGATATTATGAAAGTGTCCAAAAGCATCGTGAACAGAGACGGTTCGCTGATGGCGTATGTAATCGCGGCGGCGATGTATCTGGTGTTCTCCTTCCTGGTGACATGCCTGCTGGAGAGATTGGAAAAGAAGACGTCTTTGTACGACGGAAAGGAGGCCTAGAATGGCACTGCTGGAAATGAAGAATATCGTGAAGGATTTTGCCGGCTGCCGGGCCCTGGATGACGTGAGTCTTTCGGTGGAGAAGGGTGAAACCGTGGCCATCATCGGGCCGTCCGGTTCCGGGAAAAGCACCCTCCTTCGCTGCATCAATGCCCTGACACGGATTTCCCGGGGAAGCATCGCTCTGAACGGGGAAGTTTTCGTAGATTCGGAAAAGGGACAGGTACAGAATAAGAGCGGACAGCCGGAGGCGGTATATCCGTCGGAGAAGGAGCTGAAGCGCATTTGCTGCGAGACGGGAATGGTGTTCCAGCACTTCAACCTTTTTCCGCACATGAACTGCTTGAAGAACATCACCTACGCGCCGGTAAAAGTAAAGGGCGTGAACCCGGCCGATGCGGAAGTGCAGGGGCTGGAGCTCCTGAAGCTGGTAGGGCTCCCGGACAAGAGAAATGAGTTTCCGGGCCGTCTCTCCGGCGGGCAGAAGCAGCGGGTGGCCATTGCGAGGGCGCTGGCCATGGAGCCGAAAATCATGCTGTTCGATGAACCCACGTCCGCACTGGACCCGGAGATTACGGGAGAAGTGCTGAACGTGATGAAGACGCTGTCTGCCCGAAATACCACCATGGTGGTGGTGACCCACGAAATGGGTTTCGCCCGGGAAGTGGCGGACCGAGTGGTGTTCATGAACAAGGGGAAAATTGTGGAGGAAGGAACGCCGGAAGAAATCTTCGAACATCCGAAGAGCGAACGTTTACAGGAATTCCTGGGCGCCATGCTGCAGGTGAAGAAATAGGCGAAAATAGAATAACAAATAGGAACAGTTCAAGGGCGATGCGGCCGGAAATGGGGCGCATCGCCCCTTTCTATGGCGCGAATCCTGCAGTGGGAATCCACTATGCCATAGAGAGATTGACAATAAAATTTTTAAATTATATAATAAGCACTGAGTTTATGTGAGAATCGAGCGCTCTTAGATTACCTGCAGGTCGAGGGGACCCTGCGCAAGGGTGAGCCGTGAATCTTGTCAGGTCCGAGAGGAAGCAGCAATAAGCGGTCCTTACCCTGTGCCGCAGACCCGTCTTCTCCAATCTGCAGGTAATCTAAGGGCGTTGTCTATATTATGGGAGGGAAAATGCATCTAGCTTTGTATCGGTCGGAGCGGCCGGAGCGTTTCAATGAAATCATCGGACAGAAGCACATCGTGCGTATTCTGCAGCATCAGCTGGAAACGGACAATGTGAGCCAGGCCTACCTGTTCACCGGCACCCGGGGAACGGGAAAGACCACCACGGCCCGAATTCTGGCGAAGGCTTTGAACTGCACCGGTAATCCGGCGGACGGACAGCTTCCCTGCGGTGAATGCGAGAACTGCAAAGCTATTAAGGAAGGCCGTTTTCTGGATGTCATCGAGATGGATGCCGCATCCAACAACGGTGTGGATGATATACGGGACTTGATCGACCGAGTGAACTATCCGCCGATGGTGGGCCGGTACAAGGTCTACATCATCGACGAGGTGCACATGCTTTCCACCAGTGCGGAGAACGCCTTCCTGAAAACCTTGGAAGAACCACCGGCACATGTGATTTTCATCCTGGCCACCACCAATCCGGAGAAGGTGCGGGAGACCATCCGTTCCCGGTGCATGCGACTGGATTTCCGCCGGGTGTCCGAGGATGACCTGATTGAAGGCATGGAACGAATTTGCCGGCGAAAACAGGTGAACATCACCCGGGATGCCCTGGCACTGGTGGCGCAGAAAGCCGACGGATCCGTGCGGGACGGCCTCAGTATTCTGGAGCAGTGCATCAGCGGCGGCGATGCGCTGGTGGATCTGGAGACGGTGGAAGACTACCTGGGAAGCGCCGGAATGGATTTCTATCTGGGCCTGACCCAGAACGTAATTGAGCACAACATGGCGGAAGCGCTGAAGCGAGTGGGGGATGCCCTTCGTACCGGCTGCGACGCGAAACAGATATTCAGCGATTGGCTGGAGCATTACCGAAATCTGATGGTGGTGCGGTATGTGGACGATGCCAAGCGGCTGATCAACGCATCGGAGGAGAACATCGGCCGCATGCGGCTTCAGGCAAGTCAGATGGATGCTGATTCTTTGGAGGTGAGCATTCGCCTTCTTTCGGAATACATCAACCTGGCACGCTACTCCACCCAGCCGAGAATTCTTCTGGAAACGGCAGCGCTGCACTTGATGAACGGCAAAGCGGTACCGTCGTCCAAAGTCGCGGAGATGCTTCAGCTGGCAAAAGCAGAACTCAAGAAGGTGCCACTGGTTCCGACCGTGCAGGCGTCGTCGCCGGAACAAACGATGGCGGCAGAACCAAAAGAAGCGGCGGAGCCGGCCGTCCCGGCATCGGAATCTTCGGTCCCGGCAGCGTCCGTTTCGGAAACCTCGGCGGCAGCCCTAACGGCAGCCAAAGAAGCCGCCCCGACCGTGCCGGAAACCTCTGACGCGGCGGAGAATTCTTTTTATGAGGCCGGATTCGACCCGGAAGCGGTATGGGATCGGATTGTGGATATCGTGGCGCAGGATGCGGGTGCCAGCTTCCGGATTATGGTGGGCAGCACCAGCCGAATCGAATCTTACCGGAACGGCGAATTGTCGATTTTGGTGAAGGCCAATAAGATTGACTTGGCCAATGACAGCAAAGCGGAGATTCAGGCGGCGGCCCGGCAGATTTTGGGAGAGCACGCGGTGGTGACCTTGCGGTCCGACGACGGAAAGGGCGCACCGACCGGGACAGCGCCGGCGCGGGACGTGAAACCGGTTACCGCAGTGAAGCCTTCCAACCCACCGGCAGCGGAACCGAGCAGACCGATACCGGAAGTGCCGGCATACCCGGCGGAACCGGAGTTCGGCATCGGTGATGAAGGCGTGGATGAAATCGTCCCATCCGACTACAATATGATGGGGGGCGTGGATTACCCGACCCGGATGGAGCAGAAGGACGATATCGTTACCGAAATTGCGGAAGAAGCCGGAAACCTTTTCGGCACGTCCGTGGAAATAATTGACTAACATTAAGAACTACAGAGGAGGAAAAGAAAAATGGGCAAAGGTATGAGAGCAGGAAAGAGAAAGACCAAGATGGGCGGCGGCGATATGCAGAAGCAGCTGAAGCAGATGCAGGCAATGCAGCGAGAGATGGAGCAGAGCCAAGCTGAGCTGGCGGAGAGAGAGTTTACTTCCACAGCCGGCGGCGGTGCGGTTGAAGTGGTAATCAACGGCAACAAGGAAATCACCAAGCTGAACATCGATAAGGACGTTGTGGATCCGGATGATGTGGAAATGCTGCAGGACCTGCTGATTGCCGCAGTGAACGAAGGCATGAGACAGGTGGATACCGTTGTGGAGCAGGAAATGAACAAGATTACCGGAGGACTGGGAATCCCGGGACTCTAGGAGGCGCAGCATGAGGCAGTATCCAAAACCGCTGAATCGATTAATCAATGAGTTTTCAAAGCTGCCGGGAATCGGTGGAAAGACAGCACAGAGACTGGCGTTTCATGTGCTGTCTTTGAGTACGCCGGAAGTGGAGAGCCTGGCGAACGCCATTCGGGATGCGAAACAGAACCTGCGCTACTGTTCCGTGTGCGGAAATCTGACGGATCAGGATCCCTGCTCCATCTGTTCGGATCCACAGCGAGATCCGAAGGTCATCTGCGTGGTGGAATCCCCGCAGGACGTACTGGCCATGGAACGAATACGGGAGTTCAACGGACGCTATCACGTTCTCCACGGCACCATTTCGCCGGTGGAGGGAATCGGTCCCGGGGACATCAACCTGAAATCCCTGATCGTTCGGCTGCAGAAGGAGCCGGAGGTGGAAGAGGTAATCATCGCCACCAATCCCAACATCGAGGGAGAAGCCACCGCCATGTACATTTCCCGTCTGCTGAAGCCATCCGGAATTCGGGTGACGCGAATTGCCCACGGCATTCCGGTGGGCGGCGACCTGGAGTATGCCGACGAAGTCACCTTGCTGAAGGCGATGGAAGGCCGCCGGGAAATCTAATCGATTCAAACGCGAACGCATTTTACGGAAACCTTTAGGGGGGAAGGAGCAATCATGTCGATTGAGAAGGTAAAAGAATATTTGGAGCAGTTTGAGGCGGCGGACCGGGTGATGGAATTCGATGCATCCAGCGCCACCGTGGATCTGGCGGCAGAAGCCCTGCACGTGGACGGTGCCCGTATTTGCAAAACCCTGTCGTTCCGCAACAAGGAAGAGGGTGCGATTGTGGTGCAGATGGCGGGGGATGCCAAGGTGGATAACCACAAATACAAGCACACCTTCGGGGTAAAAGCAAAATTCCTCACGCCGGAGGAAGTATTGGAATTCACCGGTCATCCCATCGGCGGCGTCTGTGCTTTTGCCATCGACCGCGACGATGTGAAGGTGTACTGCGACGAATCCCTTCGCCGATTCGACACGGTTTTCCCGGCCTGTGGCACGGCCAACAGCGCTATCGAAGTAACCTGCGATGAGCTCTTCGAGTTCTCCCGGGCACTGGAGTGGGTGGATGTGACTAAGCTGCCGGAGGTATCCGAATAAAGCATGCACGAAAAAAATTAAATTAAAATCCAGATATAAAGAAAAAAGGCTTGCATCGATGGATACATTGTGGTAATATAAACAATGTAATCGACGTCGGGATGTGGCCCAGCTTGGTAGGGCGTCTCGTTCGGGACGAGAAGGTCGTGAGTTCGAATCTCGCCATCCCGACCAATAGAAACAGGAGTTCAGCAATTGAACTTCTGTTTTGTTATATGCGGATTATTTTTTGATTTAAGGGAGGGAATACAGATGGCAGTGATCGAATCGAAGAAGAAGCTGGGATTCGGAATGATGCGTCTTCCGAAGAGAACGGATACGGAGAAGGGAGAGCTGGACAACATCGATGTGGAGCAGGTAAAGGAAATGGTGGACACTTTTATTGCGAGGGGGTTTACTTATTTCGACACCGCATGGATGTACCACAACAAGAGCAGCGAACAGGTGGTGAAACTGGCCCTGACCGACCGGTACTCCCACGACCGCTACACTCTGGCGGATAAATATCACTTGGCCTACATGAAGGACGGCACGCCGGAAGAGGTGTTCCTGGCACAGCTGGAACGCTGTGGCGTGGAGTATTTTGACTACTATCTTCTCCACGATATGGGCCACGACAACTACGGAAAATTTCAAGAAGTAGGCGCCTTCGACATGGTGGCAAAGATGAAGGCAGAGGGAAAAATCCGCCACGTGGGCTTTTCCTGCCACGACAAAGCACCGTTTCTGGATCGGGTGCTGACGGAGCATCCGGAGCTGGAGTTCGTCCAGATACAACTGAACTACCTGGATTGGGACAGTCCCGGAATTCAGGCACGGGAAGCCTATGAGATGATTACAAAGCACAACAAGCCGGTCATCGTGATGGAGCCGGTAAAAGGAGGTATGCTGGCGAACCGGATTCCGGAGAGCGTGGAGGCAGCGTTCAAGGCATACGATCCGGATCTGTCCGTTCCGTCCTGGGCCATCCGCTACGCGGCCGGTCATGATAATGTGGCCGTGGTGCTGTCCGGTATGAGCAGCATGGAACAGCTGCTGGATAACACGGGATACATGGAGGATTTTAAGCCGCTGGATGAAAAGGAACAGGAGCTGATTCGGCAGGCGGTGACGAAGATCAACGAGGGGATTGAGATTCAGTGCACCGGATGTTCCTACTGCACGGCAGGATGTCCGATGAACATTCCGATTCCGGAATACTTCTCTCTGTATAACGCGGATCAGAATGAGACGCGGACGGATTGGACCACTCAGCGGGAATTCTACAGCAGAACGGCGCTGAACAGCGGCAAAGCCGGCGACTGCATCGGCTGCGGCCAGTGTGAGGCAATTTGCCCGCAGCACCTGCCGATTATCGAAAACCTAAAGAAGGTGGCCGCATACTTTGAGGGGGATGGGGATAAGGAAGCATAAATCGAATTGACATTTGAAAAAGTGAAGAACCAAAACAAAGGCTGCGGCGTCATGCCGCAGCCCTTGTTTTATTCATGAGCAAGTAATTCTATTTCATCAAATTGCAGATTCTGTTGCTGAAGGCGACCGGGTCGTCAATCGGCAAGCCTTCAATAATCAGAGCCTGATCGTACAGAAGCTGAGCGTAATCCGAAACCTTTTCCTTGTTGTCGGAATCCACTGCGGCCTTCAGGGCAGCGAAGAACGGATGGTCTCCGTTCAGCTCCAGGATTTTGTCCGCCTTGATGGCGCCCACTTCCTTGTTGCCGGTAATCTCCGCCTGTGCCTTCAGTACTTTTTCCATCTCCAGGGAGAGGCCGTCGCCGGAGGCAAAGCATACCGGGTGATCCTTCAGACGGGTGGATAGAATGACGGATGCCACCTTGTCCCCGAGTGCTTCTTTTACCGCGGTGAGAACGTCCTTGGCTTCCTCCTGCTTCTCTTCCTGTGCCTTCTTCTCCTCGTCACTCATCTCGAAGCCCAGATCTTTATCGGAAATGCTCTTGAACTCCTTATCGTCGTAGTTCTGCAGAATCTTCAGGGCGAACTCGTCAATCTCGTCGGTGCAGTACAGAACCTCGTAGCCCTTCTCCTTGAAGAGATCCATCTGCGGCATTTTGGCAATCTTTTCCTTGGATTCGCCGGTTGCGTAGTAGATGTATTTCTGATCGTCCCTCATGCGGCTTACGTATTCCTTGAAGGTGGCAAGCTCGTCGGTAGTGCTGCTGTAGAATTCGATAAAGTCCTTCAGCTTATCCTTATGTACGCCATACTGATCGTAGACACCGTACTTCAGCTGCATACCGAAGGCTTCGAACATTTTGTCGTAGCTCTCCCGATCCTTCTCCTGCATCTCCAGAAGGGTGCTTGAAATCTTCTTCTCCAGGCGCTGGGCGATGGCCTTCAGCTGGCGGTCCTGCTGCAGCATTTCACGGGAAATGTTCAGGGACAGGTCCGGGGAATCCACCAGACCCTTGACGAAGCTGAAGTAATCCGGCAGCAGGTCCTCGCAGTGATCCATAATCATAACGCCGCTGGAGTAGAGCTGCAGCCCCTTCTTAAAGTCCTTGGTGTAGTAGTTGAACGGCACCTGACTCGGGATGAACAGCAGGGCATCGTAGGAAATCACGCCCTCCACGTTGGTGTGGATGACCTTCAGCGGATCGTTCCAGTCGAAGAATTTGGACTTGTAGAACTCGTTGTACTCCTCCGCGGTAATCTCGCTCTTCTTCTTTTTCCAGATCGGCACCATGCTGTTGAGGCGCTCGTCCTCCCGGTAGGTCTCGTATTCCGGCTGATAATCCTCTTTGGCCTTTTCCTCTTCCGACGCTTCCTTCATCTTGGACTTCTCCACGTTCATCACGATTGGGTACCGGATGTAATCGGAGTATTTGGCAACCAGACTGCGCAGGCGATATTCCTCCAGGAACTCATCGTATTTGTCGTCCTCGGTGTCGTCCCGCAGGGTCAGCTGAACGGTGGTGCCCACCTCGTCCCGGCTGCTATCCTCCACGGAATAACCGTCGGCGCCGTCACTGATCCATACGTGGGCCTGCTCCTCTCCCAGCTTGCGGGAAGTTACCTCGATGTGTTTCGCTACCATAAAAGCACTGTAGAATCCCACGCCGAATTGTCCGATGATGTCGGTGTCTTTGGCGGCCTCTTCGTTCTCCGTCTTAAAGCCCAGGGAACCGCTCTTGGCGATGATTCCCAGATTCTCCTCCAGCTCCTCCGCGGACATTCCGATGCCGTTATCGGAAATGGTCAGGGTGCGGGCATCCTTGTTCGGCTCAATCCGAATCTCGAAATTCTCCCGGGAAAGTCCGGTCTTGCCGCTCTTGGCCTCCTCGTAATACCGCTTGTCAATGGCATCGCTGGCATTGCTGATAATCTCCCGCAGGAAAATCTCCCGGTTGGTGTAAATGGAGTTAATCATCAGATCCAGCATCCGCTTGGATTCTGCTTTGAACTGTTTTTTGCTCATCTTGTGATACCTTCCTTCTATTTGTATTTATTTCATTTCCATAAAAACAGGATCGGGGGAGGTTAGCACTCACCGAGCCCGTTTGCTAATAAACATAATACTCTTTCGGCCGGGGGATTTCAACCGCCGAAAATAAATATCACAGAAAAATCATATTGTCACCGCGGAAAGAAACGACTATACTCAAGATACGCACTTTAGAATTCGATATACTGTATATATTAGAAGAAAGTCAGCAGCGTACTGAGAGGATGCAAGGAGTGATAACGATGAATAAAAAATATGATGTAGTAATTGTGGGCGGCGGCCCGGCGGGACTGACGGCGGGAATCTACGTCGGCCGTGCGGGAAAGACCGCAGCCCTCTTTGAGAAAGAGATGATCGGCGGACAGATTACCTACACCGATGAGATCGACAACTTTCCGGCGGCCCCGGGAATGGGCGGCGCGGAATACGCCATGAAGCTGCAGCAGCAGGCGGCGGATTGCGGCACCGAGATTTTCATGGACGGCGTAACGGAGATTCTGCCGAAGGAAGACGGAAGCTATGAAGTAAGGACGGCGGACGAATCGGTGGAATGCACGGCCGTAATTCTGGCCACCGGACTGCAGCGGCGGAAGATGAACGTGCCGGGAGAAGAAGATTTCATCGGCCGGGGGCTTTCCTTCTGTGCCGTGTGCGACGGCGCCTTTTTCCGGAACCGGGATGTGGCGGTCTACGGCGGCGGCAACACCGCGGTGGAGGATGCCATATACCTGTCGGGCATCTGCCGGAAGGTGACCATCATCCATCGTCGAGACCGTTTCCGAGCGGAAGAGAGATTGGTTCGGGAACTGGAGTCCAAAGACAATGTTGCTTTTGCCATGGAAAAGACCGTATCCTCCGTGCAGGGCGAGAAGATTATCCAGAGCGTGACCCTGCGGGATGGAAAGACCGGAGAAGAGACGGAGCTTCCGGTGGATGGATTTTTTGTGGCCATCGGACAGGTGCCGAACGGGGAGCCTTTCCGGGGACTGGTGGAGATGGACGACGCCGGATACTATCAGATCGATGAAAACTGCGGCGGCAAGCGGGACGGCGTTTTCGTGGCCGGAGACGGCCGAAGCAAGTCCGTGCGCCAGCTCACCACGGCGGTGGGCGACGGTGCGGTGGCGGCTACCCACGCTTGTCAATACGTGGACCGGGTGAACGGCAACGAATATATTTAATAGTGAATGCGTACAGTGCATTTGGGATGAGAATATGGTATAATCACCCCGTGCGAATGTATATTGTGTAATGTATAGGAGGGAATAAAATGGCAGAATTTGAAGAAAACTGCACTCATTCTTGCGAAACATGCAGCGCAGATTGTGCGTCCAGACAGGGGGAACAGAAGGATCCTCACGAAAAGATGCATGAGGGATGCAGTGTCAAAAAAGTCATTGGCGTAGTCAGCGGAAAGGGCGGCGTTGGTAAATCCATGGTCACCGCGCTGTCGGCAATCGCTGCAAATAGAAATGGTCTGAAGACCGGTATCCTGGATGCGGATATCACCGGACCGTCCATCCCGAAGATGTTCGGAATTCACGAGAAGGCAGAGGTGTCCAACATGGGGCTGCTTCCGACTTCCACACCGACGGAGATGGAAATCATGTCTCTGAACCTGCTGACGGATAACGAAACGGATCCGGTTATCTGGAGAGGACCGGTAATTGCCGGTGCGGTTACCCAGTTCTGGACCGACGTAATCTGGGGCGACCTGGATGTAATGTTCATCGATATGCCGCCGGGCACCGGCGACGTTCCGCTCACCATCTTCCAGTCCATTCCGGTGGATGGTATCATCATCGTGACTTCTCCGCAGGAGCTGGTATCCATGATCGTAGAGAAGGCAATGAAGATGGCGCAGATGATGAACATTCCGATTCTGGGAATGGTGGAGAACATGAGCTACCTGGAATGCCCGGACTGCGGAAAGAAGATCGAGGTATTCGGACCGAGCTCTGCGGATGCCATCGGTGCGGAATATGGCATTCCGGTCATCGCAAAGCTGCCGATCGATCCGAAGCTGGCAATGCTCAGCGACGCCGGAAGAATCGAGTTCCACGAGAACAAGGAAATGGATGCCATGGTGGACGTTCTGGCAGAGATGGGTCTGGAAATTTAGAGAATACTATACAAAAAATTTACTTGACTTCCTTGCGGGGTCAAGTATAATTTTTAGTGTTTGAGTTTACAAATACTAAACTTCATTTTTAGTATTCTATGTTTTTAGAAAAAGAGGTTATCATGGAAATCGGAGAGAAAATCCGTCGAATCCGAATCGAACGGGGTCTGACTCAGGAGGAGCTGGCGGACCGAGCAGAACTGTCCAAAGGGTTTATTTCACAGATTGAACGGGATCTCACTTCCCCGTCCATCGCCACCCTGGAAGATATTCTCACCTGTTTGGGAACGGACTGCGGAGAATTCTTTGCCAACCGGACCCGCCCCCAGGTGGTGTTCTCGGCGGAAGATTATTTTGTGAAAGAGGATTCGGCCAGAAAGAGCCGCATCGAATGGATTGTCCCCAACGCCCAGCGAAACGAGATGGAACCCATCCGGCTGACCCTGAAGAAGGGGGGATCCACCATACCGGACAATCCCCACGAGGGCGAGGAGTTCGGATACGTTATTTCCGGAAGTGTGGAAGTCCACATCGGGAAAGAGAAATATGCCGTGGGAGAAGGAGAGAGCTTCTATCTCTACCCGGACGAAGAACATTACATCAGCTCACCGGCGGGGGCCGAGCTGATCTGGGTGAGTACACCCCCAAGCTTTTAAAGAAATGACATCGGGAAAGAACAAAGGAGGAAGAAAGCATTGGCGGAACTGATTAGATTGGAGAACATTCGGAAATCCTACGGGGAGAACGAAGTCCTGAAGAACATTACCATTTCCATTCAGGAAAAAGAATTTGTCACGCTGCTGGGACCGTCCGGCTGCGGAAAGACCACGACGCTGCGGATTCTGGGGGGATTCGAAAACCCGGACAGCGGCCGGGTTCTTTTTGACGGCAAGGATATCACCAACGTGCCGTCCAACCGGCGAAACCTGAATACGGTATTCCAGAACTACGCCCTCTTCCCGCACATGACCGTGGGAGACAACGTGGCCTTCGGTCTTCGGGTAAAAGGAATGAACGAATCGGACGTCAAGGAGAAGGTGCACTACGGCCTGAAGCTGGTGAACCTGGAGGGCTACGAGAACCGGAAGATCTCCCAAATGTCCGGCGGACAGCAGCAGCGGGTGGCCATGGCTCGGGCCATTGTGAATGAGCCGAAGGTGCTTCTTCTGGACGAGCCGCTGGGAGCGCTGGACTTGAAGCTGAGACAGGAGATGCAGTACGAGCTGGTGCGGCTGAAGCACGAACTGGGCATCACCTTTATCTACGTCACCCACGACCAGGAAGAGGCGCTGACCATGTCGGATAAGGTCATTGTCATGAACAGCGGACGGATTCAGCAGGAAGGAACGCCGGAGGAAATCTACAACGAGCCGGAGAACGCATTCGTGGCGGATTTCATCGGTGACAGCAACATCATTTCCGGAAAGATGGTTCGGGATCGCCTGGTTCGAATCAACGGCGTGGATTTCCCGTGCATCGACGGCAGCGAGAACGGCTTTGCCCCGGGACTGGATGTGGACGTGCTGATTCGGCCGGAGGATCTGGAAATCCATCCGGCGGGAAAGGGCATTCTGGACGCCAAAATTACCAGCAAGCTGTTCATCGGCATGCACTACGAGATGCTGGCGCAGGCGGATACGGAAGGAGATTTTGAGTGGCTCCTGCAGAACTACGATTCCTACGAAGTGGGAAGCACGGTAGGACTGTACGTTCGTCCGGAGAACATTCAGATTATGCACAAACCAAAGACACAGGAAGAGGAGGCGATTGAAATTGACATTTAGCAAGAAATGGTCGGCACCGTTCATCGTCTTTGTGATTGCCGGAACGGTCATTCCCATCCTCTCCATTGCCTACTACGGATTCACGTCCAGAGGCGGAGGGATTACTTTGGATAACGTCACCGCCATGTTCAGCGCCAACCACATGCAGGCGCTGGGGCTGTCTCTGCTGCTGGCGCTGGTGAGCACGCTGGTGTGCCTGATCGTGGCATTCCCGATGGCAATCGTGCTTCGGGACAGCAAGTTCGGAAAACAGGGCTTTACGATTTTCGTGCTGATTCTGCCGATGTGGATGAACTTCCTGCTCCGGACCATGGCGTGGCAGGTGCTGCTGGAACGAGCAGGGGTCATCAACGGAATCCTGCAGGCCCTTGGTCTGCCGAGACAGGAAATGATGAACACGCCGGGCGCGGTAGTGCTGGGCATGGTCTACGACTTCCTGCCGTTTATGATTCTGCCGATTTACAATGCGGTGATGAAAATCGACAGCCATCTGATCGAGGCCGCGTACGACCTGGGAGCCGGTAAAGCCTATGTGTATCGCAAAGTGATTTTACCCCTGTGCGTGCCGGGCATCGTCAGCGGAATCACCATGGTATTTATTCCGGCCCTCACCACCTTCGTTATTTCCAACATGCTGGGCGGCGGAAAGGTGAACTTGATCGGAAATATCATCGAGCAGGAGTTCACGGTGAACTCCAACTGGTATCTGGGGTCGGGACTGTCCCTGGTGATGATGGTGTTCATTATTATCAGCATGGTGCTGCTGGAGAAATTCGATAAAACCGGGGAGGGAACGTTCATATGAAGAAATTCTTTGGAAATCTGTACATTGTAATTATCATGCTGTTCCTGTATCTCCCGATACTGACGCTGATCGTGCTGTCGTTCAACGAGGCGAAGTCCATGTCGGTATTTACCCGGTTCAGCCTGAAGTGGTATGGGGAAATGTTCCACAGCAAGCTGATTCTGGGCGCGCTGGTGAACACCTTCTCCATCGCGCTGCTGGCGGCGCTGATTGCCACGATTATCGGAACCATGGCGGTTATCGGAATCGACGGGATGAAGCAGAGCACCCAGACGGTGCTGATGGGGTGCAACAACATTCCGATGCTGAATGCGGACATCGTGACGGGAATCGCGCTGATGCTGTCCTTCCTGATGTTCGGAATCTCTCTGGGATACTGCACGATCCTTTTTTCTCACATCACGTTCTGCATTCCATACGTGATTCTGTCGGTGCGGCCGAGGATGAACAAGGCGACGGACACCCTGTTCGAAGCGGCGCTGGACCTGGGCGCTTCCCGGGGATACGCCTTCCGCAAAGTGGTGCTGCCGGAGCTTCTGCCGGGAATCGCATCGGGATTCCTGCTTTCTTTTACCATGTCCATCGATGATTTCATCATCACCCACTTTACCAGAGGGGCGGGCATCAACACCATCTCCACGCTGATCTACAGCGAGGTGAAAATCGGAATTCGTCCATCCCTGTACGCCCTGTCCACCGTGATCTTCCTGATTGCGCTGGTGGTGCTGCTGGTGGTGAACCGGAACAATATTAAGAATGAAAGGACGACTGCGTAGATGAAGAAAATCAAATGGGTGCTGGCGGCGGTGGCCGTGCTGGGAATGATGCTCTGTACCGGCTGCCGAAGCGGCGAGAACGGCGAGGTCTACGTCTACAGCTACGGAGACTATTTCGACCAGGAGGCGATTGCGGACTTCGAGGATGAGACGGGAATCCGGGTCATCCAGGATACCTACGATACCGCAGAGGAAATGTATCCGGTCATCGAGAAGGGAACCGCGGACTACGACGTCATCATCACTTCCGACTACATGATTGAGAAGATGATTCACAACAAAATGCTCCTGGAGGTGGACAAGAAGAACCTCCCGGCCCTGAAGAACATCGATTCCCGCTACATGAAGAAGTCGGAATCCTTCGACCCGGGCAATAAATACTCCGTGCCGTACATGGTGGGCGTTTCCGGAATCATCTATAACAAGAAGATGGTGGGGGATGTAAAAATAGACTCTTGGGGGGACCTGTGGAATCCGAAGTTCAAGGACAGCATCGTGATGCCGGACAGCGTCCGGGACGACTTCATGATCGCCCTGCGTTTGCTGGGATATGACCAGAACACCTCCAACGAGAAGGAAATCAAGGCGGCAGCGGAATTGCTGAAGAAGCAGAAGCCGCTGGTGTACAAATACGCCAACGATTCCGCCCGGGATCTGCTGGCCGACGGCTCCGCAGCCATCGGCGTGGTATGGAACGGCGAGTACATCTACACCAAGGACCTGAATCCGGATGTGGAATTCGTCATTCCGAAGGAAGGCACGGAATTCTTCGTGGATTCCTGGGCCATCCCGAAAACCTCCAAGAACAAGGCCAATGCGGAAAAGTTCATCAATTACATGTGCAAGGCCAAGGTGGCAAAAAAGAATTTCGATTACCTCTACTACACCACTCCGAACGTGGCGGCGATGAAGCTAATCGAAAAGAAGTACCGGAACGAGGATGCCATCTTCCCGACGGATGAGACCCTGGCCGTGTGCGATACGCTGAAAACGCTGGATACGAAAACCACGGATTTGTACAGCAAGTACTGGAAAGAAGTGAAGGCGAAATAGAAAGCGACATAAACAGCGTTTCGTGGGAATAACGAAAGCAAAACACCTGCTGTCTCAGAGATGAGGCAGCAGGTGTTTTATACTATAATAAAGAAAACTGACCTTTGGAATTGCAAGTTAAAGTAACGGTACGCGTTAGCGTTTCTTTGGGGCTCCCATTCAGATAATGCGTGAAGGTCGCTTTTGCGGAGGCTTTGTTATTCTTTTTCCACGTAGTTTTTTTGGTGCATTTCCAAGAGGAAAACAGTGCCTTTGCCGTCACTGTGGAGCCGATGCACTGTACAATTCCATTTCTATATGTAAAAGTTCCGGTTACTTTTACGTACCATAGTTTTTTCCCGGAGGCATTTTTATAATATGTTATTTTTGACTTTCTAAATTTATTTTTAAGTTTCTTCGTTTGAGAGAACGTTTGGGGTACGCATTGCCGATACCTGTTCGATCCATTGATAACAATCGTTTCATAATAATTACCCTCATTTAAATAATCATTCTCTGGTTTTGAATTCGATGAATCCGCAAACGAAGTGACAGGTACGAAAATCATGAGCAGTAGAAGAAAGACTAAGAGACATAATCGTTTCATAATAAACCTCCCTCTAGGTCCGGATATTCTAGTCTACGATAACCGTTTCGGAATTTGTAACAAGAGTATCCTTGTAGCATATGTACGCTTTATACATACATATGCTGTAGACACATAGACCGAGAATCATGCAGATTGCAGCAATCGCAAAAAATCGACGGACGAAACGGCTGATGGACAGACGCTTAAGCAATACATCCAAATCCAGGGAGGACATATAGCTTTGCGCAATTTCCATAGGCGTTCCAAACTGATTTTCAATATCCTGCATTGTTGCATTTGGATTCTCATCAAGATAATCCTCAATCCGTTCCATTAAATCACGGAGAAACTTCTTTTCTTCTTTATTGAAAGCAGGAAGAAGAAGCTTGATCTCTTTCAAATATTTTTTTATCTCTTTACTCATCTGCATTGGTTCTGTTCTCCTCGAACCGGGAAATGTCTGTGTTCAGAATAATATCGATGCTGTTGGCAATAAGACGATAATCTTGGAGCAATTGCTTCAACCGTTCTTTTCCGGCATCTTCAATATGGTAGTATTTCCGAACTCTTCTTTTTCCGGTCTTAACCGCATTGGAAGTGATGTATTTTTTATCTTCCAACTTGTACAGCGTTGGGTAGAGACTGCCCTCGGGAACAACAAATGCTCCGGAAGAGAGATCCTTAAGCAGTAAGGAAATCTCATACCCGTATAAATCCTTTTGAGATAATAGAGACAAGAGCAACATCTCTACGGTGCCCATCTTAAAATTGTTTCGTTCTTGAATCATAGTTACCCCTCATAGCATAAAGATAGCGTAAATAAAGAAAGAAGTCAATGTTTAGTAAAAATAAATATTTATTGACAAGGCAAGCAGAATAAGGTATTCTGACGGTAAGAGATACACTATGAGTTTTTGAAATACTTGTAGTGAAAATTGTATAACCCTGTTGGGTGGCAGAACTGCGGGAGAAGCACATTCATGAGAAAAGGAGGTTAATTATGGACGAAAACCGACTAAGAAACATAAGAATATATGTGGTGGCCAATGAAATCGGATTCATCATCTTGTGGCTCCTTTTCTTGTATCTCTTTCGTTCGGATTATGGTGAGTATTTGATTTTTCATGGAACGAAACCGTACACGCCGGATACCACGGGGGCATATTTTTACACCATAGTCGCCATCCTATGGATGACAGCGCCTGTGCCGCTTATCGGAATTCCGATAATGTATTTTTCGCTTTGGAAGAAGGAAGACGTTCAAGGCATGTATCGCTTTGTCAGTCATATATCATTTGGCGTCAGCTTGTTTATGGTGGCGGTCATGGTGTTCAGCATATTTTTCTTCGATCCGATGTTCTACAATGCGGATTTGCAAGTGGTTAAAAACAGCGCAGGCCAGGCGCTCACCTTTCCGAGATTGCTGATTGCGCCGTTGGTGCTGACCGGGGTGTTGATGCTGGTATCCGGGAATAATGTGAGGAAGATTATGCCGGAACGAAAGGCGGAGAAAAAACTGCGAATTATGGACGAAAACCGGCTAAGAAACATAAAAATATATGTGGTGGCCAATGAAATCGGATTCATCGTTTTGTGGATTCTTTCCTGGTATCTCTTCCGTTCAGATTACGGAGAGTACTTGATTTTTCACGGAGCAAAACCGTATACGCTGGATACCACGGGGGTATATTTTTACAGAATTATAGAACTCGTATGGGACGTGTCGGATGTGCCGCTCTTCGGAATTGCACTAATATATTTCACGCTTTGGAAGAAGAAAGATGTTCAAGGCACGTATCGCTTCGTCAGTTATATGTCCTTTGGCGTCAGCTTGTTTATGGTGGCGGTCATGGTGTTCAGCATATTTTTCTTCGATCCGACGTTCTACAATGCAGATTTGCAAGTAATTAAAAACAGCGCGGGCCAGGTGCTCACCTTTCCGAGGTTGCTGATTGCGCCGCTGGTGCTGGCCGGGGCGTTGATGTTGGTGTCCGGAAACAATGTGAGGAAGATCATGCCGGAACGGAAAGCGGAGAAAAAACTGCGGGAGCAGGGGAAATTATAAAGGGGCCTCTAATCCGGGTTGCTTTAAAGGAAACCGGAAGAAATTGACGACGGAACCTCCAGGAGGAGCGTTCCGTCGTCAATTCTCTTCCTTTGGAAAAAACAATGCGGAGAAGTGATGCATGGAACAAAAAAACGGGTGCTCATGCATTAACCCTGGAAATGGAGTTGATGCATGAGGCGGCAAAATGAGGGGCCATGCATCACTTCTCATCTGAACGCGGCCCGGCTCTCGCCCGGGCCGCCGGTACAAATCGGGAAATTGATGCAAGAACGCTGAAAAATGATGTTCCTGCATCAATTGGTTCACCGCCGCCGAGCAATTAAAGGGCTGACGCCCGGCGGCAATGGAGAGAAGTGATGCATGGAACAAAAAAACGGGTGCTCATGCATTAACCCTGGAAATGGAGTTGATGCATGAGGCGGCAAAACAAGGGGCCATGCATCACTTTTCATCTGAACGCGGCCCAGCGGCCGCCTCGGTTTGCGTACGATTCCCCGGAAACCCAATGAATTCCGTTTTGATACGCAAACCTCGGGCCGGAAATTCTGAAAAACCCGGCCCGGCGGCCGCCCCGGTTTGCGTACGAATCCCCGGAAACCCAATGAAATCGGTTTTGATACGCAAACCTCGGGCCGGAAATTCTGAAAAACCCGGCCCGTCGGCCTTTCCGGTTTGCGTACGATTCCCCGGAAACCCAATGAAATCGGTTTCCGTACGCAAACCTCGGGCCGGTAATTCTGAAAAACGCGGCCCAGCGGCCGCCTCGGTTTGCGTACGATTCCCCGGAAACCCAATGAATTCCGTTTTGATACGCAAACCTCGGGCCGGTAATTCTGAAAAAACGCGGCCCGGCGGCCTTTCCGGTTTGCGTACGATTCCCCGGAAACCCAATGAAATCGGTTTTGATACGCAAACCTCGGGCCGGACAGAGCAGAAAACACGGCCCCGCCCCGGCCAATCAAAAAAGCCGGCGGGTGCCGGCTTACTTTAGTGCTTCAATCAGTTCCCCCAGCACCGGCTCGAACTTTACACCGTACCAGTGGTCCGGGTCGTCCAGGGTGTTTTTGATGCAGGCCAGGGTATAATCCGCAGCGATTCGGGCGGCCTCCGGGACGGTTTTGCCGTGCATGTACGCCCCCACAAAGGAAGAGGCGTACACGTCGCCGGTGCCGTGGCAGCCCCGGTCCAGCAGTTCGTGGCGGTAGTAGGTCTGTTTTCCCTGCTCCGAAACCAGGACGCCCGTGCTGTGGGCGTCGTAGCTCACGCCGGTGAGCACCACGGTGCCGGCGCCCAGCCGGTGAATCCCATCCACCAAGCCGCAGATGTACTCTTCATCGTATTCTTCCCGATACTCCGTGTCGGTCAGAAGCGAAGCCTCGGTAATGTTGGGCAGCACGATGTCTCCTTCTCCCACTAATTTTTTCATCTCCTGAACGAAATCCATATCGAAGACCGGATACAGTTCTCCCCGGTCGGCCATGGCGGGATCCACGATTTTTTTGCCGCCGGGCACCAGAAGGTTTTGGCAGATGTCTTTGACCATTTCAATCTGGCGGGCGCTTCCCAGGTAGCCGGTGTACACCGCCTGAAAACGGATGCCCTCCTGCTGCCAGTGGTGTTGGATGGCGGGAATGTCCTCCGTCAGATCCCGGAAGGTGAAGTCCCGGAAGCCCACGGAGTGGGTGGACAGCACCGCCGAGGGGAGAATGGCCGTCTCCAGGCCGCAGGCGGAGAGGATGGGCAGCGCCACGGTAAGGGAGCACTGGCCCACGCAGGAAATGTCCTGTATTGTAAGAATTCTTTTGTAATCCATGGTGGTTCCTCCTGATTGTCTAAACATCAGTATTGTACACTAATCACAGAAAAAACACAAAAAACTTCAATTTACTCGTTGACTATTTGAGAGGGTGAGAGTACACTATAGACAGTGATTAGCACTCCAGTAGATTGAGTGCTAACAACGAAAAAGAAAGAAGGAGGCAGAACAATGGATTTAACAGAACGAAAACTGCGAATCCTTCAGGCAATTATTACGGATTACGTGCAGAACGCCGAACCGGTAGGCTCCCGTTCCATCGCGAAGAAATATGATTTTGGCGTGAGCCCGGCCACCATTCGGAATGAGATGGCGGACCTGGAAGAGATGGGTTATCTGACCCATCCCCACACATCGGCGGGACGAGTTCCTTCCGATAAGGCATACCGGCTCTACGTGAACAACATGATGCAGAAGACGGATTTGAGCCTTCAAGAGAAGCAGACCATCAACGAGCGGCTTCAAGTGAACCGAAACGAGTTCGACCGAACCATTCGCCACGCGGCAGAGCTTCTGTCCGATATCACGAAGCTGGCATCCTTTGCCATGACTCCGTCCACTCGGCAGGACACCCTGAAGTTCATCCGGCTGCTTCCCATCGACGATGACAAAATCGTCCTGATGATTGTGGCAGACAGCGGAAAGGTGACCAACACCACCTTGCGCCTGAACGTGCCGTACACCAACGACGCCCTGGAGATTCTCAGCAAAACCATGACCTACCATTATAAAGGTCATACCATCGACGATGTGCTGAAGAATTCCATCATCGAAGATGTGGGCACCGACCTGGGTGCGTTGAGTTCCCTGGCGGGAGATGTGATGCCCAACTTCATGCGGACTTTGGAGGATATGCTGAACGTCAACCTGTACATGGAAGGCCTCACCAACATATTCAACATTCCGGAATACAGCGACATGGATCGGGCCAAATCCTTCCTGGAGCTGGTGAGCCGGAAGGAGGAATTCACCCGGGACATTCTGAACCGGGACAACGGCGTAATCGTCACCATCGGCAACGAGAATCCGGAACAGGCCATGAAGAACAGCTCCGTGATTACCGCCACCTACCACGTGGACGGCAAGCTGGTGGGCAAAATCGGCGTTATCGGGCCGACCCGTATGAACTACAGCGAGGTCACCTCGATTATGGAATATTTGACAAATAACCTCAGCCAATCGTTTATGCTGAGCAATGGAAAGGATGAGAAAGAGGATGAGTGAAGAACAGAAAAAAGAAGCCCAGACTCCGGAAGATGAAGTAAGAAAAGAAGCCGGTTCGGCGGAGGCGACCGAGACTCCGGAAGAAGATAACGCACCGGAGGCGGAAAAGACCGAGGAAAAGACAGAAGAGAAGGCCGAAGAAAAAGCCGATGACGGAAATGAGAAATATGTCCGCCTGATGGCCGAGTTCCAGAACTACAAGAAACGGGTAGCGAAGGAAAAGAACGACATTCGGGAATACGCCACCGAGAAGCTGGTGATGGAACTGCTTCCGGTTCTGGATAATTTTGAAAGAGCCCTGGCGGCCAGCGCAGAGGATGACCCTGCCGGATACGCCAAGGGAATGGAACTTATTTTTACCCAAATGGTAACGGAACTTCAGAAATCCGGTCTGACGGAAGTGGAAGCGGAAGGTCAGGATTTTGACCCGACGAAACACAATGCGGTAATGACCGAAGAGAACGAAAAGCTGGAAAGCGGCAAAGTAAGTAAGGTCCTGCAGAAGGGCTACGCTTTGAACGATAAAGTAATCAGACCGTCTATGGTCGCAGTAACAAAGTAATTTCAAGGAAGGAAAGGTAATAGAAATGAGCAAAGTAATTGGAATTGATTTGGGAACAACAAACAGCTGTGTCGCTGTACTGGAAGGTGGAGAACCGACCGTAATCGCTAACGCAGAGGGCGCAAGAACCACCCCATCTGTAGTGGCATTCACAAAGAACGGTGAGAGACTGGTAGGTGAGACCGCAAAGAGACAGGCCATCACCAACCCGGACAGAACCATCGCATCCATTAAGAGACACATGGGTGAGAACTATCACGTAGAAATCGACGGAAAGCAGTACACACCGCAGGATATTTCCGCGATGATTCTGGCAAAGCTGAAGGCGGATGCGGAAAGCTATCTGGGCGAGAAGGTTACCGAAGCGGTAATCACCGTACCGGCATACTTCTCCGATGCACAGAAGCAGGCAACCAAGGATGCCGGTAAGATTGCCGGACTGGATGTAAAGAGAATTATCAACGAGCCGACCGCAGCTTCCCTGGCATACGGTCTGGACAAGGCAGAGGGATCCCACAAGATTCTGGTATACGACCTGGGCGGCGGTACATTCGATGTATCCGTACTGGAACTGGGCGACGGCGTTTTCGAAGTACTGGCAACCAACGGTGATACTCACCTGGGCGGCGACGACTTCGATAACAAGATCATGGACTTCCTGGCAGACTCCTTCCAGAAGGAGCACGGCGTGGACCTGAGACAGGACAACATGGCACTGCAGAGACTGAAGGAAGCCGCAGAGAAGGCAAAGAAGGAACTGTCCAGCGCACAGACCACAAAGATCAACCTGCCGTTCATCACCGTAACCGCGGATGGTCCGCTGCATTTGGATATGGACCTGACCAGAGCGAGATTCGATCAGCTCACTTCCGATCTGGTAGAAAGATCCATCGAGCCGATGAACAAGGCAATGAGAGATGCCGGAGTTACTTCCGCAGATCTGGACAAGGTTATCCTGGTGGGTGGTTCGACCCGTATCCCGGCAGTACAGGCTGCGGTACAGAGAGTAACCGGTAAGGAACCGTTCAAGGGCATCAACCCGGATGAGTGCGTTGCAGTCGGTGCATCCATTCAGGCCGGCGTGCTGACCGGTGAGGTTAATGACGTACTGCTGCTGGATGTCACTCCGCTGAGCCTGTCCATCGAGACACTGGGCGGAATCGCTACCAAGCTGATCGAGAGAAACACCACGATTCCGACAAAGAAGAGTCAGATTTTCTCCACCGCAGCAGACAACCAGACCACAGTAGACATTCACGTACTGCAGGGTGAAAGAGAGATGGCTTCCGACAACATCACACTGGGAAGATTCCAGCTGTCCGGTATTGCACCGGCTCCTCGTGGAATTCCGCAGATTGAGGTTACCTTCGATATCGATGCCAACGGTATCGTTAACGTAAGCGCAAAGGATCTGGGCACCGGTAAGGAACAGAAGATTACAATCACTTCCTCCACCAAGCTGTCCGAGGATGAGATTAACGAGAAGATCAAGGAAGCGGAGAGATACGCTGAGGAAGATAAGAAGCACAAGGAAGAAATCGAGACCAAGAACCAGGCAGAGGGCATGATTTTCGAAGTCGAAAAGCAGATGAACGAGCTGGGCGACAAGGTAAACGATTCTGAGAAGACCGCAGTGGAAAATGCGAAGAAGGATCTGCAGGAAGCGCTGAACAACAACGCATCCACCGAAGACCTGAAGAGCAAGATGGAAGCGCTGACCAACGCATTCTATCCAATCTCCACCAGAATTTATCAGGAAGCACAGGCTGCACAGGGTGCCGCAGGTCAGGCAGGACCGGACATGGGTGCACAGCAGGCAGCGGGAGAGCAGAACTCCGGTGCGGCACATAACGGAAACACAGTAGATGCAGACTACGAAGTAGTTGACGACGATAAATAATCTGTGTATTATAGAAAAGCTGCCGGCGTACTGCCGGCAGCTGTCATTTCATGATAATGACAAATGAAATAGATGTATTTTGGAAAGGAACGAAAGATGGCTGAAAAAAGAGATTATTACGAAGTGCTTGGACTTCAAAAGGGCGCATCGGATGATGAAATCAAGAAGGCATTCCGTAAGATGGCCATGAAGTATCATCCGGACCGGAATCCCGACAACAAAGAGGCGGAAGAGAAGTTCAAAGAAGTGAACGAAGCCTATGCGGTTCTGTCGGATCCGGATAAAAAGAGCAAATACGATCGGTTCGGCCATGCCGGAGTGGATCCAAATGCCGGCTTCGGCGGCGGCGCCGGTGGATTCGACGGTTTTGGCGGCTTCGATTTCAGTGATATATTCGATATGTTCGGCGGTGGCGGCGGTTTTGGCGGCTTCGGCGGCGGCCGGCGTTCCGCACGGCGTAACGGTCCGATGAAGGGCCGGGATCTGCAGAAAGAGATTACCATTGATTTTACCGAGGCAATCTTCGGCTGTGAGAAGGAAGTGGAACTGACCAAGATGGTACAGTGCAAGACCTGTAACGGGGAAGGCACCGCACCGGGAACCTCCAAGCACACCTGCGATGCCTGCGGCGGAACCGGTCAGGTGACCCAGGTATCCAATACGCCGTTCGGCCGGATTCAGAACGTGACCACCTGCTCCAAGTGCGGCGGAACCGGTCAGATTATCGATACGCCGTGTCCGGATTGCCACGGTGCCGGCGCAGTTCGGAAGAAGGTCAAGATTAAGATCAATATTCCGGCGGGCGTGGACAACGACAGCGTAATCCCGATTCGGGGTCAGGGCGAGCCGGGAACCAACGGCGGACCGAAAGGAGACCTGTACATCGTATTGAATGTACGTCCGCACAGCACCTATAAGAGAAGAGGCGACGACCTGTATCTGGACCTGCCGATTTCCTTCGATCAGGCAGCGCTGGGCGCAAAGGTGAGCGTGCCGGGCTTCAACGAGACCTACAGCTACACCATTCCGGCGGGAACCCAGACCGGATCCAATTTCCGCCTGAAGGGCAAGGGCGTGAAGAACCCTCGCACCGGACGATACGGAGATTTGTTCGTGAAGGTCATCGTGGAGGTGCCGACAAAACTCAGCTCCAAGGAGAAGAAGGCCATTCAGAAGATGGCGGGTGAATTGTCCGAGAAAGCCTATCCGAAGAAGAGCAAATTCTCCAAGCTGAAATTCTAAATCGCAGATATCGCACAATACATACTGGCAATAGAAAATCCATCGCTGCGCAAGCGGTGGATTTTCTGCTGTAAGAGAATCCTCAAAGGGGTGCTCTTTGGAGTATTGCGGAAAGCCGGGAAGTATAATATAATTTTTGAAAACGACGATACGTGTGGTTATGGAAGGAGGATATATATGAGCATGAAGAAGAAATTGGCACTGGTCCTTTCCCTGCTTCTGACAGTACTGGTATTTGCCGGCTGCGGAAACAAGGAAGAAGCGAAGGTCAAAGAGGCGGCAGACGGATTTATGCAGAGCCTGGAGAGCGGGGCATTCTCCGATGCGGGAAAGCACTGCACGGAAGACGTGGAGAAGGAACTGGGGCTCTCGGATCTGGAGAACCTGTCCAAGGTGTTCTACACATCCAGCGGCCTGTCCAAGAATGATCTGGGAGATAAAGCTGCCAAGAGCATCGATGATTTCACCGAGAAGATACAGGATAACTTCATTACGAAGTATGAAATCGGCGAGGTAGAACTAAAGGATGACGAGGCGACGGTTTCGGTGAAGACCACCCACGGCTACAATCCGTACAAGCTGGACGACATCAATGTGGACAGCGAGGTGAACAAGATTGCCAACAAGTACATGGAGAAGCACATGGATGAACTGACGAACCTCTATGTATCCAAGGGTCAGAAGGCATTGATGAAAAAGGTGTATGCCGATATAATTCCGGAAATGCTGGATGCGTTCTCCAAGAAGGTGGACGAAACCGGCGAGCTGAAGCAGGAAATCCAGCTGAAGCTGAAAAAACAAGATGACGATTCCTGGAAGATTGTCGGTGCATACGCTTCCGGCGAGGGCTCCTCGGAAAAGAAGGAGAAATAGGTACATCGCATATTTTCAAAAAAATCCGTTGCAAAACTTGCGCGGATTTTTTTTACTGTACAATAAACTGACAGTTTACCTTGACGTATTGAAGAACAAGGGATATATAACTTTAAAGGGGAAAAAATGAATAAGAAGTATTTGAAAAGTCTGCTGTCGTTCATCTTGACGATTGGATTGACAGTACCGGCCGTTGCATTGGGGAATAGCACGGCCGTCTTTGGTGCGGAAAGCGGATCGGATTCCGAGGAATCGGTGACCATTTCTTTCGAGAATGGGATTCACTCCGTGGCGAATCCGGCAGATGGCAATCGAAAGATGGTTGTATACTGCATGAACAACAAGATGCTCTGGCCGCACGATACCGACAGCCTGGGGGATGTTTCGGTACCGAAATATCTGAATGGTTATTTGAAAGCATCGGATTTTGAGAGTGAGGAAAAATACGAGGAGTGCATGGACCGCCTGGAAAGCGTCCTCTACGCCGGATATCCGTATAACGGGGAATCCATGTACGAAATCGTGGCCGATTCTAAGGACTACGCTCTGACGGATGCGCAGTTCGATGCGATGCTGGTGCCTTCTGCGGATGTACTAAAGGCATTCCCGGAACTGAAGGGGCACACTTTCACACTGGCCTCGCTGAAAGACAAGAATGGAGCGAATTACAAAGCGCTGGTGAAGTTTAACCAAGAAGTAATCAAAATGACCAGCGGCGCAAATGCGGCGGAAAAGGAAACCGGAAAGGCCATCCAGCAAAAGCCATTCTTCAAGGCCGCCAATTCCGTGGTGATGTGTTCGGATTACGGATGCACGGCACCGGAGTACTATTCCGCAATGAATGGCGGAACGTATTTCGTGACGAAAGAACAGGCAGTGGAAGGAACGCAGCATGCGGTATGGCTGACGCTGCACGAATATGGCATTGAAGGCAATGACCTAACGGCTTCCTCCGCAAATGCACTGGGAAATGTGCTGTACGAATATGCGAAGACCGATAAGGTATTGAAGACGGAACCAAAGTCCTCCAACGTATCCTTCGAAGGAGACACCACATTCCGCAAAGACGAAACCTCCGGAAAGTGGGAGACCGGTTGGATAAAACTCTCCGAACCGGAAGACTATGACGGGGAGTATTCCCTTCAGATTCCAACGGGAATGACACTGGAGAAGAGTGATAAAGATACGGAGACGACGATTCGGAACGGCGAGGAATTCCGACTGGTTTCCGATGAGAAGCCTTCCGAAAATGCTTCGATTACCGCATCCGCAAAGGTTCAGTGGCTGCAGGAGATGAAGCAGTATCGTCCGGCGCAGGAAGTGACGGTGAACGGAAAGAAGTTCCAGCGAATGATCGGTGCGATGGTGGAAAACGCATCGCTGCAGACAACCCTGTCCTATTCGGTAAAAGAAGAGGAAAAGGTGCCTCCAACGGATCCGGCCGGTCCGACCGACCCGGGCGATTCGAGCAATCCGGGTGATTCGAGCGACCCGGGTACTACGGAGAAACCGGGCGATTCTGCGGATCAAAACAATCCGGAAAAACCATCGAATCCGACCGACACCGAAAACAACGGCAGCAAGGAATCGAAGAAAACAACGGCGGCAAAGAAAACCACCATTGCAACCGGAGACGATTTCAATCCGGTGCTGTACGGCGGGGTAGCTCTTCTGGCAATCGCCGGCCTGTTCGGCATCGTTCGGTGCAGAAAAAAGAACTAGAACTTAAATGATTCCATTCAAAAAGGCTTGCTCCAAGACGTCGGAGCAAGCCTTTTTTTACTTAGTCGTTTTCGATAATGAACCGATATCCGTCGGAATTCTTCTTCACCTTACATTTCACCTCGCCCATATCGTAGGAGGTGCGGCCATCCTCCCGGAAGGAGGAGAACATATCCTTCACCTCTTCGTAGGTGAGCTCCGGATCCATGGCGATAATCAAATCCCGAACCACCACATCCAGGTTTTCATCTTCCAGATCCTTCGCCTGAACCGCCACCTGCAGGTCATCGTCCTTGGTGGTGAAAGTGACGGTGAGATCCGTTACCTTGCAGCTGGCGGAACCGTCTTCCTGGGTCAGGTCGTCGGACTGAATCGGGTTCTCTGCATCCATATTGTACTGGTTCAGATAGGACTCCAGCATATCGTTATCCAAATCGGTCACCGCTTGCTTCTGGGCGCCGGGATCCTCTTCTTCTTTGGAGCTTCCGCAGGCGGTCACAGACAGGGTCAGTGCTGCCAGGAGCAGCATGATCAATAATTTCTTTTTCATCTTCAGGGTTCCTTTCTTTAATCTAGAATTCAATATCCAATTCCACCGGGCAGTGATCGCTGCCGGTGATATCCGTCAAAATCTTCGAGTCTCGAATCCGGTCCTGCAGGGAATCGGAAACGATAAAATAATCAATCCGCCATCCGGCGTTGTTCTTCCGGGCGTTGAACCGGTAGGACCACCAGGAGTAAATTCCGGTTCGGTCGGGATAGAAATACCGGAAGGTGTCGGTGAACCCGGCATTCAGAAGCTCCGTCATTTTACCCCGTTCCTGATCCGAGAAGCCCGCGTTGCCCCGGTTGGATTTCGGATTCTTTAGGTCAATCTCCTCGTGAGCCACATTCAGATCCCCGCAGTAGATGACCGGGTGCGTCCGATTCAGTTCCAAAAGGTAATTCCGAAGGTCGTCTTCAAACTCCATGCGGTAGTCGATGCGCTTCAGTTCACTCTGAGCGTTAGGCACGTAGCAGCACACCAGGTAGAAGTCCGGGTATTCCAGGGTGATGAGGCGCCCCTCGTCGTCGTGCTTGCCTTGCATGCCGTAATGCACGGAGAGGGGTTCCCCCAGGGCTTTACGGGCAAAAATAGCGGTGCCGGAGTAGCCCTTCTTTTCCGCGCTGTTGTAATATTCGTAATAGTCTTCCGGGTGGAAGTCCGCCTGTCCCGGCTGCATTTTGGTTTCCTGCAGGCAGACGAAATCCCCGTCCGCCTCCCGGAAAAACTCCGAGAAACCCTTGTTCAGGCAGGCCCGAAAGCCGTTCACATTCCAAGAAATCAGTTTCATTCATTCTCCTTTCCGCCTTACAGAAGCGTCTTAATTCGGAAACCGGTGGAAATGCGGTCTTTGTATTTGCCGATTCCCGTCACGATGGCATAGCCGGTTCCCGCCGACGCGTTCTTCACGTACCCCACCTGATAATCCGTTCCTTCCCGAAGGGGGATGTTTCCGTCCTTCACAATCAGCTTCGGCTGAATCGGCTTTCCGATGTAATAGAAGCTGTGTTTTTCCAGCTGCACCGTGCAGTCCCGGATGGAGTGCGCACCGGCCGCTCGCCGGCCCCGCGTGGCTTCCCCATTCGGCCCAAAATACCAGAAGTTCCGGTCCACGGTGCCGGAAATTCCGTGCACCGTTTCCTCGAAGGACGCCTGCCAGAATGTATAATCGTGGGGATAATCCGTGGAGGAATTGTAGTGAGCCAGCCATACCCGGGCGAAGCCGGCGACTTTCTTCGGGTTCACCTTGTGCATCAGCAGGTTGTAGTTGGAGTACACGGAAGGCTCGTATCCGGCCTCTCGAACGACCTCGCAGAAAGCTTCCGCAATCTCGGTTCCCTTTGCCGCCTTATATTTCTTGCCGTTCATAAATTTCTCCAGCCGCCCCTTCGGGTACAGCTCGTAGTCCATCACCAGCGGCAAATCGATTTGATACCCGTCCGCCGCGTGCACCAGTTTCCGGGCCTCCTCCCGGGCTTCCTTCTTCGTGGTGGCTTGCGAGTAAAAATAAATGCCCACCATGAGTCCGGCTTTCCGGGCGCCCTGAATGTTTTCTTTGAATTCCGAATCGGCATGGAGATTCCCTTTGGAGGAATCCCGGTAGCCTGCACGGATAAATACGAAATCCACGCCGTTTCTTTTTACCTGCTTCCAATTATGGGACGCGCCGTCGCCCTGAGCGTAGGACACGTCGATGCCGTCGATAATCAGAGCGTTGTCGAATTTTGCCGCGTGGGTGTATTTCCCCGAACCGATCTGGGTCGGGTGAGAGTAGAGGTGCAGCCCGGTCACCCCGGCAATCAGAAGAACCCCGATGGCGATGAGGGCGAGCTGCCACTTTTGAAATTTCCGGTTATTTTTCCGGGAAGTTCGGCGGCGGGTTTTCTTCCGGGGGGACTTCCGCTTCATGTGTTTTTGTGTATTTTTTTTCTTTGCTGTCATAGATAGATATCCTTTCACTCTGCAAGAAAACAGAGCATTTATATTATAACACACTGAAGTTTTTTGAATGTGAAACATTTGTTAATAGTGAAACTATATGTTATAATCGGATTACAACATGGGACTAAGTTTTTTCTTGTTGAAAGGAGAAGATCAAAATGGTTAATCAAAAGTATTATGGACTGGGAACAGCACCTTCCGGAATCAGAGCGCTCTTCGCTTATGGTCTGGAGCAGGCAAAGATCGTAGGACCGGAGAATGTATTCGACTACTCCCTGGGCAACCCGAGCATTCCTGCTCCGGCAAAGGTTAACGAGACCATCGCTGACCTGGCACAGAACTATGACTCCATCAAGCTGCACGGATATTCCGTTGCTGCAGGTCATGAAGATGTAAGACAGGCTATCGCAGACAACCTGAACGAGAGATTCGATGTAAACGCAAAGGCTTCCGAGCTGTTCATGACTTGTGGATGCGCTCCGGCACTGGTTTCCGTAGCAAAGGCTCTGACCACTTCCACAGACGATGAGTTCATCGCAATTGCTCCGTTCTTCCCGGAATATCACGTATTCTTCACTTGCGACGGCGCAAAGCTGAAGGTAGTTCCGGCAGACACCGAGCATTTCCAGATTAACTTTGCAGAGCTGGAGAAGATGATCACAAAGAACACCAAGGCGGTTATCGTGAACTCCCCGAATAACCCATCCGGCGTTGTATATACTGAAGAGACCCTGACAAAGATGGCAGCTCTGCTGACCGAGAAGGGTAAGGAATTCGGACACCCGATCTACATCATCGCAGACGAACCGTACCGTGAACTGGTATACGGAGATGTAAAGGTTCCGTTCATCCCAACAATTTATAACAACACCATCGTATGCTACTCTTGGTCCAAGTCTCTGTCCCTGCCGGGCGAGCGTATCGGATACGTTTTCGTTGGCGAGAAGTGCGAGATGTGGGACGAGGTATTCAACTCCGTCGTTGGTGCCGCTCGTGAGATCGGTTCCGTTTGCCCTCCAACCCTGATCCAGAAGGTTATCGGCAAGTGCGTTGGCGAGATGCCGAACCTGGAAGCATATGACGAGAACAGACAGCTGCTGTTCAACTCCCTCTCCGAGATGGGATATGAAATGGCAAAACCGGACGGCGCATTCTACATGTTCGTAAAAGCACCGAACGGCGATGCAGTTGCGTTCTCCGAGAAGGCAAAGCTGGAGCACAACCTGCTGGTTGTTCCTGGAGACGGATTCGAGTGCCCGGGATACTTCAGACTGTCCTACTGCGTATCCAACGACATGATCAAGAGATCCCTGCCGGCATTCAAGGCAATGATCGAATCTTACAAATAAGATTACATCATCAAATTAGATGCAAAAACTCCTGCAGATTTCTGCAGGAGTTTTTTTATGGCGTCCGGCGCCGGGCACTGGGTTTGCGCATCAAAACGGAGAATAAAGGGATTGCGGGGAGCCGAGCGCAAACCGCGCCGGTGCTGCAGCGGGAAAAAAGGAAAATTTCGGCTTCGGGTTTGCGCATCAAAACGGAGAACAAAGGGTTTGCGGGGAGCCGAGCGCAAACCGCGCCGGTGCTACAGCGAGGGAAAAGAAAAATTTCGGCTTCGGGTTTGCGCATCAAAACGGAGAACAAAGGGTTTGCGGGGAGCCGAGCGCAAACCGTGGCGGCGCTGCAGCGGAAAAAAAGGAAAACTCCGGCTTCGGGTTTGCGCATCAAAACGGAAAATAAAGGGTTTGCGGGGAACCGAGCGCAAACCGCGCCGGCAAGAAAAAAGCCGCCGCCTTTCGTTAGTGAGTGGGGGAAGCGGCGACGGCATATACGCATCATTCAATTTTGGGTGCCCCGGAAAACTGTGGCCGGGGCGAATGTTTTTTTTATGGGGTGTTAAGCGATGACCTTTTTGAGGCGGCCGGCTACCAGATATGCCAGGACCATTTTCACCGCGTCGCCCGGAAGGAACGGAACGACGCACGCCATCAGCGCGGTCTGGATGTTGCTTCCGGCCTGGAAAATAAACCATGCACTTCCCAGGGCGTACAGAACGACTTCGCCGATTACGGTGAACAGGATGTAGTTCCGAACCGGATGTTCCGATTCTTTTGCGGCGAGTCCGGCGAAGAAAGCCAGAGCGATGTAGCCGATCAGGAAGCCGCCGGTCGGGCCGAAGACGATTCCCATACCGCCGGTGAAGCTGTGGAATACCGGAACGCCGATGGCGCCCAGTGCCAGGAATACCAGCATGGCGATGGCGCCGTCCCGGGAACCCAGCATGAGGCCGGCCAGAATTACGGCGAAGGTGGCCAGGTTAATCGGAACGGATGTGCCCGGAATCGGAATGGAAATCCAGGAACATACGGCAGTGACGGCGATGAACAGTGCGGACCGGGTCAGCACCTGTGTGCGGGTAATGGTGTTATACATAATAATCTCCTTTTTCATTGTATCCCATGTAAATTATGTCAACTTGTTTCGAGTGTTGTCAACTTGTTTGCTGTAAAAGTTGACAGATGGAATGATACAACATAATTGCGCACTTGTCAACCTTAGATTTAGATAAGGTGACAGCTGGCGCGGACCGAAAATGTCCGGAGACTTGGTGCAAAGGGGACGGAAGAACAAGGGTTTGAAGGGATCTTTGCACCAAGTCCGCGGCGGCCGCGAACCGAAAATGTCCGGAGACTTGGTGCAAAGGAGACGGAAGAATAAGGGTTTGCGGGGATTCGTGCACCAAGTCCGCGGCGGCCGCACGCTGAAAATGTCCGGAGACTTGGTGCAAAGGGGACGAAAGAACAAGGTGTTGCGGGGGTTCGTGCACCAAATCCGCGGCGACCGCGGGCCGAAAAAGTCCGTGGCGGCCGCACGCTGAAAATGTCCGGAGACTTGGTGCAAAGGGGACGGAAGAATAAGGGTTTGCGAGGATTCGTGCACCAAGTCCGTGGCGGGCGCGGGCCGAAAAGGGTCGGAGACTTGGTGCAAAGGGGACGGAAGAACAAGGGGTTGCGGGGATTCGTGCACCAAGTCCGCGGCGGGCGCAGGCCGAAAATGTCCGAAGACTTGGTGCAAAGGTAACGGAAGAACAAGGGCTTGCGGGGATTCGTGCACCAAGTCCGCGGCGACCGCGGGCCGAAAATGTCCGGAGACTTGGTGCAAAGGGGACGGAAGAACAAGGGCTTGCGGGGATTCGTGCACCAAGTCCGCGGCGGCCCCGGGCCCGGCACCCCGCGCGCCCATCCCTCCGGGCAAAAGGCGCCCGGCCTCGCCAAAAAAAGGCAATAAAAAATGGAACGATGGTGAGACAAGTCCATCGTTCCGGCGCACTTAACTGGTACGCAATGTGGGGACGGGTGAGAATTAGTTCTGTGCTTTCAGAGCGTTCAGTCCTGCAGCCATTCTGCTGACTTTTCTGGAAGCGGTCTTCTTGTGGATTGTGTTCTTGGAAGCAGCCTGCATCAGCTCTTTCTCCAGAACAACAAATGCCTTGGTTGCGTCATCAACGTTACCTGCAGCGAGAGCCTTCAGGTAGTTCTTTTCAGCCTGCTTCATGTGACCCTTGATACGAGCGTTGCGAGCAGTCTTCTTGTCGATAACTCTAATTCTTTTCTTTGCGGATTTAATGTTTGCCATTTTGTTTACCCCACTTTTCTCTAAAATAGTATTAATTCGCAACGCTCATTATATATTAGGAATGGCGAAGTTTCAAGGATTTTTTGCAATCCGGGGAAATATTTTTTTGTATCATTTTCAGGGCAAATTGCGTATAATATAGTATGAATAAATATAGACGTTATCGGAGGAAAAATGGATTATCTGAAGAATATAAGAAATTTCAGTATTATTGCTCATATCGACCATGGCAAGTCCACTTTGGCGGACCGACTGATTGAGAAGACGGGGCTGGTGCAGTCCCGAGATATGAAGGAACAGTATCTGGACAACATGGATATTGAACGGGAGCGGGGAATCACCATCAAACTGCAGACCACCCGCCTCCACTACAAGGCCCAGGATGGAGAAGAGTACATCCTGAACCTGATCGACACACCGGGACACGTGGATTTCAACTACGAGGTGTCCCGCTCTTTGGCTGCCTGCGACGGCGCCGTGCTGGTGGTGGATGCCACCCAGGGCGTGGAAGCGCAGACTTTGGGAAATGTCTACCTGGCCCTGGACGAGGACCTGGAGATTTTGCCGGTGCTGAACAAAATGGATCTGGACAGCGCCCGCCCGGATGAAGCCAAGGAAGAAATCGAAGATATTATCGGAATCGACGCGGAGGATGCGCCGCTGATTTCGGCAAAGACCGGCATGGGAATCGACGACATGCTGGAGAAGCTGGTTCAGGTAATTCCGCCGCCACAGGGAGATCCGGAAGGCCGCCTGAAGGGCCTCATCTTCGACTCCTATTACGACAGCTACAAGGGCGTGGTCATCTACACCCGCATTTTCGATGGCTCGGTAAAAAAAGGAGATTTCATTCAGCTCATGAATACCGGCAAGAGCTACGAGGTAACGGAAGTAGGCTACTGCATTCCGGGCATGGTTCCGTCCAAAGAGCTAAAGGCCGGTGAAGTAGGATACGTTTGCGCCAGCATCAAGCGGGTGGCGGACGCTCGGGTGGGCGACACCATCACCCACACCGACAAGCCGACGGACAAGCCGCTGAAGGGATACAAAAAAGCCCAGTCCATGGTGTACTGCGGCGTGTACCCGGCAGAAGGCGAGAAATATGAGAATATCAAAGATGCTCTGGAGAAACTTCAGGTAAACGATGCGGCGTTCCAGTTTGAACCGGAGAACTCCGCCGCCCTGGGCTTCGGCTACCGCTGCGGTTTTCTGGGCCTCCTGCACATGGATGTCATCGTGGAGCGGCTGGAACGGGAATTCGGCCTGGACGTCATCACCACCTTGCCGAGCGTAATCTACAAGGTCATCATGGCTGACGGCACGGAACGGATGATTCAGAATCCGACCAACCTGCCGGATCCGGCGGAGATCAGCCGCATCGAGGAGCCAATCGTAAAAGCAGAAATCATGACGCCGAAGGATTACGTGGGCAGCATCATGACCCTGTGCCAGAGTCGCCGGGGCAACATGACCCACATGGAATACCTGACGGAGACCCGCGTGCTCCTCACCTACGATATTCCGCTGAACGAAGTCATCTACGATTTCTTTGACGCACTGAAATCCCGTACCCGGGGCTACGCCTCCCTGGATTACGAATTCCAGGAATACCGCCCGGCGAAGCTGGTGAAGCTGGACATCCTCCTGAACAAGGAAGTCATCGATGCCTTCAGCTCCATCGTGCCGGAAGAGGAAGCTTACGCTAAGGGCCGGAACATCTGCGCAAAGTTGAAGAAAATCATTCCGATGCACCAGTTCGAGGTGCCGATTCAGGCTGCTGTGGGCCGCAAAATCATCGCCCGAGAGACGGTACGCGCCTACCGGAAGGACGTTATCGCCAAGTGCTACGGCGGCGATATCTCCCGGAAGAAGAAGCTGCTGGAGAAGCAGAAAGAAGGAAAGAAGCGGATGCGCCAGTTCGGTACCGTGGAAGTGCCGCAGGAAGCGTTTACGGAGGTGCTCAAGTTTGACGACACCGAATAAGGCGGGAATTTACATCCACATTCCCTTCTGCGTAAAAAAATGCAACTACTGTGCATTCCTGTCCGGCCCGGCAGGGCCTGAGGTTCGGCAGGAGTATGTGAATCATCTGATAGAAGAAATCCGTCTTCGGAGCCGAGAGGTTCCGGAGGCGGATACCATCTATTTTGGCGGAGGGACGCCGTCCCTCCTTACGCCGGAACAGATTGGACATATTCTGGAAGAAGTTCGAAAAGCCTTTCGAATTACAGAGGGTGCGGAAGTGACCCTGGAAGCCAATCCGGGAACCTTAACGGAAGAAAGTCTGGCAGGATATGGGAACGCCGGCATCAATCGGCTGTCCATGGGCGTTCAGAGCATGGATGACCGGCGGCTCCGGTATTTGGGGCGGATTCATACGGCGGAAGAGGTTCGCCGGGATGTGAAAATGGCTCGGGAAGCCGGATTTCATAACATCAACTTGGATCTTATTTTTGCCATACCGGGAACCGATGTCTCCGATGCCATGGAGGATCTGGAAGCCATCGCCGCTTTGGAACCGGAACACATTTCCTTCTACAGCCTGCAGCTGGAAGAAGGAACATCCTTCTTCCGGGATTTTGAAGCGGGAAAACTTCAGGAAGTGCCGGACGAAACGGATCGGGAGATGTATCACCGGGGGATTCAGGTTCTTCGGGAGAAGGGTTACCGACATTACGAGATTTCCAATTTCGCTCGGCCGGGCTATGAGTCCCGGCACAACTCCAAGTACTGGAATATGGCGGAGTACGTGGGTCTGGGCCTGGGGGCTTCTTCTTATACGGGACACCGGCGGATGGTGAACGAGAGGGATTTGAAGGCCTACTCGGAAATGTTGGACCGGGGCGAACTTGCTTTTATGGAAGTGCACGAAAACTCGGAAGCGGACGATATATCGGAGGCTGTTTTTACCGGATTGCGGCGGGAAGAGGGCGTTCGATACCGGGACGTTCTGGGAAGCGAGGAGGCTTTCTGGGAATACTTTCGAGAGGCGCTGCCGGAAGCGAGGGAGTACGAGGCCGGCGGGTTTCTGGAGATGACCGACGAGGGATTGAGATTGACGGAACGGGGAATCGATATCAGCAACGGAATCATGGCGCTGTTCGTGTGACGGCGGGTTCCGGGAAAGTGTGAGGTGAAAGATGAAGAAATATATCATGGCGATGGATGAGGGGACGACCAGTGCCCGTTGCGTGATTTACGATAAGCAGGGCAACACCATCAGTTCGGCGCAGCGGGAGTTCCCCCAGTATTTTCCGAAAGAGGGCTGGGTGGAGCACGATGCCACGGAGATCTGGGCAACGCAGATTTCGGTAGCCCAGGAGGCGATGCTGAAGCACAATCTGAATTATCGGGATATTGTGGCTTTGGGAATTACCAACCAGCGGGAGACCACGGTGGTGTGGGACAAGGTCACCGGGGAGCCGATTTACAACGCCATCGTGTGGCAGTGCCGGCGAACCTCGGATTATGCGGAGGAGTTGAAGAAACAGGGACACGAGGAGATGATTCGTCGCAAAACCGGCCTGATTATCGATGCTTATTTCAGCGGGACGAAGATTAAGTGGATTCTGGACCACGTGGATGGCGCTCGGGAGCGGGCGGAACGGGGGGAACTGCTCTTCGGTACCATCGAGAGCTGGCTAATCTGGAAAATGACCGGCGGCGAGGTGCATGTGACGGACTATTCCAACGCGGCCCGCACCATGCTGTTCAATATTCATACGCTGGATTGGGACGATGAAATCCTGGCGCTGCTGGACATTCCGAAGTGTATGCTGCCGAAACCGGTGGAGTGCTCCGGCCATTACGGGGAGACCATTTCGGAACTCTTCGGCGGTCCGATTCCCATCACCGGTTCTGCGGGAGACCAGCAGGCGGCCCTGTTCGGGGAGACCTGTTTTGAAGTGGGCGAGGCGAAGTGCACCTACGGCACCGGCAGCTTCCTTCTTCTAAATACCGGCGATCGTCCGGTGTTCAGCGATTCCGGACTGCTCACCACCATCGCTTGGGGGCTGGACGGCAAAGTAAGCTACGCTTTGGAAGGCTCCGCTTTCGTGTGTGGCGCCGCCATTCAGTGGCTGCGGGATGAGATGAAGTTCATGTCGAAATCACCGGAGTCGGAGCGAATGGCTTTGAAAGCCGGCGCCGGCGAAGGCGTGTACATGGTGCCGGCCTTTACGGGAATCGGTGCTCCGTACTGGGAGCCGGATGCTCGGGGGGCGATTTTCGGAATCACCCGGGGCACGGATCGGAACCAGATTGTCCGCGCGACGCTGGAATCCCTGGCATATCAGAACGAGGATTTGCTGTCTGCCATGGCAGAGGATCTGGGACAGCGCATCGTGGCCCTTAAAGTCGACGGCGGCGCCTGCCGGAACAATTTCCTGATGCAGTTCCAGGCGGACGTGTCCGATACGGAAATCGTTCGGTGCAAATCCATCGAGTCCACGTCCCTGGGTGCGGCGTACCTGGCGGGACTGGCGGTGGGTTACTACGATTCCACCGACGACATCATCGAGAACAAGGAAGTGGACCGCGTATTCCGCCCGGAGATGGACGACGCGAAGCGGGCAGCTCTCCTAAAGGGTTGGCACAGAGCGGTAAAAGCCGCCATCTGGCTGGCAGAGGAATAGGGTGTAAAGGGAGGTTCTTCGGAATCTCCTTTTTTGATTTCCAACTTCACATTCGAAGGTATAATTCATACTTGCATATATTGATTGATTAAAATTAGAATCCAATATTTAGAAGCATGAAGAATAAAAAATCGGAGATTTCATCTGGTTCCACTATACTCTGAAATAAATTTGATAAAGTAGCTTTTGTCGGGCAGCAAATACGCTGCTCGATTTTTTATTACTCTCGAGATTTACCATGATACATGAAAAGTAAAGCAAACATTATTGACACCAAATACGATACCACGTATAATATGACCAGGAGGGATTATACATGACAAAATGGGATAAACTGATATTGCGCATACGTAATCTATCAAAAGACCTCCGGCTTGCTGAGCTACGAAAGGTATTGGAAAGCTATGGATATGAGATGCATGCGCCCAGAGGCGGAAGCAGCCATTATACATTTAGAAAACAAGGCTGCAGGCCGATTACGATACCGAAACATGAACCCATCAAGAAAATATATGTAGAAATGGTACGCCGGATTGTAGAAAGTGAGGCGATGGAAAATGAAGACACTGAATGAATACATGGCGATGTCTTATCGTATGGAAATTGTAGAGGATAAAGAAGAAGGCGGGTTTGTCGCATCCTATCCGGATTTGCCGGGATGCATTACTTGTGGGGAAACCGTAGCAAGCACAATAGAGAATGCACTGGATGCAAAGCGTGCTTGGCTTGAAGCGGCGTTGGAAGAAGGTATTGAGATTCACGAACCCGACAGCCTGGAGGACTATTCGGGACAGTTCAAATTGAGAATTCCAAAAAGTCTGCACAGATCATTGGCAGAGAATTCCAAAAGGGAAGGTATCAGCATGAACCAGTACTGCGTGTATCTGCTTTCAAGAAATGATGCGATGTTAAATCACGACCAGATGTAAGCAATCTCTGATTGGTTTTATTCACACTTTCAAAAATCTTTACAAACGAAAAAATCCTGCCGCTTCATCCGAAGTGGCAGGATTTTCACTATCTAGCTTAACCATCCCGGAAACCCGGGCGGTTCTTAATGGAAGCCGATTCCGTATGCCAGCGTTCCCAGACGCAGTGCAAACAGGAAGAATGCAACCCACATAACCGGAGCGATGTCCTTTGCCTTCTTGGTGATGACCTTGAGGAGAACCCAAGTAATCATTCCGAACATGATTCCGTTTGCGATGGAATAGGTGAACGGCATCATGATGATGGCCATGAAACCGCCGGCTGTGTCGGCAATGTCGGAGTCGAAGTCCATGTTTTTAACCGAAGTCAGCATCAGAAGACCAACGTATACCAGCGCCGGAGTGGTAGCGAATCCCGGAATCGCCAGGAAGATTGGCGAGAAGAACAGGGAAATCAGGAACAGCACGCCGGTAACCACTGCGGTGAGACCGGTTCTTCCGCCGGCAGCAACACCTGCGGTGGACTCTACGTAACTGGTTACGGTAGAAGTACCGAAGCAAGCACCCAGGATGGTACCGAATGCATCGGAGAGCAGAGCGCCTTTCGCGCGAGGCAGGTTTCCGTTCTCGTCCAGCAGGCCGCCCTTGGAAGCCACGCCGATCAGGGTTCCAACGGTATCGAACAGGTCAACGAACAGGAAGGAGAAGACGATTACCGCGAACTCCACGATGTTCTTTGCAACCCATCCGAAATCAAAGGCGAACATGGTCGGTGCCTTCGGGATGAAGGATGCGCCGGAGAGGCTCGGAATCAGAGAGTATACCTCTTTCGCCGGGTCAACGTGGTACCAGCCGGTGAGCTGTGCGATGATGCCCATAATCCAAGTGAGAAGGATGCCCCAGAGCACGGCACCCGGAACGTTGTAGTGAACCAGTACGCAGATGATGACGAAGCCAACCATCGCCAGAACGAACTGCGGGGTGGATACGGAACCCAGATCCACCAGGGTGGATTCGCTTCCGATTACGACGCCGGCACCCTTGAGACCTACGATGGTAATGAAGAGACCGATTCCGGCGGTGATACCGTACTTCAGGTTGGACGGAACATCGTTAACCAGCTTTTCCCGGAAATTGGTGAGGGACAGCAGGACGAAGATGATACCTTCTACCAGTACTGCGGTAAGTGCGATTTTCCATGGGTCGTTGATTCCCGCCTTTGCCATCGGGATGCACACGGAGAATGCAAAGTATGCGTTCAGACCCATTCCGGAAGCCAAAGCAACCGGGTAGTTGGCAAAGAATGCCATGAACAGTGTGCCGAAGAACGCGGAAACAGCGGTAGCGGTGAATACAGCCGCAGAATCCATTCCGGCTGCGGACAGGATGTTCGGGTTAACCGCCAGGATGTACACCATCGACAGGAAGGTGGTAACGCCGGCGATGACCTCGGTGCGGACATCCGTGCCGTTTTCCTTAAGTTTGAAATACTTTTCCATTAAAACAGCTCCTTAAATTAAATATAAAAAACGTAGTGATTGAGGGAGGTTCCCTCAAAAAAAGACATGACTATTATAATTGAAAAAAACCTTGCAATCAAGAACTCTTTACAATATAATATATGAGCGTGTTTCCACACGCAGGCTTTATGCCGCAATATTTTATATTTTGCACATCGTGAGGATGCCGCGGTGCCTTCTTTTATAAAAGAAGGAAGGTTGAAGGCAAAGACGCACGATGGAAGAAACGAAACCGGAGGTATTATAATGTCAGTAGTTTCTATGAAACAGTTACTTGAAGCCGGTGTTCATTTCGGACACCAGACCAGAAGATGGAACCCTAAGATGGCTCCGTACATCTTCACAGAGAGAAATGGAATTTACATCATCGACCTGCAGAAGACCATCAAGATGATCGACGATGCTTATGATTTCATGAGAGAGGTTGGCACAACCGGTAAGCCGGTACTGTTCGTCGGCACAAAGAAGCAGGCTCAGGCTGCAATCAAGGACGAAGCAAACCGTTGCGGTATGTACTTCGTTAACGAGAGATGGCTGGGCGGAATGCTGACCAACTACAAGACCATCAGCAAGAGAATCGAACGTCTCAACGAGATCAGAGAGATGGAAGAGGATGGCACTATCAACAAGTATGCGAAGAAGGAAATCCTGAAGATCAGAAACGAAGCTGAGAAGCTGGAGAAGTTCCTGGGCGGAATCAAGGACATGAAGGGAATGCCTGGTGCAATCTTCGTTGTTGACCCGAAGAAGGAAAAGATTGCCGTTAAGGAAGCTCGCATTCTGGGAATTCCGGTTGTTGGTATCGTAGACACCAACTGCGATCCGGACGATGTAGACTACATCATCCCGGCAAACGATGACGCGATCAGAGCGGTTAAGCTGATCACATCGGTAATGGCAGATGCTATCGTAGAAGCTAAGCAGGGCGAGAGCTTTGACGAAGGCGCTGCAGAAGAGACAGCAGATGTTGAGGAAGCTGCAGACGAAGAATAATTAACCGACATGTGGCGGCTTCTTCAGATGTTATCCGGGGGAGCCGCATTTTTCAAATTGCATATTGATAACAGGAGGACAAAGACATGGCTGTAACAGCTGCACTCGTAAAAGAACTGCGTGAGCGTACCGGCGCAGGAATGATGGACTGCAAGAAGGCACTGGTTGAAACAGACGGTGATATTGAAAAGGCAATCGATTACCTGAGAGAAAAGGGAATCATGAAGGCTCAGAAGAAGGCCGGCAGAATCGCTGCAGAAGGTCTGGTAAGAGTTGCTTTCGGTGAAGGAAACAAGACTGCTTCCATCGTTGAAGTAAACTCCGAGACCGACTTCGTTGCAAAGAACGAAGAGTTCATCGAGTTCGTTGAGGACCTGGCAAAGGAAGTTCTGGTAAAGGGAAATATGCCGATGGAGCAGTTCATGACAGAGCCTTTCGGTGAAGGAACCGTACAGGAAACTCTGACTGCAAAGGTTGCTAAGATCGGTGAGAACCTGAGCATCAGAAGATTCGCAAAGGTTGAGGAAGACGGCGTGGTATACGTTGGTTACACTCACGGCGGCGGAAGAATCGGCGTAATCGTTGGTATCAAGACCGATGCTGCTGCAGATGAAATCGCTGCTGTAGGTAAGGACGTTGCAATGCAGGTTGCTTCCATGAATCCGAAGTTCGTCAACGAAGACGGCGTTGATCCGGAATATCTGGAGAACGAGAAGAAGATCCTGACCGAGCAGGTTCTGAACGAAGGAAAGAAGCCGGAAATGGTAGAGAGAATCGTTGCCGGAAAGATCAAGAAGGAACTGAAGGAAGTATGCCTTCTGGACCAGCCGTTCGTAAAGGATGGCGATGTTTCCGTACAGCAGTATGTTGCTAATGCGGCTAAGGAAATCGGCAAGGATATGGAAGTTGTTTCCATGATCCGTTACGAAGTTGGTGAAGGAATCGAGAAGAAGGAAGATGACTTCGCTGCAGAAGTAGCTGCCCAGGTTGCCGGCAACTAATCGGAACAGAAGAGAAAATGAAGGCCGGGTGCAATGCATCCGGCCTTTTGTCCTTTTATATCGTGAGGGACAGCAGAGGAGAGAAAAAGATGGATAAAGTACTATTGCTGAACGGCAGCCCGCATCAGTTCGGGTGCACTCACACGGCACTTCGGGAAGTGTCCGATGCCATTGAGGATTCGGGACTGCAGACGGAGATTCTTCATGTGGGCGCAGTCAACATCCCGGGTTGCAAAGCGTGCGGATATTGCAGCCGAACCGGCCGCTGCATCATGGACGGAGATCCGGTGAATACGGTAATCGAGAAGTTGCGGGACTGCTCCGGTCTGGTGGTAGGTTCTCCGGTATATTACGGCGGACCTTCCGGAGCGATTGTGTCACTTCTGGAGCGGGTCTTTTACGCGTGCGATTCCGCCTACCTAAAAGGAAAACCGGCGGCCGCCATCGCATCCTGTCGGCGTTCCGGCACAACGGCCACCTTCGATCGTTTGAATAAATTTTTTACCATATCCCAAATGCCCGTCGTATCCTCCCAGTATTGGAACGGCGTTCACGGAAACAATCCGGACGAAGTGCTTCACGACCTGGAGGGAATGCAGACCATGCGGACCCTGGGCCGAAACATGGCGTGGATGATTAAGTGTTTTGAAGCGGGAAGAGCCGTCGGCATCGAATTCCCGGAATCGGAAGAACCCATCGCAACTAATTTTATCCGCTAAAAACCAAAGCCGGCGCAAAGTCATTGGCTGTACGGCGGATGCTGCGGTGCGGCGGGAGCCGGTTGAAATGGGCGGTTGAAAATGGTAATATTACAGATATTAAAAGTTGGAAGGAAGTAAAACATGAGATCATTGATGATGCTTGTAAGCCTGCTGGTAGTGGGCGTCGGAACATTCTGCATCGCAAACGCCAGCGTGCCGTTCGTGGGAGTTGCCTTTATCGTAGGAATGGCGATTCTCCTGATGGGCATCTGCGAGCTGGTGGTGAACAGAGTGACCAATATGAGTTCCTATGAATCGAAGAAGGAAGTGAACATGGAAGGATTTACTTCCGTGATTTTGGGCTGCGTATTTCTGTCCGGACAGGTGACGGAGGACGTGGCAATCACGGCGGTATTCGCCCTGTGGATGACCCTAGAGGGGCTAAAAGCAGTTTCGTCGGTGAACTTCAACTTCCGGACGCAATCGCCGCTGGATCGCTTTACGGAGGCCCTGGGCATCGTGATGACCCTGTTTGGCGTATACATGTTCTACAACATGATGCTCCTGGATTTCAAAATTCTGACTCTGGTGGGCACCGCTCTGTTCCTGCTGGGCATGTGCCGCTTCCGGATTGCCCTTTCCATCGAGTATCGAACGCCGGATATGTTGACGGGAAACAAGGAGCGCCTGGCGGATGCAAAGCGCGATGAGAAGCGGGCGATGCAGAAAGCGAAGGAAGGCATTCGAGAGACCAAGGAGGCCAGAGAACGAATCGCAAAGGCGAAAAAAGCCATCGAGAAGGAAGAATCCATGATGCGCCTGGCAGAACGCCGTCGCTCCAAAGATCCCGAGAAGAAGTAGCCTGCAAAAACAAATACGAAATGCGCAAACGTCCGGCAAGTGCCGGGCGTTTTTGTATGACGAGGTGTGCGTAGCGGCGGGCGTTCGCCTCCCGGGAAGGAAAATCAAAAAAAGTTTTAAAAAGTTGTTGACAAGTGCCCGTAACGCGCGTATAATGCTATCTTGTCGTCACCGAAAAGCAA
>ERZ1034980.56-NODE-56-length-106458-cov-39.469583_pt1 | contig 106458 bp, 92 predicted proteins | sample MGYA00520622_ERZ1034980 | MGnify/ENA primary metagenome ERZ1034980 (study PRJEB33766, sample SAMN09781791) | gut metagenome | biome: gut microbiome | host: Homo sapiens | place: Madagascar | study: EMG produced TPA metagenomics assembly of the PRJNA485056 data... | reverse complement strand
AGCAGGTTATCATCAATACATGGTACGGCGGAGAGATGAAGAAGGGTATGTTCTCTATGATGAACTACTACCTCCCATTGAAGGGTATCGCTTCAATGCACTGTTCTGCTAACTGCGATATGGAAGGTAAGCATACAGCTGTATTCTTCGGCCTTTCAGGTACAGGTAAGACAACACTTTCTACAGATCCTAAGAGACTTCTGATCGGTGATGATGAGCACGGTTGGGATGACAACGGTGTCTTCAACTTCGAGGGTGGATGTTATGCAAAGGTTATCGGACTTGATAAGGAGTCTGAGCCAGATATCTACAACGCAATCAGACGTGACGCTCTTCTTGAGAACGTGACAGTTGATGCAGCAGGTAAGATTGATTTCGACGATAAGAGCGTAACAGAGAATACTCGTGTTTCTTATCCAATTGATCATATTGAGAAGATTGCATCTAAGGTAAATGGCGTTTCCGCAGGTCCTGCTGCAGAGAACGTAATCTTCCTTTCAGCAGATGCATTTGGAGTACTTCCTCCAGTATCTATTCTGACACCAGAGCAGACAAAGTACTACTTCCTTTCAGGATTTACTGCGAAACTTGCTGGTACAGAGCGTGGTATCACAGAGCCTACACCTACATTCTCAGCTTGCTTCGGACAGGCATTCCTTGAGTTGCATCCTACAAAGTATGCAGAAGAGCTTGTTAAGAAGATGGAGAAGAGCGGAGCTAAGGCTTATCTCGTAAATACAGGATGGAACGGAACAGGCAAGCGTATCACAATCAAGGATACTCGTGGAATCATCGATGCAATCCTTTCAGGTGATATCAAGACAGCTCCTACAAAGAAGATTCCTATGTTCAACTTTGAGGTTCCAACAGAGCTTCCTGGTGTAGATCCAGCAATCCTTGATCCAAGAGACACATATGCTGATCCTACTGAGTGGGAGACAAAGGCTAAGGATCTTGCTGAGAGATTCCAGAAGAACTTCCAGAAGTACACAACAAACGATGCTGGTAAGGCATTGGTTGCTGCTGGTCCTAAGGCTGAGTAATTGAATCGCTTATAAATAAGGGTAACCCGCGTCTGAAGACGCGGGTTATTTTTATCCCTGTCGTATGGGGAAGAATAGTCTGGCCTTGAGGATGTTACAGTTTTAGTATGAAATGCCATAGCTGCATACACTATACGACGTATTGCATTAAGAATCACGAAATGTTCTGATTAACAAGTTACGAGACGGACGCCACCGTTGCCGATTCGCCATCCATGGCTCAACGGCAACTTCCCTGAACATCGTGTTCAGGGATGGCTGTAAATCCACAGAACATTAAGTGATTCTAAAATGCAAACGTATGTATAGCGTATGCAGCTATGGCATTTTTCTACTAAAACTGTAATTCGCTTTTATAAGACCAGACTATTCTTTCCCATACGATATTCGCCACGCCCGAAGCCGATAATATATCGAAAAACGAAATATTTGACAAGCGATAATATATATGATATAGTCAAATAAATTCGAAAGGGGGGTATTCCCATGAACAGGGCAAAGCGGAAATATATGAAATTGTTGAAGGACTATTTTCCGTATGGAAGAGCGTGCAGGAAGAAGTTTCTGGTATCAATTGCTGAGGACATAGATCATTTCGTTCGAGAGCATGATTCATGCACTTATGACATGCTGGTGGGTGAGTTTGGTAAACCACAGGAAGTGATCTTGAATTATCAGAAGGAAATTGAAATATCAGATATACGGAATGTACGAAAAGCAATGGTGAAGCATGTTGGATTAGCAATAGGTGTGTGTTGTATATTGTTCGGAGCTGTTATATTTGCAACACCGAGTTTAAGAACCGAACGGAAAGACACCGCTGGAGACAAGGTGGCAGATACAGAGGAAGAAGACTTTGACGAGGGCTATAGTGACTTGGAAAAAGAACTGCTTAGTCATAGTGGAAATTATTATGATGACTATGGAAATGTAGTATTAAAGGTAATAGATCCTATATCTGAAAATGGTGATTTTTCAGCATATATTTTAACCACAAGATTTCAGATGAATTGAAATGTTAATAAAGATGAAGGAGATGTAACAGATGAAAAAGATAAGAAAGCATATTGCGGGTATTATAATTTTATCGCTGGTAATGGTAATGGGCACCAAAACTTTTGCGGCGGAAACAAAGAAAGGTGTAAATGTAGATGTTAGCTGTGAGAAAATAGAAGGTGATGATGGATTTTGTGTAGATATTTCGGACAATAACGTTATGCGAGATTATGCAAGAAATTATAGAAAACCAATCACAGTTAGTTATAATGGTGAATATGTCGCTTCAATTGTGGTTAATATATCATATTCTTATACGGATTCGTGGGTAACAATTACCTCTGGTTCTTGTTATGTTAGCGATGTAAAAAGCGGGTACGAAGTGTCGGATTTAAAAATGGATAAGAAGAATGGAAACCCAGCATATGCAACAGTTACTTATAAGGTAACAAATAAGTCGACAAAAGAATCTGCTAAATTTAAGGGACAATTTAAGATAAAAACAAATGGAGATGTAATTTGATTTTCAGATAGTAAGATACCTATAGTTAATACTCATGCATGAAATTTTTTGATTATAACAATGCTATCTGATATAAACCGAAAATATTAAATATAATGAATATATTTCTTGTTTTTTACAATCCAAAATGGTAAGATACATAGAATACGTTGTGAGGCAGATATATGGAAAATAAAAATATGTTTTACCGTGGCTATGTGGAATTACTTGTGTTGAAATTCCTTTCGGAGAAGGATTGTTACGGTTATGAAATTGTAAAAAGTATAAAGCGTGCTTCGAAAGATAAGATCTCGTTGTCGGTGGGTACTTTGTATCCGACGTTATATAAGATGATTGATCAGAAGTACATTAGTGATTATAAGAAACATACCGGTGAACGGATGGTGAAAGTGTATTATCATCTGGAGGACGCGGGGAGAGAACGATTGGAAGCATTGGTTTCTGAGTACCGGGAATTCTCGCAGGTTATGAATGAAATCTTGAATCTGAAATAGAATATGAATGGATAAACGTAGGATGTGTATAAAATGACATATGCATCCTACGTTATTTTTTGCCTTTAAACCCGCATAGTTCCTCAATTTTTCCAAATGTTCCAAACTTACGCTTTACATTTCCATAAAACCTGTGCTATGGTGAATGTGTTGTCGAGAATCGTTGTTCTGGCGTAGTTCGGTAACAGTCGGAAATAATCTTACATATATTCATTTCATCTATGAAATTACCCGTTATTTATTTTTTAGTAACAGCAGATTGATTGAGTAATAAGCAGTTTTTGCTCGTAAAAAAGGAGGAGCGTATGGGAGAAGAAAAGAAACTAAACATCCGTATCGGACAGGTCAAGGATGTGAACAACCGGCAGGTATTCAGCAATCATGTACTTTGTGCGCAGTTTCTGCGTGACTATGCAGATCTGGACATCTTAAAGAATGTACAGCCGGAGGATATCGAGGATGTGACAGACAAGTATCAGGCGTACTTGGGAATCGAATTTGAGACGGATACCGTGAAGAAGATCCATTTGCCGGAAATGCGGAAAGATATGCCGCTTTATATGGTTTCCCTTATTGAACATAAAAGTGATGTCAATTATAATGTGTGTATGCAGTTACTTCGCTACACGGTATGTATCTGGGATGATTATGCAAAGACGATGGAGAAAGCGCATCCGGGGATTTCTAAGACGAAGGGGTTCCGGTATCCGCCGGTGTTCCCGATTGTGTATTATGAGGGCACGGGAAAATGGACGGCTGCCATGCACGTAAAAGAGCGGGTATTTATGAATGAGATCTTTGCATCGTATATACCGGATTTTACATACCGGCTTGTGAATGTCCACCAGTATACAAACGAAGAGCTGCTGATTCATGAGGATGAAATGTCGCTTTTGATGATGATAAACCGCATCCAGACACCGCAGGATTTTACAGATTTTCTCAGATCCAATCAGGATGAGATCCGCGAGATCATGGAGCGGGCGTCGGAGAATATCGTGCAGATCATTGTAAATTCGTTGCGGGCGTTATTTATGAAGATGCAGGTATCGGTTTCTGAAGCGACAGATTGTTTGAGAAAAATGATCGGAGGCGAGAGCATGGGAAACTGGTTTGAGAATATGGAGCCAATGAACATACAGGAAGAGCGTGCGAAGACGAAGCGAGAAAGAGAACGGGCAGATCAGGCAGAGGAAGAACGGGATCGAGCAGAAGAGAAGTTGAATAAGACGGAAGTAGAACGGGATAAAGCGGAAAAAACACTAATGGATCTTATGAAAAAAGTATATGGAACAAAAGAGAATGTAATAAAAAACCTTGTGGAATCTTGTGATAAAACAGAGGAAGAAGCAAAGCAGTTAATACAGAAGTATTGGTAAAAACAAAAAGCAGCTCTAAGAGCTGCTTTTGCTATATATGAAATTATAAATTATCCTTTACATACTGTTTGACAAGCTTCTCAATCAGATAGAACTGGGATGGACCTGCATCAAGCACAACCTTGTGGAAAGCCTGCTCGTCGAACTTGTTGCCAAGGGCGGATTCTGCATAGTCACGAAGCTCCTGGAAGGACTGCCAGCCCATCACATACATCTGGTAGTTGACTGGTTCGGCGATAACGTAATCCATGATGCTTTCGGCTCCATCAGAATTGAAACCATTGTCGGAGAGGTACTTCTGTGTTGCTTCCAGATCCCAGCCCTCATAGTTGACACCGATTTCGACACGGGCACTGACAAGCAGGTTCAACTCAGAGTTGATCCGTTCGAAATCTGCATAACTGTCATCCGGATAATCTTTGTACATATCGTAGCTCATCATCTCAACATAGGTAGCCCAGCCTTCGGTGTAGCCGTTAAAGTTAAGCAACGAGCGGATTGGTTCCGGGTTCGTGCTCAAGTAGTAGGTGAACTGATACATATGTCCGGGGATTCCTTCGTGCGCAAGGGTGGACCACAGATCACCGGCGCCGTCACTGCCCATATTCAGGTAGATGGAGTTTTCGTCGTAGGCATCAATTGGTGTTGTCACATAGAATGCCGGACTGACGATATCTTCTAAGGATTCATGGACATTTTCAATGGTGTAATGCACGTCAGGCATGGCAGGGAAGCGGTCGGCAAAAGCATCCTTAAAGTAGTTGATCGTCTCCAGCGGATCGTTATCCGCATATAAGCTGTCACTGGAATCGTTAAAGTACTGCTCATAAGCAGAATAGTTGGCAAGCGCGGTTGCCTGGTATTCATACATGACATCATCGATGGCATTGTCCAGCCAGTCGATAACTTCCTCTGGCGTTTTGTCAGTGCCAACCTTATCCTTTAACAGATATGCGTAATATTCTTTTCCGTGTTCAAACCCGGCAAGGCCCAGATCGTTTTGTCCATCATCCTTGTGTGCATTAAAGAAGTTAATTACATTCTTGTAGCAAGGGATGACGGAATTGATAACCGTATCGTGATTCTGGGTAATGTAGTCCTGAATTTGTTCTTCACTCAAGCCCTCGACACCGCGAATCTTATCTTCAAAGGTTGCAATCAGAAGATTCTCTTCCGGAGTTGCAATGAATTCTTCACACTGGCGAACAACCTCGCTGGCGGAATGCTCGTTCATGAAAAGCCCTTTGTCAATCTTTGTCTGTTCAAAGTCCAGATATTTTCCATAATAATCGGATAACTGTCCAAGCAATGCCAGATAGTCCTGAACGTCCCCTTCGTTGTAGAATTTGTATTCCGACATGTTGATCGGCATGTTTGTCTGCAAGCCGCTTGTGTAGGCAAATGGTTCGTACAGATATGTGTAATCATAGGATTCCAGATTCAGATCCAGATAATCCTTGATAACATCATAGGTGTATTTCTGCGATCCGGTCAGGAGATCGTAGTCAAAGCTTTGCAGTTCTGTGATTTCATCTTCGGTTTCTTTTTTGTCACTTGCAATGGCGTCCTCGGAGATTTCCGCATCGCCAAAGGTTGCAGTTGGAACATCCAGATCGTAGTGGGCTGGATTGGCAACGGTATAGTGAAGCGTGACGGTATCGCTTGTGACGCTCTCCTTAAAGTTATCCATCAGGTAAGTATGAAACCGTTCCTGCTCGGCTTTTGCTTCTTCTCCAGTTGGATCAGGCAATGCATAGGCACAATCTTCCAGGGAGGAGGCATCGATCGGAGATGCTTCCGGCTCTGTATTTCCTGCGGCAATCGCGTCCTCCACAGAATTCTCTAAGGACGAAGATGCTGCCTTCCAGCTGCTGTTGCTGTCACCACATGCGGTCAGCATGACGGACATCGCACAGACAAGTGCGAGCGCAGTCGCCTTCTTGTAAAATTTTTTCCACATATAAATCTATAACCTCCGTTTTCCTGTATCTTATAGTATAGTATCTGCTTTAATTGGATAGACATACAAAATAATCATACTCGAAATAATCAAAATCTGCAATCGTCCGATGCATATTTCACATAAAATGCACAGAAATACATCTGTCGAACGGACAGGAAAAATGGCTACATAAAGTATACGAAAGCAGGTTTCATGTAAGTATATTTATGTTAAGGTAAGAACGGGGAAAAATGTTTACAATTAAAGGAGAGATGGGAATTATGACAATCAAGGAAGCTGCAAAAAAACTGCATGTGGAAGCACATGTACTTCGATATTGGGAGGATGAATTAAAACTCGACATTAAGCGGAATGCGCAGGGACATCGGTATTATGATGATCGCGATATCCGGTTGTTTGAGAGCGTGAAAGCGATGAAGGAAGAGGGACTGATGCTCAAGGATATCCGAAATGCGATCATTCGTGCAAAACGTGCAAAATCTGAAGAGGATGCTTTGGATTCGACAGAAGAAAAAAATGAGGGGAATGCGCAGACCATCGATTGCGCAAAAACAGCACAGGAAGAAACAGACAACGAGGATAAACCATGCAAACCGGAAGCGAACATCAAGCGCACATCGTCGGTGGAGCTTCGCCCCGTACATACCCGGATGGATGAGGATAAGGATTCGATGTTAGAACGTATGCAGAAGATGGTGGGGGATGAGGATAAGGTTGTCGACTTCAAGCAGGCACAACTGCAAAGCGTGATGAACCGTGTGATCGCAACTGCCCTGCGCGAGAACAAGGATATTATCACGACATCCATTAAGGAGGAAGTGACCGCGGATGTGATGCGGCAGTTTGATGCAGTTATGCGGGAGAAAGAGGAACGCGAGGAAGCACGGTACCGGAGACTGGACACGGTGCTGCGGGAAATCCAGCAGGCAAATGCAGAGGTAGCAGCAACGAAAACGAAAAAGGGAATCTTCAAAAAACACCGGTAAGATTAAAAACTTTCTGTGTCCGCTGGTTGCAAAAAGATGGCAACTCTTGTATAATTCCTTTTAGTTATGTGTAAATATAGCTAAGATATAGGAACTATATCGGAAATGGACAGGAATTATGAAGTTAGAGATTTTATACGAGGATGCATATCTGCTTGCCTGCGTGAAGCCGTATGGTGTGTTGTCACAGGGCGACAAGGGCAACGATGAAGATATGATTACGAAAATCAAGCATTACCTGTATGACCAAGAGGAATCGGAGCAGGCGGAAGAGCCGTATGTAGCTGCGATTCACCGGCTGGATCGTCCCGTAGGGGGTGTGATGGTATTTGCAAAAACTCCAGAGGTAGCAGCGAAGCTTTCGGACATGCAGCAGGATGGTGAGATCGCGAAATATTATCAGGCGGTCATAACCGGAGAGCTTCCGGATTTTGAAGGCGAGATGGTAGACTATCTTCTGCGGGATGGAAAAACGAACACAACGAAAGTCGTGAAAAAAGGCGAAAAGGGTGCCAAGCGCGCAGAGCTATATTATGAGGTGCTCGATGTCATGGATACGGACGATGGAACGCTCAGTTATGTGTTGATTGAGCTTGTCACAGGCAGACATCATCAGATCCGGGCGCAGTTTGCGAGCCGGGGCTGTGGTATCTGGGGTGATACGAAATATAACCCGAAATTCGCGAAGACGAAGCGCAAGTATAAGCAGATCGGTCTGTTCTCCTCACGGATGGAATTTACACATCCCATCACCGGGGAAGAAATCGTGATCAAGAAGGAACCGGAGGGCGAGGCCTTCAAGGTGCTTGATTTAGATGAGTTTGAATAATATAAGATAAGGAAACTCTCGTGTGACTGGATATACACAATCACGTGAAGGGATTCGGCAATTGTGAAAGAATATGTGGATAGCGGTATTCATACATACCAATTTGCAAGCAGACCATTGGAGCATGTCGGCACTTAACGAATTGTGCCAGTTTGCTGGTGCAATGAGTTTAGTACCGTTACATGCGGAAGTGAGCGAGAGCGCGTCTGCGGCAAATTACGTATGATGAATACCGAGGTACAGAAATTGTATCACAATTGCCAAATCGGAAAAGAGGATATAGAAAGGAAAAGAGAAATGGCAAAGGACAAGAAATTAGTAGAGCATATTACAGCGATGGATGAGGATTTTGCACAGTGGTATACGGACGTTGTCCGTAAAGCAGAGCTGTGTGATTACACAAGCGTAAAGGGATGTATGGTTTTCAAACCGGCAGGCTACGCGATCTGGGAACTGATCCAGAAGAATCTCGATGAGCGTTTCAAGGCAACCGGCGTAGAGAATGTATACCTTCCAATGTTTATTCCGGAGAGCCTGCTCGAGAAGGAGAAGGATCATGTCGAAGGATTCGCACCGGAGGTTGCATGGGTCACACATGGCGGATTGAATGAACTGCAGGAGCGCCTGTGCGTCAGACCAACATCCGAGACATTGTTCTGTGATTTTTATTCTAAGGAGATCGAGAGCTACCGTGATCTTCCAAAGGTATATAACCAGTGGTGTTCCGTTGTGCGTTGGGAGAAGGAGACAAGACCATTCCTTCGCTCGAGAGAGTTCCTGTGGCAGGAAGGCCATACCGCACATGCAACAGCAGAAGAGGCAGAGGCAAGAACGATCCAGATGCTGAATGTGTATGCGGATTTCTGCGAGGACGTGCTTGCAATTCCGGTTATCAAGGGACGTAAGACAGACAAAGAGAAATTCGCAGGTGCTGAGGCAACTTATACGATCGAGTCGCTGATGCACGATGGTAAGGCACTTCAGTCTGGAACGAGCCACAACTTTGGGGATGGATTTGCAAGAGCATTTGGCGTTCAGTATACAGATAAGGATAATAAGCTTCAGTATGTACATCAGACATCCTGGGGTATGACAACGAGAATGATCGGCGCTATCATCATGGTGCATGGTGATGACAGCGGACTGGTACTTCCTCCGAAGGTTGCTCCGACACAGATCATGATCGTTCCGATCATGCAGAAAAAAGAGGGCGTACTCGAGAAGGCAGAAGAGCTTCGCAGCGTGCTCGCATCCAACTTCCGTGTGAAAGTTGATGATTCCGATAAGAGTCCTGGATTCAAGTTCGCCGAGCAGGAAGTAAAGGGTATCCCACTTCGTGTTGAGGTTGGACCGAAGGATATCGAGGCAGGACAGGCAGTTGTTGTCCGCCGTGATACAAGAGAGAAGACAATCGTGCCATTTGACAAGCTGTCAGAGACCTGTGAGGCATTGCTTGCACAGATGCATGATGATATGTATGCAAAGGCAAAGGCACATCGTGATGCGAATACACATGTCGCTACAAACTGGGATGAGTTCACAGATATTCTGGAGAAGAAGCAGGGATTCATCAAGGCTATGTGGTGTGGCGAGGAAGCCTGCGAGACAGCCATCAAGGACGAGACAGGTGCAACAACGAGATGTATCCCGTTTGCACAGGAGAAGCTTGGTGATGTATGTGTACATTGTGGCAAGCCTGCGAAACACATGGTTTATTTTGGAAAGGCATACTAAAAATAAAAATCAGAACATTTACCCTGCTGACATCAGCGGGGTAGTTGTTTATTTGGGTGAAATACATGAAAATAGAAATTCCGACAGGGGCGGCATATATTTTACAACAATTAAATAAGCATGGGTATGAGGCATATATTGTTGGCGGTTGCGTGCGGGACAGCCTGCTCGCCAAGCAGCCGAATGACTGGGATATCACGACCTCGGCGAAACCGGAGGAGGTCAAGGCAATTTTCCACCGCACGATCGATACGGGAATCCAGCATGGAACGGTGACGGTCTTAGTGGATCGCGAGATTTTGGACGATGGAAGTGGATCGCTTGCCAGTCATACCGATTATGCATTTGAGGTGACTACATACCGGGTGGATGGTGTTTATACCGACCACCGTCGTCCGGAATCCGTGTGCTTCACAGCGAGCCTGGAAGAGGATCTGAAACGACGGGATTTTACGATCAATGCAATGGCATATAACCCGGAGCAGGGTGTGATCGACATTTTCGGTGGACAGGAGGACCTGGAGAAAGGAATCATCCGCTGCGTGGGTGAGGCATCAGAACGGTTTGACGAGGATGCACTTCGTATCCTGCGTGCAGTCCGGTTTGCGGCACAGCTTGATTTTGTAATTGAGAATCAGACGCGGGAAGCGATGCGCGATCAGGCAAAGTTCCTGAAGGATATCAGTGCAGAACGGATCTGTACTGAGCTTACGAAGATGATCGTTTCGAAGCATCCGGAACGGCTGGAAGAAGCGTACGAGCTGGGACTCACCAATATATTTCTGCCGGAGTTCGACCGGATGATGCAGACGCCACAGAATAACCCTTATCATCTGTATGATGTTGGTCGTCATACGCTGCAGGTGATGCGGGCAGTATCAGCAACACCTGTACTGCGCTATGCGGCGTTGCTCCATGATGTTGGAAAACCAGAATGTAAGACGACAGACGAAACAGGAGTCGATCATTTCTATGGACATCAGGAACTCTCTGCGAAGATGGCGCGCATGATTCTGCGTCGGTTAAAGCTTGATAACGATACGATCGATCAGGTTTGCAGACTGGTGAGAAATCACGATTATGGACTCTCCGGGGACGGGCCGGGGATGAAGAGCTTCCGTCGGTTTGTGGCACAGCTTGGCGCGGAGCATTTCGCAGATTTTCTGGAGATCCGAAAGGGCGATATGGCAGGTCAGAGTGCGTATCATCTCGAACAGCGCAGACAGGTGATTGCGCATATGGAAGCGATGTATGCAGAGATCATAGAACAGAAGCAATGTTTGAAACTGTCGGAACTTGAAATCAGTGGAAAAGATCTCATCGCGATCGGTGTAAAACCGGGGCCGGATATGGGACGCATTTTGAAGGCACTGCTGGACCAGGTACTTGAAGAACCGGAATTGAATACAAGAGAACAATTATTGGCGATTGTAAAGGAATCGTATCTATAGATGCGGACGATCAATCGGAATGAATCCGCCCTTCCTGGCATACAATTAACAAGACTGATGTTGGGAGGGGATTTTTTGTGGCTGAAAAAATGTCGGAAGTATTCGAGATGTACGATGTGAGATTGGATCACATAGGACGGGGACGGGGAGCGATGCTGCTGCAGACGGACAAGGGGGTGCGCCAGATCCGGGCAACGACAGCCGGAGAAAAACGGCTGCAGGCAGAGTATGATTTTAAGGAGCATATGTATCTGGCAGGCTTTCCGCATATTGACCGGCTTGTGAAAAATGTGGAGGATGAACTGATTACATACGATCGTTATGGGAATCCGTTTGTGATGCGGATGTTTTTTGACGGTCGTGAGATGGGTGTCAGCAACAAAAATGAAATCATGCTTGCGGTTGATAATCTGGTTGCCCTGCATCGGGCTGGACGTACGGTCTGGCAGGAAGTTGATCGCGATATGCAGATCCGGGAGAAGAATGATGTCAAGCGTCGGAACCGGGAAATGAAGAGAGTACATAATTATATTGCGAAACAGAGTCCGAAACGGGAATTTGAATCTTTGTTTATGCAGGCATTTCCGTACTTTTATGAGCAGGGGCTGAACTGTGAACAGGCAGAGGCGGGGACGGCAGGCAAATCTGAACATATGGGATATTGTCATGGCACTTACAATCATCATAGTGTCCTTGTATGTGGGACAGCCGATGCGCGCTATATCGCAACGATTAATTTTGAAAAATATCATATCGGGAACCAGTTGCAGGATCTGTATTATTTCATTCGGAAAACCGTGGAAAAAAATGGATATGCGTTTGCACTGCTCACTGCGATCTTAGAACGGTACCAGCAGGGAATCCCATTGCAACAGATGGACGTTGCGTATATTTGTGGACTCTACCGGTATCCTGAAAAATTCTATAAGCTCTCAAATCAATATATGAATGGTTCGAAGACACGCATTTCTCCGAAAATGGTCGAGAAGTTGAACCGGATCATGGAAGAGGAAGAGAAGAAGCAGACGTTGCTTGAAAAATTATCTTCCTATAATATCTCGAAAAAATGAATATATAATCTTCACATTTGCAAAATAATCTTGTATAATACAGAAGTTAAGGTGGTTTTATGGATAAGCGGAAGATACAATATGGAATCGTTGTGTTGATGCTTGCGTTCGTGTTCATGGGCTGTGGGCAAAAAAAGAAGAATGATGTCAAGGTCTATGAGAACACGGAGGAAGTCACGGCAGATCATGAAGAGGCTTCCATGACGGCAATCATAACGAGCATGGACATGGAAAATAATCAGATGCATTTTGTATCGGTGCTGGATGGTACAGATATAACATTGCAGTATCATGGCGGTGTGCGCGTGACAGATACGAAGGGCGCGGATATCGGCATTGACAATGTTGCCTGTGGAAATGTCGTGGATATCGTGTATTATGTGGATACAGAGAAGCTGGTCAGTATCGCGAAGAACGCGAAGGTGAAGACATATACACAGATTAAGAAGTTCCTGTACCGGCAGGATGAGCATACCGCTGTCTATAATGGAAATCGTTTCCCGGTATCGGATTATGCACAGGTATTTGATGGGGATCAGGCGCTTTCTCTCGTGGATGTAAACACAGAGGATGAGGTGACGCTGTCCTTGTGGAATGGCAGTCTGGTGTCCGTGATCATTACGAAGGGGCACGGGTATGTCCGGCTGTTAAATCAGGGGACATATGTTGGCGGATTTGTAGAGATTGGAAAAGATGTGATTGTTCCAGTTACTGCCGATATGCTGGTAGCAGTCGGGGAAGGCGATTATACACTTCGTATCAGTAAAAATGGATATTCCGGAGAGAAGAGTATCCGTGTGACAAAGGATCGCGAGTTAAATGTAGATATCTCAGATATTGCAATTCCATCCGGAACGGTAACGTTTGCTGTGACGCCGGAGGATGCGAATGAAGTCATCAAGGTTGATGGAGAGGTGATCGCGAACCGGACGTATACCGGATTGTACGGCGATCATGAATTAAGCATTACAGCGGATGGCTATGACAGCTTCCGTGGAAGTTTTAAAATCACAGAGACGATGAAAACCTTGCGCGTAACCTTGCAGCAGGAAACGACCGAAGAGACAACGGAAGATACGACTGAGGCAACGACGCAGGAGGGACAGACAACTGCATCCGGGCAGACTACGACGCAGACGACTGCAACGACACAGGGATCACAGACGACCACTGCGACGACGCAGAGTGGGCAGACGACGGAGTCCGCGGAGCAGGGCAATAAAATTACGATTAAAAAACCGGAGGGTGTGGGCGTATATTTCGACGGCGATTATGTCGGAATCGCACCGGTGTCGATCAGGAAGACAGCGGGAACACATACGATCACGCTATACAAAGCCGGTTATTTGATAAAAAGTTATACAATACAAGCCGAAGATAACGGCAAAGACGATGAATATAGCTACGCGGATCTGATATCCGTGCTGGACTAAATAGTAGGAGGAACATCATGGACATGGATTACAAAAAGGTTTATGAAGAATGGCTGACAAACCCGTTTTTTGATGAAGCAACAAGACAGGAGCTGGCAGCAATCAAGGATGACGAGAAAGAAATCAAAGAGCGTTTCTATACGGATCTTGAATTCGGAACAGCTGGATTGCGCGGTATTATTGGCGCCGGTACGAACCGCATGAATAATTATATTGTTGCGAAGGCGACACAGGGACTTGCAAATTATATCAAACAGCGTAAGAAGCAGGCAAAGGGTGTTGCGATTGCCTATGATTCCAGACATTGTTCACCAGAGTTTGCAGATGTAGCAGCCTTGTGTCTGGCAGCAAACGGTATCAAGGCATATGTGTTTGAGTCTCTTCGTCCAACACCAGAGCTTTCTTTTGCAGTCCGTTACCTTGGTTGTGTGGCAGGTATTAACGTAACAGCCAGCCACAACCCACCAGAGTACAACGGATACAAGGTATATTGGGAGGATGGTGCACAGATTACACCTCCACATGATGCGGGTATTATGCGTGAGGTAAAGGCAATCTCTGTACAGGATGCCATTACAATGCCAAAGCAGGAAGCAATCCATGAAGGTTTGTATGAAGTCATCGGCAAGGAAATCGATGATGCATATATGGCAGAGCTGAAGAAGCTTGTACTGCATCAGGAGTGCATCGACAAATACGGAAAAGAATTAAAGATTGTATATACACCATTGCATGGAACCGGAAATATCCCAGCCAGAAGAATTCTCCGTGAACTTGGCTTTGAGAATGTATATGTTGTTCCAGAACAGGAATTGCCAGATGGTGATTTTCCGACTGTAAGCTATCCAAACCCGGAGGCAGCAGAAGCATTCGAGCTTGCACTTGCACTTGCAAAGCAGCATGACGCAGATCTCGTTCTCGCGACGGATCCGGATGCAGACCGTCTCGGTGTGTATGTAAAGGATAAGGATGGTGAGTATCACTGCCTGACCGGAAATATGTCGGGAAGTCTGCTTGCGGAATATGAGCTCAGCCAGATCAAGGCGACAAAGGGACTGCCGAAGGATGGCGCACTGATCAAGTCTATCGTTACAACAAACCTTGTAAATGAGATGGCGAAGAGCTACGGCGTGAAGCTCGTAGAGGTTCTGACCGGATTCAAGTTCATTGGACAGAAGATGTTGGAGTTCGAGACAAAGCATAATGGCACATATCTCTTTGGATTTGAGGAGAGCTATGGATGTCTGATCGGTACACATGCCAGGGATAAGGATGCGATTGTGGCGACAATGGCACTCTGTGAGGCGGCAGCTTATTATCGTTCTCTCGGCAAGACGCTGTGGGATGCAATGATCGATATCTACGAGAAGTATGGTTATCATGTAGATGCAATCCATACACTTACTTTAAAGGGAATTGAAGGTCTCGAGAAGATCAAGAGTATCATGGACCAGCTGAAGTCCCACACACCGAAGGAGATTGCAGGCTTACAAGTACTCTGGGCACGTAATTATGACAACGATACAGCGACAAATATGAAGAATAAGGCGGTTATTCCAACCGGACTTCCGAAGTCAAACGTTGTATATTACGAGCTCGAAGGTGGCGCTTGGCTTTGCGTCCGTCCATCTGGTACAGAGCCAAAGATCAAATTCTACTATGGCGTTATCGGTAAGGATTTCGATGATGCACAGAAGAAGTCAGAGGAATTTGGCGAAGCAGTCAACAAGATGATTGAATACATGATGTAAGAGTATGAAAGCGATTTCGGGAACCCGAAGGGTGAAGAAATCGCTTTTGTTATAGTGAAAGAAAATGAAGGGAAGATGACATGCTGCAACTGAAAAACATAGTAAAGGACTATGGAGAGGGCGATTCGAAGGTACAGGCATTAAAGGGCGTCAGTATTAATTTCCGGGCAAATGAGTTTGTCTCCATTCTTGGCCATTCCGGCTGTGGAAAGACAACACTTTTAAATATCGTGGGAGGGCTCGATCAGTACACCGATGGCGACCTTATTATCAAAGGTAAATCAACGAAGAAATATAAGGACAAGGACTGGGATACCTACCGGAATCACAGTGTCGGTTTTGTATTCCAAAGCTACAATCTGATCATGCACCAGACTGTGCTGCAGAATGTCGAGCTGGCTCTGACTTTATCCGGTGTCTCGAAGAGCGAGCGCAGACGCCGGGCGAAGGAAGTGCTCGAGAAGGTTGGACTCGGCAATCAGATCCATAAGAAGCCGAACCAGATGTCTGGAGGCCAGATGCAGCGTGTGGCAATCGCGCGTGCACTCATCAATGATCCGGAGATTCTGCTTGCGGATGAACCGACCGGTGCACTTGATACAGAGACAAGCGTGCAGATCATGGACCTTCTGAAGGAGATTGCGAAGGATCGTCTCGTTATCATGGTTACGCATAACCCGGAGCTTGCGGAACAGTACAGTACAAGAATCGTCAAGCTGCTAGATGGCGAGATCAAGGACGACAGCATGCCGTATTCTGATGAGGAAGCGGCGAAGGAAACATATGAGGAATTAAGCAGGAAGGACTTAAAGCATAAGCGGATGTCGTATTTTACGGCGCTTAATCTGTCCTTCAACAATCTGCTTACGAAGAAGGGACGTACCCTGCTTACCGCATTTGCAGGAAGTATCGGCATCATCGGAATCGCGCTGATCTTATCGTTATCGGATGGATTCCGGAATTATATCAAGAGCGTGGAGGAAGATACGCTTTCTACCTACCCGCTGGAGATCACGGATGAGTCCATCGACATGTCCGCAATGATGGGAATTATGCTCGGCACCGAGACGAAGAGTGAAGAAGCGCATGATATGGACAAGGTGTATTCGAACAACTTTGTCGGTAATTATATGAAGAATATGCTTGGTGAAGTCAAGGTCAACGACATGGTATCCTTCAAGGATTATATCGAAGAAGGGGACGGTCAGAAGATGAAGGACTACACCAGCGATATCATGTATACCTATGGCATTACGATCAATGCATATAAAAGTGATGTAGAGAAAGAAGTCTACCAGGTTAATCCAAGCACTGTCTTTGACAGTATCGGATTTGGTTCGATGTCAGAGATGGACAACCTTGGCATGACAGGAACGCAGAGTACAACGAATGTCTGGTCGGAGATGATCAGCAACCAGGAGCTGCTTGAGAGCCAGTATGATGTCGTAGCGGGACATTGGCCGGAGAATTACGACGAGGTCGTGATGGTCGTGACGAAGGATAACGAGATCAGCGATTATGAGTTGTATTCGCTTGGCATCCGGGATGTTGGCGAGATGCAGGAGATGATGCGCGCGGCATTGAAGGGTGAGACGAAGACATATCCGAACACGTCATACACCTACGATGACCTGCTGAGTCTCACCTATAAGGTAATTCCGTCTTCGGATTTTTATGAATACGATGATTCAGAGAAATGTTATGTGGATAAGAGCGATGATGCGGATTATCTGAAAGATAAGATCAAAAATGGTCTGGATATCAAGGTTGTCGGCATCGTCCGTCCGAATGGGGACGCAACGGTACATTCGATCACAACAACAATTGGATATACGCATGCGCTTGTGGAGAAGCTGATGGAGCTGTCGAGAGACAGCGAAGCGGGCAAGGCGCAGCTTGCGGATCCGGATAAGAATGTATTTACCGGCTATGAATTTGGTGCTGATCTGAATGAAGAGGCACAGAAGGAAGCCGAGCAGCAGACACAGGATGCGATGAGCGAGATGGGAATCGCCGATATGACAGAGGATCAGCTGTATGAATATATGGCGAGCCTTCCGGCAGATCAGTTGAAGCAGTTTATGCAGACGATGACGGAACAGACGCAGAGTGTGTCAAACAGCATGTCGCTGTCCGATCTGAAATCCGCTGAGAATGCGACCTATGATGACAACCTTGTCACACTTGGTATCGCTTATGAGAATGATCCGAAGGTCATCCGCATCTATCCGATCGATTTTGAGTCGAAGGAAAAGATCATCGACGTGATCGAAGAATATAACGATATGGTGAAAGCAAATGGCGAAGAGGAGAAGGAAATCTCTTACACAGATATGGTAGGAACGATGATGTCTTCCATCAGTACGATTATCAATGCGATTTCGTATGTGCTGATGGCGTTCGTGGCAATCTCGCTCGTGGTAAGCTCGATCATGATTGGTATCATCACATATATTTCCGTATTGGAGCGGACGAAGGAGATTGGTGTGCTGCGAAGCATCGGTGCATCGAAGAAGGATATCTCGCGTGTATTTAACGCGGAGACGATTATCATTGGTTTCGTGGCAGGTTTGATCGGTATTGGAGTTACCGTGCTCCTGAACATCCCAATCAATGCAGTCATTCACCATTTTGCAGGACTGACTGGCGTTGCGAAGCTTCCGGTTACAGGTGGTGCGCTCTTGGTTGCAATCAGCGTTGTGCTGACGATGATCGGTGGACTGATTCCGTCGCGTGTAGCATCAAAGAAGGATCCAGTGGAAGCATTGCGGAGTGAGTAAATAGTTATTCGAAAAGACGTGTTACAGGAGGATTTCGAATATGAGAACATTTGAAGATATAAAGATTGCGGTTGCAGGAACCGGCTACGTCGGATTGTCACTTGCAACCCTGTTGTCCCAGAAGCATACGGTGACAGCGGTGGATATCGTGCCTGAGAAGGTGGAGAAGATCAATCATAAGATTTCTCCGATTCAGGACGATTATATTGAGAAGTATCTGGCAGAGAAGGAGTTGCATCTGACAGCAACCTTAGATGGAGGGACAGCATATCGCGATGCGGATTTTGTCATCATTGCTGCGCCGACAAACTACGACAGTCAGAAGAACTTCTTCGATACCACAGCGGTGGAAGCCGTGATTGAACTTGTGCTGAAGGTGAATCCGGAAGCATTTATGGTAATCAAATCGACGATCCCGGTTGGCTATACGGAGTCAGTAAGAAAGAAATATCAGACAAGCCGGATTCTGTTTTCTCCGGAATTTCTGCGGGAGTCCAAGGCGCTGTATGACAATTTGTATCCAAGCCGTATTATTATTGGTACAGATGAGTCGGATGCAGAAGTAGATGTGGCGGCGCATACTTTTGCACGGTTGTTGCAGGAGGGCGCAGAAAAGGAAAATATTGATACGCTGTTTATGGGATTTACGGAAGCAGAAGCGGTCAAGCTTTTTGCAAACACCTATCTCGCTCTACGTGTATCCTATTTCAATGAGTTAGATACTTATGCAGAGATGAAAGGGTTGGATACCCAGGCAATCATCGACGGTGTGTGCCTGGATCCGAGAATCGGAACACACTACAACAATCCGAGCTTCGGTTACGGTGGCTACTGTCTGCCGAAGGATACGAAACAGCTGCTTGCGAATTATGACAGTGTGCCACAGAATATGATGACGGCGATTGTGGAGAGTAACCGGACGCGGAAAGATTTTATTGCGGGTCGCGTGCTTGAAAAAGCCGGTTATTACAGCTATGGCGCGAACAATGAATGGAATGCTGAAAGTGAGAAAAAAGTTACGATTGGTGTCTATCGACTCACGATGAAATCAAATTCGGATAATTTCCGTCAGAGTTCGATTCAAGGCGTGATGAAACGTGTGAAGGCGAAGGGGGCAAGTGTAATCGTATATGAGCCGACACTGCCGGATGGAACGACATTTTTTGGTTCCAAGATCGTAAATGATCTGGTAGAGTTTAAGAAACAGAGCGATGCAATTCTTGCAAACCGTTACAGCGCAGAGCTGGACGATGTGCAGGAAAAGGTATATACAAGAGATATATTTCGAAGAGATTAAAGGCTAAGAGGAGGATAAACATGAAAAAGTATGATTATTTAGTGGTAGGTGCCGGACTTTACGGTGCGGTGTTTGCACAGCAGGCAAAGGAAAAAGGGAAAAAGGTGCTTGTGATTGACAAGCGTCCGCATATTGCCGGAAATGTGTACACAGAGGATGTAGAGGGTATCCATGTACACAAATATGGTGCGCATATCTTCCACACGAACAACAAAGAGGTATGGGATTATATTACGAAGTTTGCAGAGTTCAACCGGTTCACGAATTCACCGGTTGCAAATTACAAAGGCGAGCTTTACAGCCTGCCGTTTAACATGTACACATTTAACAAAATGTGGGGTGTGGTAACGCCAGAAGAGGCAGCGGAAAAGATCGAAGAGCAGAAAAAGGCAGCTGGTATCACGGAGCCTAAGAATCTGGAAGAGCAGGCAATCAGTCTGGTTGGAACAGATATCTATGAGAAGCTGGTAAAAGGCTATACGGAAAAACAGTGGGGACGCCCATGTACAGAGCTTCCTGCGTTTATCATCAAGCGTCTGCCAGTCCGTCTGACATTTGACAACAATTATTTCAATGCGCTGTATCAGGGTATTCCGATGGGCGGCTACACGAAGATGGTGGAGAACCTTCTGGCTGGTATTGAAGTAAAGGTTTCTACCGATTATTTTGCAAACAAAGCAGAGTATGATGCGATGGCAGAGAAGGTTGTCTATACAGGTGCCATTGATGCTTATTTTGATTATAAGCTTGGCGCGCTTGAATATCGTTCCGTGCGGTTTGAGACAGAACTTTTAGACAAGCCAAACTTCCAGGGAAATGCGGCAGTGAACTACACAGATGCTGAGACACCTTGGACACGTATCATCGAGCATAAATGGTTCGAGTTTGGCAAGGATGATGCAGGCAATGATCTGCCAAAGACCGTTGTTTCACGCGAATATTCTTCTGAGTGGAAGGTGGGTGATGAGCCGTATTATCCGGTAAATGATGAGAAAAATGGCGCGCTGTATCAGCAGTACAAGGAGCTTGGCGAGCAGGAGAAGCATGTGATCTTTGGCGGACGTCTTGGCGAGTACAAGTATTATGATATGGATGCAGTAATCGCATCTGCACTTGCAATGAGTGAGAAAGAGCTGGGCAAATAACAGCAATACGATAACAATCAAAAAGAGCAGTTGGAAACAGATATGTGTTCCAGCTGCTCTTTTGGTTTCTGTGAATTTGTTTTGCGAAAGCTCAAAAGTGTTATCGTAACAGTTCCAGAATTGTATTTACCATCAGGTCGTTCTGCATCGGATTCATGATTGAGAATCGTACAAAATGCGAATCCAGGCCGTGAAAATTCTCGCAGTTCCGAAGGACAATGCCCTTCAGATTGCAATGTGCCAGCAGGGATTTTGCAGTGACATCCTCTTTTAGAATCTGCATCAGCGCGAAGTTTGCACTCGGTTTGAACAACCGCAGATTCTTGTTTGTATTCATTGCTGAGTAGATCAGGTTGCGCTCGGTAAAGATGCGGGAGTGCGATTCGTGGATGTAGGCGGTATCCTCCAGCATAGCAGTACAGGCAGCTGCGGTCAGACAGGAAATGCTGTTTGGTGTGGCGGTCATATTGATGATCGTCATGTTTGTTTCGTTGTTCATGATCGCATAAGCAAGTCGCAGTCCTGGTACAGAGAAGAATTTGGATACGCTGCGCAAAATAATCAGGTTGTCATAGGTATTTACCAGAGAGATCGCAGTGTTACGCTCATAGTTCTCTGTAAATTCAATGTACATTTCGTCGAGTAAAAGTGCGATGCCAAGCTCCTTGCATGCGGCTGCAAGTTTCTCGATATCTTCTTTTGATATAAGCTGGGAGGTTGGATTGTTTGGATTTCCGAGGATCACAATATCGTATGTATCCGATAAGTGTGCAATAAAATCATCCATATCCAGATGGTAATCCTGATTGATGTCCAGCTCATAGAAGTCTGTTTCGCAACCATACACGGATAATACATGTTCATAATCTGTGGCTGATGGGATCGGCAGTAAAGCCTTCTTTGGTGCAAGAAGTGCAACAAAGAGACGCAGCAGATCAGAGCTGCCGCTGCCAAGCACCAAATGCTCTGGCGCACAGCAGGCGTAAGAAGCGATGGCGCTCCGTAAAGGCTCGTAGTATGTGTCAGGATAGTGACCGACCGCGCTGATATTTTCCATGATCGCGCGTGTCACGCTGTCCGGGACACCGAGTGGGTTGCAATTTATGTCATATCGCACAGTCTCATACTGTTCGATGCGAAGTGGTCCGTTGCTCATAGTTTCCTCCTAATAATTAGAAAACAAACCATTTATATCCCTGTCTTGAAAAAAGAAAGGGGGTTTGTTATAATGTGATATGTGTTAAAAGGGGATAGTGGGTGAACTATACCCTCATATCGATAATTATACCTATTAAATAGACGAATGACAAGTAGGTTTTCATTACGAAGCCGAGAAATAAAGGAGATACCATGAAGGCGATAGTAGAACATTACGCAAAGGGTGAATTTCAGGTAGACCGGCCTGAGGTAGCGATATCAGAAAAGTTTTTAAAACTGAATATAGAATCGGGAACTTTGTACGAAGGTGTCTTCACGGTGAACAGCACGAATGACCACGTCATCAAAGCGATGGTGTATGATAGCCGCTATATGCTCCGGTTCAACCAGCATACATTTATTGCGAAGAATTTTGATGTCGGATTCACATTCGATGCAACCTGTTTGGAAGCAGGTAAAAATTACAAAGGACATATCAGTGTCATTACGGACGGTGGAGAATTTAAGATTCTGTATGATATTGACATCACGACACCATATGTAAAATACGGAGATCAGAAGATCGATGATCTTTTCAAATTTGCGACACTCGCTGAGAGCAACTGGGCAGAGGCGGCGCGTGTATTTGTGCGCGATGATTTTAAGCGTACATTTATCAACCGCGATCCGGTGATCAAGCAGATCTACAACAGTCTGATGGAAAGCCAGTCGGTCAATCAGGCTTTGGAGGAGTTCCTCGTCTATGTACACAAGAAACGTGCGCTGACATTGTCAGTATCCAAGGCGAAGATCAATCTGGAGTTCCCGGAGGAGCTTTCCAAGATTTCGATTAACATCAGCAAAAACACATGGGGCTACAGCAGTTCAACGGTACGCTCCACCGAGGATTTCATTATTCCAGCGAGAAAGGTGATTACAAGTGCCGATTTTTATGGCAATCTGTATGCTTTGGATGTACTGATTTCACCGGAGAATATTCCGGACGGCGTGACATCCGGCAGAATCATTATCGAGAATGTCTACCAGACAATCGAGATTGAGATTAACCTGTCCAAGCCGACAGAAAAAGAGATAAAAGTGTCCAAACCGGGCAGCAAAACACATCTGATTAAGTCGAATCAGGTGCGCTTGATTACGACATATATGGATTACCGCATGGGCAGAATCCAGCTTCGGGAATACATTAGCACGACCTTATTTGCATTTAACAATCTGGCACGCTATGTACCAGAGGAAGATCTGTACCGTCTGGGAACAATGCATATGAACATTATGCAGGGAGAGACAGAGAAGGTAGAACAAGAATTCCTGCGTATCGAGGCGGATGTCGATAACTCTGGAATGAACAACAAGCAGAGTTGTTATTATGCATATCTGAAGGCGATGGTTGGCAAGGACCGCCGTGCGACCGAACAGGCAAAGGAACTGATTCGCAGAAGCTACCACACAGAGGATGACAAGATCTTCTATTTCTGGTTGCTGCTGTTTGTGGATGATACCTATAATAACGATCAGACCGCTTTGTACCGGGAAGTTAAAAACCTGTATGAGCAGGGATACAACAGCCCGCTTATGTACATGGAGCTTTGCGAAGTCTTAAACAACAACCCGTTGCTGCTGAAGCATATTACAGATCTTGAGGTTACAACGATCCGATGGGGATTGCGCCACCAGTATCTGTCGGACGAAGTGATCGAGGCGTTTATCCAGCTTGCGGCATCATTCCGTCAGTTTGATGCGAAGATTTTCGAGATCATGGATAGCATTTACTCCAAGAAAAAGAGTGACGAGGTGCTGTCAAGTATCTGCTCGATGCTGATCAGCGCAGGAAAACTGGATAACAAGTACCATCGGTTCTACCGGGATGCAGTGGAACGCAACCTGAAATTTATCGGGCTGAATGAGTGCTTTGTCAAGAGTATGAATTTCTCCAGATATGATCTGATACCGCAGTCGGTATTGATGTATCTGAATTATAAGAATACACTTTCCGAAAAAGAGCTTGCGTACTTGTATGCGAACGTAATTTACAACAAGTCCCAGCACATGAAGGTGTACCATGAATATGCGACAACGATGCAGGATTTCATGGAGAATATGATTATCAGCGGCAAGGTCAGCGATGATCTGACTGTGCTTTATGATGAGTTCTTGGAGCCAGAGACGGTCAGTCCGCTTTATGCGAGCAAGCTGATCAACATTATCTTCCGTCGGAAGCTTGTTTGCTTTAACAAGGGCGTGCGTGCCGTGATCGTGACGCATCAGGAGTTAGAGGAAGTACAGCGCGTACCGATCGTAAACGGCGAAGCATATGTGGAGATTCTGTCGAACACGGCTTCCATTATCTTCGAGGATAGCGCGGGAAACCGGTATGCGGGATCTATTCCGTATCGACTGGAACGTATTGTAGATGAAAATGCATATATGGATATCTGCTGTAAATACAGTCCGCGGGATTACCGGGTGCTGCTGCATAACTATGAGCAGCTTGGTGATTTCACATTCAAGAAGGCAATCGAGGTCAATGCCGCACGAGATATTGTTAACTGTGATGAGATCTCCTATGATTACAAGCAGCAGGCATATCTGAATATTATCGAATATTACCATGAGAATCTGGATAACGAGGTGCTTACAAAGTATCTCGAAAAATTGGATATCGAATACTTAAATCACGCAAATGCACGTGTGATGATCGCTTACATGGTCGATATGAACATGTTCGACAAGGCATTTCAGGCGGTGAAGCTGTATGGCTTCGATGAGATCGACAGTGAAGAGCTGTATCGTCTGGCGGATTATGGTGTGGAGGACAGCAATGGCTTCTTAAATGAGGATCTGCTTTCCATCTGTATCCATCTGTACAAATCCGGTAAGGTCAATGAGCGGATTTTGGTATATATCATCAACCATTATAAGGGTGACTTGGAAGAATTGGCAGGTATTTTTAAGACGGTGCGTAACCGTGTCAGAGATATTTCCCTGCTGGCAGAAAATACATTGGCACAGATGATGTTCGCGATGGGAAATGTCGAGTACATCTACGATATCTTTACCGCGTATTATGCAGGCAGAAACCGTGGACTGGTCGTAAAGGCGTTCCTGCGGTTTGCATGCTATAACTATCTAATCAAAGATGCACAGATTCCAAGTGGTGTCTTTGACTGTCTGTATCAGGAGATTCAGAAGGGCAATATCGAGGATGAGATTTCCCGTATGTCCATGCTGCATCACTTCTCGAAGCTGGATCGTTATACGGGCGAGCAGAAGACGTGGATCAAGGATGCGGTTGGCAAGTTTATGGATGCAGGCAAGCTGCTTCCGTTCTACAAGAGCTTCCAGTCCTTTATCAAGCTGCCACAGGATGTCATGCTCAAGACCTATCTGATCTACAAGAGCGAGCCGGGCAAACAGGTAACAGTGAAGTACGCATTTGATACTGGTTCCAGACAGAATCTGATCTACAAGACAGAGCTTCTGGATGAGATGATTCCGGGCATGTATGTGAAGGAATATGTCGTGTTCCACGGCGAGCGCCTTGTCTATGAAATCTCGGATGATAAGCAGGGTACTTCTTATGTGGTAGAGAGTGAATCGCTGAAGTCCAAAGCGTTTAACCGCAAAGACCGGAACCGCTTTGAGATTATCAACAGCATGCTTGTCAATCAGGAAATGCGGGAAGATAATGAGCTGTTAGAGACATTGGATGTTTACCTGAATACGGTACATCTGTTTGAAGAGAATTTGAGTATATTGTAATATCGCGGGGAAACCTGTGGATTGCAATGCATAGAAATAGATATAAGTACGAAAGGAAAAAGACATGTCAGAGGCGTATTATATAGGCATGGATCTGTGTTCGGATTCCACGCAGATTAGTTTTTATAACGACATCTCGCGCGAGCCGGAGACAGTCAACCAATTAAATAACAAAGAAACATATATGATGCCAAACATCCTTTTCTTCGGCTTAGAGACCGGAGAGTGGTATGTTGGCTCCGAAGCTTCCGAGGCACGTTTCAAGGAGCAGGGTATCGTGTTGGATGAGCTGTTTCAGAATGCGCGCAGTGAGGAGACTGTTGAGGTGCATAATACGCGTTACAGTTGTCGCAAGCTGTTTTTAATGATGCTTAAAATGCATGTCGATTCTTTCCTGTATCGTTATGAGGGCGCGACGGTAAAGAAGCTTGTCATTACGATTCCAGAATATAACAAGGATCTGTTCCGTGTACTTTCAACGTTTTACAAGGAGCTTGGTGTCGAGAAGGAGCAGGTGGAGATCACGAGCCATCTTGACAGTGGTCTGTATTACATTTTTAATCAGGATGAAAGCCTGCGCACAAACAGTGTGGGATTGTTTGATTACAATACGGATGGCCTGCATTATTACAGAATTGATATCTCGCATGGACACGAACTGAACACGATCAGTGTCACACATGAGGACTATTCTGAGAATTTCAATCTGGCAGCCTTCGGCGGTGACAATATCCTGATGGATATTACATTTGCAAAGATTGTGGCAAATGAGACAAAGAAAACATACATTTCGTCCATTTATCTGACCGGACTCGGGTTCTCCGAGAAATGGCTGAACAAATCACGCGAGCTTCTGACGCAGGGCAGACGTGTATTTGCCGGACAGAATATCTATACCAAGGGTGCCTGCTACAAGGCAGTCGGCGGTGAATATGGCGAATTTTATAAGAAGTATTTTGTAGAGACAAAGGAGAATGTGATCTTTGATGTCGGAATCTCTTCGGAGGACGAGGAGGATCGGTTTATTCCAATTGCCTTGGGCGGCAGACAGTGGTACAACATCCACGGAAAGATCAGTATTATATTGGATGATACAGAGTCCCTGACTTTGGTATACCGGAACCGGAAGACCGGAGAAGAAGAGCGGGAAGTCGTGAAGCTGCACGGAATCCCGAAACGTCCGAACAAGACGTCCAAGTTCTCTGTGGAGGTGGAATTTGAGAATCCACATCATGGCGCATTTATCATTAAGGATGTTGGATTTGGAAAATTATTCCCGACCACGAACAAGATTTATCGTAAGGAGTTTGATGTTTAATGTCAAAAATTATCTTATGTACAAGAAAAGAAGCATCGCATCCGTTCATCTTTCTGAATACGAAGGTGGAGATCAACACCTACGAGGAGCTGTGCTTTTATATCTACAATAATACCGTGCTGATCTCGAAGTCTTCTCTGTCTGAGAAGCTGTTTGACTGGATTCGGGATGAGCTGGATATGCCGGAGCTTGCAGCGAAGCTGGTAGCACTTTCGAACAAGGCGACATTTGCACAGGATCTGTTGGTTGAAATTTTAAATGCCGGGGATTACTATACACCGGACGAGATTGCAACTTATGTGGAAGCATGGCAGAAATATCGTCGGCTGACATCAAGTCAGCGTAAGAAATTAAAGGCAGACAGCTATCTTGGCTACCGCAGATACATCAAGGCGGCATCGATTTACGATGAGATTCTGGACAACCAGCAGGATATCACAGACAAGGTATTTCTTGGAAATGTCTATCACAACCGAGGTGTGGCAGCAGCCAACAACATGGATGTGGAAGATGCAAAAAGCTATTTCATGAAAGCGTATGAATTAAATGGCAACGAGGAGAGTCTGCGCAGTTACCTGATCGTATTTTCGGCAGGGAACGATGCGACGACACTGAAGCAGGAAATGCGGAAGTTTGACCTCGATGAAGATAATTTTGAGAATTTGATGATTGAGATCGGAGATTCGAATGAGGATGTCCGGGAGATGACAATCTTCTCTATGTTACAACGTGCGGTATACAACCGTATGAATAAGGACATGATCGATTACGACAAGCGAATGGATATTATACTTGGACAATTGAAGGATGAATTCAGAGAGCAGGCGATTTGATGGGAATGTTTCAGAAGATCAAGGCATACTTGAATGAAGATGATGCCGAATATGACGCCTTGATTGAAGAACAGGAACGCATGCGGGAAGAACGCAGAAAGCGCAGGAATCAGTCGAGGGCAGAACGAAATAAGGAAAAGGCGAAGCGGGCCGCGGAAAAAGCGGTGCTGAAAGAACGTGTTGATCCGGAGATCCGGCGGGAAGTCAAAGAGACGGTATCGTCGAATCGAGAGCGAAAGACCGTTGGCGATTTCTGTGAACAGTTAGTCGATACGAAATATCACATGGAGGATATGAAGCAGGAGTACAAACTCGTGACGGATTATCTCGTTGATATTCAGCGAATCGAGGAACTGCCAGTGAATCTTGCAGAAGATATCATAGATACGGCGAAGGAGATTGAACGTCTTGACGGCAACCGTAGTAGATATCAGCAGTCAGAGAATCTGCTTACAACAGAGCAGTATCGTACGATGCAGCGGCTGGAGGATGACATTCCGGATACGATCAAAAACTTAAATGATATGGAGATGCGGGATTCTATGCTGAAAAACGACATGGGATATCTCGAGGGAGAAAAAGAAGATCTGAAATATGCACGTGTGGAGGATACCGACAATGCATACCAGATTCGAAGCGTTTTGATCGTGGTGCTGGTGTTATTCCTTTTGATTAGCATTACCTTGTTTGCGGTGGCGCTGCTTGCGAAGAAGGATGTGACATTGCCAGCGGCAATCGAAGGAACGATTGCGGTGATCTGCTTTGCCGTGTGTTATATCCAGTATGCAAATATCAACCGGCGCGTACAGGAAAACGACGCAAAGCTTCAAAGGGCAATCTCGTTACTGAATAAAGTCAAAGCAAAATATGTCAATAATACAAATACATTAGATTATATCTATGAAAAATACGACGTCAATTCCGGGAAGGAACTGATGTACCGCTGGGATCTGTACAACCAGATGCAGCGCGATGCAAAGAAATATTCACAGGCAAGCGAGAACTATTATCTTGCGTGTGACAGGCTGGTAAAACAGCTTTCTGATGTTGGCGTGACCGATCCGATGGTCTGGAAGAATCAGACAAATGCACTGATCGACCGGCGGGAGATGGTTGAGATTAAGCATGGCTTGAATGTACGGCGGCAGAAGATCCGCGAGAAGATGGCAAGCTGTGAGAAGATCCGGCAGAATGCCACGGCGGCGTTAAAAGCAAGTATTGCAGCGAATCCGGGCATTGAAAGCTATATCCGGGAGTTGCTTGCGACCTACAATCTGGAATTGTAATTCCGGATTGCAGATACAAAACAAGAGAAGTTTGATTGTGTATTTTTATACACGACATCATTCATATATGGAGGAAGAAAGACATGGCTAAGGAATTAGAGAAGAACTACAACCCGGCGGAGATTGAACCGCGTCTGTATGAAAAATGGGTTGCAAACAAATATTTTCACGCGGAGGTAGACCGGAGCAAAAAACCGTTCACCATCGTGATGCCGCCACCAAACATTACCGGACAGTTGCATATGGGACATGCACTCGATAATACGATGCAGGATATCCTGATCCGTTTCAAGCGTATGCAGGGTTACAATGCACTGTGGCAGCCGGGAACCGACCATGCGGCCATCGCGACAGAGGTGAAGGTTATCGAGGCTTTGAAGAAGGAAGGCATCGACAAGGAAGACCTTGGACGTGAGAAGTTCTTAGAGCGTGTCTGGGACTGGCGTAGAGAGTACGGAGGCAAGATCGTCAACCAGTTGAAGAAGATGGGTTCATCCGCAGACTGGGATCGTGAGCGTTTCACGATGGATGAAGGAAATAACAAGGCAGTTACAGAGGTATTCTGTAAGCTGTATGAAAAAGGATATATGTACCGAGGTTCCCGTATCGTAAACTGGTGTCCGGTTTGTCAGACATCCATTTCCGATGCAGAGGTTGTACATGAGGAGCAGGATGGCTTCTTCTGGCACATCAATTATCCGGTTGTTGGCGAGGAAGGAAGATTCGTAGAGATCGCAACCACACGTCCGGAGACATTGCTCGGTGATACAGCCGTTGCAGTAAATCCAGAGGACGAGCGATACAAGGATATTGTAGGCAAGATGCTGAAGCTGCCACTCACCGATCGTGAGATCCCGGTGATCGCGGATGAGTATGTAGATAAAGATTTCGGAACCGGCTGTGTAAAGATCACACCGGCACACGATCCGAACGATTTCGAGGTCGGAAAGCGTCATAATCTCGAAGAGATCAATATTATGAATGATGATGCCACAATCAACAAGCTTGGCGGCAAGTATGCAGGCATGGATCGTTATGAGGCAAGAAAGGCAATGGTTGCTGATCTTGATGCACTCGGACTTCTCGTGAAGGTTGTACCACACAAGCATATGGTTGGTACGCATGACCGTTGTAAGACAACGGTAGAGCCACTTGTAAAGCCACAGTGGTTCGTCAAGATGAGCGAGATGGCAAAGCCGGCGAAGGAAGCAGTTGTAAGCGGCAAGCTGAAGCTGATTCCGGAGCGTATGGACAAGACCTATTACAACTGGCTGGATAATATCCGTGACTGGTGTGTATCCAGACAGCTCTGGTGGGGACATCGTATCCCGGCATATTACTGTCAGGACTGTGGGGAGACGATCGTATCGAAGGAGACCGTGTGCACTTGTCCAAAATGTGGAAGCAACAATGTAAAGCAGGACGAGGATACACTGGATACATGGTTCTCCTCTGCACTCTGGCCATTCTCTACACTTGGCTGGCCGGACAAGACGGAAGATCTGGACTACTTCTTCCCGACCGATGTACTTGTAACTGGATACGATATTATCTTCTTCTGGGTAATCCGTATGGTATTCTCATCGATCGAGCAGACAGGCAAGCTTCCGTTCCACACGGTACTCTTCCACGGTCTGGTCAGAGACGATCAGGGACGTAAGATGAGTAAGTCCCTTGGAAATGGTATCGATCCATTGGAGGTCATCGACAAGTATGGTGCCGATGCGCTCCGATTCACGCTGATTACCGGAAATGCGCCGGGTAACGATATGCGTTTCTATTGGGAGAGAGTCGAGGCAAGCCGTAACTTTGCAAATAAGATCTGGAACGCATCCAGATTTATCATGATGAATATTGAGAAGGCAGATATCACAGGGATTGATGCTGCCATGACCGCTGATGTCGATGCAGCGATGAAGCAGTACGGCTTCACACTTGCGGACAAGTGGATTTTGTCGAAGATGAATGATCTCGTTCAGGAGGTCACAGACAATATGGAAAAATTTGAGCTTGGTATTGCGGTATCAAAGCTTTACGATTTCCTGTGGGAGGAGTTCTGTGACTGGTATATCGAGATGGTAAAACCAAGACTCTGGGATGACGCAGACGAGACAAAGGCAGCAGCACTCTGGACATTGAAGACGGTTCTTACAAATGGTCTGAAGCTGTTGCATCCATATATGCCATTTGTAACAGAGGAGATCTTCTGTACACTGACCGACGAGGAATCTATCATGATCTCCAAGTGGCCGGAATATGACAAGGCATTTGATTTCAAGGCAGATGAGGCTGCTGTGGATAAGATCAAGGAAGCTGTACGCGGTATCCGTAACGTGCGTACAGAGATGAACGTTGCACCGAGCAGAAAGGCAAGTGTCTATGTTGTATCGCCGAAGGAAGACATTCGTGCAATCTTTACGGCAAGTAAGAATTTCTTCGCTATGCTTGGCTATGCAAACGAAGTGCATGTACAGGCAGATAAGAGTGGAATCGCAGATGATGCGGTATCGGTTGTGATCCATGATGCAGCGATCTACATTCCATTTGCAGAGCTTGTGGATATCCAGAAGGAGATCGAGCGTCTGACGAAGGAACAGACAAAGTTAGAGGCAGAGATCAAGCGTGCATCCGGTATGCTTGCAAATCCAAAGTTTGTAGATAAGGCACCTGCAGCAAAGGTTGAGGAAGAACGTGCAAAGCTGCAGAAGTATACAGAGACATTGGAGCAGGTAAAGGAAAGACTTGCGAATATCGCAAAATAGTCACTGGGAGAGGCTGTTTGAAACGGCAACAGGTGAGAATCGATGAATAACGAAAAGATCTTAAAAAAGAAAATACAACAATATCTGCTGATGCCATTGGCACTGACTGTGCTTCTGGTTGGCATGGTGATCGTGCTGTATGTACATGACAAAAAGAGCGGTGCGATTGCCGCTGCGGCAGTTTTTATCTTCGTTGTATGTGAGATTATATTTTTCATTGTAATGAAGGCGGCGATCATGCCGGTTGTCTTCCGGTTTGCGCTGGAACAGGGGCAGATACAGAAGGAGCTTTTGAAAGAGCTGGATATTCCGTATGCGCTGCTGGATACGGATGGTAAGATTCTGTGGGGCAATGCAAAGTTTATCGAGGAGATTGGCGTTGGTTCTAAAAAGCGGATTCGCAAGAACATTGCGACATTCTTCCCGGCGGTGGATGCGGAGGCGTTATCGTCCGAGGAAATGCAGATGGATCTGGAGTACAACGACCGCGTCTATCGTGCATTGCTGCGACGGATCGATTTTTCAGAGGCGTTAGTAGATTCGGATGAGGATGCGATGGTCGATCATCAGGCAGATGCCATGATTACCTTGTATCTGTACGATGAGACTGAGCTTCGGATCTACAAGAAGGAAAATGAAGACCAGAAGCTGGTTGCCGGACTTTTGTATATTGATAATTACGACGAGGTTATGGAGAATACCGAGGAAGTTCGTCACTCACTGGTGGAAGCATTGGTGGATCGACGGATCAACATGTACCTTTCCACGATTGATGCGATCGGAAAGAAACTGGAGAAGGACAAATATTTCTTCGTGTTCCGGCAGCAGTATCTGCCACAGCTTCGTGAGACGAAATTTGCGATTCTGGACGAGGTAAAGAGTATCAATGTCGGAAATGAGATTCCAGTTACGTTAAGTATCGGTGTCGGCGCTGGAACAGACAGCTTTGCGCAGGCGTATGAGCGGGCGCGTACCGCAATCGGACTGGCACTTGGACGAGGCGGCGATCAGGCAGTTGTCAAATATGGCGATAAGACGACGTATTTTGGAGGCAAGAGCGCAGGAACGGAGAAGTCCGCAACCGTTAAGGCGCGTGTTAAGGCACAGGCGTTCCAGGAGCTTCTGACAAGTAAAGACAGTGTTATCATCATGGCACACAAACGACCGGATGCGGATGCATTTGGTTCGGCGGTGGGCGTGTATCGTCTGGTTAAGACGTTAAATAAAAAGGCGTATATCGTAGTAAATGAGGTGACTTCAGCCATCCGCCCAATCATCAGTGGATTTATGGGGAACAGCGTTTACGGCGATGATATGATCATCAACAGTGAACAAGCAATCAGCCGGGTAACTCCGAACACGCTGGTTGTCGTAACGGATGTGAATAAACCAAGCATGACCGAGTGTGAGGAGCTGCTCAGTCTGGCAAAGTCTATCGTGGTATTTGATCACCATAGACAATCGGACGAGGTGATCGAGAATGCAACACTTTCGTATATCGAACCATATGCAAGCTCTGCATGTGAGATGATTGCGGAGATCCTGCAGTATATCGAGGGCAAGGTAAAGCTTCGTCCAATCGAGGCGGATGCCATGTATGCTGGTATCGTGATTGATACAGATAATTTCCTGACCAAGACGGGTGTGCGTACATTTGATGCAGCATCGTACCTGCGCCGGAGTGGTGCGGATGTCGTTCGTGTCAGAAAGATGTTCCGAAGTGATATGTACACGTATCGCCAGTTGGCAGAGGGCGTCATCAATTCGGAGATTTATATGGAGCATTTTGCGATTTCTACGGTCGATCCAAAGGAATCCGATGCACCGACGGTGGTTGCGGCGAAGGTTGCGAACGACCTGCTCAACATCGAAGGAATCCGTGCATCGTTTGTTACGACAGAGAAGGATGGCACGGTTTATATGAGTGCACGGTCGGTCGACGATGTAAATGTGCAGATTATTATGGAAAAAATGGGTGGCGGTGGACATGCAAATATCGCCGGAGCCCAGTTTACAAATAGTACAAATGAATTGGTATTGATCCAGTTAAAGACGCTTTTAGATGAGATGTATCGGGAAGGCGATATTTAGGAATTAAGGAGGAACCAGACATGAAAGTTATTTTATTGCAGGACGTAAAAAGCCTTGGAAAAAAAGATCAGATTGTAGAAGTATCCGATGGATATGCAAGAAATATGCTGCTTCCAAAGAAGCTTGGTATGGAAGCAACCTCAAAGAACCTGAATGATTTGAAGCTGAAGAAGGCACATGAGGATAAGGTTGCCGCAGAGGTGCTGGCAGATGCACAGGCACTTGCTGCACAGATTGAGAAGGAGAGCATCACGCTTTCCATCAAGATGGGTGAAAACGGAAGAACCTTTGGTTCCATTTCTTCCAAGGAAATTGCAGAGGCAATCAAGTCGCAGCTTGGACATGACATCGACAAAAAGAAGATTGTTATGAAGGATGCCATCAAGGCACCGGGCACACGTACGGTTGGAATCAAGCTGCATACAAAGGTAACCGCAGATCTTACCGTGAAGATTGAGGAAGCTTAATTTTATGGATGAAAATACGATAAGACGTGTACAACCGCATAATGAAAAGGCGGAGCAGGGAATCGTGGGAACAATGCTTGTAAACCGGGATGCGATTTCTGATCTGGTGGATATGCTGACAGGAGAAGATTTCTACAATAAGCAGTACGGAATTCTCTTCGATAACATGGTTGAACTGTACTCTGAGGGCGCAAGTGTTGATCCGATCACGCTGGTAGAACGGCTGCGGATGAAGGATATCCCAGAAGAAGTGGCAAACACAGTGACGCTGGCACAGTTAGTGCAGTCAGCGCCGTTATATGCTCCGGTGAAGGACTATGCGAAGATTGTCAAGGATAAGGCGGCACTCCGACAGCTGATCAAGCTTTGTGAGAATACCGAGAAGGATGGATACCAGTCACAGGAACCGGTTGAAGTCATTATGGAGCGCGCAGAACAGAGTATCTTCAAGCTCGTGCAGAACCGAAACGGCTCCGAGGATACAGTGCCGATCCGCGAGATTGTGATGAATGTCATTCGTGAGATGGAGGAAGCGGCAAGAAACGATGGTAAGGTTACTGGTGTTCCGACGGGATTCCGGGATTTGGACAATATGCTGACTGGTATGCATGCCGGAGAACTTTTGCTTGTAGCAGCCAGACCTGCGATGGGTAAGACGGCATTTGTCTTAAATATTGCGCATCATCTGGCGGTTATGAAACATATTCCGGTTGGATTCTTCTCATTGGAGATGAGTAAGGAACAGCTGGCAAGCCGTATTCTGGCGGTAGATGCAATGGTTGATTCCAAGAGTATGAAGGTCGGCGATCTGTCGGATGATGACTGGGATAAGGTCATCGAAAGTACAGAGGCAGTTGCTAATTCGCCGTTATACATAGAGGAAAATTCATCGGTTACAATCTCAGAGCTTCGTTCAATCGCAAGAAAATGGAAGCAGAATTATGGAGTGCAGGTTATCATGATCGACTACCTGCAGTTGATGAGCCCAAGCCGTGCCGTGGAAAGCCGGCAGCAGTTTATCGCGGAGGTTTCACGTGCATTGAAGAACTTGGCGAAGGAACTGAAGATTCCAATTATTGCATTGTCGCAGCTTTCCCGTGCGGTAGATGCAAGACCGGACCACAAGCCAGTGCTCTCGGATTTGCGAGAGTCTGGATCTATCGAGCAGGATGCCGATGTGGTTATGTTTATTTATCGAGACGAATATTACAATCCGGAGACAACGACAAAACCGCAGACCGCGGAGATCATCATTGCCAAGCAGCGTAGTGGTGAGACGGGCAGCGTCGATCTTCGTTGGATTGGAAAATATACGAAGTTCGCAGATCCGGAGAAGCATTATAAAGGGTAATCTGTGGCGAGAAGCAGGGAGGCAAAAAACAGATGGGGAATCGATATAAGAGAATGGTAACACTTGGCATGATCAGTTTCACGGCGCTTCTGGCGTGGGGATACTGCATGCTTGCATATCGTTCACAGGCAGTCTATGTTGCGATAATCTCGCTTGTATTGGTAGGCAGCATTTATGCGTTGCTTCTGTCCGTTGTCGACATCAAAGTGGCGAAAGAACAGGCAATGCAGGAATATGTGACAAAGACCTTGCAGGAATATACGAAAAAAGAGGATACGGAGATCCTCAACGATATGGAACGTCTGGCAAAGGCTTCCTATGTGCAGCAGAGAAAGACAAACACCTATCTGTCTGCGCAGGCAGAGCAGTTGGATGAGGCGTTGAAAAAGACGATCAAGATTCTGATCAATTATGATCGGAAGAAGGAAGAGGAAGCAGTACAGCAGGCGGAGCAGATGCAGAAGGAACTGGAAATGCAGGCAGCATTGCAGGCACAGAAGGAGCCGGATCATACTGCACTGGTGCTGGAGGAGTTTGGCAAGCTGGCAGGCGATGTACAGGCAGTGGTTGCCCAGTTACAGCAGGTGACAGCCCAGCTTACTGCATTGCGTGAGGCAGTGGATGCGATCGAGATGCCGAAATATGTGGAGGCAGTACCATCAGTAGAGGCAGCATCGACAGCCGTTACCGCGGATGTGCAAAAACGAGTGCCGGAAGATGAGCAACCGGAAGTGGTAACGAATGTTGAGAATACGACTGAGACGGATGTACCAGAGTCACAGATCCCCGGTGGAATTGAGAATGATACAGCTGATGAGGCAGAACTAGAAATCGCAGATGATTCTCTTACTCAGACAGATGATACACCAGCAGAGGTAGAGGCAGCATCAACAGAAGAACCAGAAACGGTTGCAGAAGAGGCTGCACCAACAGAAGAACCAGAGCCTGCATTTAATACGGAGGACTTCTTCTCGCAGTTTGGCGGTAGTGCCGATAAGGAATTAAAGGAAGAGGCAGAATTCAAGGAAGAAGCAGCCAATACAGGTATGTTAGATCAGAGTATGATCGACGCTCTGCTTGGCAATCTGCAGGCAGATAAACCGGCAGAGGATGTGAAGAATGCAGATGTGATCCCGTTTCCACAACAGGGACAGACAGATCTTTCCACAGAGGAAGCACATGCGGAGGAAGTTGCAGAGGCAGTGCACGAAGTAGAGCAGGATATCACAGATACAACGATGAATGTGGATGCAGAACCAGCACCGACAATGCCAGTGGACGACAATCCAAACCGGACACTGTCGCCAGAGGAGATTGCGGCGTTATTTGCATCAATGCAGTAAAGAATAGAGAATGAATCATTGCAAAAGTACCAGGGGTGGGTACTTTTGCAATTCTTTTATAGGAGGAAGTTACATGGAGAGAACAAAAGCGATCGTCAAATTCTTTTCGCAGGAACCAATTGAGAATGTGATGGTGATGATGAAATACATGCCGGAACGCGTGATTTTTCTCGGACACAAAGATAATATGATTACGAAGCAGATCCGGGATATCGAGCAGTTTCGTGACCACAAATATCCAGATGTGAAATTGGAATTTATTGAGGTACCAAAGGATGATCTCGATAACATTATAGGAACTCTGGCGGGCATTATCCGGGAATATCCGGGGATTCGGTTTGCTCTGACCGGTGGTAGTGAGATGCTTCTGATCGCGCTTGGGTGTATTTCCGCAAGAATGGAAGTCAGCAAGCTGCGTATCGATCCATTTACCGGAAAGGAAATTGATGTCCGTGGTTCGAAGGTAATCACATCCGATTATCATTTTAATATCAGTATCGCGGAGGATATCATGCTGCATGGCGGTCTGCTCACGAAGGAGACGGGAAGTATCTCCGAGTGGAAATTTACTGATCAGTTCCGGGAGGATATCCGGATTATGTGGGATCTGTGCCGTAGATACCGTGGAGATTGGAACAAACATTGTGGAGTCATTGACGAACTTCGCAAGAACACATCGAACCAGCGGGAAGGTTGGAGTGAGTTATACATCAATCAGCTTGGCGATGCCATCCGTCTGCTGCGGGATCTGTATGAGATTGGCATGCTCAAGGATTACGAAGAACACGGGAAAAAAGTGATGTTTCGGTTCAAGAATAATCAGATCAAGAAGATTATCGCAAAGGCAGGAAACATGCTGGAGCTGCATGTCTATGAGGTAGCGACGCGGGAAGGTTACCTGTTCTCGGATGCGGTGATCGGTGCGCATATTGACTGGGATGGTGAGGTGCATGACACGATGAATCCCGGCTATGATACGATGAACGAGATTGATGTGATCCTGATGAAGCAGGTGTGTCCGATTTTTATCTCCTGCAAGAGTGGCAAGGCAGGTGGAAATGCGCTGCATGAGTTAGAGACCGTATCACGAAAATTCGGTGGCAAATATGCCAGAAAGGCACTTGTTTTAGCACGTGCCTGTGATAACACGACTGGCACGATGTTCTTCAAGCAGCGAGCAAGGGATATGCATATCTGGATCATCGATGATGTATTTCGGATGAGTGATGAGCAGCTGCTCAATAAATTGAAGAGGATATAGATGAAAAAATCATTATGTCTGTTTATCCATCAAATAAAAGATATTTATAAAAAGAATAATTACGATTTCTTCGTTCTTCGAACTTCCGAAATCGAAACAGCCATGCGCATTCCGGGCTACCGCCCTACATGCTTATGTCTGTTTATCCATCAAATAAAAGAGCATCTCTGCCTGCAAGCAGGCTCGATGCTCTTTTGCTTGATGGAATTATTCTTTTAACAGATTATCATTATCAAAATAATCAATCTTCATAGAGCGGCGGACATCTTCAAGTGTCTTGCCTGCCGCCTCTCTGGCTTTCTTGCTGCCAGCCTTCAGGATATCATAAACATCTGGAAGCTTCTGCTCCCACATCTTACGACGCTCACGGATTGGAGCAAGCTCTGCCTGAAGTACATTGTTCAGGAACTTCTTCACCTTCACATCGCCAAGACCACCACGTGTGTAATGCTCCTTCAGCTCGTCCATACCAGAATATTCTGGAAGGAATTCTGCGAAATACTCAGGCTTGCTGAATGCATCGAGGTAGATAAATACCGGGTTACCTTCCACCTGCCCCGGATCTTCAACACGCAGATGGTTCGGATCGGTGAACATCGACATAACCTTCTTCTTGATATCCTCCGGCTCCTCTGCAAGATAGATGCAGTTGCCAAGAGACTTACTCATCTTCGCCTTACCGTCGATGCCAGGCAGACGCAGACATGCGCTGTTTTCCGGAAGTACGATCTTCGGATCGGTCAGTGTCTCGCCGTATACTGTATTGAATTTGTGTACGATTTCCTTACACTGCTCGATCATTGGCATCTGATCCTCGCCAACCGGTACGTGGGTTGCACGGAATGCTGTGATATCGGCTGCCTGACTGATTGGGTAGCAGAAGAAACCAACCGGGATGCTTGCCTCGAAGTTACGCATCTGAATCTCAGCCTTTACAGTCGGGTTACGCTGTACACGGGAAACGGTAACAAGGTTCATATAATAGAATGTAAGCTCCGTCAGTTCCGGAATCATAGACTGGATGAAGATCGTTGCCTTCTCCGGATCAAGTCCGCATGCGAGGTAATCGAGTGCAACCTGCATGATGTTCTGACGTACCTTCTCCGGGTGCTCTGCATTATCTGTGAGTGCCTGTGCGTCCGCGATCATGATATAGATCTCATCATAGACACCAGAATTCTGAAGTTTCACACGCTCTTTCAAAGAGCCTACATAATGTCCAACATGCAAACGTCCTGTCGGACGATCGCCAGTTAAAATAATCTGTTTCATAGTAGAAGTCCTCTCTTATAAAATATCACACTCTATAGAATACTCATTTTGCGTTGGAAGGTCAAGCAAAATTGCGAAAAAGGAGCAGGAATCTTACTTGTCTGCCACATATAAAACAGGTATAATAAAAAAAGAATGTGTACGGATAAACAAATGATGCGAATGACAGGGGGTAGCAATGGCAACCATCAGTTTATGTATGATCGTGAAAAATGAAGAGCAGGTTCTGGCGCGGTGTCTGGACAGTGTCGCTGACCTGATGGACGAGATCATCATTGTGGATACAGGTTCCACCGACCGCACGAAGGAGGTCGCGGCACGCTATACCGATCAGATCTATGATTTTACGTGGATTGGCGATTTCTCGGCGGCGCGGAATTTCTCATTCTCCAAGGCGACGATGGAATACATCTATGCGCCGGATGCGGACGAGGTGCTTGATGCGGAGAACCGGGCGCGTTTCCTTGATCTGAAGAACTGTCTGCTTCCGGAGATTGAGATCGTGCAGATGTGGTACGTCACAGAAGCGTTCAATACAGTTATGAATGTGAAACGGGAGCTTCGCCCGAAGCTCTTTAAGCGTCTTCGGACGTTTACGTGGATTGACCCGGTGCATGAGACGGTGCGGTTAGATCCGGTTGTGTTCGACAGCGAGATCGAGATCTTACACAAGCCATTGTTTGTCCATGGCAGCCGGGATTTTGAGATCTGTGAGCGGATCTATGCAAGGGATGGTGCGTTGTCGCCAAAGCTTCGAAAGATGTATGCGAAGGAACTGCTAAAATGTGGTGAGCTGCCGGATTTTGAGCGGGCAGAGGATTTCTTCACGATGGAATGGGAGAAAGATCCGATGGCGGAAGCGGGCAGAGAGGCAGCCTGCGTGCTGGCACATCTGGCAAGACTGCAGGGGAACGGCGCGGAGCTTATGAAATACGCACTCCGGGATATGCTTGATACGCCGTGTGCGGAGATCTGCTATGAGCTTGGCTGTTATTATAAAGATAGCATGGATTATGATGAGGCGATCGTCTGGTATCAGAATGCCGTTTCCGAGACGGAATGCATCCTGGATGTAGAGGCCGGCGGAAAGAAGAGTCTGGAGGGGTTGGTTGCCTGCTACGAGGCTTTGCTTGCGCAGGCGGAAAAAGCAGAATTACAGACATCATCGGAACAGCAAAAGCAGTCCATAGAAATATATGAACAGCAGCTTGCGGTGTACCGGGAGGCACTGGCAGACTGGCAGCTACCGGAAGAATGACAGGGGTGAAATTATGTCAGATGGAATGATTATTTTGATTGTGATAGCTGTATTTGTGGTTTTATCGTTGATAGCAACGATTGCGAATATAAAGGCGAAACCACCGAAACCAATCGAAAAAGGAAACTTGAATAGACCGTCTCATTACATGTACAAGACAGAGACAACATTGGATGATAAGATTGCGCATTTGTTTATACCGGAACCATTGCGTGTAGATCCGCCTCCGATGGTGGTGGATGTGGCTATGGATCTGGTTGAACAGCAGGAGCGGGAAGAACTGGCAGAAGAACGGAGACAAAAACAGATTACAGAATCCATTTTGGCACAGAACAAACGTGATTACCGTCAGGATGTGAAGTCTGGAAGAATCTGGATCTGTCCAAAATGCAGGAAGAAAAATGAAAAATACGTCACAACCTGTACCTGTGGAACGCCGAAGCCAGCAAAATAAGAAAAGATAAAAAAAGCGAGTATGCCAAATGCATACCCGCTTTTTCTGTGCGATCGTCTGTATAATATATAATACATTATGCCTGAATGATCGTATTGATGATTCCGACAGTATCTGCAAAGATCTGCTTCATCTGCGCCAGATGGTTGCGCCCCATCTCGGTAATATGATAATAGACACGCTTGGACTTCGGTGTTTTCTGTACCGTCTCCATCGTAACATCGCCCTGCTCTTTCAACCGTCCAAGTACGGGATACATAGACGCTTCCATAAGGGAGAACTGTCCATTGCTGCGCTTTTTAATTTCCTGTGCCAACTGGTAGCCGTACATCGGTTCCTCGCATAACAGCGAGAGAAGGATGATTTCTACAGAGGCTCGTTTGAGGTTTGTAATAATCGTCTGCATATTCGTCCTGCCTTATTCCTGAATTGCCCGCGATTCAACGACCACAGGTTCGTGGATTACAACGGTGTAACGTGATTTCATGAGTTTTATGAGAACATCTTGATTCTTCTTACATGTCGCTCATCGTTTGAGAATGGTGTATCCACGAATTTGTCCACGATCATAAGTGCAAGACCAGGTCCGATTGTACGTGCGCCCATGCAGAGTACATTGGCGTTGTTGTGCTCGCGGGTTGCCTGTGCAGAGAAACAGTCACTGCAGAGTGCGGCGCGGACACCTTCGACCTTATTTGCAACCATGCTCATACCGATACCGGTACCGCAGATGAGAATACCCAGATCCTGCTTGCCGGCAGCGATCGCCTCTGCAACAGCCTTTCCATAGATTGGGTAGTCGCAGGATGCTGTGCTGTCACAGCCGTAATCTGTCACTTCAAATCCGCGATCCTTCAAATGCTTGATAACCTCCAGCTTGAGTTCATATCCGCCGTGGTCACTTCCAATTGCGATTGTCATATCTTAAATCCTCCTGTAATTTTATGAAATACATGCAAACCATATATAAATATAAGAATGTACATAATTACGAATTCTACGCAGACGCGCTTCCGCTCAGCTCATCACGCAGCGGTACTAAATTCGCGACAAAATCAGTCGCTCATTAAGTGCCGGCGTGCTTCGATGGTCTGCTTTAGAATTGTAATTATGTACATCATACATTAATGTGGTTTGCATGTATGATATCTACACGGTGATGACTCTGTGTCCTGCCGCCTTTAACAGCCGGTTCATAATGGCACCACCGAGTTCGTTCTGGTCAAATGCTTCGCTGTACATATATTCCATCTGTTCGCTGTCACATTCACGCAGGGCGGCATAAAGCCGTGCGGAAATCGTCTGTCCCTTGCTTCCCTCGCCGACGATCAGTACATGCGAATAGTTCTTATATAAGGATGCATGCTCCTTGGTTGTGAGAATCGCAACCCTGTAGCCCTGTGCTTCCTTTTCATTTACAAGTGCCTTGATTTTCTCCGCTACGCGCAATGTTTCCGCTTCGGTCGCGTTGTAGGAGACCTTGACACCGGAATGCAGACTTGCCCGGTTTGCCGATTCGTCTGCGACAGCTTCCACGATACTGAGTGTTCCGTGTGGCGCATAGTGTGTATATTTCATGCCGGGTGCTTTCGGACGAAGATTCGGGTCCGGCTCGATAATAGCTGGATCGATCGTCACGTCGCCGATGATCTCGGAGAGCATCGTCTTCGTGATAAAGCCCGGTCGAAGAATCGTTGGGATCGTGCCTGTCATATCGACGATCGTCGATTCAATTCCGATTCCGACGGCACCACCATCTAATATCATCTCGATGCGGCCGTCCATGTCCTCCCATACATGCTGTGCGGTCGTCGGTGATGGCCTGCCGGAAGTGTTTGCAGATGGGGCTGCGATGGAGACACCGCTTGTGCGGATCAGCTCCTGTGCGATTGGGTGGGATGGCATCCGGATCGCAACGGTCGGCAGTCCGCCGGTCGTTCCGTCTGGAACGATGGCGAGCTTCGGAAAGATGATCGTCAGTGGGCCAGGCCAGAAAGCTTCCATCAGCATGTGCGCTTTCTTCACCATGTCCGGGTGTGTCCGGTTCATCGTCTCGAGATCTGCCAGCTTCTCTACCGCATCGGTATCTGCGATGTGGACGATCAGCGGATTGTCGCTTGGCCGTCCCTTGGCAGCGTAGATCTTTGCGGCTGCATCTGCATTTAATGCGTCAGCACCTAATCCATAGACTGTCTCGGTCGGAAATGCGACCAAGCCGCCGTCCTGCAGGATTTTCGATGCCTCTGCAATTGCTTCTTTGTTATTTCCATTTAATAGTTTCGTTTCCATGCCGCTATTTTACATCAATCGTTAGGGAATGACAACCTTTTCGCGAAAAATACAATTCTGAAATACTGTTTAATTCGGTGTATAAATGATTGAAAAATAAGGAAAAATCTTATATAATAAGCTTTGTGTATATCTGATTGTATTGGAAGGGTTTTAATGAATAACAAAGAAAGAAGCCAGGTCTTAAAGATGCTGTATCTCATCACGCAGATTGGGTTTACGATGGTGGTTACGATCTTTATAAGCATGGGCATCGCATATCTGATAAAGCGTATATTTGGGAAGGATTTTATGGTATGGTTTATCGTGATCGGTGTGCTGGCGGGTTTTCGCTCCGTGTATATTCTTATACGGAAATTCCTGAATAATTCGGATAATAAACACAAGTAAGTGGAGGCAAAAAGACAGGCATAGCATGGCAGAGGTTCACAGAATATTGAAGGAAATGTATATCGGCATGGCTGTCTGTATGATCGTCTTTCTGGCGATCGGTGCATTTTTTATGCGTCCATATTATATCTTTGCTCTTGCACTGCTCGTCGGCAATCTCGGCGGGGCACTGCGCATTTACCATATCTATGATGTGCTCGATCAGGCACTGGATATGGGCGAGGCAGGTGCGAAGAAAAAGGTGATCGTGAACAGTCTGCTGCGGATGATCGTGACGCTTGCCTTGCTGGTAGGTTCTATATATCTTGGAATTACAGCATTTGCAGGCGTGGCACTTGGCATGATCGAACCGAAGATCTGCGCCTACCTGCAGCCTAAAATCCGCCGCATCCTGATCCGTCTCGGATTGGAAAAACCGGAAGAACCGGTCGAGCCGGAACAACCCAGTCAGGAAGATGATGAACCTCATTTCCAGACCGAGGATGAGGAATAAGGTAGTAAATAGGAGATTGCAAAACATAGTAGGATAACATGAACCGTGTATTTCAATATGGTTTTATTCTGAATATACGATATGTTTGAAGCTTAGAAGTTCTTGATGTTCTGCAGATAAATAGCCATGTTTGAACACGATGTTCAAACAAGACGCCACTGAGCCATGGATGGCGAATTGGCGTCGGTGGCGTATGGATAGAACAATTGAATCAGAACATTTAGAACTTCTTGGCTTCAATACATTGTATATAGAATAAATCATATTGAAATACATGGTGGATATTAACTGGTTTTGCAATCGACTAACATAAAATAAAAAAGGAGGAAAAGCGTATGAGGAGTGGGTTTGCCACTGGAATACAAGTAATCAGTAACAGCTCCGAAGATGTAGATTTCTATATCCACGAACTGTATCCGATTCATTTCTTTGGCACGACGGTATATATTACCACCACCCATGTCTGCACCTTCATTGTACTGCTGGTGATTGCGATCTTAGCAATCTGTGCCAGAAGAAGTGTGCTGAAGACGCGGGATAACCCAAGTAAATTCGCCACTGGAGTCGAGCTTGCCATCGAATCACTGATCAAGTTCGTCAACAGCACGATGGGAAAAGAAGCTGGTAAGCATTATATCAATTACATCGGAACCTTGTTCATATTTGTACTTTTTTCGAACATATCCGGCTTGTTTATGCTTCGGCCGCCGACCGCGGATTACGGAACGACGCTCTGTATCGCACTTGTATCATTTGTCATGATACAGTACGCATCCATTCGTTACCAGAAATGGGGTGCATTCAAGAGTCTGTTCGATCCGATATTCCTGTTCTTCCCGATCAACGTGATCAGTGAGTTTGCCACACCGGTATCACTGTCGCTGCGTTTGTTCGGTAATATTCTGGCAGGAACCGTTATGATGGCACTTTACTATGGCATGCTGCCGATATTTGTAAAGATTGGTATTCCATCGGCACTGCATGTGTACTTCGATTTGTTCTCAGGTGTGATCCAGGCGTATGTATTCTGTATGCTGACGATGACATTTGTTGCAAATAAGCGAAATGTAGAAGGGTAATAAGATTTAATATTTAGAAAAACGGAGGAATTATTTCATGAATGGTATTACAGGTGAAACAATAGTTAACGCTGCATCCGCAATCGGTGCAGGTATTGCAGTTTGTTCCGGTATCGGTCCTGGTATCGGTCAGGGTATCGCTGCCGGTTACGGTGCTTCCGCAGTTGGACGTAACCCGGGTGCAAAGGGTGACATCATGTCAACGATGCTTCTTGGACAGGCGGTAGCCGAGACAACCGGTCTGTACGGTCTGGTTGTATCACTTCTTCTGATGTTCGTTAAGCCTTTCAAGTAAGAACAAAATTAGGAGGAGTAAAATATGACAGGAATTGCAAATATCGCGCTTCTGTCAGAGGAGACGGGCCGTATCTTCGGTCTGGATGCGCAGCTTCTGTTCGATATTCTGATACAGGGACTTGCGGTATTTCTGCTCTTCATCTTTCTGACTTATGTGCTGATCAACCCGGTGCGCAAGGTGCTCGAGGACAGACAGAACAAGATTAAGGATGACCTTTCCCATGCGGCGACAGACCGCGCGGAGGCAGAGAAGCTTCGTGCAGAGTATGATGAGAAGATCAAAAATGCGAACAGCGAAGCGGGTGAGATCCTTTCTTCCGCAAGAAAACGTGCGGTGAAGAACGAGGAAAACATCATTGCCGAGGCGAAGGAAGAGGCAGGACGCATTATCGACAGAGCAAACAGCGAAGCCGAGCTTGAAAAAGAACGTGTGAAGGATGAGGTGAAACAGGAGATCATCGGCGTAGCAACCGCGATGGCAGGAAAGTTCGTTGCATCCTCTCTCGATGAGAGCACACAGGCTTCTCTGATTGATGAGACGCTGAAAGAGATGGGTGATGATACATGGCGAGACAAGTAGAAACAACCTATGGAGATGCACTTTTGGAACTTGCCTTGGAAGAAGGCAGTCTGAATATGCTCTACGAAGAAGCGCAGGCTCTTGTGACAGTGTTACAGGAAAACGAAGAATTGCTCCGCATTCTCAAGCATCCACAGATTGACAAGGACGAGAAGCGGAAGATAGTGGATAACATTTTCAAAGGACGCGTATCAAAGGATATGGTCGGATTGTTCGGCATCATGGTTGAGAAAGATCATGGCAGCAAGATTGTAGATGTGCTTCACTATTTTATCAGACAGGTAAAACGAGTAAAAAATATAGGAGTTGCAAGTGTGACAAGTGCGGTTGCACTTACCGGTGCACAGAAGGCATCAATCGAGAAGCGTCTGCTTGAGACGACAGATTTCGCTTCGATGGAAGTAACCTATACGGTAGATGCATCCATCATCGGCGGGCTTGTGATCCGAATTGATGACAGAGTGGTTGACAGCAGTATCAAAACCAAGATTGAGACGATGTCAAAGGCACTCGCACAATCATAAGAAGGAGGTGTTCGTGTTCCATGAATTTAAAACCGGAAGAGATTAGTTCCGTAATCAAAGAACAGATTAAGAACTATGAGACAAAACTGGAAACATCCGACGTTGGAACAGTTATCCAGGTAGCGGACGGAATTGCACGTATTCACGGTCTTGAGAATGCGATGCAGGGCGAACTTCTGGAATTCCCAGGTGAAGTATACGGCATGGTTATGAACCTGGAAGAAGACAATGTAGGTTCGGTTCTTCTCGGTGATCATAAAAATATCAACGAGGGAGATATAGTGAAGACAACAGGACGCGTGGTGGAAGTGCCTGTTGGCGATGCGATGCTTGGTCGTGTCGTAAATGCGCTCGGTCAGCCAATCGATGGCAAAGGACCAATCGTAACCACGAAGTCAAGACAGATTGAGAGAGTCGCATCGGGCGTTATCTCCCGTAAGTCGGTTGACACACCGCTTCAGACAGGTATCAAGGCGATCGACGCCATGGTTCCGATCGGAAGAGGACAGCGTGAGCTGATCATCGGCGACAGACAGACCGGTAAGACAGCGATCGCGATCGATACGATCATCAATCAGAAGGGGCAGGGCGTAAACTGTGTCTACGTTGCAATCGGTCAGAAGGCATCGACCGTAGCAAATATCGTAAAGACATTGACAGAGTACGGCGCAATGGCATACACAACAGTCGTTGCAAGTACCGCCAGCGACTTAGCTCCATTACAGTACATTGCACCATACGCCGGATGTGCGATCGGTGAGGAATGGATGGAAGAAGGAAAGGATGTATTGGTTGTATACGACGATCTGTCGAAGCATGCAACTGCTTACCGTACACTCTCCCTGCTTCTCCGTAGACCACCAGGCCGTGAGGCTTATCCGGGTGATGTATTCTATCTGCATTCCAGACTTCTGGAGCGTGCAGCAAAGTTGTCGGATGAACTCGGTGGAGGATCGCTTACAGCTCTTCCAATCATCGAGACACAGGCAGGCGATGTATCTGCGTATATCCCGACAAATGTTATTTCTATCACAGACGGACAGATCTATCTGGAGACAGAGATGTTCAACTCCGGTTTCCGTCCAGCCGTAAATGCAGGTCTTTCTGTATCGCGTGTTGGTGGTGCCGCACAGATCGGTGCCATGAAGAAGCTTGCTTCCCCGATTCGTGTGGAGTTAGCACAGTACCGTGAGCTTGCCGCATTCTCCCAGTTCGGTTCCGAGCTTGATGAGGATACGAGAAACCAGCTTGCACAGGGTGAAAGAATCAAGGAGATTTTGAAGCAGCCACAGTATAAGCCAATGCCGGTTGAAAAACAGGTCGTTATTATCTACGCTGCGACGAGAAAGTATCTGCTTGATATCGAGGTAGACCGGATTCTGGAATTTGAGAGTGGATTGTTCGAATACATTTCCACGAAATATCCGGACATTTTCGAGAAGATCCGCGAGGAGAAGAAGCTGTCCGACGAATTAGAGGACGCTTTGAAGAAGGCAATTACGGAATTCAAGGAAACATTCTAATAAATAGAGCGAGGAGGTTGATCTTTCTTGGCATCCATGAGAGACATTAAGCGGCGCAAAGAAAGCGTCCAGAGCACGCAGCAGATCACCAAGGCAATGAAGCTTGTCTCCACAGTTAAGCTTCAGAAAGCCCGCGGGAGAGCTGAGAGCAACAAACCATATTTTAATATGCTCTATGATACGATATGTTCCATCCTTGCAATGACGAAAGAACCAAACCATAAATTTCTGAAGGAAAACGGCAGTGACAAGAAGGCAGTTATCGCGATCACATCGAACCGTGGACTTGCCGGTGGTTACAACAACAATGTTGTAAAGGAGATTGTTGCAGCCGGATTTTCGAAGGAGGATACCTATATCTATGGTATCGGAAAAAAGGGTATTGAGGGCTTGACCAGAAAAGGTTACAGCATATATCAGGATGAATCAGAGGTCATCAATGCACCATTGTTTGACGATGCGACCGAGCTTACGAAGCAGCTTTTGACACAGTATTCCAAGGGCGAGATCGGTGAGGTCTATATCGCATATACGAATTTCAAGAATACCGTGACACAGGAAGCAAAGCTTATGAAGCTGCTTCCGATCCGGGAGGAAGATTTCACACCGGAGCAGCCAATCAGTGACGATAAGCTGCTGATGAACTTCGAGCCGTCGGAGGAGGAAGTCTTAGACCAGATCGTGCCGAAATATATGTCCAACATTATTTATGGTGCACTGTTAGAGGCGGTAGCCAGTGAGAATGGTGCGAGAATGCAGGCGATGGATTCCGCGACAAGCAATGCGGAGGATATGATCGGAAGCCTGTCACTCAAGTACAATAGAGCAAGACAGAGTGCAATCACGCAGGAGCTTACGGAGATTATTGCCGGAGCTGATGCAATAAGTTAAAGGAGATTAAGGAAATGGCAGATACAAATGTAGGTAAGGTTACCCAGATTGTCGGTGCCGTTATCGATGCGAAGTTTACCGAAGGTAAACTGCCGGAGATTCACGATGCGATAACGATTGCCACAAAGAGTGGTGACACACTGTACGCCGAAGTATCCCAGCACTTAGGGGATGACACCGTTCGTTGTATCGCGATGGGACCGACAGATGGTCTTGTACGTGGTATGGAAGCGGTTGGTACCGGCGCGCCGATTACTGTACCTGTCGGTGAAGCAACACTGGGACGTATGTTCAACGTGTTGGGACAGCCGATTGACAATAAACCGGCTCCAAAGGTAGATACTTACCTTCCAATCCATAGAAAAGCACCAGAGTTTTCAGAGCAGTCAACCGAGACAGAGATTCTGGAAACCGGTATTAAGGTCGTTGACTTGCTTTGCCCTTATCAGAAGGGTGGAAAGATCGGTCTGTTCGGTGGTGCCGGTGTTGGTAAGACAGTATTGATTCAGGAGCTTATCACAAATATCGCAACAGAGCACGGTGGATATTCTGTATTTACCGGTGTTGGTGAGCGAACAAGAGAAGGAAATGACCTGTATTACGAGATGATCGAATCCGGCGTTATCGAGAAGACAACGATGGTATTTGGTCAGATGAATGAACCGCCAGGAGCAAGAATGCGTGTTGGTCTGACAGGACTTACGATGGCAGAGTATTTCCGTGATCAGGTTGGAAAGGATGTATTGCTGTTCATCGACAATATCTTCCGTTTTACACAGGCTGGTTCGGAGGTATCCGCACTGCTTGGACGTGTGCCTTCTGCCGTTGGTTACCAGCCAACCCTGCAGACAGAGATGGGTGCATTGCAGGAGCGTATCACTTCGACAAAGAATGGTTCTATCACATCGGTACAGGCAGTCTATGTGCCAGCCGATGACCTGACAGACCCTGCACCTGCAACTACATTCGCACATTTGGATGCGACAACGGTACTTTCCCGTTCCATCGTAGAGCTTGGTATCTACCCAGCGGTAGATCCTCTGGAGTCTACTTCCAGAATCCTCGACCCAAGAGTGGTTGGCGAGGAGCATTACAAGGTGGCACGTGGTGTACAGGAGATCCTGCAGAAGTACAAGGAATTGCAGGATATCATCGCAATCCTTGGTATGGATGAGCTTTCCGAGGAGGATAAGATCGTTGTTGCCAGAGCAAGAAAGGTACAGAAGTTCCTGTCACAGCCATTCCATGTAGCAGAGCAGTTTACAGGACTTCCTGGTAAATACGTTCCGCTGTCTGATACAATTCAGAGCTTTAAGGAGATTCTGGAAGGTAAGCATGACGACATTCCGGAGAGCTATTTCTTAAATGCCGGAAGTATCGACGACGTACTTGCGAAGTGCAAGAAGTAAGGAATCGATGTAGGATGATTATGATACAGCCGGATGAGCGATTGTCTGGCTGTGGAAATAAATTAGGTGGTATACATGGCAGAAAATAAAATGATGGTTCGTGTGATCGCACCGGAACGGGTATTCTACGAAGGGGAAGCTTCTTTCCTTGAGTTTAATACGATTGAGGGCATCATCGGACTGTACCCAAAACATATACCTATGACTGTGGTTGTTGCACCGGGTGTCCTGAAGATTAGGGAAGATGGTGGTGACAAGGAAGCGGCTTTGCATTCCGGTTTCGCGGAGATCCTTGGCGATTCTGTCACGATTCTGGCTGAGTCGGTCGAATGGCCGGATGAAATCGACATTCATCGTGCCGAGGAAGCAAAGATTCGCGCGGAACGCCGCATCCATGACAACTCACAGGATATCGACCGGGCGGAACTTGCACTGAAGCGTGCGATGCTTCGTCTGGAGATGACGAAGAAAGTGTAAGACATTCAAAACGTGTTCTGTATTTTTGATTTGATTATCATGCATGATAATCTATCAAGAGTACAGAACACTTTTTTTGTGTCTACGACTTTGGAGGAAGTAAGCAGGTTGGGTAAAAAACTCCAAACAGGAGGAAATCCCCCAACCGGAAGCTAAGAGGAAGTAAGCAGGTTGGGTAAAAAACTCCAAACAGGAGGAAATCCCCCAACCGGAAGCTAAGAGGAAGCAGGCAAGTTGGGTAAAAAACTCCAAACAGGAGGAAATCCCCCAACCGGAGGCTGATAGAAAGCAAGCAGGTTGGGTGAAAAGTGGTGGAACGGGAAAAACTCCCCAACCGGAAGCTAAGAGGAAGCAAGCAGGTTGGGGAGAAAATGCTGGAACGGGAAAAACTCCCCAACCGGAAGCTGATAGGAAGCAAGCAGGTTGGGGAGAAAATGCTGGAACGGGAAAAACTCCCCAACCGGAAGCTGATAGGAAGCAAGCAGGTTGGGTGAAAAGTGGCGAGATGGGAAAAATCCCCCAACCGGAAGCAAAGAGGAAGCAGGCAGGTTGGGTAAAAAACTCCAAACAGGAGGAAACTCCCTAACCGGAAGCAAAGAGGAAGCAGGCAGGTTGGGTAAAAAACTCCAAATGGGAAGAAATCCCCCAACCGGAAGCTGATAGGAAGCAGGCAGGTTGGGTAAAAAACTCCAAATGGGAAGAAATCCCCCAACCGGAAGCTGATAGGAAGCAAGCAGGTTGGGTGAAAAACTCCAAACAGGAAGAAATCCCCCAGCCGGAAGCAAAGAGGAAGCAGGCAAGTTGGGTAAAAACTCCAAACAGGAGGAAACTCCCCAACCGGAAGCTGATAGGAAGCAAGCAGGTTGGGTGAAAAGTGGTGAAACGGGAAAAATCCCCCAACCGGAAGCTAAGAGGAATCAAGCGGGTTGGGGCAAAAATGTTCAAACAGGAAGAAATACTCCAATCGGAAAGGGTTGAGAATCAAGCGGATTGGGGGTAAAATAGTGAAACAAGAGAAAAACTCCAATTAAAGTGTGCGGAGCATTGCAAGTATGGGAGGAAGACGATATGAGCGAAAAAACGGATGAAGGTCAAAACAGGAATGAATTGGAAGCACTGCTGAAATCCAAACAACGAACGTACAAGATATTGACAAAGCTTTGCTGGGTTTTTCTGCCTATGCTGGCAGCACCGTTTATTCCTGCATTCTGCGGGGCGGAAGATTCGACGTGGACCTACCGGCTGACTGGAATTGCGGTTGTTTCCATTATGATTGGATTTGCCATAGCGTTAATTGCTGCAAATATAGAGAAACAGATGAAGGAGCTGATTGGACAGTGTGCCGTGTGGGGCGTGTTGGAAGAACAGATGCAGGTACTGGAATATATGCCGACCGGGCATACAAATGAAGATTTCCTGAAAAACTGCAGACTCCTGCCGGAATATAATGAAGTGACCGGCTCTGATTACTTCCATGCGATCTACAGAGGTGCAGAGATCACGTACTGCGATCTTTGCCTGAGGTGGCGAAGCGACAACATGGATCCGGACAGACCGGGATCATCTTCTGCAGTGACGCGATTCCAGGGACCATTTGTGACCATAGTCCTTCCACATAATATAGACGGTGTCGTCCATGTCATTGAGCGGAAAGGCGGGAAGAAACCGGCAGAAGCAATCCGGCTTGGAAATACAGATTTTGACCGGAGATTTACGACTTTGGCAACCGACGAACAGCTTGCAGGAAGCATATTGCCACCGGATGCAATCCTCAGAATACTGCAGCTTCCGAAAGATACCTATCTGGAATTCGCAGGAAATCAGCTCGTTGCTGCAATATACAATGATGAGGACCTGTTCGAATTGAAAGATATCAATGTAAACGATGGCTTGGACGAATACAGGGAGAAATGCCGAAAAGAACTCGCAGAACTGCTGCAGATATTCGATAATCTCATATATGTAGCCAGCAGGTAGGAGAAAAAAGACCAGTATGAAAGGCAGATGTTACACAGATAATTGCGATGTGAACGGGATAATATAAGAGTTGCGGATTTATAATTCTGATATGAGGTATCGTATGACAAGATAAAAACGCATCTATATTTAGAATAGAGCTTCATGTAAGATGCGATATGTTTGAGCCTTAGAATTACTTAATGTTCTTTCTTCTTGTAAGCAATACCTGAACACGATGTTCAGGTAAGCAGCCACTGAGCCATGGATGGCGAATTGGCTGCGGTTGCGTATTTTGAGAATGTGTTTGTTAAGAACATTTAGTAATTCTTAGGTTCAATACATTGCATCTACATGTACTCTATTCTAAATATACAGATGCGTTTTGATTTTTCGTCCTTTGAGCATCAACTAAACTTATCCATAAACTTCCCGAACTTCTCAATCTTGCTCATTGTATCATTTCTGGCAGCTGCAGAACCGGTCTTTCCTTCGGAAGCTGTCTCGCCTGCATTCTGCGGGCTGCTGACACCTGCGGAACCACCGGTTTCCAATACCGGTGCAAGCCAGATCTTGCCGGAACCACGATATACATTGACCAGACCTTCACCGGATACAGCAGAGCCAACCAAAGATTTGGAAGATTTTTCAACCGTAAAATCCAAAGAGGATGACCATGCAATTGCCATATTTCCATCGATCTTCATCATATCGTTGTCGAGTACAACCTCGATAATCTCATTTCTTGGAACGATGCTTTCCAAAGCACAGATACCGGTACCATTCAAGCTCAGATTGAATAATCCTTCCCCGCCGAATACAGCAGAAGAGAGGTTACTTCTTGCTACAACCTTCTGCGTAACGGTATTGTCACAGGCGAGGAACAATCCGTCATCTAGGACAACACTGCCTCCCCATTCCTGCAGATTCGTGAGCAGGATATGACGGTAGGTTGGCTCTAACATGACCTGACCATAACCGGTGTAAATCGGCTTGGCAACCGTCTCTTTGGTAACGGCGGCTTTAGCCATACCACTTAAGAAACCGCCAACACCTTTGACGCCGCTTTCCATCTGAATCTGACCGGCCATCCACTGCATGGCACCGGCTTGAACGGTGTAACCATTTCCGTTCAGATTAAGCAGAAGCTGACGCTTGTTCACATTCATGCGGGACATGTAGTACTGCAACTTCGAGGTAGATGGGCTGACACTCATATCCTGCACATATTCCAGTACCTGCATGCCGCCAAGAGCAGAGGTAACCTGTACATTTGTGTTATTTAATAAGCTTTGACTTACCATATATGTACCCTCCTCCTTATGCGGTTGGCGCCATCAGAATCGAACCGGTACCACGGTATACGTTGACCAGACCTTCGCCGGAAACAGCCGAACCGATCAGCGATTTTGAAGATTTCTCAACTGTGAAACTCAAAGAGCCGGACCATGCGATTGCCATATTTCCGTCGATCTTGACCTCGTCATCCTGCAGATTGAACATGATAAGCTCCTGCTGTGGAACCGGACTTTCCAATACAGCGATACCCTGTCCGGAAAGGCTCAGGTTAAATAAGCCCTCTCCGCCGAGCGCAGCAGAGGAAAGTGTCTTACGGCTGACAACCTTATGCTGCAATGTGCTGTCACAGGCAAGGAATAAACCATCCTCGAGTACGATCTGCCCCCACTGTGCCACATCGACAAGCAGGATGTGCTTGTAGGTTGGCTCTAACATAACATAACCCTGACCGGTGTATTCCGGTTTGGACATTGTCTCACCGGTTACAGCTGCACCGAGTGCTTTGCCGAGGAAATTACCGGCACTTACACCGGACTGCATGGATACATTTCCGAGCATCCACTGCATGGCACCTGCCTGTAATTTGCAGGATGTGTTGTTCAGCTCGACCAAAACCTGACGGCGGCGTACATTCATCTCTGCAGAAAAATATGCAGTTTCTGCGTTGTATGGAGAAACTGACAGATCCTTCTGGTGTTCAAAGACACGGTACTGTCCGAGCTGGTTGATACACTGCATGTTGGCGTTGTTGAAAAGATTGTTGATACTAAACATAAATACCTCCCTTTATCCGGTCTTATAGATTTACGCGTTGCGCAGGACCGGTTATTCTCGTGATTGTTCGGAATAGTCGGATGCTTTTGACAGTGAAAATGTAAATTCGCTTCCGACACCCTCCGTACTTACGACATTGATATTCTCGTTGTGTGCCTTGATGATTTCCTTGGTAATTGCAAGCCCGAGGCCGGTGCCCTGCTTGTCTTTGCCGCGGGAGCGGTCCGCCTTGTAAAAACGAACCCATACACGATTCAGGGAATCCTTCGGAATACCACATCCTTCATCCTTTACAGATACAAAAATTTTATCATGTTTTTCCGACAATGTCACGTAAATTGATTTACCGTTTGGTGTAAATTTGATTGCATTATCAAGCAGATTGTAGATGACCTGCTCGATCTTTGTCTTGTCTGCATGAACAATCGAATGTTCGGTGTGATTATTTAACCGGATCGCAATCTGCTTCTCGATACAGCGCCCCTCAAAGGAGTTAATCGCAGATAAGACCAGCTCAACAATATCGAAATCCTTGCATACGAGCCAGATACCGTAGGAATCGTAGTTATTTAACTCCAGAAGACTGGAGGTAAGTTTTGTCAGCCGGTTTGTCTGCTGTACGACGATGTCTAGGTAATGGCTCTGCTTCTCCGGCGGGATCGTCCCATCCTGAATCGCCTCGATGTAACCCTTGATCGAGGTGAGCGGAGAGCGGAAATCGTGCGAGATATTGGAGATAAATGCCTTTCGGTAATCGTCTAATTTTGAAAGCTCGGAAGCCATGTATTCCAGTGTGGACGCAAGCTGTCCGATCTCGTCGCTCGAATGGATATCCATCGGCGTGTCGAAATTACCGGTTGAATATTGCTCTGCCACAGTGTTGATCTTCCGGATTGGACGCATGATCTTACCAGAAATGATACCGAGCAGGGCAAAGGAAATGATAATCATAAACAGATATGGTGCATAAATCAGTTTTACGATTTTTTCCTGAATATTCTGCAGCTGTTCCACCGTAGAATGAATCAATAGCATACCGTTTGGCTGGTTGTTAATATGGATTGGAATGGCAACAGAAATAACGTCGCTTTTGAACGTATTGTAAAATTTGCCATTAAAAGACTGCGCGGTGTAGATATCAAAATCCGGGTCAACGAGGAAAATATTTTTAGGGTTATCTGGATGCCCATCCGCATTCGCAAATCCATAGATGATGCCTTTCTCGTTGGTAACCCAGATGCTGGCATTCAGTTTGTCACTGTAATAGCGTAGACTTTCTTGCAATTCATCTTTGGTGTAAACGCCCTGCACATATCCTGCGACTGTCTGATCCGCGATTAAAAATGCTTCATTTGTCAGTACTTCTGTTCGGTCATCGACAAGCATGCTTCGTGTGACGTTGGAGGCATAGAGGACGATAAATCCAAAACAAACCGTAAAAATAACCAAAAAACTTATGAATATTTTATCAAACAGAGAGTGGCGTAATGTCATGTTACTTTACCTCGAATTTATAACCTTTGCCCCATACCGTAGAGATTGACCAGTTGTGATTTTCGTTCAGTTTTTCACGCAGACGCTTGATATGGACGTCTACCGTTCGCGAGTCTCCGGCATATTCGTAGTCCCAGAGACGGTCAAGCAGCTGATCACGTGTAAATACCTGGTTTGGACGTTTGGCAAGAAAATACAAAAGCTCCAGCTCCTTCGGCGGCATCTCCACCGATTCACCATCCAAAGTTACAGTGTAGTTGGTCATATTGATAAGTAAGCCGTCATATTCGACGAATTCACCCTGATGATCGGTAACTTCAGCGATGCTTACAGGTGCAGCAGTGGTTACAGCCTGGGTCATAACAGTACGACGCAAAACCGCTTTGACTCTTGCAACCAGTTCGTTGGAATCAAACGGTTTGATCATATAGTCATCGGCGCCGAGCTTTAAGCCGAGCACCTTGTCGAACACTTCCCCCTTCGCGGAAAGCATGATGATCGGTGTCTGGCGTGTCTTGCGGATTTCCGTGCAGACCTCATAGCCATCAATATCCGGGAGCATGATATCCAATAAGATCAAGTCAGGATTGAAGGTGGCTGCGAGTGCAAGTGCGTCCTTGCCTGTGTATGCGATTTCAGTTGCAAAGCATTCCTTTAGTAAATACAAAGAGATAAGCTCTGCGATATTTTCGTCGTCATCGACGATCAGGATTCGTTGTTTCTCCATGTTCCCCTCCAATAAAAGTGTGTTGTATGGTTGTAACTCGTCTACAATTCGACGATGGTAACGCCATATTCGCCCTCACCAAATTCGCCGGAGCGATAGGACTGCACCAGTGGATGTTTCTTTAAATACTGCCAGATGCCTTTGCGCAGGGCGCCGGTTCCCTTTCCGTGGATGATCGTGACACGGGAAATGTGTGCCAGAACTGCATCATCCAGATATTTGTCAATCTCAAAGCATGCTTCATCGACTGTTTTCCCCATGACGTTCAGTTCTGGAGAGAATGTCATAGATTTGCTGACGGATGTATGATCTCCGCCTGCACGTTTGCCGCTGTATTTTTGTTTTGTTCCATTTACTGATACGGTACTTTCCGGAATAATCAGCAGGTCGGAAATCGGCAGCATAGAATTTAAAATACCCATCTGTACGCCTGCAATGCCTTTGTTGTCCGGCAGTTTTGTGATTGTACCGCGTGTTCCCATGCTGAGTACCTGCACGGTATCCCCGATATGGAAATCAGATGCTTTATGGTTTGAGGTCTGTTTCTTTGTCTCGGATGCACCGGATTTCTCGTAATCTTTGATTTTGCTTCGAAGCTTGCTGCGCTGTTCTTCCATCGTGCGCATGTCGGCCTTGTGTGGGTTATTGCGCCATTTGTTGTAATCGCGGATTGTCTGATCCGCCACATCCTTGGCGTCATCGATTATGTCTCTGGCTTCTTCCCTTGCTTTTTTCAGAATCTCGGCTTTCTTCGTATCGAGATTTTCTTCCTTCTTCTGCAAGGATTCCTTCAGAGATTCAATTTCCTGTTTATATGCCTCGATTGCCTTTTCGTCCTCCTGCATGGATCGCTTGCTTGCTTCGAGATCCGCGAGCAGGGTTTCCATGTCGATCGCATCGCTGTCAATCTGATCCTTTGCGGAGTTGATGATATAATCTGGCAGACCAAGCTTGCTTGCGATGGCAAATGCGTTGGATTTGCCCGGAATACCGATTGTCAGATGGTAGGTTGGACGCAGAGTTGCCACATCAAATTCGCACGATGCATTTTCTACTCCATCGGTGGAAAGGGCGTAGGTTTTCAATTCGCTGTAATGTGTCGTCGCCATGCAACGGGCACCCATACTTTTCAGATAATTTAAGATGGAAACTGCCAGTGCCGCACCCTCGACCGGATCGGTTCCGCCGCCCGGCTCATCGAACAGACATAGTGTGTTCGGGGTTGCATGCTGCACGATATAAACAATGTTGCTCATGTGAGAGGAGAACGTCGACAGATTCTGCTCGATGCTCTGCTCATCACCGATATCTGCGAAGATATCGTCGAAGACAGCCAGGCGGGATTCCTCCATCGCCGGGATATGCAGACCTGCCTGTCCCATGAGAGAAAACAATCCCAGTGTCTTTAAGGAAACCGTTTTACCACCGGTATTCGGACCTGTGATAATGAGCAAGTTGTATGTCTCGCCAAGCCGGATATCGACTGGCACAACCGTGTGCTTCTCCAGCAATGGATGACGTCCTTGCCGGATATCAATGATACCGTCGGTGTTAAAGATCGGACGAGTGCTGTTTGTTGCGCGGGCGAATTTCGCCTTTGCAAATATAAAATCCAGATCGGTCAGTAATTCCAGATCGTAGGCGATGTCAGAGACATAAGTAGCTGCCTGCGCACTCAGGCTCTCCAGTATTTTCTCGATTTCTAATAATTCCTCGTTCGCAAGCTCCTTGATCTGGTTGTTCAGATTGACGACTGCCATTGGTTCGATGAAAAGCGTGGAGCCGGTCGAGGACTGATCGTGAATCATACCCGGGAATTTCGAACGGTATTCCTGCTTGACCGGAATACAGTATCTGCCGTTTCGCATGGTAATCAGAGAATCCTGCAACTGGTCACGGTTTGCGTCACTTTTGATGATCTTATCTAACTGCTGGTGCAGCTTGTCGTTGGTGAGACGGATTTCCCGGCGGATGTTCTTCAAACCGGAGCTTGCATCGTCCGCGTATTCATTTTCCGATAAGATACAACGGTTGATCTCGGATGCGATGTGCTCTAATGGCAACAGCATGTTAAAGCGTTCGGTCAGAGAATCGAAGGTTGTCTGTGAAACAGGCTCCTGATTCCGGCTGGCGAGTGCTTCGGTCAGATCGGAACCGTCACCGTACTGTTTGGCTGCTTTTGCAACCTGTAAGACGGCTGCGATGTCCAGAAGCTCCTTAGAAGTAAGGGTACCCTGTACCTCCAGCCGTTTGATGGATGCACCGATATCGCATAACCCGGAAAAGCTGATATTTCCATGACGATTCAGACGGTTCAGTGCATCATTTGTCTCTTCCTGTAATTTTCGGATCTGTTCGATGTCACGCTGGGGTTTCATGCGGTCCACCCGGCGTTTTGCCATCGGGGAGGTCGCGTATTCTGTCACCATAGATAGTATTTTATTAAACTCTAGTATGCGTAAGCTTCGTTTGTTCATGGTTTATTCCTTTTATAAAAGTATGTTAGGCTTGATTAAATGCTTTCTTTGCATTGATATGAAGAACCAAGCCGATAATGGCACCGACAAATGCAACGATACCACCGATCAAAAGCAGATAGAAACCAGCACCATATTGAACCATAGAACCATAATCGGAAAGTTCGCTTTTTGCGCTCATAGTTTCATAAATTGCAAAAATTCCCTGAATCAGGGTCAGGATAATATTCAATGTATTTACCCGCAGCATAGACAATGCAATGATCACGATTGCAGTTATCAAAAAGATGACGCCATCTTCGCCGTCCTTAAATAACGACATTGATTCACTGTATCCAAAAAGGGAAACAGACAGGAACGGAAGAAAGACGGAGATCAGACAGAGCAGGCTTCCGCCCATCACTGCAAAATGTCCTGCATTGAATTTCCGCTTGAACTTTGTGCCAGCTGGGGCATAGGCTGCAGAATTTGCATATGGCATCTGATTGTAATTTGTCTGAGGCTGCTGATACTGTGCCTGATTATAGTTTGCTTGAGGCTGCTGGTATTGTGCCTGATTGAAATTTGCCTGAGGCTGCTGGTATGGTTGCTGATTATAGTTTGCCTGAGGCTGTTGATATTGCATTTGGTTGAAATCTGCCGGCTGGGAGATCGACGCTCCGCAGGTAGGACAGGTTGTTGTGCCGTCTGTAAGTGTTGCTCCACATGTTGGACAATTCATAGAATCACGCTCCTTAAGAAATAGTATAAAATTAAGATAGCATATATTTAGAAGACTTACAAGAAATCGACTTGACTTTAGTACATAAAATATACAACAACTGTGAGAACCGGAGTAAATGTTTCTCCCTTTTTGATCCCTGATAGAAATTCGTTTTTTGATTTAAGCAGGTGATTCTCCCGGTTGTATTTCTGATTGCTGAATACTTCTGTTTTGCTTTGTGTTTTGTCAGTTTTTTCTTCACGTTCGGTTTTGCTGACAAAATCATCATCGAAGATTGTGTGTTCTTCCGTTGGATCGAGTGGTGATAAATCCTGTGCGCGGATCATCGGCTTTCCATCGAAGAACAGCACGTTCATTGTGTCGGCAAAGACGAGGTTATCCTCGTAAAGTTCCTTTGCCATGTCGTCAAGTTATAATTAGAGATATTTTACCACATAAATCAAATACAACAAGCGATACATAATAAAATAATTGGGATTTTTCTGGAATAATGAAGCACGCTGATGCGTGCGTAGGTCATCACGCTATCGCGTGGTGACATAACATATAATAGCTATATCACAGATTATCGGATGAAATCCGATAACCAACACATACAATAAGTGTATGTTTCAACAGTTGCATCATAGCATGTGTGAGATGGATTTGTAAATAGATATTCACCTATTGCAGGCATTTGGCATATGATGGTAAAATGAGTCAAAATTGTATTTTCAATAAAAAGTGTAGGGAAAGCATCGTGTAAAAGTTAACAATAGAAAATAGTATGAACACATGTAAGAACGAGGAGGAAACGTATGAGAAGAACAAAAAGATTTGCAAGCTTTGCTCTGGCGGCGTGCATGGGCGTAAGCTTGCTGGTGAATGTTCCGGCAGGAACGGTATCGGCGGCAGAACCAGACGAGGTGGTGTCTGCGGAAGCGACGGAAACGGATGCAGAGGCTTTGGATGAGATGCAGGAAGCTGTTTATGACGAAAGTGAAGCGGATGCAGATGGTTTTAAATGGAACGGAACCGCGATTGTTGGGTATGTTGGTAAAGGTGGGGATGTAAAGATTCCAGAGAAATGCACGAGCATTGGAAGTTCTGCATTCAAAGGATGCGATAATTTGACGAGCATTGTGATACCAAAGGGTGTAACGAGCATCGGAAGTTTTGCATTTATGGATTGTACTGGTATGGCGAGTGTGGAGATGCCAGAGGGTGTAACAAGTATTGGACATCATGCATTTTGGGGTTGCTACAAGCTGAAAAATATTGAGATACCAGTGAGTGTGACGAGTATTGGAAAGTATGCGTTTTATGGTTGTTCGCGGTTTGCTGATATTAATATACCCGCGAATGTAACGAGTATTGGAGTTTATGCATTCAGGGGTTGCGGCGGTATGAATGGGCCGACCAGTATCGTTGTATCTCCTGAAAATACAACGTATAACAGTAATGGTAATTGTAATGCGATTATTGAAACAAAAACCAATAAGTTGATTCAGGGATGTATGAATACGAAGATACCAATGGGTGTAACGAGTATTGGAGATTCTGCATTTGCGGATTGTGTTGGCTTGAAAAATATTGAGATACCAGTGAGTGTAACGAGTATTGGAAATAAGGTGTTTATGGGCTGTTACGAGTTGACAAGTATCAAGATACCAACAAGTGTAACGAGTATTGGAGATTCTGCATTTTGGAATTGCCATTGTATAAAAAATGTTGAGATTCCTGCGAGTGTGAAGAGCATTGGAAGCTCTCCGTTTATAGGGTGTCAAGAATTGTCGAGTATAATTGTGTCTCCAGAGAATGCAACGTATAATAGTAATGATAATTGCAATGCAATTATTGAGACAAAAACAAATAAGTTGATTCAGGGATGTAAGGATACGAAGATACCAACAAGTGTAACAAGTATTGGAAATTCTGCTTTTGCGTATTGCAGTGAATTGACGAGTATTGAAATACCAAAGAGTATAACGAGTATTGGAAAAGCTGCGTTCGACCAGTCTGGTCTAAAAACAATCTATGGTGATACAGGTTCGTATGCAGAAGCTTATGCAAAGGAAAATGGTTATACGTTTAAGGCAATTGAGGAACCTGTAGCAGACATTACCATCTCCTACCGCACTCACGTCCAGTCTATTGGCTGGCAGAATCCGGTTACAAATGGTGTGATGAGTGGAACATCCGGAAAGGCAAAGCGCCTGGAAGGTATTGAGATCTCCGTCAGTGGCAATAAAAATCTGGGTATTCAATATGCTACACATTGTCAGACATATGGCTGGTTGCCTTGGTCTGCAAACGGAGAGATGAGTGGAACAACCGGAGAAGCAAAGCGTCTTGAGGCAATTGAGATACGACTTACCGGTGCAGATAAGGATAAGTATGATGTATATTATCGTGTACATGCACAGTCGTATGGCTGGCTTGGCTGGGCGAAGAACGGAGAACCATCTGGAACGGCAGGTTATGCAAAACGTCTGGAGGGAATTCAGATCGTAGTTGTAAAGAAGACGGAAGCTGCACCGGGACTTGATTACGCAGGCGTAAATGCATCGAAGGGTGTGCATGATTCCCGTGCATATATCGCGAAGACAAACGGAACGATCACGATCCCTGGCTCAACGGACAGTACAAACATCATGTACAAGACACATGTACAGAGCTTCGGCTGGCAGAATTGGGTATTAAATGGTGCGATGAGTGGAACATCCGGTAAGGCAAAGCGACTCGAAGGAATTAACATCAAGCTTTCAAATGCGGCTTATGCAGGTGGAATCCAGTATCGTACCCATGTTCAGACCTATGGCTGGGAGAAAGAATGGAGAAAAGATGGTGCGATGAGTGGAACAAGCGGAAAGGCAAAACGCCTGGAAGCAATCCAGATCAAGCTTTACGGCGAGATGGCAAACCACTTTGATGTCTATTATCGTGTGCATGCGCAGTCTTACGGCTGGCTTGGCTGGGCGAAGAACGGAGAAGAGGCAGGAACTGCCGGTCTTGCGAAACGTCTGGAGGGAATCCAGATTGTACTTATACCGAAGGGTGGCGCAGCACCAGCGAACAACTATAAAAATATTCAGTCTGTGAATACAAAAGCTTATATCAAGAAGTAATAATTATGTAATTGAAGAATAAGAATAAAAAATGCGGAAGGTGTACTTTAATAGAGAAGTACGCCTTCCGTTTTTGACATTATTATGAACATAAATAAAAATATTATTTCCTTCAAACCCGCATATTTCCTCGCTTTTTCCAAATGTTCCAAACTTACGCTTTACATTTTCAGAAGTTGTATGCTATGGTTTATGATCGGAGGCGGGAGCATGGGAAACTGGTTTGAGAATATGGAGCCAATGAACATACAGGAAGAACGTGCGAAGACGAAGAAGGCGGAGGAATCCTCCCTTGCGAAAAGTATATATAAGTGATATAAATAGGAAAGAGTGAAGCGCAGGATGGAGGAAGAAAGAGCATGAATTATATCAAAGAATTGCGTGATGGAGAGATGGTATCGGAAATCTATCTCTGTAAGAATAAAGTGGTAGCAAAGACAAAGGCTGGAAAGACATATTACTCTTTGCAGCTTCAGGATAAGACCGGAACGGTCGATGCAAAGATCTGGGAGCTTTCGAATGCGATTGCGCATTTCGAGCCGATGGACTATATTCGTGTTGACGCACAGGTAACGAGCTTTAACGGAGCATTGCAGTTAAATGTCAAGCGTGTGCGCGTGGCGGATGAAGGCGAATACAATGTGACAGATTATATGCCATGTTCAACGAAAGATATTGATACGATGTATCAGGAATTACTGGGACTGATTCAGGGTGTAAAAAATCAGTATTTACATAAACTATTGGAAATGTTCTTTGTTGAGGACAAGGAATTTGCAGAGAAGTTCAAGAAGCATTCCGCAGCCAAGTCCATTCATCATGGATTTATAGGCGGTCTGCTGGAACATTCTTTATCGGTTGCAAAATTATGTGAATATATCGCAGCGAATTATCCGGTTGTCAATCATGATTTACTTGTGACGGCAGCGATTTGTCACGACATCGGTAAGGTCGATGAGATTTCCGATTTTCCACAGAACGATTACACCGACGAGGGACAGTTAGTCGGACATATTGTGATGGGTACGATGATGATTGCGGATAAGGTTCGTGAGATTCCAGGATTTCCACCGAAGCTTGCAAATGAGCTGAAGCACTGCATTCTGGCACATCACGGGGAACTGGAATATGGTTCACCGAAGAAACCAGCATTGATCGAGGCGATGGCACTCGCACATGCCGATAATATGGATGCGAAGTTGCAGACATTTACCGAGATTATCCGGGAGAATGAAGACAAGACGGAATGGCTTGGATTTAACCGTATGTTTGAAAGTAATGTGAGATTGACAGGTGAAAAGAATGAGTAGTGAAGTAAGAAAAGCAATGACGATATTATATAAAGTGCATAACGGATTGTATGTGAATCTGACAAATCGTTGTCCGTGTGCATGCACATTCTGTGAACGACAGACCCGTGATCATGTGTCAGAGGTAAATGATGCACCTCTGTGGCTGGAGCATGAGCCGAGTGTGGAAGAAGTGATCGCAGAGTTTGAGAAAACGGATGTTGCGCCGTATGAAGAGATCGTATTCTGTGGATTTGGTGAGCCGACGGAACGGCTGGATGCACTGCTTGAGATTGCAAAATATCTGAAAGCACATTATGATAAGCCAATCCGTATCAATACAAACGGTCTCGGAGATCTGATCTGGAACGAAGATATCACACCGAAGCTTGCAGGTCTGATCGACACAATCTCTATCAGTCTGAACACACCGGATGCCAAGCGGTATCAGGAGATTGTGCGGAGTAAATTCGGGGACGGTTCCTTTGAGGCGATGCTGAAGTTCGCAAAGGATGCGAAAAGGTATGTGCCGAAGGTGGTATTAAGTACCGTGGAGACGACGATTACGAGAGAAGAAGAGGCAAAATGTCAGGCAATCTGTGACGAACTGGGCGTTACCTATCGGATTCGCCCATTTCATTAATAAATTCGCGGACACATTGTTAACAATCCATGGTAAATGACCGATAATATAAACAGAGATGGGGGTTCCATCTCCAAAAGCACAAGGAAGTGCGTATGATTCTAAGGAAGGAGCAAAAGAACATGGGAATGACAGTAAATGCAATGGCAGGTATGCAGGCTGCAAGTGAAACCGTTTCTGATTATAGTGTAACTGCAAAGGCTGCGGAGACATCCGAGAAGAAGGCTTCTGCAGAGACAGAGAAAGATGCGGTTTACGAGAAGAGCGCGCAGGAAAGTGCCAAGGCACCATATTCCATCAACAAGATGAGCAAGGAAGACCGCGCAGCTTTGGTAAAGCAGCTCAAAGCGGATCAGGAAATCAGACAGAACAGTCTTACAAATCTTGTATCCCAGATGCTTGGTAAGCAGGCTGGCATGTACGGAATTGCAAACGGAGACGATTCCATCTGGAAGATCTTTGCAAACGGAAATTTCACTGTGGATGCAGCAACGAAAGCACAGGCACAGGAAGATATCTCCGACGATGGATATTGGGGCGTGAAGCAGACCTCGCAGAGATTGTTTGATTTTGCAAGTGCTCTCGCCGGTGACGATGAGGACAAGATGCGCGAAATGCAGAAAGCAATGGAAAAAGGCTTTAAACAGGCAACTGCTGCATGGGGCAAAGATCTGCCGGATATCAGCAACAAGACATTGGATGCGGCAAATAAGCTGTTTGATGAATATTATAAGTCAAAACAAAGCGAATAAATACATAAAAGGTTTGCTATTTCTAACAATTCAGTGTTACAATAAAAGGGTCTTTGACAAGATCCTTTTATTTTTTTGACGGAGAGAGAAAATGCTACGATTCTGGTATGTGATTATTATCTCTTTGCCTTATATTATTTACTATCTGGCGAAGGGAAGTTATATAGAGAAAAATACGGAACGCTATTCCGAGGCAGACCGTTATCGCGTGGCACTTCATGTGATTCATGTCATGAAACGAAATGGCAGGATTCGGACGAGTGTGACTGGCGTGGAGAATCTGCCGGCGGAGGGCGGATATGTGTTATATGCCAATCATCAGGGTAAATACGATGCGCTTGGAATTATGGACGCCCATAAGAAACCTTGTACGGTTATGATGGATGCGAAGCGTTCGAAGATGATTATTGTCGATCAGTTTATTACATTGATCGACGGCTGCCGGATTGATAAGACAGATATCAAAAGTCAGGTAGAGGCGGTCCGGAAAGTGACAAAAGAAGTAAAAAAAGGCAGACGGTACATTGTATTTCCAGAGGGCGGGTATTTCCATAACCGGAATGCGATCAAGGAATTCATGCCGGGGGCATTCAAATGTGCAGTGCGTGCGAATTGTCCGATTGTTCCCGTGTTATTGGTAGATTCCTATAAACCATTTGAGATCAATTCTCTGCGGCGTGTAAAGACACAGGTACATTTCCTGCCAGCGATTTATCCGGAAGAGTATGAGGGGCTTACAACGGATCAGATTGCAAAGCTGGTGCGAAACCGCATTGTGGATGCAATGCAGCAAAAAGCGTGTGCATAAGAACATTCGGGGAAAAGAGGAGGTACGACTGATGGATATCAATCAGGTATTGATGGATTATGACAATATGTTTGGAACACATTCTCTGGAAGATATAGAGGAGTTTCTGACGACCAATATTGAAGTGGCGATGGATGAGCGGGATTATGCATCGGCACTTTCTCTGCTGAATGAAATGATGGGGTTATGCAGGGATACGAACCAGAATGCAAAGGGACTTCGGTATTGTGCAGATATTGAAGACATACTTGTAAAGATGGGTATGGAAGGCACGGTAGAATATGCAACGAGCCTGTTAAATGTGGCAAATGCGTATCGTACCTTTGGCTATTATATGAAAGCACAGAATTTGTTTGAACGTGTGGAGGTACTTTACCGGGAGAAGCTTTCTGCGGGAGATTACCGGTTCGCGACACTCTATAATAACTGGGCGTTTGTCTACCAGGGAAGTGGCGAGCTGAAGAAGGCAGAAGAGACATTCCGACGGGCACTTGCGGTTGTAGATCTACAGCAGAATGCATGGATGGAGCAGGCAACGACCCGGTGCAATCTGGCACAGGTATTGCTGCAGCTCGCAGGCGGTGCCGCCATGGGCGCAAATGGACAGCGGGTAGATGGCACAACGGCATCCACCATGTATGAGGAAGCACTGCAATGTCTGGAGCGTGCGCTCCGTATCTTTGAATGGGATGGAAAACGCGATTTCCATTACAGTACGGCACTTGCGATGATGGGCGATGCACTTTGCATGCGTGAAGCGTATGTGCAGGGAGCGGATTATTATATGCAGGCGATGCAGGAAATGGAAAAGCACGTTGGAAAATCGAATGCATATCTGGAAATCGAAGAGCGTTATAAGCAGGCGAAATATTATGCCGAGGAAATGAAGAAGGAAGAGGAAGAAGAACAGACGGCAGTTTTGACTGCGGATATGAAAACAAATCCTTCTGTAAAATATCTGACGAATATTGTGCATATGGGAGAAGTGCAGGCGGAAACAGTGCCGCAGGAAATCGGGACCAAGGAAGCGGCACAGGGACAGTCCGATTATGTGGATACATTATCGGAGGATACGGTTCAGCCAAATGCAGAGAATAACTGGCTGCATATCTGCAAGCGTTTTTATGAATTGCATGGTGCGAAGATGATCCATGAGGAATTTCCGAATTACGAGGCACGGATTGCCGTCGGACTTGTCGGAGAGGGTTCGGAATGCTTTGGCTATGACGATGCCATTTCGCGCGATCATGATTTTGCATTGGGATTCTGTCTGTGGCTTTCAGAGGAGGATTACCGGAGTATCGGAGGTATGTTGCAGAAATCGTATGAGCAGATTCTGGTTGATTTTGGCGATGAATTCTTACGTGAAAATGGAATTGAAGCACCGACAAACTCGGTCAACAAGGTGCTGTCACATAGAAGAGGTGTTTCCTCTGTGCGCGAGTTCTATGAGAATCTGCTTGGCGTGAAGGTACAGAAAACCGCAGAGGGTGGTTATATTCTCCCGGATAGCTGGCGGCAGATCTCAGAAGAGAAGCTGGCGGCGGCGACCAATGGAATGGTGTTCCGCGATGATGCCGGTGCATTTACGAAGATACGGGAGAGTCTGCTTGAGTATTATCCAACAAAGGTATGGATGATGCGTCTTGCAGAGAAACTGCATGGATTCGCACAGACAGCGCAGACGAATTATGCACGTATGATGGCAAGACAGGATTATGTGACAGCCAATCTCTGTGTGGCAAAGGGCATGCAGTACACGATGGAGATCATTTATCTGCTGAATCAGAAGTATGCACCTTATTATAAATGGATGCGAAAAGGCATGCAGAGCCTGTCGCTCATTGACAGCGTGGCTCCGATCCTTGACCGGATCGCGGTGATTCCGAATCAGGCAGCTGCGTGGGAAGGACGTACGTATAGCGCGTATGAGACGAATTATAAAGACGAGATTGTGTCCTGCTTTGAGGATATTGCAGAATATCTGTTGATGGAGCTTAAAATGCAGGGCGTAGTGAAAGGGACAGACACATTCCTTGATGTATATGCGCAGGATCTGGTACAGCGTGTGGATCGCGGCGATTTCGGCGCCGTGGAGGATGCTGAGATGGAGGCAAACTACCGCGAGTATGTAAACGATCTGAAGCAGGCGGCAAAAGAAAAGACAACAGAAAAATCAAAATATGACCTCGAAGAAGAGATGGGACTGGCACGTGAATGGAGCAATGAAACGCCATTTGACCGCGAGGAAACGATTGCGGCAATCATAGATGCGGAGTGGAAGTTGTTTGGAAGTACCATCTATCCGGACGACTGGAATACATTCTTCATCATGCGGAAGAGCCGGTATCTGGCTTGGACGAATGATCTGCTTGCAAGCTATCTGCAGGATTGTAAGGCAGGAAATGCTTTGCAGGTAGAGCGGAGTGAGAAACGGATTGGCATCGAAGAGGATCTGGTGCAGATCCAGTTAGACTGGCTGCAGAAATTCATCGAGAATTATCCGAAGATGGCAGGTTATGTACGTTTTATCTATACAAATGATGCACAGGAGACGATCGAATCGGCACTGCGCAGAGACATTGCTGCCTATGGAGACCGGACGTTTATCCTGTTTGGCAAATTTGTGACCGATATCGCACAGGCAGGCGGCAACCTGACGTACGACATCATGAATTATATGGCATGCCTGTATGGATATGGCGGAGTTGAAGATGCAGAACGTCAATTATAATTCCAATATAGGACTATCAAGTATAATGAAATAGAAAAGAACTCGTAAACAAACATGCTTGCGTGTGCATGTAATTGTTACGAGTTCTTTTTATGCAGAAAATAGTTTAATATAGTTTTTCTGTCTCACAGATCGTGCCGCCGCCGACTACAATATCACCATCATATAAAACAACGGCCTGTCCTTTCGTGATCGCACGCTGCGGTTCGTCGAAGATGACTTCGATCTTTCCGTCCGGCAGCGGATTCACAGTTGCAGGAGCTTCCGTGTGACGATAGCGGACCTTCGCAGTGACACGGATGGGGGCATCTATATGGCTGATTGAGATGAGATTCACATCATTTGCGACAAGGCGCTTCGAGAAGAGGTCTTCGTTTCGCCCGAGGACAACCTGATTTTTTTCGATGTCGACATCCATGACATACATCGGCTCTTTCAGTGCCAGCCCAAGTCCCTTGCGCTGTCCGATCGTGTAGCGGATGATTCCTTTGTGGCGTCCTAAGACATTGCCGTGGACATCAACGAAATCGCCCTCCGGGTAAGTCTTGCACGCATGCTGTTCGATGAACTTCGCATAATTTCCATCCGGCACAAAGCAGATGTCCTGACTGTCGTGCTTTTTCGCATTGACAAAACCATGTGCTTCCGCGATGGCACGCGTCTCGCTTTTCGGCATGCCGCCGAGTGGAAACTGTGTGTGCGCAAGCTGATCCTGTGTCAGAGAATAGAGCACATAGCTCTGATCCTTGCTTGCGTCGACTGCTTTCTTCAAGAGATAGCGCCCGGTTGTTTCATCCTGTTCAATCTGCGCATAATGTCCGGTAACAACGTAATCCATTCCAAGCTCCTGTGCCCGTTGGTACAGATATTCGAATTTCAGATAGCGGTTACAGTCGATGCAGGGATTCGGTGTGATGCCACATTCGTAGCAATGCACGAACTTGTCCATGACCTGTTCCTTGAAATGTTCCTTGAAGTTCATGACGTAGTGATCCATGCCCATTGAATGTGCCACAGCACGGGCATCCTCTACGTCATCTAAGGAACAGCAGGTGTGTTCCTTGTTGATGACGATGTCATCGTTTTGATATAATTTCATGGTGGCACCGATGCATTCGTAGCCCTGCTCCTTCATCAGGAAGGCCGCCACGCTGCTGTCGACACCGCCGCTCATAGCGATCAATGCTTTCTTATTCATAGCTCCTCCGAAAAATTCCTTGGACTTTTTTGTTTTATAATAGTATAGTATACATATTGAAAATATAAATAGTCATTGCACATCCGCGCAATTTTTCTATATCATAATATAGTATGAACAGAATTGCAATATATGTGTCCGGTATAAAATGCAGACCGGCATATGCATCTGAGGGTGTGAGGTGGTTATGATTTGAATAGATATTGGAGGCAGGTCATGGGAACAATTGTAAATAAAACCATTCAGGAGGCAACCGCGCGCCTGAAGGAAAACTACGAAGCACAGAAGATTTTTGATATGTCACTTGGCGATTGTGTACCGAACCGGGACGCAATCATTTCGATCATAGAAGGGCTGCGCACGGTCACATTTCCGGGATTTTTCGGCTCTGAAAATATGGCATATGTTTCCAAGGATAATTTCGCGGGAAGCACGCTGGCAATCCTCTATGAACGGTTGTTTAAGCAGGTGCGTGTCGCCTTGAAGTTCGATAACAAGGAGCTTGCCGATGCAGAGATCCGGGCGAAAGCGGAGGAGTATACATCAACATTTATCGCGAAGATCCCGGACATTCAGGCGATGATCTTAAAGGATGTGGATGCGGAGTTTAACGGTGATCCGGCGGCGAAGGACCACCAGGATATCATCCTTTCCTATCCGGGGATTTTTACGATTTTTGTATATCGGTATGCACATGTCCTGTATGAGTTAAATGTACCTTATATTCCGCGTATCATGACGGAATATGCACACGGACTGACCGGAATCGACATTAATCCGGGTGCGACGATCGGCGAATATTTCTGTATCGATCATGGTACGGGAATCGTCATCGGCGAGACGACGACGATCGGCGATCATGTGAAGATCTATCAGGGCGTAACGCTTGGAGCACTCTCCACACGGAAGGGACAGCTGCTTTCCGGTGTGAAGCGTCATCCGACGATCGAGAATAATGTTGTGATTTATGCGAATACTACTATCTTAGGTGGCGAGACTGTGATCGGTAAGAATTCTGTTGTAGCCGGAAACTCTTTTGTCACGACATCCATCCCGGCGAATACGAAGGTCGCTTCGATGCAGCCAGAGCTGGAAATAAAAGAACAGAAGTAGGGATTCGATTTATGCAAACCAAAGATCATCTTGCCTTAGGGCGTTATCTTGCACGTGTATTTGAGATAGAAGAACCGGTAGAAAAATACGCATTTGTAATTGGGAATATCATGCCGGATGTTAACAAATGTTCATACATCCACGGATATTTTCAGTTGCTGCGCGCGCATAGACAACAAAAAGATGCGGGACCTTTGTCGTTGAATGACCATCGGCGTATGCTGATCGGTGGGCATACAGCGGAAGGGTCTCGTTTTTTTGTCAACCGGGTGTACCGCGTGCTGCGGAAACGGGAGAAACTGTCGGTGCGTGATTATTACCAGATGGGAAAGGCGACACATTATCTGGCAGACCGCTTCACGTATCCGCACACAATGCGCTATACCAGTGGATTTTTTGCGCATATCCAATACGAAAAGCAGTTGCATATTTATATGCGGGATATGCTTGCAGTCCTGCCGAATATGCGGGATGCGGTAGATAAATGCTTTTCCCGGACAAGCTTCAACAGTTTGTACCGCTCGTATCGGAAGGAACCGGAGGGAAATGGAACGGTTTTGCACGATTGTTTTCATATTCTGGCAGTATGTATTGCCTATTTGGAAAATATCCTATATAATAAATAAGAAAAGATATGCAAAAAATGTAAACATTCTGATATGCATACACAAGAGAATGAAAAGCAAGAGGGAAGGAGCGTGTATGAGTGGACAAGTCAGAATTCGAGTCACGTTATTTTGACCTGGTATCCAAAGCACCGGGCAAAACTTTTTTATTTTATGGCAATTTAAAAGAAGACATGATACGCTGGTCTGCATCGGCAGTGGAATATTTCGGATTACCGGGGGAGATATTCGGAGATTCCACGCGGGAGTGGATCAGCCGGATTCATCCGGAGGATGTGGAACCATATACAGATAGTCTTATGGAGCTTCTCCATGGCGTAACGCCGTATCACAACTGTGAGTACCGTATCAAGAACGCACAGGGAGAATATGTGTGGGTCAATTGCCGTGGATACATGACTTACGATGCGGATGGAAAAGCAGAGTGGTTTGGTGGTCTTGTCACGAATATGGGATATCAGACAAAGATCGATGCAGTCACGAATCTGTGGACCGTTCATCAGTTCCGGAGTGAGTTAAACCGTCTGCTGGATGACCGCGCGCGGGGTGGAATTCTCATGATCGGGCTGGAGAACTTCAAGCGGATCAATGCAGAATACAGCTATGCTTATGGTGATAAGGTGCTCGCCCTGATCGGAGAGAAGCTGCGTGAGGGTGTGCTCCACAACTGTCATGTATTTCGGATGGACGGAGCGAATTTTGCGATTGTCATGCAGGATGCAGGTGTGGAGCGTATTGTAGAATACAAGAAGTTCGTAGACAGCTTTATGCGGAATCTGGTCGTGTCCGGGCAGGTGGTACACCTGCGGTTTAAGGCAGCGGCAGCGTTCTTCCCTGAAGATGGGGAGTTCTTAGACCAGATTCAAAGTAACCTGTTTTACGCCCTTGATCATGCAAAGCTGACGAATACCGATGATGTTGTATTCTACAGCAAGGAATTATTTGCACAGAAGAAATATATGACACGTCTGAAGGAGGCAATCCGGGAGTGCGTGGAGGAAGACTGTAAGGGTTTCCGTATTGTAATGCAGCCGATCGTGGAGACGAAGAGCGAGGTCTGTGATGCAGCGGAAGTATTACTCCGCTTTACTCATCCGGAATTCGGTGTGATTGGACCGATGGATTTTATTCCGATTCTGGAGAATTCCAAGGAGATCATCCGGGTTGGAAAATGGGTGATCGACCAATCATTACAGACGCTTGCCAGGTGGCGGGAGCAGATTGGACATATGCCGTTAAAGCGTCTGCAGATCAATGTGTCTTATGTACAGTTCAAAGATCCGGAGCTCTTAGGTTATGTTGTGGAACGGCTCGATCATTATCAGCTTCCGCATGATGCGGTCATGCTGGAACTGACGGAGAGCTGCCGGGTGGAGCAAACGTCATTTCTATCGGACGTCCTGCAGACATTCAAGGATGCGGGTATCAGCATTGCGCTTGACGACTTCGGAACCGGCTATGCATCGCTGACCGTACTCAAAGACATTCCTGCCGATATGGTGAAGCTTGACCACACGATGACGCGGAGTATCACCGAGAAACCGAAGGACAAAGCGCTGATCGAATTCATCGTTACATACTGCAAAAAGGTTGGTATCGCTGTCTGTGCGGAAGGTGTCGAGAAAGTGGAAGCACTCTCCATCGTACGAAACGCAGGTGTCGAATGTATCCAGGGCTACTACTACGACAAGCCGCTCGAACTTGATACGTTCTACCGGAAATATGTGAAATAAACGATACGGAAATTGTGAAAGATAATTATATAAAGAGATGCACCACAAATATATTTCTACGCAGACGCGCTCTCGCTCGGTTCAGCACGTAGCGGTACTAAATTCGCGCTTCGCACTCATTAAGTGCCGACGTGCTTCAACGGTCTGCTTTAGAAAGATATTTGTGGTGCATCTTAATTTATGTTGAGGATTTCACAATTTCCTTCATGTACATCCTTAGACGTGAGGAATTTGCTTAAACCATACAGTAAATACAGAAGCACGCTGTATAATACTGATAAATTCGTATCGGAGCCGGAGAATATACATATGTTTGGAACTTAGAAGTACTTGATGTTCTGTGAGTTACCAGCAATGTTTGAACACGATGTTCAAACAAGCCGCCACTGAGCCACGGATGGCGAATTGGCGGCGGTTGCGTACGGTATTATGATTTGAATCAGAACATTTAGTACTTCTTAGTTTCAATACATCGTATATACTCCGGCTCCGATATGAAGTATCAAGAATTATACAGCGTGCTTCTGTATTTACTGTATGGTTTAAGCAAATTCCGTCAACTAAGGCGAGATTTCACATAGTTGAAATCCTGGTTGTACTTGTTATCAATCTTCTCGTCCCCGAACATGCAGTCCGTGAACATATCGTTCGTGTTCGTGCCCGGCGATACAACAAAGCCGTCTCCAAAATCCGCTTTCCCAAGGAACACACTCTCGTAGAACATGTGATCCATATTCGTTACCTGTGCAGTCAGGAACCGCTCCGGGAATTTCAGTCCATCCGGGATACGGCACTCAGAGAACATATACTCCATGTTCATGACATGCGATGTATCAAAGATCTTACCGAAATCAAATGCCTCGGATACAGAACTCTGGTAAAACATGTATCGCATATCCTCGACTTCCTTCGTGTGGAAATGGTCACCGAGCGAGAAGCCCTTCGGCATAACACAGCCTGCAAACATCAGGTTCATGTCCTTGATGCCACGCGTGTTGAACAGTCCGCCGATCTGGAAGCCTTCCGGGAGCGTTACCCAGGAGAACATACCACAGCAGCTGCTTGCATTGATCGGAACCTCCAGACGTCCACCCTTGAATTCACGGTAGTTAAATTTCAGAATCTTTTTTCCATTCCAGTTCTTGGTAGGCATAAAACAGATCGGATTGTAGAGAACCCAGTGCTTGTCGCCCGTACCTTCCTGAAACCATTTATAATTTGGTACACCAATCCGGTTCTGGAACCACATACGCTCGGAGTCATCGTTGACATCGATAAAGTAGGAATTTTCTTCATATACAAAGTGGTCACGACCGAATACTTTCTGGCGTTCGATTTCTTCTTTTCCAGCTATCATTAAAATTACCCCCTGTTGCTAATCAATTCGTACAAAAAATGCATGATAATTTGCATATTTTGCACAACAGTCTACTTTGATTATAGCGGATACAGGGGGTAGTTGCAACGGCAAAATCAATTATTGTGCAGATTCTGTCACGGTTTCGGTCTGTTCGATGCCGGTTTCATCTATTTTGTAGGAACCGCCCTGCTCTAACAGAGCGTCTGCGTCAACTCCAAGGTCTTTTTCAGCTTTCGCAAACCATACAGGCGTCTCATCCGGATTCGCCTCGTCAGTTGGGATATTCATCGTGTTGAAAATATATTTTCCCTCTGCATTGAAGATATACTCTGCCCAGCCGTAGCTTTCCACGGTTCCGCCTGCGATGAGCACATGCTTATTTCCTTCGGAATCGGTGTAATCCTTCCGGAAATAGTCTGTGTCGCTGCACTGATCGGTGATGTCTGTTTTCTCATCATTCAGATTTAGATACAGGCGTCCGTTCTCGGCAGTCGTGTAAGAAAGATCTCCTGTTTTTTCGATGGTAAATGTAACCGAGTTGTCGTCCTCGGAGATCTCCACATTCGAGCCATCTGCCATAACAATGATTGTGTGCACAAGAGATTTCCCGGTCGCCGCGTAACATATGCCGTTCGATGCGGCAAACATCATGACCAGACATGCAGCAGTGTAGCACATGCGCCGAACCACACGGGTTGTCCGGCTGCGCCGGATGGATGCCGGGTTTAAGTTGATTTCTGCGTCGGTCGTCAGGCAGTCAAATGCCTGCTTATATTTTTCATGATTCGTCATAGTTCCAATCCTCCTTGATTTCTTCTCGAAGAGCGGCGCGTCCACGGTTTAAGCGAACCTTGACGTTGCTCTCGCTTACATGCAGTATTTCTGCGATTTCCTTGATCGTGTAATCTTCATAATAGAAGAGATGAATGACGGTGCGCTGTTTCTCCGGGAGCCGCAGCACTGCCTCGAACAGGGTACTGCTTTCAGTATCTGGGAAATCCAGCTCCTCCATATAGCTTTCTAAGGATTGCCGGTGTTTCCGCCAGAAGGCGCGAACGATATTCCTGGATTTGTTGATTGCAACCCGCATCAGCCATGCACGGATATGGGTTTCGTCTTCAAATTCTTTCTTCAGAATATGATATTGCAGGAAGGTGTCCTGCACGACATCTTCTGCGTCTTCGCGGTTCTGACAGATACTGAATGCAATCCGGTATAAATGATTCTGATAGCGTTCCATCAGTATCCGTATTGGTATCTTCATAGTCACATCCTCCGTCTGTTTCAAAAGGCCTTTCACAGATTATACACGTGGGCGGACGAAAAGGTTACAAAAACTTGACATTTTTAAATAATCGTGGTTTAATCTGTTACTGTAATACTTTATTACACTAAATCATTAACCCGTTAGAGCAATAAATGAGTAAAGAAAATGGATATGCAGCGAAGACATGCATATCGTCGAGGAGGAAGAGAATCATGAGAAAATTAAAGAAATTACTTGCAGTTGCATCTGTTGCTGCAATGACACTTTCCCTTTGCGCCTGTGGCGGCAAGAAGGATGATACTTATACGGTAGGTATCTGTCAGTTAGTACAGCATGAGGCACTCGATGCCGCAACAAAGGGCTTTAAGGATGCTTTGGTAGAAGAGTTTGGTGAAGACGGAATCAAGTTTGATGAGCAGAACGCACAGGGTGATGCTAATACATGTGCGACGATCATCAATGGTTTTGTGAGCAGCGATGTAGATCTGATCCTTGCAAATGCAACGCCTGCATTACAGGCAGCCGCAGCCGGTACAGACACGATTCCGATTCTTGGTACATCTGTAACAGAATATGGTGTTGCACTCGAGCTTTCTGATTTCAATGGTACCGTTGGTAGAAATATTTCTGGTACATCTGACCTTGCACCACTGGAGAGTCAGGCAGATATGATCAAGGAGCTGTTCCCGGATGCAAAGAAGGTTGGTCTTCTTTATTGTTCCGCAGAGGCAAACTCCCAGTATCAGGTAGATACAGTCAAGGCAGCTCTGGAGAAGCTGGGATATACATGTGAGTATTATTCATTCTCCGATTCCAATGACCTTTCAACAGTCACAACATCTGCAGCCAATGCAAGTGATGTGATCTACGTTCCAACAGATAACACAGTCGCAGCTAATACAGAGATCATCAAGAATATCTGTATGCCAGCAAAGACTCCTGTAGTTGCCGGCGAGGAAGGTATCTGTAAGGGTTGTGGTGTTGCAACACTTTCTATCAGCTACTATGATCTGGGTGTCGCAACTGGTAAGATGGCAGCCAAGATCCTGAAGGGTGAGTCTAAGGTAGAAGAGATGCCAATCGAGTATGCACCACAGTTTACAAAGAAGTACAACAAGGATATCTGTGACGAACTCGGTATCAGCGTACCAGATGATTACGAAGCAATCACAAACGAGTAATCGAAAAGAATAGCGAAAACAAGCGTATTTACTTGATTTTTGTTGTATTATTATAGTATAGTAGTCGGGTAGAGTTTTTCTACCCGACTTTTGTTAATGAAGAAATAAAGGAGAGAAAGAAATGGATGTAAGTGCTTTATTCAATGCCATGCCAGGCGCGATTGCCCAGGGTCTGATCTGGGGTATTATGGCGATTGGCGTGTACATTACGTTCCGGATTCTGGACATCGCCGATTTGTCTGTCGATGGAACGATGTGTACCGGTGCAGCCGTATGTATTATGTTGATGCAGAAAGGGTATCATGTAGCAGCCGCGATGGCGATCGCGACACTTGCCGGTATGCTCGTGGGACTTGTAACCGGTTTGTTTCACACGACGATGGGAATTCCGGCGATCTTAGCAGGTATTCTGACACAGCTTGGTCTGTGGGGTGTGAACCTGAAGATCATGGGAAAGGCAAACCAGCCGATCAATGTCGACAAATACGATCTGGTAGTTTCTCTGCGTTACATAAAGAGAGTTGCATTCTATAAGAATTCTATCTTTGTTGTATTTATATTTATGATTGTTGTCATCGGAATTTTGTACTGGTTCTTCGGTACAGAGCTTGGAAGCTCGCTTCGTGCAACGGGTTGTAACGAGAACATGGCACGTGCGCAGGGCATCAACACGAACTTCAACAAGGTTCTCGGTCTGATGATCTCAAATGGTCTGGTTGCATTTTCATCTGCATGTCTTGGACAGTATCAGGGATTTGCAGATATCAATATGGGTAAAGGTGCGATCGTAATCGGTTTGGCATCGGTTATCATCGGTGAGGCAATATTCAGCCGTATCTTCAAGAACTTCGCATTGAAGCTTCTGTCGGTTGGTATCGGTGGAGTGATTTATTTCATCGTATTGCAGATCGTTATCTGGCTCGGCGTCGATACGGATCTGTTGAAGCTGTTCCAGGCTTTGATCGTAGCAGTATTCCTTGCAGTGCCTTATTGGAAGGGAAAACATTTCAACAAGGGTAAGAAGCTTGCGGCAACCGCAGAGAAGAAGGAGGCGTAAATACTATGTTAGAGCTGAAGAATATTTATAAGACCTTCAATGCGGGAACGGTCAATGAAAAAATGGCATTAAGAGGACTGAATCTGACGCTGGAGGATGGCGATTTCGTAACCGTCATCGGTGGAAACGGGGCCGGTAAGTCTACGATGTTAAATGCAATCGCCGGTGTATGGCCGGTCGATCAGGGACAGATCCTGATTGGGGATGCCGATGTAACAAAGCTTCCGGAATATAAGCGTGCCAAATATCTCGGCCGTGTGTTCCAGGATCCGATGACCGGAACAGCAGCTACAATGGAGATTCAGGAGAATCTGGCACTGGCACTCCGCCGGGGAGACAGCCGTACTTTGAAAGCCGGAATCACGAAGAAGGAGCATGCAAAGTATCGTGAGATGCTGGCTACACTGGGACTTGGTTTGGAAGACCGTATGACATCGAAGGTAGGACTTCTGTCCGGTGGTCAGAGACAGGCACTCACACTACTGATGGCAACCTTGAAGAAGCCGAAGCTCCTGCTCCTCGATGAGCATACAGCCGCTCTTGATCCGAAGACTGCGGCGAAGGTATTGCAGACGACCGATATGATCGTCAACCGCGATAATCTGACCACGTTGATGATCACACATAATATGAAGGATGCAATCGCACACGGAAACCGTCTGATCATGATGATGGATGGCAATATCATTCTCGATATTCGTGGTGAAGAGAAGAAGAAACTGACCGTTGCAGATCTGCTTCACAAGTTTGAAGAGGCAAGTGGCGAAGAATTCGCGAACGACAAGGCGATTCTTGGCTAATCTATGAATCAGTAGATATGAACGAAGAACAGGTATTGATTGCACGTTTGCAGGATTTGGCGAAGCGCGCATACAGACAAAATATTTATACATACACCGGATTCCTGACACCTGCAGAGCTTGCGGTGGTCTATGAGAAGCAGGCGGATTTCTCCTTTGTGGGGATGACCTGCTTCGGCGGAACGCCGGAGTGCGAACGGCAGATGGTGCAGTTTGGCTCGGAAGAATTGTTTGGGTATGCGGGCGTGTTCCCCATCTCGATTATTCTGGTAGAACCATTACTGGACAAATTCGCTGAGGATCTGAGCCATCGCGATTTTCTTGGTGCGCTTATGAATCTGGGGATTGAACGGTCTGTGCTCGGTGACATTCTGGTAAAGGATGGAAAGCGGGCATATATTTTCTGTCAGGAGAATATCGCTGTATATATTATGGAGCAACTGACAAAGATAAAACATACGAACGTGAAAACCTCTCTCGTGGAGGGTGAGATCGAGGATCTGAAGCCTGTACTTGAGGATATACACGTGATCGTCAGTGCACCGAGGTTTGATGCCATCGTTGCAGCCGTCACGAAATGCTCCCGCAACGAGACGCTGGATATGTTCCGGGCGAAGAAAGTTACACGGAATGGCAGAATCGAGGAACGCAACAGTCTGGTCTTAAAAGATGGCGATACTTTCTCGGTCCGCGGGTACGGAAAGTTCCGGTATTGCGGTGCCGGAAGTGAGACGCGAAAGGGCAGAGTGAATATTTATTTAAAGAAATATATTTAGGGGTTTCCGAATGGGAAAAGTCGTGATAAAATATGTGACAGTGAGGCTTTTGCCATGAAAAAGGAAGACAATGAGGCGAGAAGGATATGATCAGTAAGTACATTACAGAGAATGGAAAATTCAGACAGATTGATGAGTTTATGCCAGGTACATGGATCAATCTGACAGCGCCAACGCAGGACGAGAGTCTTGAGATTGCAAGAAGATATAATGTAGATCTCGCAGATATCCGGGCTGCACTTGATGATGAGGAGTCATCCCGTGTGGATGTCAACGATGATTATGTTTTGATATTATTTGATATTCCTTCGGTTGAGATCCGGCACAACCAGGAGGCATATACAACCATCCCGCTGGGGGTTGTATGGACGGACGATGCAATTATCACGGTGTGTTCGGCGGAGACACCGGTGCTCAAGCATTTTATTGTCAATAATATACGAGATTTTACCACGAAGAAGCAGGTGCGTTTTACCTATCAGATTATGTACCGGACGAGCATGTTATATCAGTCGTATCTTCGGATTATTGACCGGCGCAGACTTGAGATGGAGGAACGTATGGGAGGCGCAACGGAGGATGCCGATATCGTCAACCTGCATGAGATGGAATCCAACCTGGTGTATTTTGATACATCGTTGCGTGCGAACCGGATGGTCGTGGACCGTCTGACACGGTATAGCGGAATCCGGAAATTCCCGGAGGATCAGGAATTGCTGGATGATGTGATTGTCGAGAATCTGCAGGCGATAGAGATGACGCAGATCTACCGGGATATCTTAAAGGGTACACGGGAATTGATGTCAACATTCATTGATAACCGTCTGAACAACATCATGAAGCTGTTGGCTGCGATTACGATCGTCATGTCCATACCGACGATTATATCGGGATTATATGGTATGAATGTAAATGGCAACGGTATGCCGTTTTCAAAGGAACCATGGGGATTTATGATTATATGTGTGCTTACACTTGTCATCTGTATTGTAGTGACAATTGTGCTGCGAAAGAAGAAGATGTTGTGATAGCTCCAGGTTGCAGGCAGACACAGAACTATGCAGGATGGCATGGGGATATAAGGGTTGAGATAGATTGAAAAATTTGAGATTTAAATTCGTTGTTGCAACGAGTCCGTTGTTCGTTGCCACGCATATTCCGCGTGCGAATTATATGATAAAACACAAAGAAAAATACACCGAACAGCAGCGGTATGATTTTGCGATGAAGATCGAGAATCATATGCGCAGACGCGCCCGTACCAAGACGGATGTATTTGGCAGGGAGAATCTGCCACAGGATGGCGGCTACATCATGTATGCCAACCATCAGGGGAAATACGATGCACTTGGTATCATGCTGGCACATCCGAAGCCATGTGCGATGTTGTGGGAAGAGAAATCCGCAGATCGTCTGGTGGCAAGACAGGTTTGTGGATTGGTGGAGGGAACCACGATTTCCTTTGAGGATCCGAAGCAGCAGATCGGAGCACTCAAGACGATTGCCGAGCGTGTGAAGGATGGAAAACCATATTTGATTTTCCCAGAGGGCGGTTATACGGATAATAAAAATGAGTTACAGGAATTTAAGTCCGGGTGTTTCTCGTGTTCGTTAAAATCCAAGACACCAATGGTTCCAGTTGTGATCTACGATTCGTGGAGGTCGATGGATACGAATACCTTTGAGAAGGTTCGGACACAGGTATATTTCCTGCCGCCAATTCCATATGAAGAATATGGAAAATTGCGGAAGCATGATGTATGCGAATTGGTAAAGAAGAGAATTCAGGAGAAGCTTGACGAATTAAAAGAAGCAGATCCGAGGAGATGAAAAACGTGAAGACAGGTATTGTATTAGAGGGCGGTGCGTTCCGTGGGCTTTTTACCGCGGGAGCTTTGGATTGCCTGATGGATAATCAGATATTATTTGATTATGTGGTAGGAGTATCTGCCGGCGCTGGAAACGCGGTTAATTATCTGGCAGGGCAAAAGGGTCGTACCAAATGGACGATTACCGCAAGCGGTGAAAATGCATATTATGGTGTCAAGCAGATGCGTAAAAGCAAGAAGATGCTTGATTTAGACCGTATGGTGATGGAGTTTTCGCATAAGCAGTATCCATTTGACTTTGAGAAGTTCGTTGCGTCACCATCGGAGGTAGAGCTCGTAGTGACAAACTGCGAGACTGGAAAAGCCGAATATATCGCAAAGACAGAGGATGAGAAGCGCATGCTGACGGCAGTCAAGGCATCGTGTTCAGTTCCTGTGCTGTGCAATCCGGTTGAATTAGATGGATTCCATTATATGGATGGAAGTCTGGCTGATTCGATTCCGGTGAAGCGTGCATTTGAGGTTGGATGTGACCGGGTTGTCTGTATTTTGACAAGAAAGCCAGAGGAAGCACCGACAAACTATGGAAAGATCCGCGTGCTGATGCGTACCTATAAGAAGAAATATCCGGCATTTTATGATACGTTGATGCGCAGACGTGAGATGTATGCGAAGCAGTTAGACAGGATCGACCGATACGAGAAGGAAGGAAAGCTTCTCGTGTTCCGTCCGGAGTTAGACAGCATCAGCAAGTTTGAGCAGGATAAAGAAAAGCAGGAAGCATTCTATCAGAATGGATATGATCGGATGGCAGCTAACCTGCAGAAGATGCAGGATTTCCTGCAGGGAAAATAATCAGCGTTTTTGGCTGTGTTTGTACCACAGATACATATACGCAACAAGCGGACTGTATTCTGGAAGCGGGATGATCCCAAGAGATTCGTATACCTCTTTGCTGTCATAATCAGTAGAATATGCAGAGATTCCGGTCAGATAGACCGGGATCTTTTTTTGTGCCGCCTGTTCGGCGAGTGCAAGCAGAGATGGATTTTTCGTATTGATCGTACCGGAGTGGTAAGCGTGGATCAACACTACGCATGCATTGTCCGGCAGATAATACTGCATACCCGGCATAGACTGGAAGAAGCATGCTGGGCAGGATGTATCGAAGTGGACGGATATTTGCCGCAGGTCGGAAAACTCCTGAAGGACAGGTGCAACTGCATCCGCATATTCGTTATATGGACGTTCGTACAAGCTATCGTCAAACGGATAATGGTTGTAGATACCGAGCGCATTGTAGATCTTCGGCGTACTTCCGGTGTTACAGTAGGCGATGCCGACGGCTGTTGGCAAAGTTGGGGAAGTGATATAATCAACGGCAGCGGTAAAGTTCGTCAGTCCATTTGCACGCGGATCATCTAAGATATAATTGCTTGACACGAGCAGGATTGGAACCTTTGCATAGGCAAAGCACATACCAAGCGCCGCGGCGGTAAAAGGAAGCGTATCTGTGCCATGCGTCACAATGATGCCGTCAATATCCTTTGTGAGCTGCTCCCGGATGCAGGAGATAAGCAGGTTCAGATGCGAACCATCCATATACTCACTCAGGGTTGTATAAGGGGCTTCCGTCTGAAAGTGCGGGATGGCTGCTCCTTTTTTCTTTTGCTCGGTCTCGTACATTGCCAGCAGTCGATATGGCATTTGTGTATCAGTGGAGACAAAGTTCTGCTGTACAGACGAACCAATCGTGCCGCCTGTGAAGATAACTGTGATATTCATAAAACTACTCCGTTTCATTTTCCTTTAGTTTTAACATGATATTCGAGATAAATTCATGTTGTTCGGTATAAAAATTCGAGGAACCGTGATATTTTTGTGTCGTTGCCTGAATCGAGGCAAGACCGATACCACTTTTACGCTCCTTCGTGGAGATGTATTTTCCGTTCCGCGTGCAGACATTGCCGTCAAAGCTGTTTACCATTGTGATATACAGGTGCCCCGGGGTGTCGAGATCCGCGGATAAGCGGATGAAACGGGCATCGGTCCGGACATGGCGGCATGCGGTGACTGCGTTATCAAGCAGATTGCCGAAGATCAGGCACAGGTCAATATCCGAGATCGCTATCTCCTTTGGAATAACAACCTGCAGCTTCGTCCGGATGCCATAGCTTTGGGCGATATCGATATAATAATGAATCGTTGCGTTGACCACGGGGTTGTCACAATAGGTGGCAGGTGCCTGTACATTCGATATCTCGGAAGAATAGTTGGAGATATATTCCTGTAATTTCTCATATTGGCCGGTCTGGGAAAGTTCGTTCAATACTGCAATCGTATGCTTGAAATCATGCCGGATACGGCGTGTCTCATCCAGATATGCCTGCATTTTCTCATACTGGTCTGCCTGAAGCTGGTACATCAGGGCGGTGGAATCTGCTTCGATCTTCCGGGAGGTCGTGACGGCGATGATGTACAACAGGGACTGGAACAGCATGAAGAACAGGAACAGCACACCTTCGATCACCATTGCAATCTGGAAGATCCGCCCGACGCGGATGTTGGCATAATCAATCGGAATCATATAGATGTTGCAAAAGGAGATGATTGCAGGAATCATCCATGCGATTCTCCAGAATAATGTCGTGTTGAAATTCTCAAACAGCCATCGGTATTTGTGCCGCATGCGGAGTAACACAGACATAATGAGGAGACTGACCGCATATTGTATGATCAGACCGGGCACGGAGTCGTCATGTATGTTGGAATGCGGATCAATCCGCGCGATGATGTAATAGTTCATGATGCAGCCGAAGGATAACGCAGCGGTTGCACATAAAAACATGTAAAGTAATTTCAACTTTTCCAGTTTTACAGTCAAAAAATACGCAATCAGACAGATGCCGAGCAGAGGGAAGAAGAATATGTTTGTGTAGTAGGAGCCGGAAGAGTCCACCCACGCTAACACAAAACAGACTGCAACCATGCATGGCAGCAGCACCGGATAGAGCTTTCTCTGGGGAATGATGAGCCAGTCCGCAACAGGGATGATGCAAAGAAAGATGCCGGGGAGGATAATGCCGTATTCGGCGGCTCTGTAAACGAGATTCCAGAAATTCATGAGAGCCCTCCTTTCGTCAATGCCTTCGTGCGCCGCTTAAACTGGTGAGCGATATAAGCCTGTGTGATGGCGGCTGCATTTTTCCTATGAATCGAAAATGTCGTGGAGTCGCACATGGTGCAGGAAGTGTTCTCCATATGCTGCACGTAGTCCAGGTTGATGAGTATCCCCCGGTTGATGGTCAGAAACCGTTCGTCCTGTGTGAGGATGGATGCGGCTTCGCGAAATGGCATGCGGCAACGGAACACATCGCGCCCCTGAATCTGCAGATAGTTGGAATCCGAGGTGATATAGCGGATGTCAGAATATAAAACCGGAATCTGCTTCCGGTCTATCGAGATTGAAAATGCCTGTGTGTCAGTCTCTTCTTCCTGCGTAATCGCCAGCTCGTCGAACAGCCGGGCGATCATCTCCCCGGTTACGGGTTTTTCGAGATAATCAAATGCATGCACCCGGAATGCATCTGCCCGATGTTCCGGACTGCTGGTCAGGAATACGATAGGTGTCCGGGGAGCAATCCTGCGGAAATCTGCCGCCAGATCAATTCCGGTTGTATCCTGTAAATAAATATCAAAGATAACAAAAGAATAGGAGATCTGTGCGCATGCAGAAAGAAATGCAGCAGATGTCGCGAAGCAGTCACAGGCGATTGCAACATCGTGCGTGCGGCTGTAATCCATAATGGTTTTATATAATTTCTGTAATTCTTCCGGATTGTCATCCACGATGGCAAGGTTCATATTCATTTCCTCTCTGATGAATGGTTAAATTGTAATTTTTAACATTGTAACACAATTTCCTATAGGAATCTATGCATCCAAATGACATTTCGTCCCAGAAAAATGCATTTCGTCCCAGAAGGGTTGACGTGCCCCCAAAGGTATGGTAAAGAAAAAGAATGAAAAAAATGTAAAGAGGATAATATTTGGGACAGGAAAGTCCTAGGTAGTAGGAGGAGAGGCAATGAAAGTAAGAGAGAAGTTAATGCGGAAGGTGATGGCAGTTGTGATCGCAGCAGCCACAATTTTTTCGATAAGCGGAGGGACGAAGGTTGTGCCGGTCAAGGCTGCGGGAGAAGTGGCGGAGGTTGTGGATCTAAACGGAAATCTAAAGGGTCAATATGGAACACTGCCAGAGGCATTTGTTGCGGCTCAAAATGATGATACAATTCGTTTGCTGGATGATATAGACAATTCGTCACTGACGATCGGATATAATAGTGGAGAAGACAATAAGCATATTAAGCTGGATTTGAATTCCAAGAGCCTTATATTAGACACGTTGAATGTGAGTTATTCTCTGGAAATAAAAAATGGAACTATGACGGCATACATTAACAATGGGAGTTCAAGCGGAGACTATGGAGCTCTTGTTGTTGATGGAGCCAAGCTGATATTGCCAACGGGTATGCAGTGGCTGTCCGATGGTGGCATGCAGTTAAAAAATGGCAGTTATGTTGAACTGCGAGCGGGAACATTTAATTTGACAAAGCTGACAATGGAGAAGGATTGTATATTTTCAATAAACTGCGACTCTGGAATTTCTAACTATGGCAGGCCTGGTAACGGATTTGATGCAGTAAAGGATTATATACCGGAGGGGTATTCGATTGGATCATTTCAGAGATACAGTGATACGATACAAACCATTTTGGATGAAAATGGAGGTAATGCAACAAATTATGTACTTCGTTATCGCAGGCTCTCCGATTCACAGCTTACCGTTACACTCAATCCGGATACATATGTCTATGATGGCAATGAAAAAAAACCTGCCGTGACAGTAACCTATGACGGACAGACACTGACAGAGAACACAAGCTATACACTGACTTATGCCGATAACAAAAATGCAGGAACAGCGAGTGTCACAATCGACGGAATAAATAGTTTACATGGACAAATTGTGAAAAACTTCACCATCCAAAAGGCAAATCAGAATGCACCGACGGGATTGACACCGACGGCAGAAACAATTGATGGAAAAAATGATGGTCAGATTGCCAATCTGGCAACGACGATGGAATATAGTGTTGATCAGACAAGCTGGATCGCCTGCACAGGCACGACGCTGACGCAGCTTTCCGATGGCGATTATTACGTAAGATATAAGGAAACAAACAATTACTATGCATCGCCATCTACCAAGGTGGTTGTTGCAAAGGGCGTGGCTCCATCCACAACAGGCGAGCAGACGACGACAGAAGAATCGACAACAACAGAAAATCAGACGACAGGTGAGCAGGCAACCACACAGCAGACATTCGTGGAACAGCCGGATGGAGCAACTACACAGGCAGGTGCCCCGAAGACAACAGAGACAAGCAGGAAAACGGATAAAACGGTTTCCACCGGAGATGCATATCCGATAGCGATTATGATTACGCTTATGCTTGGCGCAGGCGTCGGTATCACAGGCATGATCCGAAGAAGAAAAGAAAAATAGTTAATTGTGCAATTCATACACATGAGAGCAGGATGGAAGTCCTGCTCTTTTTTCGGAAATAAATCATGTGGTATAGTGAAGTGAGCGCGAAAGAGAATATATGACCGGAGCCCCATGCGATGGGCGTAGGAGAAAAGTAAGCAGAAAAAACCGGATTGAAAATAGAGGTGCATAGCGGGAACGGAAATAAATTTACAATTTCCGTATGAAATGGTATAAATAAAGAAGATTTTACAGATTGGAAATGCGTATGGAAGAATATGTGATCAAAAATCAAAAAAAGCTCCGGCTGGGCATTACGACCGGAACGTGTAGTGCAGCGGCGGCACAGGCAGCAGCGATACAGCTTCTGCTGGGGGTAGAAAGCCATGCGGTAACCTTGCGCACGCCGAAGGGGATGACGGTTTCCGTTCCGGTGTATCTGCTTGAATCAGACAGCCGGAAAGCAAGCTATAGAGTGGTAAAGGACAGCGGCGATGATCCGGATGTGACAAACGGCACGGATGTCTGTGTGACGGTGGCGTATGCGAAGCAGCGTGTGCGTGAGTGGATAGATGGAAGCGAGGAACCGGATGGAAGTGTGAAACCATGTATTCGGTGCAGCAGTCATGGAAGCCAAGACAGGTCCTGCGCATTTACCAGCGAATCATTTCCGTTTCTGACATTGGATGGAGGAATCGGAATTGGGCGAGTTACGAAAGAAGGCTTGGAGCAGGCGGTCGGACAGGCGGCAATTAATCGTGTACCGCGGCAGATGATATTTGCGGCGGTGGCAGATGTGTGCGAGAAGGCAAATGTCAGTGAGCCATTGCACATCACGGTTTGGATGCCAGAGGGCGAGGCTCTGGCGAAGCGCACATTTAACCCGAAGCTTGGCATCGAGGGCGGACTGTCGGTGCTAGGAACAAGCGGAATCTTAGAGCCGATGAGTGAGCAGGCGATTGTGGCAACGATCGAGACGGAGATCCGGCAGTTGCATGCGGTCGGCGAAGAGAAAATATTAGTCACACCGGGAAACTATGGACAGGCGTATGCGTCTGAATATTTGAAACTTGATCTGACAAAGAGCGTCAAGTCAAGCAATTATATCGGTGATACGATTGACCTTGCAATCTCATATGGCATGAAGGATTTCTTGCTGGTTGGAAATATCGGAAAGCTGGTGAAGCTGGCGGCAGGAATTTTCAACACACATTCCAAGGTGGCAGATGGACGAGGAGAAATCTTCGCGGTGCATGCAGCGATGGCGGGCGCCGAAGCGAAGGTGGTACAGGAAATCTACGACTGTATCAATACCGATCGGATGTTGGATGTGTTGGAACGAGAAGGCTTGCGGGAAGTGGTGATGCAGAGTATCCTTGCGGCGATCGAGAAGCATGTCGCAGGCAGAGTCGGCGATACGATGCGGTTTGGAGTTATTGTATTTTCGGAGAAGTATGGATATCTGGGGCAGACGAGTGATGCGGAAAGAGAGTTAAATAAATGGTACATTTTGTAGGAGCGGGTCCTGGTGCGTGTGATCTGATCACTGTGCGGGGCATGAATCGAATCAAGGAAGCGGACGTAATCATCTATGCAGGTTCGCTTGTAAATCCAGCGCTGCTTTCCTATGCAAAGGCGGATTGCAAGATCTATAACAGTGCGCATATGACACTCGATGCGGTTGTGGATGTGATGCGGGAAGCAGAGGCAGCAGGTAAAGGGACGGTGCGCCTGCATACGGGAGATCCGTCGGTGTATGGGGCAATCCGCGAGCAGATGGATCTGCTGGATGAATATGGAATTGCATATGATGTGTGCCCGGGGGTGAGTGCGGTGTTCGGTGCCGCGGCGTCGCTGGCGTGTGAGTATACGCTGCCTGATGTGACGCAGACCTTGATTCTGACAAGAGCAGAAGGGAAAACGCCAGTGCCGGAGAAGGAAAATCTGCGGAGTCTGGCGGCACATCGCGCCAGTCTAGTGTTGTATCTGTCGTCCGGGCTTGCAAGAAAGGTACGGCAGGAGCTTTTGATCGGTGGATATGCAGAGGATACGCCGGTTGCTGTCGTGTATAAGGCAACGTGGCCGGAAGAGAAAATCATCCGCACGACACTGGCAAAGCTTCCGGAAGATATGGAAGCTGCGGGAATTACGAAGACGGCACTGATCATCGTATCTCCGGCACTTGGAAGTATCTATGAGAAATCAAAGCTCTATGACGCAGCATTTGCAACGGAATACCGCGGTGCGACGGAGATTGCCCTTCCGGCAGGGATCCGCCGCGTGCTGCTTATCACATGCAGTGTGCGTGGGTATGCAACAATGCAAAAATTGGCGAAGAAACTGGAAAATATTTCCGGTGCAGAAATTATTGCGAAGGTAAAATGCGAGGCGCTTCAAGAGGTTTCAATGAAGGAAACAGTGAAGGCATGTGTTGACGAATATTTTGAACAGGTGGACGCTATCGTGTTCGTAACAGCAAGTGGAATCGCGGTACGGAGTGTAGCGGAACACCTGACACACAAATCCAAAGATCCAGCAATCGTGTGCATGGACGAATGCAGCAAACACGTGATATCGTTGGTGAGCGGGCATGCCGGCGGGGCAAATGCACTCACACAGATGCTGGCGGATGTGATGTGGGCAACACCGGTTATTACGACGGCGACGGACGTGGAAGGACAGTTTTCTATCGATGATTATGCGCGGGAACATAATTTAGTTGTGACGGACTGGGCGAAGGCGAAGGCAATCAGCGCAGAGGTGCTGGCGACCGGGGCGAAGCCTGTGTGGGTGGATGAAGCAGAGGTTTCGCAGGAAGAAGAGAAGAACGCATGCGAGATATGTAAAGAGCAGAAATCAACCGGTATTGATGTGGGTAAGATAGAAAATGATGGATGCGAGAATGAAATAGGTGTTCAAAAATTGCAGATAGGTTCGCATCAGGTTGTTATAACCCCGCAAGATGTTTCCGTGGATGCGCAAACGTTACAGCTTATTCCACGTTGTATTGTAGCTGGCGTCGGGTGTAAGAAGGGGATACCTGTGGATAAAATCGAGCATGCAGTGCAGGATGCATTTGCGAAAGCAGGTTTGCGGATGGAAGCATTATGTGCGGTGGTAAGTATCGATCTGAAGAAGGAAGAAGCGGGATTGCTTGAATTCTGTGAGACACGGAATGTGCCGTTTGAGACATACGCAGCAGAAGAATTGCAGGCGGTGCCGGGGACGTTTTCCGCATCCGAGTTCGTGACAGGCGTGACAGGCGTGGATAATGTTTGTGAGCGCAGTGCAGTGAAATATGCAAGCGAGCATGGCGCGAATGATGGAGAACTGTTGCTTCGCAAGCAGGCGCAGGATGGCGTGACGGTAGCACTGGCGTATGTGGGTGTAGCGAGTGGGAAGTAAGCAGAAAAACCCACGCGGTGGGTTTGGAAGTCGAAAAACAAGCGAAAAAACCCAAACCGGAAGCTATAACATAGAAATATAGAGCAATAACGGAGAGAAATATGAGCGCAGATAGTAAGAAGGAATTATATATTGTCGGGCTTGGCCCCGGTGCAAGACAGAAGATGACACAGGAAGCAATTGACGTCGTGGAAGCCTGTGAGGTGATTGCCGGATATAAGGTATACATTGAACTCCTGAGACCATACTACCCGGATAAGGAATATCTGGTAAATGGTATGAGGCAGGAGGTAGAACGCTGCCGTCTGGCGCTCGAGACAGCAAACGGCGGCAAGCGAACGGCGCTTGTCTGCAGTGGGGATGCCGGCGTGTATGGCATGGCGGGCATCACGCTGGAACTGGCAGTAGAATTTCCAGAGGTGGATGTACATGTGATTCCGGGCGTGACGGCAGCATTATCCGGTGCGGCATTGCTTGGCGCGCCACTTGGGCATGATTTTACAGTGATCAGTCTGAGTGATTTGCTGACACCGTGGGAGCTGATAGAGCGGCGTCTTGCGGCAGCCGCTGAGGGTGATTTCGCAATCTGTCTGTACAATCCGTCCAGTCACAAACGACATGATTATCTGCAGAAAGCGTGTCAGATTCTGTTACAGAAAAAATCTGGAGATACAATCTGTGGAATCACGCGGAATATCGGGCGCGATGGCGAAGAAAAACGAATTCTGACATTGGATGAGTTACTGGAGACGCAGGTGGATATGTTCACGACAGTATTTATCGGAAATTCCCAGACACGAAAAGTTGGTGACGCGATGGTGACACCGCGCGGATATAGAAGAGATAACGCATGAAAGTAGTCATATTTGGCGGTACAACGGAGGGGCGACAGCTTGCCGAGTATCTGATACAATTAAACAAGAAGCAGAAAATGCAGACTATCGAAGTCCATGTTTGCGTGGCATCGGAGTATGGTGCACAGGTACTGCCGGAGGATGCCGCGCTCAAGGTGCATGTGGGTCGGCTGGAGCAGGCAGATATGCAGGAATTCCTGCAGGCAGTACAGGCAGACCTCTGTGTGGATGCGACACATCCGTATGCGGTGATCGTGACACAGAATATCTATCAGGCGTGTAAGGCGGTGGAAGTTCCGTATATTCGCGTGCGGCGAGAGATGCATACCTGTGAAGCATCGGACAGTGTCTATGTTGAGGATACACAGGCGGCGGTTGATTATCTGAAAGGCGTGACCGGAAACATTCTGATTACGACAGGCAGCAAAGAATTACATTTGTATACGCAGATCCCGGACTATGAATCGCGCTGTACGGCGCGTGTGCTTCCAACGCAGTCTGTGGTAGAGGCATGTACGGAACTGGGATTTACCGGCAAGCATCTGATCTGCATGCAGGGCCCTTTTGATCTGGAGATGAATCTGGCAACTTTGCGCTATGCAAATGCTGATTTCCTTGTGACAAAGGCAAGTGGGAAGAACGGCGGCTACGATGAAAAATGTGAGGCTGCGCTTGCCGCGGGAGTGCATCTGGTTGTGATCGGGCGTCCGAAGGAGCAGGTAGAACCGGTGATGTCACTTGCACAGGCAGAAAAATATTTGTCTGATATGATAAGGGGCAGAAAGGAGAATCAAAAGAATGGGGAATAATGAACACACAATCGTATATTTGATCGGTATGGGACCGGGAAATTCGGATTGCCTGACGCGGGAAGCGGTACAGGCATTATCGCAGGCGACCGTATGTATCGGTGCTTCCCGCATGCTTGCGATCTGGAAGAGCCTCTGTGAAGAAGATGGACGCGACGCGGAGCAGACATTTTATAATGCGTATAAGGCAGAAGAAATTGCAGAACTGATTCAAAATCATGTCGGAGAGACGATTGCGGTAGTGTTCTCCGGGGATATTGGCTTTTATTCTGGCGCGAAGAAGCTTTCCATGATGTTGCGGAAGGCTGTGGGGAAAGTCTGCAATATGGTGGATGACACGACAGGAACAACCGAACAGATACAGGCAGATAAAACAATTTATGAGCTTTGTTATATTCCGGGACTCTCGTCTGTTCAGTATTTGTTTGACAAAATTGGCTGGGCATGGGAGGATGCAGAGCTTATCAGCAATCATGGCGTCTCTGCAAATATTCCAGCGAAGGTGCTGCATCATGCGAAGGTTGGTACATTGCTTGGCGGTGAAAATCAGGTGGCAGAGGTCTGTAAGCGGCTTACCGAAGTGGGATTGGGAGAAATCGCGGTAGTCGTTGGAGAGCGGTTGTCATATCCTGATGAGAAAATTACAAAGAAGTATGCCAAAAATCTATGTGAGGAAACATTTGATAAGCTGGCGGTTGCGATATTTATAAATGATCATCCGCAGCCAAGGCGTTTAGCTCCGGGAATCAAAGATGAAATGTTTATCCGGGGTAAGGTGCCGATGACGAAGGAAGAAGTGCGGATGGTTGTAATCGCAAAGCTTGGAATTCAGGAAGACACAGGACTGGTGAAATATGATCAGAACAGCGGGCAATGCATGACAAGCAATCCTGCACCAGTCATTTACGATGTAGGAGCGGGAACGGGTTCAGTATCCATTGAGTTGTCACTCCTGACTGAGCAGGGAACGGTATATGCGATTGAGAAAAAGCCAGAAGCTGTGGAATTGTTGCATGCGAACCGAGAGAAGTTTCATGTGGGAAATATGGAGATCCTTGCGGGCGAGGCATCGGAAGTGATTCCAACGCTTCCTGCACCGACGCATGTATTTATCGGAGGAAATGGCGGAAATCTGTTCAAGATCATGGATCAGATCTATGCGAAAAATCCGAACGCACGCATTGTTCTGACTGCGGTCACATTGGAGACGCAGGCAGAAATGCTTACGTTGGCAGACATAGCGAAGCGGCATAACGTGGATTTTAATATGGTACAGATGGCGGTGACGCGCAGCCGCGAAGCTGGCCCGTATCATATGATGCAAGCACAAAATCCGGTGTGGATCGTGACGATGGGATAGAAAATGTACAGGAGCGACCGGAAGAAACAATAGTATAGAAAATGCACAGGAGCGACCGGAAGAAACAATAGTATAGAAAATGCACAGAAACAGCCGAGAAGAAACAATAGTATGGAAAATGGACAGGAACAGCTGGTAAGAATCAATGGTATAACATGTACAGTTACAGTCGGGGAGAAACAATGCAACACAAGAATAATATCCAGGTAAATACCCCACGCGTGATGTTCGCAGCGACGCGGAGTGGCAGCGGAAAAACAACCGTGACGTGTGGTGTGCTGGCAGCATTAAAAAAACAGAATATAAAGGTACAGGCGTATAAATGCGGTCCGGATTATATCGATCCGATGTTTCATCGGACGGTGCTTGGAATCGACACCGGCAATCTGGACACCTTCTTTGCCGATGCCGATGCGATTGGACGCATTTTAGCACGCGATACGAAGGCGGCAGACCTTGTCGTGATGGAAGGCGTCATGGGATATTACGATGGTGTCGGCGGCACAACGACGATGGCAAGCTCGTATGAACTAAGCCGGCTTACCAGGACACCGGTCGTTCTGGTTGTGGATGCGAAGGGGGCGAGCGTCACACTTGCGGCGACGATCCTTGGAATCATGGAGTATAAGAAGGACAGCCGTATTGCAGGGGTAATCTTAAACCGCGTATCGCCGATGTTTTACAGCCGTATCAAGCGTGTAATCGAGGCGGAATGCGGTATTCCGGTGCTTGGATATCTGCCGGAAGATGCGTCATTTGCGGTACCATCCAGACACCTCGGACTGCTGCAACCGGATGAAATGCAGAAGCAGAGAGACTGGGTGGAAACGGTTGCGGAAGCTGCCAGAAAAACGATTGATATTGACGGGATTCTGGAGATCGCGGCACAAGCAGAGATGTTGCAGATACAGAAGGCGACAGGTGAGACAGAAAAAAGCAAGTTCCCAGCCGGTTATCGCATTGGCGTGGCAAGAGACGCGGCATTTTCCTTTTATTATCGGGAGAATCTGCGCATGTTAGAGGATATGGGAGCGACACTTGTGTACTTTTCTCCGCTGACAGATGCGCATGTGTCGGAGGTGGACGCACTGATCTTTGGCGGCGGTTACCCAGAGCTTTATGCAAAGCAGTTGTACGAGAATCAGTCGATGCGTGCGTCTGTCTGGCAGGCATTGGAAGCAGGCATGCCGTGCCATGCAGAATGTGGCGGTTTCTTATATCTTGGCAAATCACTTGCCGATGCAGAGGGAAATGTATATGAGATGGTCGGTTTCTTGGATGGTGCAGGATTCCGGACAGAGCGGCTACAGCGATTTGGGTATGTGGAGCTGGCACCGCAGGAAGCGGATGCATTTGCCGTAAATACGGTTTTGCGCGGACATGAGTTTCACTACTGGGATAGCACGGATTGTGGCGATGCCTGTTTGGCGTGGAAGCCCCTTTCCAAGCAGAAGACCTATCCGTGTATGGTGAAGAAGAAAGGAACGTTCGCCGGATTTCCACACCTGTATTACGCGGGTGCGGAGAATTTTTTCTATCATCTATTTTTAAATAGTACAGAGAATGAAAATAGATAATATAGTTTTTGGTTAGTAATGAGGGAAGAGAAGAGTAAGAGGGTATTATGTTAGAAGAGATACAGTTACAGCAGGTGCTGCCACAGGAAATTGAAAAACGAAGCTTCGAGATTATCACAGAGGAGCTAGGGAATGTTGAACTAGATCCGCTTCAGGCACCGATTATCAAGCGGGCAATCCATACGTCGGCGGATTTTGATTATTTGAAGAATCTGACATTTTCTGAGCTGGCAGTGGAACAGTTCCATACGGCGATAAAAAATGGAGCCTGTATTGTCACGGATACGCAGATGGCGAAATCCGGCATCAACAAGAAAGAACTTGCGAAATACGGTGGTGAGGTCTACTGCTTTATGAGCGATGACGACGTGGCAGAGATTGCGAAGAAACAAGGTTCCACGCGGGCAGTAGCAAGTATGGAGAAGGCGTGCATGTTAGACAAGCCGCTTATTTTCGCGATTGGAAATGCACCGACCGCGCTGGTGCGTCTGTATGAGCTGATCGACGAAGGAAAGCTGCATCCATGCGGCATTATTGGCGTGCCGGTTGGCTTCGTGAATGTGGTGGAAGCGAAAGAACTCATCATGCGGACACCTGTGCCGTATATTGTGGCACGCGGCAGGAAGGGCGGTAGCAATATTGCCGCGGCAATCTGCAATGCGCTGTTGTATGAACTGCGGGATATGGGAAAGTAACTGTGTGCAAGCACATCTTGCACAAACGAACGACATTTTCAAAATGTGCAAGAATGGCTTGCACGAACAGATGATTTTTGAAAAATGCGAAAGCACACCTTGCACATTTTTGCAAAAAGCGTATAATGTGTAACAAGGGGGTGCACAATTATGAAATTAAAAAGAGAAACATATTTGGAACAAATAAGACCGTATTATGAATCGGATATTATCAAGGTAATTACCGGAGTTCGAAGAGCAGGAAAATCTATTTTGTTAGATACAATAAAAGAGGAATTGATAGAACAGGGTGTGCCACAGGATCACATAATCTATCTCAATTTTGAGGATTTGGATTATGATTATATTGTAGATGCCGCGGATCTAAATAAAGAGACTAAGAGTAGAATTTCAGATGAAAATAAATATTATATTTTTTTAGATGAAATTCAACACATTGAGAATTTTGAAAAGGCATTAGCATCCTTTCGGGCGACCTTAAACGTATCACTTTTTGTAACTGGCAGTAATTCGACATTACTTGCGGGGGAACTTGCAACGTTGCTGACTGGAAGAACGGTAGAATTCGAGATACTGCCATTTTCATTTTATGAGATGAAACAATATTATGAGCTGAATGGAAAAGAGTTTAACGACGATTTGTTTTTGGATTATCTCAAATGGGGAGGGTTTCCGCTTCGCTTTGATTATGCAGATGAAGCTGCTGTGCACAAATATTTATTGAATTTGTACGAAAGTATTGTAAATAGAGATATTGTTGGGAAAACAAAAAGTGCTGATAGAAAAGCATTCATGGATATCTCATTATATATTCTTGCGAACGCAGGAAAAGAACTTTCAATAGAAAATATTATTGAAACGTATAAGAAAAACAATAAAGAAATATCGAAACGTACAGTTTATAATTACTTAGAACGCATGAAAAAGGCATATTTAATCCACGGAGTTGGACGGTATAATATTGTTGGGAAGTCAGCACTTAGTAATAAAGAAAAACAGTATGCCATTGATATGGGGTTTCGGACAATCAATACAAATACAATTAATTATGAAGATACCTATTTTTTAGAGAACATAATATATAATGAACTTATAACAAGAGGATATACGGTGTTTGCAGGTAAAACATATAAAGGCGAAATTGATTTTGTAGCAATCAGAAATAGTAAGAAATGTTTTATTCAGGTTTCTTATCTTTTAGCAAATGAAAATACGATTAAGCGTGAATTTGGAGCGTATGATAAGATTACGGACGCATCTCCGAAATATGTTATGTCATTAGACAAGATTGATATGAGTCGCAATGGTATTATTCACGTTAATATTATAGATTTTCTTCTTCGGCGAGTTGATCTGATGTTAACGTAAATAGTGTATGTATGAGTTAATAGGAAGAAATTATGAATGAAACACAGCAGAAAATCTATACACAGGCAAAGGAAAAATGGGATGCGATCGCGAAGCCAATCGACAGTCTCGGCGTGTTCGAGGATATGGTTGCCAGACTTTGTGCGATTGCCGGGACAGTGAATCCCGGTGATTATAAGCGGCGGGCACTGCTGACGCTGTGCGCAGATCACGGCGTTGTGGCAGAGGGCGTGACGCAGACCGATGCCAGCGTGACAAAGGTCGTAGCGGAGAATATTGCACACGGCTATTCCGGTGTCAATTATATGGCGCAGATGGCAGGCGTGGATGTGTATGCCGTCGATATCGGTATGCGGGGAGAAGCATATCCGGATGCGACATTCGGTATGGGACATATGATAAACCGGAAGGTACAGGCTGGAACCGGGAATCTTGCGAAGGAACCTGCGATGTCGATGGAAATCTGCGACCGCGCAATTGAAGCAGGAAAAGAGCTTGTACGGGAATGTAAAGAAAAAGGCTATGAGATATTAGCGGTTGGTGAGATGGGAATCGGAAATACAACTCCGACCTCTGCCCTGCTTGCGGCACTGCTTGATCTGCCAGCGGATACGGTGACCGGGCGCGGCGCCGGACTCAATAATGCCGGACTTGCAAGAAAGGTGCAGGTGATCACGCAGGCACTTGCGCGTGTGCAGGGAACGACCGATGCGAAGCAACTACTCGCTGAGCTTGGCGGGCTGGAGATCGCCGGGATGGTGGGTGTATTCTTAGGTGCCAGACAATATCAGATTCCGGTCGTGCTGGATGGTGCGATCACCTGTGTGGCGGCGCTCGTTGCGATGCGGATGGAACCGGAAGTTGTGGATTATCTTCTGGCATCGCATGCGTCGGAGGAAGCGAGTGGAAGGCTGGCACTGAACGCACTCGGACTTCCGGCAGTGATACATGGCAAAATGTGTCTGGGCGAAGGCAGCGGCGCAATGATGTTATTTCCGCTTTTGGATATGACATTATCCATCTATAAAAACATGGGAACGTTTGATGATCTGTCAATCGAAGCATACAGCCGGGATGGAAAGCCGGAAGAATAGGGGGGAACGCATGAAACATAGAAAGATATGGATAATTATAGCGGGTGTAGTACTGATTGTGGTTGGCGTACTCGGCGTTGTATTTGTAAGACAAAATTGGAATTCGAAGGATACGGGACCGCATTCGATTGAATTTACGTTTGGATTTGATGAGTTTACATTTATGAAGCATACGCTGTCCGAGGGTGACAGAATGAGTGCGATTATGATGGAGAACAATATTGGCATGGCAAACAGCGTGAATGATACAAGGGATTATTTTGTGTACTATGCTGATAATATGAAGGCGCAGGTTCTGATGTGTCCGTATGAGATTGACGGGGATAGAAACTACAGAGCTTCCGTGTATATTGTCTCGAAAGAGAGCGAAAATGACAGAAGAATCCACATGAGCATAGATAAATCGCAGCCGGAGTATGATACATATTATAAGGGACCGATTCAGATCGGGGATTCGCTGGAGCAGGTATACGAGTATCTTCATATAGATGAGATCAAGAAATATGGAGAACTGGAGGAGAAAAATAACCGGAAATATTACACATGTGACAGTAACCTTGGCGTGATCACGTTTCACGAAGAACCGTTTACCGGATTGCAGGAACTGGAGAAATATAAGACGCCGGAGGAATATTTGAAGACAGGAAATACGATCCAATACATTATTAATTTTGCTACATATGACCTGCAGGTTCAGGTTGATGAAAGTCTGACAGTTTCGCACATTAGTTTAGCTTATGATCCGGATCGGACGACTACAAGCAGTGACCTTGCGGATATGGGCTTCTAAAGAAAGGTAAATAGACGATGTTACATATTGTGTATGGCGGAAGTGCCAGCGGGAAATCATCGTATGCAGAAAGCTTCGCCATGTCCTTGCAGGGCGAAGGACGGCTGCTCTACATTGCGACGATGTATCCGTATAAATGGAATACGACGGAGATTGATCCGGAGACGATGCAGCGGATTGAACGCCACCGCGCGATGCGTGCCGACAAAGGGTTTGATACGGTCGAATGTTACCGGCATGTGGAACATATTGTGGCGAAGCGGCAGGATGTGCTGCTGCTTGAATGTATGTCGAACCTGCTTGCAAATGAGATGTATCTGGAACCGGATAGTAATGCAGGCTCCGATATGGCAGAGACGATGTCCCCTGTAAGCAACAAAATCGTACAGGCGCTCATTGATTTATCTACGCGTGTGCAGGAACTGGTGATTGTCACAAATGATGTGTTCTCCGATGGCGGAAGCCTGACCTACGATGAAAGCACGCGGGAGTATGTGAAGAATCTGGCAGAGATTAACTGCGCACTCGCACGGGTGGCAGAAACCGTGACGGAGGTTGTCTGTGGGATTCCGGTCATAGTCAAGAAAAATCACCCAATGGGGAAGTAAGGTTAAGAGTAGGAATTGGGTAGAAATTGTGAATGGAAGAAAATTCCCCAATCATAATGCAGAAAAATGAGAAATCATTGGGGAGAAAATTGGAATATGAAAAACATCCCCAATTTCAGAGAAATGGGTAAGTCAAAATTGGGTAAAAAGTTTAGAATTATCAAAAAATCCCCATGTAGGAACAACAGCAAGTAGGAGAAATAAGAACAAAAAGTTCGAGTAAATTGATCAGAGGAGACAAGCAGCTATGATGAAAGCAATCGCAATTGCATTTTCAACTTATTCTAAGATACCGATGCCGCATTTCAAATGGGATCCGAAGGCCTTGCAGTACAGCATGTGCGCGTTCCCACTGGTTGGGGCTGTGATTGGTGCGGGCGAGTTCGCAATCTGGTATCTCTTTGGCTTTCTCTTGCAGTGGTCGGAGGTCTTCACAGCGGCACTTCTTACGGTATTCCCGATCCTGATCACAGGCGGCATTCATATGGATGGATTCTTAGATACCGTGGATGCGAAATCTTCTTATAAATCCAAGGAGGAGAAGCTGCAGATTCTGAAGGATCCGCATACCGGGGCATTTGCAATTATCCGCGGCTGTCTGTATTTCCTGATTTATTTTGGATGCATGGCAGAAGTTGTGCATGCGCTGAACAGAAAGATACAATCCGGGACACAGTCTGGTGCGCCGGCACACGCAATGCGGTTGATGGGCGCGTTCGCGGCAGGATTTGTGCTGGAACGTGCTTTGTCCGGACTTTCGGTACTTACATTTCAGAAAGCAAAAAAAGAAGGCATGCTGGCAGATACCGCACGCCTTGTAAATAATCGCTCGAAGACGATCATGTTCGTATGGCTCATTGCCTGCATTGCCGCAGGCTGTGTGATACAGCCTGCGGCACTTGTGATTACAGGCATTGCCATACTGATGTTTTTCTATTATCGTTTCATGTCGTATCGCACCTTTGGCGGGATCACCGGCGATCTGGCTGGATATTTCCTGCAGATGTGCGAACTCTGGATGTTAATTGGAACCGTCGTTTTGGTGCATGTTATTTAACAACGATGACACCACCAGTCACATAATCCCGATCGCTTAAGCTAAGTCCATCGACCATGATACCAATGCTTTCGCCGAGGGTAGATTCCGTGACATCCTGACGGAGCTGCTCCATGCGGCTGATCGTGCCTTCTACAACCTTGCCGTTTGTGAGCTGTACATAGACAGGATCGCCTGTCTTGAATATGCCCTTATTGGTTGTACCATTTAAGACGAGTGTATCTTCGCCGCCGAGCTTGAAGCAGTCGGTGATTGCCATATAGACATCATTTGCAGCTTCACTGAAATCACGGTCAACATCCACATAGTTGGAAGAATCTGTTGTACTTTTTGTTGTTTCTGCATCGGTTGTGGAAGCGGTGCTGTTGGCAGACTTGACAAGGTTCACGATCTTGTCCTCAGGTGTCAGGTATTCGACATCGCCGAACAAAGCCGTTTTCTCTGCCATCAGTTCTTTCACGATGTTTGTTCCATAGCGACCATCAAAGGTGTCTAAGAAATAGTCTTCCAGGGTTCCTTTCTGGATTGGAACGTATGTAAATCCAACTTCATTCTCCGGATATACGTAATATCCGCTTGTCTCACTGTAACGAAAAGTGTCAAAGAAGTTTACCGCAATTCCAAAATCTTCAAATTGCCAGCCAATGTACATTAGATATGATGAGAACTGGTCATCCGATTTTTCCGGATGCAGGAACGTGTCAACGAAGTACTGGGTATTTTCTTCGGCTGACTTTTCTGCATCATAGTCGTTGCCGAAACAGATATAATTCGGGGTACCAAACATGGTTGTCAGCATATCCATATAGATATATGCAGGATTCGGATCGTCGTAAAAGTTGTAGACGTCGTTGTAAGAATCCTCGGAAACCCCGAAAGCATCGTAATCTAAATATGTACTGAACAGTGACCAGAGATTCTTGTCAAGGGCTTCGTCAATGGTCATATCGTCTTCGTCTATCAACAGCTGGGGAAGGGAGTAATTATCCTCATAAAAAGATACGGAATATGCGGATTCATCCAGTGCATCCGTAAGTGGCACGCCGGATGTGCTGTAAGACATGTTAAAAAGCGTATCCGTCGTAACCGGGAATGTCATTCCGTACAGACCGGCACCCTCTGGCAATTCCAATGTCTCTTCATTGGAAAGCGCACGGCTGAACACCCATGGACAGATGGTGTAGTCGATCGTACCGGCTGCTGTTTCGCTTCCGGAATTATCGGAACTGCTTTCGCTTGTTACTGCCGGAGCAGAAGTGTCCGATGTGGTATCTTCTTTTTTGCCACAACCGGTTGTCAGTGTAAGGGCGGCTGCCAGTGACAGTCCAAGTGCCAGTGTCTTTGTAAGTTTTTTCTTCATTTTGATAGTCTCTCCTTTAAGTAAATATTTAATAAGACACGCGTTATGCGCAGATAGAATCGTCTGTTGCACATAATCATGTATTGAATATAAATGATACGGAACAATTTTGCAATCCGTCCGTTCAATATATAGACGGACGAGAAGAGGAAAAGGTTGGGAAAAATAAAAAAAATTATGCAATATGAAAATGTATCTTGCAGAAAAAGTATAAAGAAGTATAAAATAATCGAAAAAGTATAAAAAGGTATAAAGAAATATAAAAAGTATAAAGAGGGAACGCTATGATCTTAATAATCGGTGGTGCATATCAGGGAAAGTTCGAGTATGCCAAGGCAAATTTCAAAGAAGGACATCAGATCATCAATAATTTTCATAAATATGTGCGGAAGACAATGCAGCAGGGAAAAGACCCGGAGTTAGAGGCAAAGCAGCTTATGAACAAAGCGGTTCTTGCCGGAAATGCAGACAAGCTCGTCTTGGTCAGCGATGAGGTCGGAAGCGGCATTGTGCCGATTGATGCATTTGAACGGGAGTTTCGCGAGAAGAACGGGCGTGTGAATTGCTATCTGGCAAGCCAGGCGGAGCAGGTTATCCGCGTGACGGCAGGAATCGGAACGAGGATTAAGTGATATGAAAGCAAAAATTGTATTAATCCGTCATGGCATGACGCAGGGAAATCAAGAACATCGGTATGTCGGTACAACGGATGAAGAGCTGCTTCCGGAGAGCGTGGAAGAGCTGCGAGGCATGCAGGAGTTCTGGCAGAAACAGGTGCCGATGAATCGTAGAACCGCAACAGATAGTGTACATGACGAAATCGAAATTGTACCGGGGAAAATCACATGTGAGCAGCACTGTCAAAAAAACGGTTGTAAAGAGCAAATCGTCTACGTCAGCCCGTATTTGCGCGCAATGCAGACGGCGGATATTCTGTTCCCCGATGCAGGAAAGGTGGAAATCGCGGAATTTGCAGAGTGCCGGTTCGGTGAATTCGAATACAAGAATTATGCGGAATTAAATGGCAATCCCGATTACCAGCGCTACATCGACAGCGGCGGTACGACGGCGTTTCCGGGCGGTGAGACGAAAGCGGAGTTTACAGACCGTGTGATGCGTGGATTTGAGAAGGTGTTTGTGGATGCGGAAAGCAGGGAAGAACAAAAACGGTTACGATGTGACGTTTCATTGAGAATAGAGACGGCGCACACATCCCTGTCAGACACGATCATTATCGTCGCACACGGAGGTACGATCATGGCACTGATGGATCAGTTGTCAGAGCCACACAAGGATTATTTTGACTGGCAGGTGAAGCCGGGCGAGGGAATTGCAGGATGGTTAGAAGCGACAGCGGATGGGATGCAGATTGTATCTTATGAGAAAATGAAATTGCCGCACGGTATGAAAAACGGTGCCTGATGCTATGAAATAGATGTGATGGAGGCACTATGTAAAGGCAAGGTCGTGTGAGGTATGTCAGGTAACTAACAGTATGGAATACAAATATGCAATGCAGCTATGAAAGGAAATGAAAAGTGACCGTGTTACAGGAACGAATATTTATCATTATAATTGCATGTTTGCTTGATCTGGTATTCGGTGATCCACACTGGCTGTGGCACCCGGTACAGGGGATGGGCTGGCTGATCGACCATGTGGAGGCATGGATGCGCAAGCGGTTTCGGATACGGGAAGATCGCGACGCGGATATCCGTAAAAAACAGGTGGCAGGAACATTTACAGTTGTGATCGTGATAACGGTGTCACTGCTTGTGGCGGCAGGAATCCTATATGGGTGTAACCGGATTCATCATACATTGTATCTGGTCGTGGCAATCTGGATGTCGTACCAGATGCTGGCAGCTTGCTCGCTTCGGCGGGAGAGCATGAAGGTGTGCAAAGCACTCGAAGCCGGGGAAGTGGACCAGGCGAGAAAGGCAGTGTCCATGATCGTCGGCAGAGATACAGAATCACTCACGGAGGAAGGCATCGCGAAGGCAGCGGTGGAAACGGTCGCTGAAAATACGTCGGACGGCGTGATTGCCCCGCTTTTTTATATGTTTTTGTTCGGACCGGTCGGTGCGTGGGTGTACAAAGCAATTAATACGATGGACTCCATGCTTGGATATAAGAGCGACAAATACCGGTATTTTGGAACGTGCGCGGCGCGTGTGGACGATGTCGTGAATTTCATTCCGGCACGACTTTCCGCGTGGCTGATGGTTGGTGCGGCAGGCATTTTGGGTATGGATATGGCTGGCGCGGCACGGATTCATTTGCGGGATCGACGAAACCATGCAAGTCCGAACTCCGCACAGACGGAATCGGCGTGTGCGGGTGCGCTTGGATTGCAGCTTGCCGGAAATGCATATTATTTTGGAAAGCTATACGAGAAACCAACGATTGGCGATGCGAAAAGGCAGATTGAGCCGAAGGATATCCGCCGGGCAAACCGGTTGATGTACGGAACCGCAGTGTTGATGGTGATCGTGGGTGTCGGCGTGCTGATTGGATGCGGATGTTTCAAGTAGTAATAATTACTATTATTATATTGACAATAGAATAAAAGAGAGATACAATCCTTATTAAGAATAGTATGAATTTATAACACTCATGGAATTGAATTTTTGATTTCATTTAAAGGCATTTGCCCGAAATGCAGGGAGAAGGTAAAGGAGGAAAAATATGGATAGGAAAGCAATGTATAAATTGAGTTATGGACTGTTTATATTGACCGCTAAAGAAGCAGAAAAAGATAACGGAT